>Ga0180016_100017_pt1 | contig 113710 bp, 112 predicted proteins | sample KR46_M_MetaG_FD_129673 | JGI IMG/M metagenome (GOLD analysis project Ga0180016, IMG submission 129673) | Groundwater microbial communities from the Olkiluoto Island deep subsurface site, Finland - KR46_M_MetaG | ecosystem: Environmental > Aquatic > Deep subsurface > Groundwater | place... | reverse complement strand
ATGCGCCAGGCGGCATGGGCCGAATAGGCGGCAAAACAGATGGCAATCGCCGCAAACAGGGCGTGCGGGCCGAACCAGTCCATCGCGGCGCCCGTGATCAACGGACCCACCATGGTGGCGCAGCCATAAACCAGCATCAATCCGCTGGAGACTTCGACGAATTCGTCGGGCTTTGCGTGGTCATTGGCATGCGCCACATTGAGCGAGTAGATCGGAAACAGCACAGTCCCCAGACACAGCATGCCGGCAAAGAAAACGATCCGGTTCTCGACGCCGAACGCCACGGTGACCAGGCAGGCGAAAATGCCGATGAAGCCCGCGAAGATCATCACCTTGCGGCGGTCCATCCGGTCCGACGCGCGTCCGAGTGGATACTGGAAGATCGCCCCGCCGATCATGGCAATGGCGAGCATTGAGGCGCCCTCGATTGTCGAAAGACCCAGCCGGGTGGCGTAGACCGGCCCAAGACCGCCCCATGCGCTGGCGATCAGGCCGGCGATCAAGGTTCCTATAACCGCTGCCGGTGATCTCCGGTAAAGCCCGGGAATGTCGAATTTCACCTGGGTCAGCGGCTGCGGCGATTGCGCGCTCGACAGCGCCGTGGGCATGACCGCCAGCGAGCAGATCAGGGCGCAGATCATGAACAGGGTCGGGGCAAGCGGATCGCCGAAAGGCACGATATATTGCCCGACCATGACCGCCGCCATGCTCACCACCATGTAGACCGAAAAAAGCGCGCCGCGGTTTTCGTTGCTGACCTTTTCATTGAGCCAGCTTTCGATGATCATATAGGCGCCGGCGATGGAAAACCCGGCCAGCGCCCGCGTCAGCACCCAGACGGCGGGATGCACGATCAGGGAATGCAGCAGGAACGACATCGCCATGATGGTGGTCAGCGCACCGAACACGCGCACATGTCCGACGCGCAGCACCAGCCTCGGCGTGATCACGCAGCTTGCGGTAAAGGCGATGGCGTAGCCGGTGGCAATCAGCGAGATGGTGAAGGTCGACCAGCCTTCGGCCACGGCCCTGACCGGGATCAGGTAGCCTGACAGACCCATCGCGGTCAGCAGGAAAAATGTCGATATCAGCAACGACGCCACCGATCGAATGGACTGGATCATGGCGGCTTTCCCTGGCAACGAAACAGGGCCTGCCTGATCTCCGGTATTGTCCGGGTGGGGCAGACCCAAATGCATGATTGATTCTGAAATTCACCATGTCATGCCGGATTGCGACGGGAAAGCCCGATTGCGACGCTGGCCGATGATTTCGCGCCTCCGCCGGTCCGGCAGCGGTGTCTCTATCCGGCCTTGAGCTGTTCTATCCGCTCCTGCAGAGACAGAAGATCCGCCCAGACCAGCCGCTTTTGCGCGGGATTTCTAAGCAGGTAAGCGGGATGCAGGGTCGGCAGCGCCGGGATGCGGGCCTCGCCTGCCAGATACTCCATCCAGGTGCCCCTGAGCGAGAGAATGCCCTTGTCGGTCCCGAGCAGCGACTTGCTTGCGACATTGCCCAGCATGACGACGATCTTCGGCGCCGCGAGCGCGACATGGCGTTCGATGAAGGGGCGGCACAGCTCGATCTCGTGCGGCGCAGGCGTGCGGTTGCCCGGCGGCCGCCAGGGGATCATGTTGGTGATATAGGCGGTGTCGCGGCTGAGCCCGATGGCGGAGAGCATCCGGTCGAGCAACTGCCCGGCGCGCCCGACAAAGGGGGCGCCCTGGATGTCCTCCTCGCGGCCCGGCGCCTCGCCGATGAACATGACATCGGCATCGGGATTGCCATCGGCGAACACCAGCGTCTTGGCGCTGTGCCTGAGATTGCAGCCGGTGAAGCCGTCGAGTGCCGCGCGCAACTCGGCAATCGTCGTGGCGCTGGCTGCAAGCGCCCGCGCATCCTCGAACGCGGCTTCGCCTGGAATGGTCAGTTGCGAGGCCTGCGGGGCCGGCGTCATCGGCTGCGCGGCAACCGTGGCTCCGGGACGCACGGCAGGCGCGGACGAGCGCTGGCCTTGCTGGCCGCTGCTCGCCGGGGCGCCCGTGAGTTCGCGTTGAGGTTTGCCTTGCGTCCGCGATTGAGCGAGCGCCGCCGATTGTTCAAACCGGTCGATGGCCGCGTCTTCGCACAGGTCTTCCACACCGCTGTCAGCGTAAAAACTCAAAAGCGCCGCAAGGGCCTGCGGGGTCATGTCGGATGCGGAAACGGCCATGGCGGGGTTTTACCGCAAAGCGTGATGCGGCGAAAGCGGATTGATCCGCCCGCCCCAAATCAAGACGCCCGGATGCGGGATCCGGGCGTCTTCGTTTTTAAAACCTGCGCGACGCCGCAAGGCGCCATCGAAAAGGTCAGGCGTTGTCTTCGCCTTCGCCGTCTTCGTCAAGGTAGTCCGGGTCGTTGGCTGCGGCTTCCGCGGCTTCTGCGGCGGCTTCCTCGTCAACGCCGTAGATGGCGTCGGCCGACGACAGATCTTCGCCCTTGAGCTGACGCTCAGCTTCATCGGCGGACCGGGCGACATTGAAGGTCACGGTGACGTTGACCTCGGCATGCAGCGCCAGCGGCACTGTGTGCAGGCCGATGGTCTTGACCGGGTTGTTCATGTCGACCTGGTTGCGGCCGATGTTGAAGCCGTTGTCGGCCAGCACAGCGATCACGTCGCGGGCTGCGACCGAGCCGTAGAGCTGGCCGGTTTCGCCGGCCGAGCGAACGACGACGAAGGTCTTGCCGTTGAGCTTTTCGGCGATCTGCTGGGCTTCCGACTTGCGCTCGAGGTTGCGGGCTTCGAGCACCGCGCGCTCGGCTTCAAAGCGGGTCTTGTTGGCGGCATTGGCGCGCAGCGCCTTGCCCTGCGGCAGCAGGAAGTTGCGGGCGTAGCCATCGCGAACCTTGACGGTTTCGCCCATCTGGCCGAGCTTGGCGATGCGTTCAAGAAGAATGACGTCCATAGTGGTGTTCCTTTCAAGGAGGGGTGTGAGGCAGAATTATCAGGGTTTGGAGTTGCGACCCGAGCCGGTCGTGTTGAACGTGCGGGCGGTGTCGAACAGCCCGAGGAAGAAGAAGAAGGCGAGCGGCACGGTGAAGATCACCGTTGCCAGATAGACGGCCCACAACAGCAGGCCGCGCGCCGGCTTGCCGCGGGTCCGGTGATGGGCGATGGCGTATCCCGAGGCGGCATAGCCCATGCCGAAGGCGCCGATCAGGGTCCAGCCGACAAGGCCGATCCCGCCCCCGATGAAGCTCATCAGCACGCCGGCAGCCAGCGCCATTGCGCCCAGCCGCGGCATCCTGAGTTGCGAGGGCAGGTCGTCCTTGGGACGTTTGGAACGGCCCGACAGGCGCACGATGGCCGAGGCGAAATACCAGCCGGCCAGCAGGATGAGGACCCAGATTGCAGCCTGGATGGTGGGCAGCGCGAAGAAGAAGAACTCCTTCATCTCCGACAGGCTTTCGGCGGTAGGCTGATACTCGGCGTTGCTGTCCTTGAGGGTGCTGACGAACACGTCAACCAGCTGACCGACAAATTCCTGGCCGTATCCCAGGGCAAGCCCGACAGCCACGAGGCCAATACAGACGCAGCCCGCAATGTTGAGGAAAATGTCCGACAGCGGATACCAGACGACGTCGCCTTCAGCCCCGCCGATTTCCTCGGCCGGACGGGCGAGATTGTAAAGATGGGCGATCCACGCCGCCGGCGTCAGCGTGGTGACGGCCGAAACAAGCGCTGCCTGTGGCGTCGTGGCAAACCCGATGACCGCCATGGCCGAGACAACCGCAACGATGGAGGCGAGATTGGACCAGCCGAGGCCCGCGATCAGGACTGGTACCGCCGCGGCGGCAAACAGGATGAAGGACAGGCTGGAGGGGGAACCGGCGCTGACAAGCAGAAGCGCGGCTGAAACGCCGGCGAGCAGGCCCACGAGGAGCGATGTGCTTTGCTGTGTCATGGTTCGCTGTCCTGCCTGAGCAGTTAGAGGTCAGCCGCGGGGTATTCCGCGCCTCAACCCCAACACGGGATTTCGAAACCCAGACCCCGCGCCGCCGCGGGATGGGAAGAGGATCCGGCGCGGACGCCGGATCCTTGGTCTGAACTTAACGCAGCACGTAAGGCAGCAGGCCGAGGAAACGGGCGCGCTTGATCGCCTTGGCGAGTTCGCGCTGCTTCTTCTGGCTTACCGCGGTGATGCGGGAAGGAACGATCTTGCCGCGCTCGGAAATGTAGCGCTGCAGCAAACGGACGTCCTTGTAGTCGATCTTCGGCGCATTCGCTCCCGAGAACGGGCAGGTCTTGCGGCGGCGATGGAACGGACGGCGTGTCGGGATCTGGTTGATGTCGACCATTGTCTGTTCTCCTATTCGCGGTCTTCGCGCGGACGGCGCGGGCCACGGTCGCCACGGTCACCGCGATCGCCACGGTCACGATCGCCACGCGGACGGTCGTCACGGTCGCCGCGGGGGCGGTCATCACGGTCGCGCTTCTGAAGCATGGCCGAGGGGCCTTCCTCATGGGCGTCGACGGAAACGGTCATGAAACGAAGAATATCTTCGTTGAAGCGCATCTGGCGCTCCATTTCCTTGACGGCATCCGACGGTGCGTCGATGTCCATCAGCGCATAATGCGCCTTGCGGTTCTTGTTGATACGGTATGTGAGGGACTTCAGCCCCCAGTGCTCAATACGCCCGACTTTGCCGCCATTCGCTTCGATCACGCCCTTGTACTGTTCTACAAGGCCTTCGACCTGCTGGCTGGAGACATCCTGCCGGGCAAGGAATACATGTTCATACAGAGCCATGATTTGACTTGCCTTTCTTGCATTATACATCACCCGGATCCGGCGCTAAGCCCCAACGACTTGTCCTGACGGCGTTTAAGGCCGGGCAAGAAAGACGTGGTATCGAGACGGTCGTGAGCGGAGACACGGGAGGCCGGAGCGCTGTTGCCCCTAGGATCCCTGGATAAAGGATCGCACCCTCCGTTCAGCCACCAGCCAGATGACCGGGTGTTCGAACAGCCGCGCTTATACGCGGTTTTGCGGGCATTGCAAGCCGCAACGGCGCAAATCCGCTTTGCATGGGCCGACAATTGCGCCCGGGAAGATCACCCTGTCCCAAAACAGGCATGATCGTGAAAATTGACCCTATCATATTAAGCGGCCCTTAGCGGGAAGTTGGAAATTGCTTCGACATCGAAGCGGTCGGATGGCCAGGTTATTCAAAGGACATGCAATGATATCCCGTGTGCGCGCCTTTTTTATCGCGACCGCTCTGGTTGCGATCACGTCACTGCCTGCAGGAGCCGGCGATGTCATTCTCACCCTCGACGGCGCCATCGCCGGCGGCGTCGCGGTCGACCTGACGCGCGAGGATCTCGAGGCGGTCGGCTCGGCCACCATCAAGACCAGGACGCCGTGGCATGACAGGAAAGTGACCTTCGAAGGCGTCCCGCTTCAGGTTCTGCTCGAGAAATTCGGCGCTACCGGCGACACACTTTCCGTCGTCGCGCTCAACAACTACCGGTCGGAGATGCCGGTCGGGGATATCAGCAAATACGGCGTCATCCTGGCGATGAAACAGGACGGCGCCTACATGCCGATCAGCGACAAGGGGCCGCTGTTTATTGTCTATCCTTTCGATTCAGACGAGGCGCTCGACAACGAGGTCTACTACGCGCGCTCGGCCTGGCAGGTTCGGTCGATCACGGTCGAGTAAGAAGAATCCGACCCGATCAGGAGAACCCCATGCGGCGGCTGACCAGCGTCTTCAATTTCATCGCAGCGGCCATGACGATCGGGTTGCTGGCCATCATTGTCGTGCACACGAACCTGGTCACAGCCACCCAACAGACCATGGAGCGGTCGTCTCGCTATGACAGCGCCTGGGTCGGTGCAGCCGGCCGGATGGAAATCCTCTATCTGCAGAAGTCTCTGGGCAATTTCATCAATGGGAGGGACCCGCAAGACGCCGCGCAGGTCAGGCTCTTCGCCGACATCATGACCAACCGCTTCAAGATATACGAGGCGCCGGGCTTCCAGGCCTTCATGGACATGAAGCCGAAACGCAGGGTGCTGATTGAGGCGGCGGCGGCCGAATACACTGAGATCCGGCCGCAACTGGCCGCCGTTGAGACGCTTGATCCGCAAGCGATCGAAAAATTGCGGCAAAGTCTCGAAAAGGTCTATGCAGCAGTCGACAGGGTTGGCGCCGAAGCTCAAGCGGATTCTGTCAATGAAGCCGCCCAGATCCGCGCCGAGATGCAGGGAAAACAGAAGCTGCAGACATGGCTCGCCAGCGGTCTCTTCGGCTCCATCGCTTTGCTTCTGGCGATCTCCACCCTTCAGAACCGCTTCCTTCGCGCAGCCACCCGCACGGCGCTGCGCAGTGCCGAGGACTTCTCCTATATCGCGCACCATGACAATCTCACCGGGTTGCCCAACCGCATGGCCTTCACCCGTGAATTCGCGCTGGCGGCTGCCGCGTGCGGCGATGGCGATACCAAGAAAATCGCGGTGCTGGCGATTGATCTCGATGGCTTCAAGAACATCAATGACCGTCTGGGCCATACCACGGGCGACGCCTTGCTCAAGCATGTGGCGGATCGCATCTCTCGCACATGCGCCGCCTTCGCCAATGGCATTCTGAGCGCCAGGCTGGGCGGCGACGAGTTCGTCGTCGTGCTGGAGGCATCCGGCGATTCCGATGGAATCGCCAGCCAGGCGGAGCAGTTGCGCCAGGTGCTGTCACAGACCTACGTGATCGAGGGCAGTTCGCTCGCTGTCGGGGTTTCTGTCGGCATTGCGATAAGCGTTCCCGGAAGCGATGCGAACAGCCTGCTGATCGATGCGGACATCGCGCTGTCGCAGGCCAAGGCATCTGGCAGGGGGCGGATCATGCAGTTTGACCCGGCGATGCGCGACATCTTCCTCCGGCGCGCCTTGATTCAGTCGGAACTGACGGTCGCTATCACCAATGACATGATCATTCCCCACTATCAGATCAAGATGGATGTCCGGACCGGGCGCGTCTGCGGCGTGGAAGCCCTGGCAAGGTGGACCCATCCGACACTCGGCAACGTTCCGCCTGGCGAATTCACCAAGATCGCCGAGGAATCGGGTCTCATTGTCGATCTGGGACGCAAGATCCTGGAACGGGCCTGCCTGGACGGGCTCCACTTCCCCGCCGAGATCTGCGTCGCCGTCAACCTTTCCGCGAGCCAGTTTATCCGCGAGGACATCGTCCAGACCGTGCGCGAAGTCCTTGAAGTCACGGGGTTTCCGGCCAGCAGATTGACCCTCGAAGTGACTGAAACACTTATGATATCCGAAGCCGATCGCGCTGTGGAGATCCTGTCACGCTTCAGGGAGATGGGCATCTCCATCGCGCTTGACGATTTTGGCACCGGCTTTTCGGCCTTGTCCTATCTCAGGCAGTTCCCCTGGGACGAACTGAAGATCGATCGGGCTTTCGTCATGGAGATGGAAACCGATGAACGCGCCCGCGCCATCGTTTGTTCAATCGCCGAGATGGCGCGCCGGCTGGGCATCTCCGTTACCGCGGAAGGCGCTGAAACCTGCGGGCAGATCGAGGCATTGCGTGATGCCGGCTGCGAGACGATTCAGGGCTACCATTTCGGTCGCCCGGTTTCTTTCGCCGAATTGCCGCTCGCCATATTGCACGGCGTCGCAACGGCGGCACGGCTCAACATGGGCGGATCCTCCCGCCCGCCGGGCCGGAAAACAACAGCCGCCTGAGCGCCTGACCTCGCAAAACCGTAAGCCAGTTGCCGGCCCTGCTGATTTTGCTCTCGGCAAGCGCCGTCCCCGAATATTGCCGCACCATCAAGAGAGTGGTCGCCTGTTGCAAGTCAAATGCAGGAAAAAACGCAACCAAACAGGCCGCCCCGCGTTCCCCTGCTGAGCAATCATTCTTCAGGAGCACACTTATGACGAAGATCAATCAGCAACATGTCTGGGACATGGTCGAGGGCATCCATATCTGCATGTTCATCACCTGGGATGGCGCGCGACAGAGCGCCCGCCCGATGGCCGCCATGCCGCGGCAGGACGAGCACGCGATCTACTTCTTGACCGACACGAATGCGGAGAAGGATGGTCAGATCGAACAATTCCCGATCGTTACCCTGGCGTTCGTCGACCAGTCCAAGAATGATTATGTCTCGCTCACCGGCACGGCAACCCTGTCCAACGACCGCGCCAGGATCGAGGAACTGTGGTCGCCGATGATGAAATCGTTCTGGGATGGTCCCGAAGACCAGTCGATCAGGCTGATCAAGGTGGTCCCCGAAGATGCGCAGGCCTGGGACAGCCCGCACAACATCGTCGCCACCATCAAGATGGCCGCCGCTGCCGCCGGCCTTGGCAAGCCCGATCTGGGCGACAGCGGCAAGGTGAAGATGTAATCATTCATCCTCTCATCCCTGCCGCGGCCTTCCGGGCGGCGTCAGGGATGAGTCTAACGTGGGGCGCTGCGGCCGCATCGGTTGCGGTGCACAAAACTGATGATGCGCCAGCATCTTGCCAGAATCGGGAATCGGGCGGATTGTGAGCCGGATAAGCGTCTCCAGTTGCCTCTTCTTGTGCGTTAGCCCTCATTTTGCTCCAGAATCGTCTTCCGCTCGTCGAGTTTCCTCCGGCCCGGCCCGGGGTGAATTCCTTTGCCATCCTGGCTGCGTGCGAGGCGTCCGCCCGCGCGACGCTAATTTCCGTCTATCCGGTGTTGATGTACCGGGCGCTTGGCAGCGCCGCGTCGGTGTCGGAAGCCTATGTGCTGATCGGCTGTTCCGGGCTCGCCTGCGCGCTCGGTGTGCCGCTCCTGGCCCGCTATGTGCCGCGGCGCTGGCTCTACACGCTGGGGATCCTCATCATGATCGCCGGAAGCGCTCTGGGCGGCTTTTTTGACGCGCGCTTCATACCGCTTGCGGTGGCGTTGAATTCGGTCGGGCTGGTGATCGTCGCGGTGTGTTTCAACGCCTATGTAATGGATTATGTCGAACGCGCCTCTATGGGCCGCAACGAAAGCCGGCGACTTCTGTTCAGCGGCATACCGTGGAGCGTCGGTCCGTTCCTGGGCGTGGTGCTGATGGATTGGCATCCACAGGTCCCGTTCCTGATCTCGATCTTCGCGTGCCTAGTGATGCTCGGCTTTTTCTGGCATTTGCGGATGGGAGACGGCAAGGTGATCACCAGTGCCCGGCGGCCACCGGCCAATCCGCTGCGCTACCTGCCGCGCTTCTTCCGCCAGCCCACCCTGGTCGCGGGCTGGTTTTACGCCACCATGCGGTCTGTCGGCTGGTCGATCTACATCATCTATGTGCCGATCTTTGCGGTGAAGTCGGGGCTCAGCGACCAGATCGGCGGCCTGGCGCTGTCGATCTCCAACGGATTCCTGTTCCTGACGCCGGTGATGCTGGGCTACCTGCAGAAATCCGGCGTGCGCAATGCCCTTATCGTGGGATTTGCCGGCAGCGGCGTACTGTTTGTGGCGGCCACGCTTCTCTCGGGATTTCCCTGGCCCGCCATCGCCATCCTGGTGTCGGCGACGCTGTTCCTGATCCTGCTCGACATCTGCGGCGGGCTGCCGTTCCTGCTCACCGTCAAGCCGTCCGAGCGCACCGAGATGGCGGCGGTCTATTCGACCTTCCGCGATGTCGCCTCCGTCGGCTCGCCGGCTTTCGCCTGGGTGGTGCTGGTCTTTGTGCCGGTGCAGGGCGTGTTTGCCGCCACCGGCATGGCGCTGATCGGCTGCGCGCTGATTGCCCGGAGGACGCACCCAGGACTGGGGCGCCGCCGCCATTGAGAAACGGGCGGCGGCGAGCCGCCGATCTCAGATCGGCAGCGGATGCGCCCGTCTGGCCGTGGCGATATCTTCAAGAATGGCCTCGGAGAGCTTTACCTCCTTGGACCCGATCGCGGTCTCAAGCTGCGCCATCGTGGTCGCGCCGATGATCGCCGAGGTCATGAACGGCCGCGTCAGGCAGAAGGCGATGGCCATGTGTGCGGGATCGAGGCCGTGTTTGCGGGCAACGTCCAGATAGGCGGCGGTGGCGGCTTCGGACTCTGGCCCCCAGCGTCCGCCCAGATTTGGCGTCAGGCTCCTGCGTGAGCCTTCCGGCGTGACATCGCCCTGGTACTTGCCGGTGAGAATGCCCGCCGCCAGCGGCGAGAACGCCAGCAGGCCGACATCCTCGTGATGCGCCACTTCGGCCAGATCGGTGTCGAACAGCCGGCAGATCAGATTGTATTCGTTCTGGATCGAGGCGACTCGCGGCAGGCCGTGGGCTTCGGCCAGGCGCACGAACTGCATGGTGCCCCAGGCGCTCTCGTTCGACAGGCCGACGGCGCGGATCTTGCCCGCCTTCACCGCATCGTTCAGACCTTCCAGCGTCTCGTGGATGTCTCCAACCGTGCCGGCCTTGTCCTGGGTGCTTGCGTCAAAGGCCCAGTGCTTGCGGAAATGATAGGAGCCGCGGTTGGGCCAGTGCAGCTGATAGAGATCGATATGATCGATCCCGAGGCGCTTCAGGCTGCCGTCGACCGCATCCATCACTGAAGATCTCGTGTATCCCTTTCCGTCGCGCACCCATTTGATGCCGTCGCCGACCATTTTGGTGGCGAGGATCACGTCGTTGCGCTTGCCGGAGGCGCGGAACCAGCTGCCGATGATTTCCTCGGTACGCCCCTGGGTTTCGGCCCTGGGAGGTGTGGGATACATTTCCGCCGCATCAAAGAAATTGACGCCCTGGGTCAGGGCGTAGTCCATCTGCTCATGCGCTTGGGCTTCGGTGTTCTGCTCGCCCCAGGTCATGGTGCCCAGGCAGATCTCGCTCACCATCATGCCGGTGCGTCCAAGCGGGTTCATTTTCATGCGGGTCATCCTCTTGTGTGCGGCTGTCCAATATCAGGGGGAAAGTTGGCCGCACCATAGCCACCGCGCCGTCCGGTGCAACCCATCCGTGGCTGAAACAGACAACTCAGATCATGAACCCGCTCTGCCTTGTCAGAACAGCCAGATCACATAGCCGACATAGACGCCGAGCATTCCAAGACCGGCCAGCCGGCTGATCCTGCCTGCGATAAGGATCAGGGCGATGAGCGCCAGCGAGACGACAAGCATGAAGGGAACATCGAAGCCGGCCATGGCCGGATCAACCGGCACGGCAGTGACCATGCCGGTGACGCCCAGGATACCCAGGATGTTGAAGATGTTGGAGCCGACGACATTGCCGAGCGCCACTTCGGCATGGCGGCGGAAGGCGGCGACGACGGAGGTCGCCAGTTCGGGCAGGCTGGTGCCGACAGCGACGATGGTGAGCCCGATGACGGCTTCCGAGATGCCGAATTCCCGCGCAATCAACGTCGCGGCGTCAATCAGCAGACTTGCGCCGATGAACAGGCCGCCAAGGCCGCCGGCGATGAACAGGGCTTCCTTCCAGCCCGCAAGCTTGATCACGAGGTCGGCTTCCTCCGCGGTCAGGCTTCGGCGATCGGTATAGGTGACCCAGGCAAGATACGCGCACAGGCTGAGGAACATCGCCAGGCCCACCCAGAAAGTGATGATTCCATAAAACCCCAGGCCCAGCATGGTGACGGCCGCCACCAGCATCATGACGAGGTCGCGGTTGAGGTTGGGGATCCGTGCGGCGATCGGCGAGATCGCAGCGGCAACGCCGAGGATGAGCAGGATATTGGCTGTATTGGACCCCACCACATTTCCAATGGCGATGGCCGGGGATCCGGCAAGTGCCGCCTTGATCGACACGAGCAGTTCCGGCATCGAGGTGCCGAAGCCCACCACGGTAAGACCGATCAGCAGCGGCGGCATGCCCAGCCGGTTGGCGAGCGAGATGGCGCCCCGAACCAGATAGTCCGCACCGAAGGTCAAGAGCGCAAGACCGGCGGCGAGCATGGCGAGATTGATGAGCATGGGGGGTCGTCCTTCGACGGTCAAGGCCTATGGGGGAGCTGGAACTGTTGGGCGCCGCGTGTGGTGCAGACACGCATATGGCTACAAACCGCCGAATATCCAACAGGCGGCTCGCCGCGCCGTTGAGCTGCGGCCTGGGCCGTCCTGCAGGATCCGGTCGGGCGGCGCGTCGGCCGCCGCCCGTTCAGTCTGCGTTTTCGGGGTTCATTTCCGCCGCGATGGCGAGTTTTGCCGTCATCCATGTCGCCCACAGCGCCAGGGGCGCGATCAGGGCGATCAGGATGCCGTCACCGATCATCCCCATGTCGAAATAGCCGTGCATGGCCCAGATCGCGCCGATGGCGGCAAGCCAGATTTCCGAGCCGATCAGCACGATGGCGCCGATGGCGGTGACAAAAGCGGCGAATTTGGTTGTGGTCATAGGAACGGCGTTGCTCGCAGCTGGGGTAGCCGGGGCGGAGTCTGACGCAGTGTGCGACATCTGTGATGATCCGAAAAGGCGCTGCTGGGTCCGAGCGCAACGGGCAAGATGTGACTGTGGCCAGCGGTCTTTTCAAGAGGCGCGAGGCCCGTGACGAAAATAATCTTGGAAAGGGCGGTTCAGGTCCGGAATATTGGGACGTCGGGCTGCGGTCCGCTGGTCGCGCCGATCCGGTTCGCATCAGCGCGCTCGCCCTCGGGAAACCGCGTGACTGTGCTCTTTCCGGGGCTTCCCGACGAGGCCGAAGCTTGACACCGGCGTCCCGAATGTGAATTGAAGCGCCAACGGGACAAGAAAAGATCGGAACCGCAACATGGCAATGGCATTCACTTTTCCAGGACAGGGCAGCCAGGCATCGGGCATGGGCAAGGATCTTGCCGAGGCCTATCCGGAAGCCAAGGCCGTGTTTGATGAAGTGGACGAGGCGCTCGGCGAAAAGCTCTCGACGGTGATCTTTGAAGGGCCTGACGAGACCCTGACGCTGACCGCCAATGCCCAGCCGGCGTTGATGGCGGTTTCCATGGCGCTGATCCGGGTGCTTGAGGCGCGCGGGCTGAAACTCGAAGCCACTGCAAGCTACGTCGCCGGTCATTCGCTCGGCGAGTATTCCGCGCTGTGTGCCGCCGGCATGTTCTCGATTTCCGACACGGCGCGGCTGTTGCGCATTCGCGGCAACGCCATGCAGGCCGCGGTTCCCGCCGGCCAGGGCGCGATGGCGGCGATCATCGGGCTGGAAAACGCCGATGTCGAGGCCGCCTGCGCCGAGGCGCGGACATTGGGCGCGGTTCAGATCGCCAATGACAATGGCGGTGGCCAACTGGTGATTTCCGGCCCGAAGCAAGCCGTCGAGGCGGCTGCGGCGGCCGCCACGGCAAAGGGCGCCAAGCGCGCGCTGATGCTTCCGGTGTCCGCCCCCTTCCATTCGAGCCTGATGCAGCCCGCCGCCGACGCCATGCGCGAGGCGCTCGCAGGCGTGACGAAATCCGCCCCCGTTGTTCCTGTCATTTCCAATGTCCGCGCGGCGCCGGTGTCCGATCCCGACGAGATCGCGCAATTGCTGGTCGAGCAGGTCACCGGCCAGGTCCGCTGGCGCGAGACGGTGGAGTGGTTGGCGGCAAACGGCGTCGATACGCTGGCCGAAATCGGCGCGGGCAAGGTGCTCAGCGGGCTCGCCCGCCGCATCGACCGCTCGATCACCGCGCTGAATGTTGCGGGACCCGCCGACATTGACCCGTTTCTGGCCGCAATCGCCGGGCAAAAAGCCTGAGTTTCCCAGCATAGGACAACCTGCCTCCAGGCAAACGCACAAAATCCCGAAAGGACTTCCCATGTTCGACCTGACCGGCCGCAAGGCCCTGGTGACCGGCGCCTCCGGTGGAATCGGCGAGGCAATCGCACGCCAGCTTCATACCCGCGGCGCCACCATCGGCATCCACGGAACCCGCGTCGAGCGGCTCGAGGCGCTGGCCGCCGACCTGGGCGAGCGCGTCATGCTGTTTCCCGCCGACCTGTCGGACCGTGACGCCGTCTCGAATCTCGGCAAGAGCGCCGAGGAAAAGATGGAAGGCGTCGACATCCTGGTCAACAATGCCGGCATCACCAAGGACGGGCTGTTCGTGCGGATGAGCGACGAGGCCTGGGACCAGGTTCTCGAAGTCGACCTGACATCCGCATTCCGCCTGACCCGCGAGCTTGCCCATCCGATGATGAAGCGCCGCCATGGCCGCGTCATCAACATCACCTCCGTTGTCGGCGTCGCGGGCAATCCGGGCCAGGCCAATTACTGCGCCGCCAAGGCCGGCATGATCGGCTTTTCCAAGAGCCTCGCCCAGGAAATCGCCACCCGCAACGTCACCGTCAATTGCGTGGCCCCCGGCTTCATCGAGAGCGCCATGACCGACAAGCTCAACGACAAGCAGAAAGAGGCGATCATGGGCGCCATTCCGATGCGCCGCATGGGATCGGGCGCTGAAATCGCCGCGGCCGTCACCTGGCTGGCTTCTGACGAAGCGTCCTATGTCACCGGCCAGACCATCCATGTGAATGGCGGCATGCTGATGGTCTGAGGGTGACCCGCCCCGGCAACGGACGGGCGATTAAGCGACTGCGGCAAACCACCGGGAATCACAGGCGTCCACGCATTTTCCGGCTTTGCCCGCTTGCCAAACCATGGTACTTCGCCCCCGCCGGGCGCGCGTTGCCCGGCGGTTCTGAGGTCCGAAATATGCCGAAATCCACAGCTAGGGCTTTGACGGGACCGGGCCCGGAGCATAAAAGCGTTTAACGAGCTTGATTACCCATGCTTGCGCAGGTAACGAAGCGCAACATCAATTTGAAACAGGTCGAGGAATCCGACATGAGCGACATCGCAGAACGCGTAAAGAAAATTGTCATCGAACATCTGGGCGTTGACGCCGAGAAGGTGAACGAAGGCGCTAGCTTCATTGATGATCTGGGTGCGGACTCGCTCGATACGGTCGAACTGGTGATGGCGTTCGAAGAAGAATTCGGCGTGGAAATCCCCGATGACGCCGCCGACACGATTCTGACTGTCGGTGATGCCGTCAAGTTCATCTCCAAGGCCCAGGCCTGAATGGACATGATTGGGCGGGCGGCCATTCGGCCCGCTTTCAGGGCCGGCGCAATGTTTGCGCCGGTTTGTTGCTATTCTGGCAAGACTGGGGATTGAGACGATGCGCAGAGTCGTCATCACCGGAACTGGTGTGGTTTCTCCGCTTGGCTGCGGAACCGAGATCACGTGGTCGCGGCTGATCGCCGGCCACAACGGCGCCTCGCGCGTCACCGCTTTCGATGTCAGCGACATCGCTGCCCAGATCGCCTGTTCCGTGCCGACCGATCCGTCGCTCGAGGGAGCCTTCAATCCGGATGACTGGATGGAGCCCAAGGAACAGCGCAAGATCGACAAATTCATCCTGTTCGGCGTTGCCGCCGCCGAGATGGCGCTCAAGGATGCCGGCTGGAAGCCCGAGAGCCGTGAAGACCAGATCGCCACCGGCGTGATGATCGGCTCCGGCATCGGCGGCCTGGAAGGCATTGTCGAGGCGGGTTACACGCTTCGCGACAAAGGCCCCCGGCGGATTTCGCCCTTCTTCATTCCCGGACGCCTGATCAACCTGGTCTCGGGCCAGGTCTCCATCCGCCATGGGCTTCGCGGCCCCAATCATGCGGTGGTGACGGCCTGCTCGACCGGTGCGCACGCCATTGGCGACGCGGCCCGTCTGATCGCGCTGGGCGATGCCGACGTGATGGTGGCCGGTGGAGCGGAAGCCGCGATCTGCCGCATCGGGCTTGCGGGCTTTGCCGCCTGCAAGGCGCTGTCGACCTCCTACAATGACACGCCCGAGAAAGCCTCGCGCCCCTATGACCGCGACCGTGACGGTTTCGTCATGGGCGAGGGGGCTGCGACGGTGGTTCTCGAGGAACTCGACCATGCGCTGGCGCGCGGCGCCAACATCATCGCCGAAGTGGTCGGCTACGGCCTGTCGGGCGACGCCTATCATATCACCGCCCCGGCCGAGGATGGCGACGGCGCCTACCGGTGCATGCAGATGGCGCTCAAGCGCGCCGGTCTGACGCCGGCGGATGTCGACTACATCAACGCCCACGGCACCTCGACCATGGCCGACACGATCGAGCTCGGCGCGGTCGAGCGGCTGGTTGGCGACGCCGCGCCCAATATTTCGATGTCATCGACCAAGTCCTCCATCGGCCATCTGCTGGGCGCTGCCGGCGCGATGGAGGCGGTGTTCGCGGCGCTTGCGATCCGTGACAATGTTGCGCCGCCGACGCTTAATCTTGACAATCCGGAAGTCGAATCGCGGATCGATCTGGTTCCCAAGGTGGCGCGCAAGCGTAAGATCGATGTGGCTCTGTCCAATTCCTTCGGCTTTGGCGGAACCAACGCCTCGCTCGTTCTGAAGCGTTTTCAGGGGTGATGACGGCGTGGCAACCGGTGCCTCTGGTGCTTGATCCGGCATTTTGCCACATTGAGTGGTAAAGACACTGCCCAGGGTTCCTGCCCTTTCTCATTCCAGCGGAGATTGACCTCGTGAACGACCGCGAAAACCAGAACAAGGGCATATTCGGCCGCGCCGGCGACAAGAAGAGCGCGGCGTCAGGCCCGATTGTGCCTGTTTCTCCGTCCCAGGCACTGAAGCCGGAAAGAGCGCCGCAGCCGCCCAGGCGGTCCCGCCGCGCCCGCAACCAGGTGGTGGTGTTCCTGAACTTCGTCCTCTCTCTGATGATTTTCATCGCCATCGTCGGGGTCGGCGTGTTCTGGTACGGCAAGACCGAATTCGAGGGGCCCGGGCCTCTCGATCGAACCTCCGCCTTCATGGTGCGTGACGGCGCGGGTCTCAACCAGATCGCCGCCGGGCTTGAAGGTCAGGGCATCATCGCCAACCAGCGGATCTTCTCGCTCGGCGCCAAGAGCATGCTCGGCGATGACACGCTCAAGGCCGGAGAGTACGAGATCAAGGCGCACGCCTCGATGCGCGAGATCGTTGCCTTGATGCAGTCGGGCAAATCGATCCTGCATTCCTTCACCGTGCCGGAAGGCCAGACTGTGCAGCAGGTGTTTGACCGGCTGAGAGCGGACGAGATGCTCGAGGGCGACCTGCCGGAGGAAATGCCGCCCGAAGGCGCGCTTCTGCCCGAAACCTACAAATTTTCGCGCGGCACCACGCGGGCCGAGATTGTCGACCAGATGGCCAAGGCCCAGACGCGGGCCTTGGCGGGTGTCTGGTCGCGGCGGGATCCGGACTTGCCGCTTGAAACCCCCGAAGAACTGGTGATTCTCGCCTCCATCGTCGAGAAGGAAACCGCCCGCGCCGACGAACGGCCGCGCGTCGCCGGCGTCTTCATCAACCGGCTGAATCTGGGCATGCGCCTGCAGTCCGATCCGACCATCATCTATGGTCTTTTCGGCGGTGCGGGAAAACCGTCCGATCGCCCGATCTACCGGTCCGACATCGACAAGCCGACGCCCTACAACACCTATGTCATCAATGGCCTGCCGCCGACGCCGATCGCCAATCCGGGCCGCGAGGCGATGGAGGCCGTCGCCAACCCGTCGCGCACCAAGGATCTCTACTTCGTCGCCGACGGCACCGGCGGACACGCCTTCGCCGAAACGCTTGACGAGCACAACACCAATGTCGCCCGCTGGCGCAGGCTGGAGGCCGAGCGGGCGGCGGAGGCAGCTGCCGCGGCAGAAGCGGCAACAAGCGAAGAACAGCCGGCAGGCAATTGATGCGGCCCGCCTGATGTCAGGCGACCGGTGACAACAGGGGATGGGGCATGGCGATCCAGTCGATGACGGGGTTTGCGCGGCGCGAGGGCGAAGCCGAAGGCTGCCGTTTTGTCTGGGAACTGCGTTCGGTCAACGGCAAGAGCCTTGATGTCCGGCTGCGGCTGCCGCCGGGCTTTGAGGCTTTGGAACAGCAGGTGCGCAAGACGGCCGCCGCGGCCTTTGCCCGCGGCAATCTGCAGATCACGCTGTCGGTGAGCGCCACCGGCGCAGCCGTCGAAGCCGTGGTCAATGAGGCGGCGCTCGAGGCGGTGATCGATCTCGTGGGCAGGCTCGGAGACCGGATCGACGCGCGCAAGCCCGCGCTTGACGGCATTCTCAACATCAAGGGCGTGCTCGAATTCCGCGATCCCGAACTGGCCGAGTCCGCCCGCGCAGCACGCGATGCGGCGGTGCTTTCGGGCCTCATGGCGGCAATCGGGGATCTCAAGGCAATGCGCCTGTCCGAAGGAGCAGCGCTCGGAAAGGTGCTGGGCGAACAGGTTGATCAGATCGAACGCTTGACGCTGGCCGTCGAGGCCGATCCGTCGCGCTCGCCGGAAATCATCCGCGAGCGGCTGGCCTCCCAGGTGGCGGCGCTGATGGATGCGGGCGCGGGCCTCGATCGCGACCGGCTGCACATGGAGGCGGCGCTGCTCGCCACCAAGGCGGACCTTCGCGAGGAGATCGACCGGCTCAAGGCCCATGTCACAGCCACCCGTGCGCTGCTTGAGGGCGAAGGCGCCGCGGGCCGCCGGCTGGATTTCCTTGCCCAGGAATTCAACCGCGAAACCAATACGATATGCTCGAAGTCGAATGCCGCGCCGGTGACTGCGATCGGGCTTGATTTGAAAGTCGTGATCGATCAGTTTCGCGAACAAGTTCAGAATCTGGAGTAGCGATGAGCCAGCCGCCCGCCCATCTTCCCTCAGCCCGCATCAAGCGGCGCGGCCTCATGCTGGTGATTTCCTCGCCGTCGGGCGCCGGCAAGTCCACCATCGCCCGCAACCTGCTCGAACATGACGACGGGCTCAGCCTCTCGGTCAGCGTGACGACGCGACAGCGCCGCGGCAGCGAGATCGAGGGCGTGCACTACCATTTCAAGTCCAAGCGCGATTTCGAGCGCCTGCGCGATTCCGAGGCGTTGCTCGAGTGGGCGGAAGTCCACGGCAATTGCTACGGTACGCCGCGCGAGGCGGCCGAGACGGCAATGGCCGAAGGCCGCGACATGCTGTTCGACATCGACTGGCAGGGCGCCCAGCAATTGCAGGAACGCATGAGCGCCGACGTGGTCTCGATCTTCATCCTGCCGCCGTCGATGGATGAGCTTCGCGCCCGGCTGCATCGCCGCGCGGAGGACAAAGAAGAAGTGATCGAGCAGCGCCTCGCCAATGCCCGCTCGGAAATCGAGCACTGGCGCGAATATGACTATGTCGTCGTCAATGACGACCTCGACCGGGCCTATTCCGCCGTGCGCGCCATCGTCCAGGCCGAACGGCTGCGCCGCGACCGCCGCCCCGGCCTGTTCGATTTCGTCCAGGAACTGCTGGAAGGCTAGGTCCCGCGCGCGAGACGAGACGGCCCAACCTTACCGCGTCACCAGCCGCGGCATCCCCTGGTGTCCATCGGTGAGCCCGATCGCCGCCTGGACAATGGCCGCCGCGTCGATGCCGAAATGATGGTAGAGGTCGCCGATCGTGCCGGTCTGGCCGAAATGCTCGACGCCGAGCGGGATGGTCTGGTGGCCCTGCACCGAGCCGATCCAGCCCAATGTGGCCGGATGGCCGTCGATGACGGTGACGATCTTGCAGTGCCGGGGCAGGGCGGAGGTCAGCGTCTCGATATGGCTTTCCGCTGACGCATTGCCACGCGAGCGGGCGCGCTGCGCCGCGGTCCAGCCGGCGTTGAGCCGGTCGGCCGAGGTCACCGCCAGCACGCCGACATCGCGCCGTGTCTCGGCGATGCGGCCCGCAGCCTTGATCGCCTCGGGCGCGACGGCGCCCTGATAGGCGATCACCACCTCGCAATTGGGGCCGGGCTTGCGCAGCCAGTAGGCGCCGTCGATGGCGCCCTGGCGGAAATCCTCGTCGGCGCGGGTGCCCGGCTGCTCGATCGGGTTGGTGGTGAGCCTGAGATACACAGAGCCGCCGGTTTCGTCGCGCAACCAGGTGCGCTCGTCCGGATCGCCCTCGCCATCCTTCTGCATGTAGTCAAACGCCCATTTCATGATCACCGCCAGTTCGTCGGCAAAGGCCGGCTCGAACGCCGCCAGCCCGTCCTGGCTCATGCCGATCAGCGGCGAGCCGATCGACTGGTGGGCGCCGCCTTCCGGCGCCAGCGTCACGCCCGAAGGGGTGCCGACGATCATGAAGCGCGAATCCTGGTAGCAGGCGTAGTTGAGCGCATCGAGCCCGCGGGCGACGAAGGGATCGTAGACGGTGCCGATCGGGATCAGCCGCTTGCCGAACAGCGAATGCGAGAGGCCCGCGGCGCCGAGCAGCAGGAACAGGTTCATCTCGGCGATGCCCAATTCGATGTGCTGGCCGTCGGGCGCGAACTCCCATTTGGCGGTCGAGGGGATGTTGTGGGTCTTGAAGGTGTCGGCGCGGGCTTCGCGGGCAAACAGCTTGCGCCGGTTCACCCACGGCCCGAGATTGGTGGTGCCGGTGACATCGGGCGAGGTGGTGACGATCCGCGCCGCAAGTTCGCTGTCGGTCTTGGACAGATCGTCGAGGATCTTGCCGAAGGCCATCTGCGTCGAGATCTCGCGATCCGTTGCGATCCCGATCTCGGGCGTGGCGATGACATGGTCGGAATAGCGCCGCCGTCCGCGCGCGAAGAACGGTGTCTGGTCGAGGAACGCCTGGAACGCCTGGGGATCGGCGACGGTGGCGAATTTCTCCCACTCCTCTCCCTCGGGCACGCCCATGTGACGCTGCCATTCGGCCATCTGGGTCTTGTTCATCAGCCCGCCATGATTGTCCTTGTGCCCGGCGATCGGCGTGCCCCAGCCCTTGATCGTGTAGGCGAGGAAGCAGACCGGCCGGTCATGGTCGATCGAGGCAAAGGCGTCCGCCATGGTCGAGACGCAGTTGCCGCCGAGATTTTCCATGAGATCGGCCAGTTCCCGGTCGGAGCGCGACTCGATAAGCGCGGTGACGTCGCCCTGGTCGCCAAGATCGTCCATCAGGTGCTTGCGCCAGACCGCGCCGCCCATGAAGGTGAGCGCCGCGTAAAGCTGGTTGGGGCAAGTGTCGATCCAGTCCTTGAGCTTGTCGCCGCCGTCCTCGGCAAAGGCCGCCCGCTGCAAATGGCCGTATTTGACCCTGACCACGTCCCAGCCAAAGGCCTCGAAGATCTTCTCGACGCGGCGGAACAGGCCCTCATGGACGATGCCGTCGAGCGACTGGCGATTGTAGTCGATGATCCACCAGGTGTTGCGCAGGTCGTTCTTCCAGCCCTCCTGCAGCGTCTCGTAGATATTGCCCTCGTCGAGCTCGGCGTCGCCGACCAGCGCCACCATGCGACCCGGCTTGAGGTCATGGCCCCAGTCCTTGGCCGAGATATAGTCCTGCACGATCGAGGCGAACGAGGTGATGGCGACGCCGAGCCCCACCGAGCCGGTGGAGAAATCGACGTCGTCAATGTCCTTGGTGCGCGACGGGTACGACTGCACGCCGCCTAGCCCACGGAAATTCTCCATCTTCTCGCGCGTCTGGTTGCCCATCAGGTACTGGATGGCGTGGAAGATCGGCGAGGCGTGCGGCTTGACCGCCACCCGGTCTTCTGGCCTCAATGCCGAAAAATACAGCGCCGTCATGATCGACACCATCGAGGCCGAGGACGCCTGGTGCCCGCCCACCTTGATGCCGTCCGCCTTGGGGCGGATGTGGTTGGCGTTATGGATCATCCAGTGCGACAGCCACAACAGCCGCTGTTCGATGGTCTTGAGATGGGCTGCGTCGCTCATGCGCTTGGATCCTTGGAGAGTGCGAAATCCACCGCCGCCCGGGCATGAAGCGCAGTGGTGTTGAATGCCGGCAGGTCGATGTCGTCCTGCGAGATCAGCAGGCCCACTTCGGTGCAGCCGAAGATCACGCCGTCAGCGCCGTTCTTGCGCGCGGTCTCGAAGATGCGGAGATACCGGTTCTTCGACGCCGGGCTGATGATGCCCCGGCAGAGCTCGTCATAGATGATGCGGTGAACATCATCGCGCTCGGTCTGGTCGGGCACGCAAACCTCGATGCCATGCCTTTGCCGCAGCCTGTCCTTGTAGAAGTCCTTCTCCATGGTGAAGCGTGTGGCAAGCAGCAGCGGCGAGGTGCATCCGCTGTTCCGGATCGCCTCCGCCGTCACATCGGCGATGTGAAACAGCGGGATCGTCAGCGCCGCCTGCACCTCGTCGGCGCAGATATGCATGGTGTTGGTGCAAATCAGCAGGCACTCGGCTCCGGCGCCCTCAAGCTCGACCGCGGCCTTGACCAGCAGCCTGGCGGCGTCCGACCAGTTGGCCTCGGCCTGGAGCGCCGCAATCGGCGCGAAATCAAAGGATCTGAGCAGGATTTCGGCGGAGTGCAGACCGCCCAGCCTGTCGCGGACCATCTCGTTGAGCAACTGGTAATAGGTGAGGGTGCTTTCCCAGCTCATTCCCCCCAGAAGACCGATTGTCCGCATTGTCTCTCTCCCAATTGACCTCAGTGTATCAGCGTGTTTGAGCGAAAGGGCGCCAAGAAACGCTTTTCTTCAAGCAAAATATGGTGATAAATCGCGTATCGTGACTGATCATGAGGGATTCTCCGCGTGGATGACATCGACATGGCAATCGTGCGCCAACTTGCCGCCAACGGCCGCATCTCGCTCAACGATCTCAGCGACGCGGTCGGCCTGAGCCCGACGCCCACCTCCCGGCGCATCCGGCAGCTTGAGGCGGAGGGCATCATCACCGGCTATCACGCCAAGCTTGACGAGACGGCGCTCGGCTTTCCCGTCTCGGTCTTCGTCTCCGTCCGCCTCGACAAGCAGGTGGATGAGGCCCTGGCGGTGTTCGAGGAGGCCATCAAGCGGTTTCCCGAGGTGGTCGACTGCTGGCTGATGACCGGCAACCGGGATTACCTGATGCGGGTCGCCACCCGGGATCTCGCCGATTTCGAGAGGTTCCTGACCCAGCGTCTGACCCGGATCAGGGGCGTCGCCTCCATCGAATCGTCAATCCCGCTGCGCCGCGTCAAGGCGACGCCGGCCCGGATCCCCTGACACCGCCGCTGACGCCGGCCCAGCCTCAGGCCGCCGCCCGCACCGGATCATCGGTGAGCGCCTGAGCGAGGTCGTCGATGATGTCGGCCACATCCTCAAGCCCCACCGACAGCCGGATCAGCCCGTCCGAAATGCCGTGCTCGGCGCGTTCCTCGGCGGTATAGGTCGAATGCGTCATGCTGGCCGGGTGCTGGATCAGCGATTCGGCGTCGCCGAGCGAGACCGCGCGGCCGATCATGGTCAGCCGGTTCATCAGCCGCCGTCCGGCCTCGATGCCGCCGTCGAGTTCGAAGGCGATCATCGCGCCGAAGCCGGGCATCTGCCGTGCGGCAAGATCATGCTGCGCGAAGCTCCTGAGCCCCGGGTAATGCACCTTGGCGACGCCCGCCGCACCTTCCAGCATGGCCGCCACCGTTTGTGCATTGGCGCAATGCCGCTCCATCCGTAGCGCCAGTGTCTTCAGGCCGCGCAGGATCAGCATGGCGTTGAACGGCGCCATCACCGCGCCGGTCATGTCCTTCATGCCGTAGAGGCGGATCTGCGAGACCTGCTCGGCGCGCCCGACCAGCAGGCCCGCCACCACGTCGCCATGGCCGCCGAGATATTTCGTGGCCGAATGGACGACGATGTCGGCACCCAGTTCTATCGGCCGCGTCAGATAGGGGGTGGCGTAGGTGTTGTCGACCACCACCGTCGCCCCGCTGGCGTGCGCAATCTCCGAGACCGCCGCGATGTCGACCAGCCGCATGTTGGGGTTGGCCGGCGTCTCGAAATAGACCACCCGCGTCCTGTCCGAGATCACTGCTGCGAGGTTTTTGGGCTCGGTCATGTCGACATGAGTGACGGTGATGCCGAACTTGGCAAGCCCGTGGCGCATGAAGGCGAAGGTGCAGCCATAGAGCGTCTTGTCGACAATGACCTCGTCGCCCGGCGCCAGCAGCGTCCACAGGGTGGCGGCGATGGCGCCCATGCCCGAGGACAGCGCCAGGCCCGCCTCGGCGCCTTCCAGCACCGCGATTCGCTTTTCAAGAAGATCGAGCGTCGGATTGGAGATGCGCGAATAGATATGGCCCGGCCGCTCGCCTGCGAACATCTCGCCGCCGGCTTCCGCACTTTCGAACGCAAAGGTCGAGGTCAGGTGCAGGGGCGGCGTCAGCGCGCCCTCATTGTCCATCGGATTGTAGCCGTGGTGGATGGCGCGGGTGGAGAAACTCTTGCTGCGGGCGGTCATGGCGGGGTCCTTTCCGGTGCGGTGGCGGGCGCCCTCCGGAACACTCCGGAGCCGGGGCGCGCCCATCTGCCGCAACAATATTGCCCTATCTTCAAAGGCATTGGATTGCTATTTATGCTCCGTCAACCAGTCAAATTGGCAGAATCTGCCACGGAGATCGAAAATGGACAGCAAGGATCGCCAGATCATCCGGGCCCTGCAGAAAAACGCGCGGATGACCAACCAGGATCTCGCCGCTGCGGTCAACCTGTCGCCGTCGCCCTGTCTCAGGCGGCTGCGCAATCTCGAGGACAGCGGCGCGATCCGGGGCTACAGCGTCGATGTCGACGCCAAGGCCTACGGGCTGCCGATGATGGTGTTCATCCGCATAAGGCTGGAACGCCATACCGGCAGCCACATCCAGGAGTTCGAGGCCAGGATCCGGGCGATCGACGAAGTGCTGGAGTGCCATTTGATGACCGGACCCGCGGACTACCTGCTGCGCGTCGTGGTGGCAGGCCTCGACCATTACGAGGATTTCATCCGCAACCGCATCCACGCCATCGGCGGCATCGCCTCGATCGACACCAGCATCGTCTATGGAACGGTCAAGAAGACTGGTGTGTTCCCGGCGCTGGCTTGAGCGCAAGGCCCGCGGCCCCGCGGTCTGGCCGGCGGATCAGAGCGCCTGCGCCAGCGCGCAGAATTCGGCGACGCTCAGCGTTTCGGCGCGGCGGGTCGGGTCGATGCCGACGCGGGCGAGCAACGCCTCGCCGCCGAGCGGCTTCACGCTCTGCCGCAGCATCTTGCGCCGCTGGCCAAAGGCGGCATGGGTGACCCGCTCGAGCTTGTCGAGGTCGCAGGGCAGGCGCTCGCTGAGCGGCAGGATGCTGACCACGCTTGAGGTGACCTTGGGCGGCGGCGTGAAGGCCTGCGGCGGCACGTCGAACAGGATCTCGCTGTGGGTCAGCCAGCCGGCGAGCACGCCCAGCCGGCCGTAATGGTTGGATCCCGGAGCCGCCACAATGCGCTGGCCGACTTCCTTCTGGAACATCAGCGTCATCGACGTCCAGAACGGGTTGTCCACGTCCGCCGTCAGCCAGTTGATCAAGAGCTGGGTGCCGACATTGTAGGGCAGGTTGGCGACGATCCTGGCGGGTGCGCCATCGGCCAGCGCCGTGAGATCGGTCTTCAGCGCATCGCCTTCGACGATTTCGAGCCGGCCCGGATAGCGCGCGGAAATCTCCTCGAGGATCGGCAGGCAGCGCGGGTCGCGCTCGATCGCCACGACCCGGGACGCGCCCTGCGCCAGGAGCGCCCGCGTCAGCCCGCCGGGGCCAGGACCGATTTCGAACACGGTGAAGCCGTCGAGCGGTCCGGCCGAGCGGGCGATCTTCGCCGTCAGGTTCAGATCGAACAGGAAATTCTGGCCGAGCGCCTTCTTGGGCGCCAGCCCGTGCGCCGCCACCACGTCGCGCAGCGGCGGCAGATCGTCATGGGATGACGCCATCAGGCTGCGCTCGCTTGTCTGGACGCTTCGGTGTGCGCCATCCGGTCGGCGAGCTTGAGGGCTGCGATCAGGCTGTCGGCGCGGGCCTCGCCCTTGCCGGCGAGCGAGAACGCCGTGCCGTGATCGGGCGAGGTGCGGATGAAGGGCAGGCCCAGGGTGACATTGACCGAATCGTGAAAGCCGAGCGTCTTGGCCGGGATCAACGCCTGGTCGTGATACATGCAGATCGCCGCATCGTAAGTTGCCCGCGCCTCTGCATGGAACATGGTGTCGGCGGGCAGCGGACCGAAGGCGTTTATGCCGGCCGCGCGCAACTCGGCGACTGCCGGGGCGATGATCGCCTTGTCCTCGGCGCCCAGCGACCCATCCTCGCCGGCATGAGGGTTGAGGCCCGACACCGCAATCCGCGGGCTGGCCACGCCGAAGCGCGAGACCAGCTCGCGGGCAATGATCCGGCCGGTCTCGACGATCGCTTCGCGCGTCAGCGCGCCGGGGACGTCCTTCAGGGGAATGTGGATGGTAACCGGCGCCACCCGCAACTGCGGCCCGGCAAGCAACATCACCGGAGTGTGCGGCGGGGATCCGGGCGCGCCGCGGGCCTCGTCCGCCAGATGCGCCAGATACTCGGTATGCCCTGGAAAGCCGAAGCCCGAGGCATAGAGCACCGATTTGGCGATCGGGTTTGTCACCACCGCGCAGGCGCGGCCGGCCAGGGTCAGCTCGACCGCCAGCCGGATGGCTTCAATGGTGGCTGCGGCATTGGCCGGATCAGGGACGCCGGCGCGCACGGGAACCGCGAGGGAAACGGGCAGGACCGGCAGGGCGGCGTCAAAATCCGTTGCCGCGCTGTCCGCCGAGGTTTCCCGGAGAGGGACCTCGAGGCCAATCATGGCTGCCCGCTCGGCCAGCATCTGCGGGTCGCCAATGAGGAAAAACGCGGGCAAATTGAGGGCGGCACGGTTTTTCCAGGCAAACAACGCCAGATCCGGTCCGATTCCGGCGGGATCGCCCATGGTCAAGGCCAGCGCGCGGCGGTTCCCGGTCATGGCGGAGAAAGTCCTTACTTGTTGGCGATCACGGCGCGCTTGCGAATCTCTGCAAGAAACTTCTTGGCTTCTTCCGACTCGCCATCACCTTCGTTTTCAGACCGGAAAACCATCTCGGCGGCCTTGTCATCCGAGACTGTCTTGGCCGAGCAGATGACGATGAACTCGACGCCGCGGTCGGTAATCCGGGTCTGAGTGGCGGATCCGGTCTCCGTCTTTTCGATCAACGGCTTCCATTCCGGCGGCAATTGCGGCTGCATGATGCGGCCGAGCTGGCGCAGCGAGACGTCACGCAGATCGCCGATGACCGAGGCAGCGCTGTCGCAGCCCTGGTAGCGTCCGCGCAATTGATCGGCTTCGCGCTTGCGGGCATTGAGCGTGGCATTCGAGCGCTTGTTAGCCGGAACAACGAAAATAACCTGCTGAAGAATGTATTCCGTGGTGGATGGCTTGTCGGATCCGCGTTCAAGCATCTTGGACACGAGGTCCTGGGTCGACATGCCGCCGCCACGGCCACCGGTGGCCGCCTGGACGAGCCGCGGCCAGCTCATCTGGATCTGGATGTAGTTCTTGAAATGCTTCGGCGTGACGCCGGCCTGATTGAGAACATCTGTCAACTGCTTGGACGAAAGGTTGTTGGATGCGGCAAAACGTTCAAAGGACGCATTGACCTCCGCATCGGAGGCAAGGGCGCGGGCGCGCGCCGCTTCCTGACGCTTGAGCGCTTCCTCGATCAGTTGCTCCCGCGCTTTTTCACCGAGATTGCCGCCAGCGCGTTGCAGCTTCAGGAAGGCGACACGCCGGGCGATATCGACGCTGGTGATCGCCTGATTGTTGACAACAATCTTGATTTCGCTCGCGGCAAAGGCGGAGGGAGCCGCGACCGGCGTGAGGGAAAACGCCAGAGCCGCCATGAGCAGAAAGCCGGAGAAGCGAAAGATCGCGGAAAAGTGCATACGTTCAGGTCCTCTGTTTCCGGTCAAAACCGACATGGGTCAGTCTCGCAAATCCGGCGCCGCCCGTAAATGCCTAACTCATGCGGCGAAAACGAGGCAGTGGTCTCAGGTCGTCCCCGTGCGGAAGTCTCAGAAGCTCGGTTCCAGCAGCGGGCTGGACACCGACCCTTGCTCGAAACCGCCAAGTGTACGGAAACTCAGCCTTGCGCCGACTTTCCAGTCTCTGGCGTTCACATTGCCGTCGTCACGGGTGTGTTCATAGGCGAAGGAGAAGGCAAAGCACTCATCTTCATACAGAATGCCGAAGGCCCGCCGGTTGAATTTTTCGTCGACCAGATCATAGCTCGTCGAGGCTGCAACGCTCCAGAATTCATGGAGCTGGAGCTTCGCCAGGCCGGTGATTTCGCGACGATCATCCTCGGTGAACGTGTTGGGCCTGGGGGCCTTGATCTCACTGTAGGTAAGCGCGGTGGTAACCGGACCCCGGCTCAGGCCAGCCCGCAGATCGGTGCGTTCGATGCGGAAATCATCCTTATCGAAGCGGGCCGAAGCGGCGAGTGAGAATCCATCGTAGTCCACTCCGGCCATACCGACGAAATCGGACACGTCGTCTTCAAGCCCGGAGTTCCGCGTCGCCTGGGACAGATCGGGCGTGGCGAAGGAATTGAGGCCTGCCAGGTGATAGCTCTGGCCGAACACGGCTTGCGTCCTGAAGCCATTGTCGAAATGGCCGGTGTAGCGAAGCCCGACATTGGCGCGGATGCCGCCTTCGGCCCGGTCGAAGCCGGTAAACTTGTCGCGCTCAAACAGCGAGGTCGCGTCGAATACGAAGCTTTGCGCATCCTCGTTTGGAATGCCGCCGGCCAGTCGCTCGTCCGGGCGGACGAAGACCTGTGCAATCGGTTCAATCACATGGCTTGAAGTGGCGGTTGTGACGAGAACCGGGTAGCTGGCTTCAAGGCCCGCGGTCACCATGCCGCGCGCGTGGCTGCCATTGCCGGCAAAGACACCGTCATAGTCAGCGGGCGCATTGTCGACGTCGACCGAGTTCAGATCGCCGCGCGCGGCCAGGATCGGGGTCAGCCGCAACCCGTTCATCGTGGTGAAGGTCCGCTTCCATTCCAGTTCCGTGCTCAGCCGCGCATTCGAACCGGCAAAGCCCCGGTAGCGATCGGCAAACAGAGGGTTGGTTGTCGCAAGTCCGGCGCGCACCCTTGTGTCATCAGCCTTGCGCGACAGCGAATAGCCGTTGACATCAAGCGACAGTTCGCCGCCAGCGACATCGCTGAAGGTCCGCTTGTAATCAAGCGAGGGATGAACCGCGGCCTGCCTGCGTTCCAGCACGTCGTTCAAGTCCTGGGCATTTTGAATGTCAAAACGATAGGCCCGCAGATCGAAGAAACTGCGGTTTGACAGTCCGGTCAGATAGACCTCGGATTTGACGGTGCTGGCATTGTATCCCTCAATTCCGTAGGTCCGGGAAAAGTTGTTGTCGGACTGGAGCATGGCGTCCCAGCCGAAGATCCAGCGCGGATTGATCCGGAATTCGCCCTTGGTGGCGATCATGCCGCGTTCGGTTTCAAGCCTGTCGGTCGTGCGCGCCTCAAAGTCGCCAGGGCTCCGCTGGGAGATGCCGGCCATGCGCAGCGTCACTTCGCCATTGGAGAAATTGCGCCGGAATTCGGCTTCGCCGAGGAAACCCTGCTTGGTGTAGCCGGTGCCGGTGAAGGTCGCGTCCATATAGGGGGACAGGACGAGATAGTAGGGGACTGTCAGGCCATACCCGAACGTGTCGGAGCTGCTGACGCTCGGCGTCAGGAACCCTGTCTTGCGTTTGGCCGAGTGATCGGGAATTTCGAGATACGGCAGATAGGCGATCGGCATGCCGAACAGCTCGAAAGTCGCCTTCTCCATCCGGATCGTCTTGGTTTCACCATTCTGGATGACCCGTTGCGCCTTGACCTGCCAGAACGGTGCGCGCTCCGGATTGTCCGCGCACGGCTCACAGGCGGTGTAGACGCCGCTGTTGAACGTGGTCATCGTGCCGCCGCTGCGTTCAGCGCTTTCCGCCGCAATTCGGGTGTTGTCCGGCGTCTCGATCCTCAGGGCGTTGAGAAAGCCGTCAGAGAAATTGTCGGTCACATCGAGATTGTCGGCATAGATCCGGTTGCCGCCCGGCTCGATCATTTCGACCGAGCCGCTGGCCTTCACCCGGCCGGTCTGCTGGTCATATTCGACCCGGTCTGCGACCAGCTGGTAACCGCCGTAGTCGATCTGCACGCCGCCCGACGCCACAACAACGCCACTGTCATTGTTGTAGATGACTTCATCGGCCGCGAGCAGCATTTTCTGATCGGCGGGCACACTGATATCACCCGGAACAGCCAGCTGTGCCGCGGCTTCGGGAGCTGCAAATGCAAAAATGGCGCACATGGCCGCGCCAACGCTCAGGGCGCTAGCCAACGCATATACTCTAGACCGGCGCACACCTGCCAACTACCCATCCTCCTTGTGGAGAAGCACTGTCGTCCCCAAAGCCGAAGCCACCAGCACCGGAAGCCAGGCCGCCACTACAGGCGGAATGGTCCCGGCATTCGCGAATGCCTGGATCAGCTCGGAAACGACATAAAGCACGAAGCCTGCGAGGATTCCACCCAGGATCGCCGTTAAAGACTGCCCGAAGCGAACAAATTTGAGCGACACCATCGCGGCGATCAAAGTCATCGCCGCCAAAAGCGCCGGTTGGGCCACCAAACGGTGGAATTGCATCTCATAACTGGTGGCTGGAAGCCCAAATGACTTGGCCGTTGCAATTTTCCCACCCAGCTCAAAAAACGGCACAGTCTCGGCGGAAGTGAGTGATTCGCCAACGAATTCTGCTTTCAGGTTGGTCGGGACCGTTGCGGTTTCGAGAGTTTCCACCGGCTCCGAACGCCGGATTCGCTTCACATTCGTCAACTCCCAGACGCCGTCGCCCAGCACGGCGCTCTCGGCCTCAAGACGCTCTCGGATCCGCTGCTCGTCGTCAAAAAGGAAGAATGTGGCGCCCGACAGCCTGGTGCCGCCCTCGGAGGTGGCCCGGGCTCCCAGGACCGTGTCCCCGGCCTCGGTCCTCTGCCTCAGCCACGGGGCAGCGGCGCTGGTCTGCCGTACCCCCAGATTGCGCTCGACAACGATGGTCTCGGCAAATTGCAGCGCATTCGCCGCGAATGTGTTCAGGGCGGTGATCGACAGGGCTCCGATCAGCAGGTTGGCCAGAACCAGCGGGGCGAGAAACTGCCAGGCCGACACGCCCGCCGCGCGGGTGACCACTAGCTCGTATTTGCGGTTGAGCTGCAGAAGCGTCGCAATCGAAGCGATCAAGACCACGAAGGGAATCACCGCCTGCAGCACGGTCGGGACCCTCAGCATCGAGATGAACAGGCCCGTGAGAACAGTGTAATCCACTGCCGCCGAGAGCCGCCGGCTGGACTCATTGAAATCCACAAGGAAAATCAGAAACAGGACCGCCAGGCAGTAGGTCACGAACGTGACCATGTATCGCCTGAAGAAATAGCGCGACAATGTCGGGACCAGGAAGCTCATGCCGATGGCCCGTCGCTGGCCGTGCGGCGCCAGTTCTGCAGGCGCTTGAGCCGTGCGGTCGCGGATTCAAGCAAGCGGTCATTCAGTCTCGCCCAGGCCTTGGGGATCGTCAGCGTTCGGCCGGTCAGCGCCAGGATGCCGAAAACCAGAATGATTGCTGCGGGGACCGCATAGGTCAGATATTCCATCGTGACGCTCAAACCGGCTTCTTCGCTGCTGTAAAAGCCGAAACCGCGCGCACTGAGCGTGATTGCCGCCACCAGTGCTCCATTTTGGAATTGCTCATGCCGATTGGAGCGGGCCTTGCCCAGAAACACAAACGCCACCAGGCCGAAAGCCAGCGGATACATCCATGTGGAAAAGCGCTGCACCAATTCGATCTTGATGATGTGACGCGCTTTCTGGGTGTAAAAGTCGTCCGGGGAAGGGTTGAGCAGATAGGCCGTGGGTTGTTCCTTGGGCCGGCGAACGGAAGCTTGTCCTGCCGGAATAAACGCCGCCATGTCCAGCGCGTAGGATGTGAAGGTGACAATCGAGATCTGGTCGCTCGACAGGCTGCGCTGCTGCAACTCGCCATCAACAAGGTAGAGGATGTCCTTGTCGCCGCTGCTCTTGATGACGCCGCTGCGGGCATAATAGATGGTTTCGCTGTCTTCCGTACGGGAATCGGCCAGGAAGATGCCGCTCAGCTCGCCGCCGGGCAGTTTCTCGTTGACCTGAACGAATAGCCCCTTCTCAAGCTGCATGAACGTACCCGAACGCACCGCCACCGAAAACAGGTCGGATTGCGCCTGTGTGAGCACGTCATAGAGCTTGCGGTTCGACCACGGCTCAACGAAATTGGCCACCAGAAGCACCATGATCGACATGGCGGCGGCGAGCGCCAGCACCGGCTTGAGAACCGTCACCGGCCTGACACCCGCGGCCTCCACGACCACAAGCTCGCTGTCGGCATTCATGCCCGAAAGCACCTGACTGACCCCGATCAGCAGGGCAAAAGGCGCCACAATGGAAAGCACCGAGGGGATGAGGGTGGCCGCCAACAGCAGGAATGCGCCGATCGCCTGTCCCGTTGTGGTCAGCACATCGACGCGGATCAGCACCTGCGTGGTCATGACCAGGATGGTGACCGAGGCGAGTGACCAGAAGGTCAGCATGCTCATGCGGCGCAATATGTAACGTTCGATTTGCTTCATTGCGCCTTTCCGGAGCAAGCGGCGGGCAGCGCCTTGATTCGCTTGGGCGCTTGTGACTGCTGGCTGGACCACGCCCACCATGCACCAGCCTTACTAAACTGCAAATTGGATAATCTGTGGCAAATAAACACGGTTAACCGTTTCTTGCAGCGGTGTCGCGCAAATGCAATATTGGCCGAAGTGCCCATTGCCATGCTAGTGGTGCGATCCGGGCAGACGGTTCCCGTCTGTCCGGTCAGATCGCCCCACCCGATCAATAGCTTGTGGGCTGACTTTTCGAAACAGACGGGAACCATCTGTTTCGGTCAGACCACCAGGTCAGGACTTGATGCATCCATCTCGCCTCAAGCCGTTTCCGAATCTGGGCGGTACCCAACCCGCGCCCTGATCCGCACATGGGCGCTTGCCTTCTGTCTCGAAAACGAGAACATCGAGGGCAACGCCAATTACAAAATCCATTGGAGCCGTTATGTCGATAAGCATTGAAATCAGTTTTTCCAAAACCGCAAAAGTCTCAGAAGGACTGGTTGTCGCCTTGGGGTCTTCGGCTGCGCCCGTTTCCGCCGCCGCCAAAACCGCCGATCCCGCGGGTCAACTCGACAAGGCGGTCAAGGTCGCAGGCTTCACCGGCAAGTCCTTTTCGACCGTCGATGTGTTCGCGCCTGTCGATGCGCCCGCCGACCGGATCGCGCTTGTCGGAACCGGCGATCCGGAAAAACTGTCCGCGCATGAGTGGATGCGCGTCGGCGGCAAGATGTTCTCCCTGATCGGCAAGGCTTCGAAAGTGACGGTGCTGCTGGGGGATGCGGATGTGCCCTCCACTGAAGCCGTGGCCGACGTGGCGCTGGGGTTGTTGATGCGGTCTTATTCCTTCGATACCTACAAGACCAAGAAAGGCGAGGATGACGACAACGGATCCCGCAAGGTCAGCGTGGTGTTCCAGCACGATGATGCGGGCGATTGCAAGAAGGCCTTTGCCACCCGTCATGCCATCTGGGAAGGCGTCGAGCTGGCGCGCAACCTGGTCAATGAACCCGCCAATGTGCTCGGCCCGGTGGAGTTCGCCGACCGCGCCAAGGAACTCGAATCCCTGGGCGTGGAGGTTGAAATCCTGACCGAGAAGGAAATGAAGAAGCTCAAGATGGAGGCGCTGCTCGGCGTATCCCTCGGCTCGCCGCGTCCACCGCGCCTGGCGATCATGCGCTGGCAGGGCGCCAAGCCCAAGGACAAGCCGGTGGCCTTCGTGGGCAAGGGCGTGGTCTTTGACACCGGCGGTGTGTCGATCAAGCCGGCGGCGGGCATGGAAGACATGAAGGGGGACATGGGCGGAGCGGCCGCTGTCATCGGGCTGATGCATGTGCTGGCCGCGCGCAAGGCCAAGGTCAACGCGGTCGGCATCATCGGGCTGGTCGAGAACGCGGTCGACGGCGCCGCCCAGCGCCCGGGCGACATCGTCCGCTCGATGTCCGGCCAGACCATCGAGGTTATCAACACCGACGCCGAGGGCCGTCTGGTGCTGTGCGATGCGCTCACCTACTGCCAGGAGCGGTTCAAGCCGGCGATCATGATCAATCTTGCCACCCTGACCGGCGCCATCATCGTGGCGCTCGGGCCCCATCATGCCGGCCTGTTCTCCAACAATGACGACCTGTCCCAGGCGCTGACCAAGGCGGGCGAGGTGACCGAGGAGCGGGTCTGGCGGATGCCGCTGGGGTCCGACTACGACAAGATGATCGATTCCAAGTTCGCCGACATGAAGAACACCGGCGGCCGCCATGCCGGGGCGATCACTGCGGCGCAGTTCCTCAAGCGGTTTGTCAAGGACACGCCCTGGGCACATCTGGATATTGCAGGCACCGCGATGGGTTCGCCATCCACCGACATCAACCAGTCCTGGGCGTCCGGCTTTGGCGTACGGTTATTGGATGAGTTGGTGCGCGCCAACTACGAGAGCTAGGAAGCGGTGGCCGAAGTCCTGTTCTATCACCTGACGGAATCGAGGCTTGAAGAGGCGCTGCCGCCGCTTCTGGAGAAAAGCCTGGACCGCGGCTGGAGTGTGTCCGTGCATATGGGCAGCGAGGAACGCTGCGCGGCGCTCGACAGCCATCTCTGGACCTTCCGGGAGGACAGTTTCCTGCCGCATGGCGTCGACCACGGACCTCACGCGGCGCGCCAGCCTGTGCTGCTGACGCTTGGCGGTGACGCCGCGAACGGGGCCACTGTCCGGTTTGTCGCCGATGGCGCCGACATACCGGCGCTCGACGGCGTAGAACGGCTGGTAATGATGTTTGACGGCCATGATCAACAGCAGCTCGAGGCCGCGCGCGCTCAATGGAAGACCCTCAAGTCCGGCGGTCATACGCTGACCTACTGGCAGCAAACGCCCGACAGGCGCTGGGAGAAGAAGGCCTGAGAGGCTGTCTGCCTCAAACGAAAAATCCCTCCGGACGCGTTTCCGGAGGGATTTGTCATCGGCGGAATTCCTGATCAGGCGAGGGGGCTCAAAACTCTTCCCATTCCGAGGTATCGACGGCGGCATTGCCGTGAAAGGCCTGCTTCTGCCGGGGTGGGGCCCCACGCTGGGGAGCCGCCGCAGGGGTTGAGCTGACGGCCCGTGGCGCGCTGTAGCCGGAGTTGCCGTCCGTCTTGAACCGCGTGAGCAGATGGAACAGCGATGCCGCTTCCTGCGCCAGGCTGTGGCTGGCCGCGGTAGATTGCTCAACCATCGCGGCATTCTGCTGCGTGCCCTGGTCCATGGTGTTGACCGCCATGTTGATCTCGTTCAGTCCGGTGGACTGCTCACGCGATCCGGTGACGATCGCCTCGACATTGGCGTTGATCTGCTTGACCTGCTCGACAATGTTGACAAGCGCCTTGCCGGTCTCGCCAACCAGCGCCACGCCGCTCTTGACCTGATCGCCCGACGCGGTGATGAGGCCCTTGATCTCCTTGGCGGCGGTCGCGGTTCGCTGGGCGAGTTCGCGCACTTCCTGGGCGACCACGGCAAATCCACGGCCGGCTTCTCCGGCGCGCGCCGCTTCCACGCCGGCGTTGAGCGCCAGCAGGTTGGTCTGGAAGGCGATGTCGTCAATCACGTTGATGATGTTGGCGATGGCTTTCGACGAGCTTTCGATCTCGGCCATGGCGATCACGGCCTTGTCGACCACCTGACCGGACGTTTCGGCGTCCTTCTTGGTCTTGGCGACCAGCTGACCCGCCTCATCAGCGCGTTCGCTTGACGCCGCGACGGTCTTGGTGATTTCCTCAAGTGCTGCCGCGGTTTCCTCGACCGATGCCGCCTGGTTCTCGGTCCGCTTGGCCAGGTCGTCAGCAGCGATGCGGATTTCCTCGGAACCGGATGAGATCGCCCTGGCATTCTCCGAAACCGACTGCATGGCCTCGCACAGGCCCTTGCTCGCGATGTTGAAATTGACCCGCAACGGCTCCAGCGCGGGCTGGTAAGGTTGGTCGATGCGGACGGTCAGGTCGCCATCGGCCAAGCGCTCGAGCCCGTTCGACAGTGACGTCACATTGCTGACGCGCTCGGTCACGTCGGTTGCGAATTTGACAACCTTGAAGACCTTGCCGTCCGCATCGAAGATCGGATTGTAGGAGGCCTGGATATGGACCCGCTTTCCGGCCTTGCCGATGCGAAGGAACTCGTCCGAAAAGAACTCGCCGCTGCCGAGCTTTTTCCAGAACTGGGCATAGTCGGGGCTCTCGGCATAAGTCGTCTCGCAAAACATCCGGTGATGCTTGCCGGCGATTTCGGAAAGGCTGTAGCCAAGAGTGCTGAGAAAATTCTCGTTTGCGGTGATGATCGTGCCATCGAGGTTGAACTCGATCATCGCCTGCGCGCGCGAAATGGCTGCAATCTTGCCGCTGTCTTCGGCCGCCTTGAGCTTCTGGGCGGTCACATCGGTTGCAAACTTGATCACCTTGTAGGGTTTGCCGCCGCGCAGGACCGGATTGTAGCTCGCCTCGATCCAGATCTCCTTGCCGCCTTTGCCGATCCGCTTGTACTGCGCCTTGTCGTACTCGCCAAGGCCGAGCTTCCTCCAGAATTCGCCGTAAGCCGGGGCGGCTGCTTCCGCAGGGTCGACAAAGATGCGGTGGTGTTTGCCCTTGATTTCAGAGAGCGCATATCCAAGTGCCTGGCAGAAGCTGTCATTGGCGGTGAGGATGTTGCCGGACATGTCAAACTCGATGACGGCCAGCGACTTTCTCAATGCAGTGAGAATGTTCCTGTCATCTGAAGAGAGGATGGTGTGGAAGCTCATTCGGTCGTCTCCAGTAGGTTCGTTCCATTCGCGCCGTTTCGCTGGAGATGGATCTTCCCCTGTGCGGAAACAGTGTTCCTCGATGGGCCGGCTGTTGGCACAGCTCGCCTCAACGCAAAACCAGAATCGCAAAAATCGGTGTTTGAAACGTTAATGAACCGAGCAGAAGCATTACAATTTCTTGTACAGATTATTCGAACTGATAAATCGCCTGCCCTCAAACTTGAGTGACTGCAATGGAGATATTTAAAGCTATAAGTTGCATGTATAAATCAATAGCAATTGGAGTGATATTTGGGATGAAAAAACTGCAAACAAGTGCTGGCAAGCAGTGGTCCACGCCATTGTTTCAAAAAAATACTGTTGGCTGAAAGTAAAGACTCGCATTGGTACACATGCTGAAATAGATGCAACTTTATAGATATATATGCTGACGGACCCGTGAACATCCTCGGTCGCGGGTGTCGGATGGAGTTACATCGGGTGTTCTTTGCCAGAGTTCGGAGCCAATCCGTCACGCCTTGGCGTAGCCGCATAGCGCCGCTCGATCTCGATCAGCTTCTGCTTGCGCCACAACCCGCCGCCATAGCCGGTCAGCGACCCGTCGGCGCCGATCACCCGGTGGCAGGGCACCAGCAGCGCGATCTGGTTGGCGCCATTGGCCCGCGCCACCGCCCGGACCGCCGAAGGGCGGCCGATCTGCTGGGCGATCATGCTGTAGCTTCTTGTCTCGCCGGCAGGGATGTCGACCAGCGCGTGCCAGACCGCCTTGGTGAAGTCGCTGCCATGGAACGCCAAGGGAACGCTGAAGCTTGGATCCAGCCCTGAGAAATAGGCGCCGAGTTCTGTTTCCAGGAGATCCATCGGGGCTTGCCGACCGATGCCGATTCGTCCCTTGAACAACTGGTGCATCCGGCGCAATTCGGTGGGCAGCGCCTTGCGGTCGGCGAATTCCAGAAGGTGCAGATGGGTTTGATCGCTGAGCGCGATCATTGCGCCGAGCGGCGTGTCGATGTAATCGGCCTTGACAAGGGCGTCGCCCGAGAAGCTCTTCGGCGGCTGTCCCATCAGCCGCGCGAAGGCGGTGCGAAAGGCACTGGCGGACTCGAACCCCGCATCCATCTGCGCCTCGATCACCTTGCCGCCGCCTGCGAGCGCCACATGCCCGTTGCGCAGACGCTCAAGCCGCGCCATTTCCAGAAATGTCATGCCGAAATGCCGGTTGAACACCCGCCGCACGGTGGACGGGTCAAGGCCCATCCGGGCAATGTCGGGTTCGCTCCAGCGGTGTCCCTTGCGTTCTCCGAGGGCCGTGAGAAGCGCCTTGATGGCTGGCTCCGCTTCCGCGGCTGGCGCCATGGGGTGGCATCTTCTGCAGGCGCGGTAGCCCGCCTGGAGGCATTCGCCGACGCTTGAGTAGAAGGTGCAGTTCTCAGGCTTGGGTTTGCGCGCGGGGCAGGTGAGGCGGCAGAAGATCCCGGTGGAACTCACACAGACATAGGCGCGCCCGTCATAGCTCGGGTCGCGCGCCAGAAGCGCTTGGTACAGGGTGGCGGTGTCAGGCAGATCAAACAGCATGGGAAGATCCTACCGCCGGGGTGGTGCGTCGTCAGCCTGATTTCGGGCGTCTATTCAAGATCAATCAAGTCGGCGGGACCATCCCGGACTCACTTTCTCAAGTCCGCGACTCACTATGCCAAGACCTGCCGCGAAGAGACTGAAATCACTCAAACTTTATTGATGACGCAGTGCCTCGATCGGATCCATCCGGGCAGCCCGGCGCGCGGGGAAGAAGCCGAAGACGATGCCCACCAGCGCTGAAAACGCAAAGGCCGCGAGCACGAGAGACGGATTGGGTGCAAAGGGAATCGACAACAGCCGCGACCCCAGAAGACCGAGCCCCAGTCCGAGCACGATGCCGATCAGCCCGCCGATCAGCGACAGCACGATGGATTCGACCAGGAACTGCAACAGCACCTGTCCCTCCGTCGCCCCCACCGCCAGCCTTATGCCGATCTCGCGGGTGCGCTCGGTGACCGAGACCAGCATGATGTTCATGATGCCGATGCCGCCGACGAGCAGGCTGACGGCGGCCACCGCCGAGAGCAGGCCGGTCAGCACGCTGGTGATGCCGGTCAGCATCGAGGAGATCTGCTTCATGTCGAAGACATTGAAATCGTCCTCCTCGAAGGGGCCGATGCGCCTGCGCTCGCGCATCAGCCGCTCGATGTCCGCCTTGGCCTTGTCGGTGGAGATCCCGGTGCGGATGGATGCGTAGATCATCGACACATCCTGGTTGCCGGCGATGCGCCGCTGGAAGGCGCGGATCGGGATTAGCACGATGTCGTCCTGGTCGGTGCCGAAGCTTGACGCGCCCTTGGCCTCGAGCACGCCGATGACCCGGCAGGAGATCTGCTTCAATCTGATGCTGACGCCGAGCGGATCGCTGTTGCCGAACAGTTTTGCCCGCACGGTGCTGCCCAGTATGCAGGCCGACGAGCCGGTCCTGAGCTCGCTCTCGTAGAACGACCGGCCGCTTGAGAGCGGCCAGTCGCGGGCGGTGAGAAACCGTGTGTCGGTGCCGGTCACGGTGGTCGAGGAGTTGATATTGCCGAAGATGACCGTCATCGACCGCGAATTGCTGGGCGTGGCGACAGCGACACTGGCGATCTGCTCTTCGATGGCGTCGACATCCTTGAGCGTCAGGCTCGCAGCTGTCCCGCCCACGCCGGAGCCGGGACCTTGCGACGGCTGGCCCGGACGGATCATCAGGAGATTGGTGCCGAGCGTGGCGACATCGGCTTCCACCTGGTCGGTCGAGCCCTGGCCGACGGTCACCATGGCGATCACCGCGGCAACGCCGATGACGATGCCCAGAACCGTCAGGAACGACCGGAACATGTTGCGCATAATCGCCTGCAGGGCGAGCCGCACCGCTTCATAGAGCATGGGGCACCGCCTTGTCAGGGATCGTGTCGGCTTCGATGCGGCCGTCGAGGAAATGGATCAGCCGGTCGGCATAGTCCGCCATGTCCGGTTCATGGGTGACCATCAGGATGGTGATGCCATCCTTGCGGTTGAGATCGGTGAGCAGGTCCATGATCTCGTGGCTGCGGGCGGTGTCGAGATTTCCCGTGGGTTCATCGGCCAGGATCACGTCCGGATTGGTGACGATCGCGCGCGCGATTGCCACGCGTTGCTGCTGGCCGCCCGAAAGCTGGGACGGATCATGATCCTCGCGGCCCTTGAGGCCAACCTTGGCCAGCGCATCAAGCGCCAGGCGTCGGCGCTCCGTCCGGGCCATGCCCTGGTAGATCAGCGGCAATTCGACATTGTCGAGCGCGGATGTCCGGGCCAGGAGATTGTAGCCCTGGAACACGAAGCCCAGGAAATTCCGCCTGAGCAGCGCCAGTTGGTCGCGCCCCAGATGATCGACCTCGGCGCCGCCGAAGGCGTAGGAGCCGCCGGTCGGTTTGTCGAGAAACCCCAGGATGTTCATCGCGGTCGACTTGCCCGAGCCGCTAGGGCCCATGATGGCGACGAATTCGCCGCCGTTGATGTCGAGATCGATGCCGCGCAAGGCCCTGACCTCGGCGTCGCCGGTCCCGTAGATCTTGGTCACGCCGCGAAGGCTGATCAGCGGCGCGCCGTCCGGCGAGGGGAGGGCTCCCGGCCCGGCAACCTTACCGAACGTGCTCTCCCCGGTCATTGCGTCGTCTGATCGGTGATCACCAGATCGCCCTCGGTCACGTCGCCGCTGCTGATCGCTGTCTTCGACCCATCGCTTTCGCCCGGCATCACCGACACGGCGACCGCCTGGCCATTCTTGAGAAGCCAGATGTCGCGATGACCGTCGGTGCTGACTTTCGGCGCCGTCGCCACATCCCGTGTCGGGGGTCTGAAAATCATCCCGAGGAGCCCGCTGCCGCTGCCGCCGCTATCTTCCGCCGTCACGGGCGGCGAGAACCTGAGCGCTGCATTCGAGATCGCCAGCGTGTCCTTGACCTCGGCCACCTTGATATCCGCAGTCGCCGTCATGCCCGGACGCAGCAGCATGTCTGCATTGTCGATCGACAGGATGGCTTCGTAGGTCACCACGCCATCGACTGTCTTGGGCGCAAACCGCAATTGGGAAATGACGGCAGGGAAGCTGCGGCCCTGATAGGCCTCGACCGAGAAGCTGGCCTCGTGGCCGACCTTCACCATGCCGATGTCGGCCTCGTCGATGTCGACCCGCAATTCCATCTTCGTGAGGTCGGCGGCGAGCGTGAACAGCACCGGCGCCTGCAGCGAGGAGGCGACGATCTGTCCAACCTCGATAGTGCGGTCAAGCACCACGCCATCGATCGAGGAGCAGATGCAGGCCTTGGCCAGATTGGCCTCGCTGATCCTGAGATTTGCCTCAGACACGCGGATGTCGGCCTCCGCGCTCTTGACCGCGGCCTTGGCGCGGTCGTGGGCCGCCTTGGCCTTGAGCAGGCCTTCGAGCGTGGTGACCTTCTTCTGCTCAAGCATCACCGCGCGGTCATAATTGTCCTTGGTCTCATTGAGGGTCGCGGTGGCTTCGGCCAGGCGCGCTTGCGACGCGGTCAGCGAGGCCTGGCCCAGTTCGACATTGGCTTCAAGCTTGTCGGTATCAAGCCGCGCCAGGATCTGGCCCTTCTTGACCACATCGTTGAAATCGGCCTCCACCGAGCGGACCGTGCCCGACAATTCACTCGAAATCTCGACCTGGCCGGTGGGCTGTACTGTCCCGGTCGCGGTCACCTGCACGACGATGTCGGTCTTGCCGACGGTCTCGGTCACGTAGGCGGGCAGGCTCTGCCGCGAGGCGGCGGACCACCAGTACCAGCCTCCGCCGAGGAGAGCGAGAAGCACCACGAACCAGGTCAGCCGCCGTCGGAAGGGCGAGCCTTTCTCTGCTGTTTTGACGATCGATTCGATATCGGCTTTCGAGGGGGGCATGGCGCGGTCCAATCGTTTGGATCTCGCTAGCACGTGGATGGGACCGGGTGATTGATATGCATCAATCCCGGCAGCCGGATGCGATCTGTCGGGCGGTGTGCTGATCGGGCAGGGCAGACTGCTGGCACAACCTGTCAGCAGTCTCGACTAAGGTAGCGTCGTGATCAACACGGAGTTCCACCATGCCTCTCATCGCCTCCTGCCACTGCGACGCTACCCGGATTGAACTCCCGCATGCACCCCTGGACGCCCATGAGTGCAACTGCAGCTATTGCGCCCGCACCGGCGCGATATGGGCCTATTTTAAGCCAGGAGAGATGAAAATCCTCTCTGAGGATAAGGACAAGGTCTATTCCGTCAGCGGCAGCCTGAGCCGGCACCATTTCTGCGGCCATTGCGGCATGCAGACCTGGGGAGATTCGCCCGACTGGGCATCCATGTACAACATGGATGGCACATCCAAGACCGGCGACCCGTCCGCAGTGCCGACGGCCCGCATCCATGTGGTCAATCTGCGGCTGGTGGACGACCTCGATTGGTCGAGCGTGACGGTGGAGAAGGTCGACGGACGAAACAACTGGTAAGCGGCGAGGGGCTCTATTCGGCCGCCTCTGCGTCGTCCACCTCGGCCGTCAGCGCCACCCATTCTTCCTCGGCCTTGGCGAGTTCCGCAGCCCGCTCGGCGCGCTGCTTGGATTTCTGGGTGATCTTGTAGGGCGCGTCGGCGAACTGGGCCGGGTCCGCAAGCTCTGCATCAAGCGACTGAATCTGTTTGGTAAGCCGTGCCACCAAGGATTCGAGATCATTGAGTTTTTTCTTCATCGGGGCGAGGCCCGCGCGGTTCTGCGCAGCCAGCTTGCGCTTCTCCGCCTTGGAACCGCCCTCGGTGTCGGAGCTCTTCTTGCCCTTGCCCGACGAGCCAACCACTTCCTGACGGTAATCCTCGAGATCGCCATCAAACACGCTCACCGTGCCGTCGCGGACGATCCACAGCCGGTCGACCGTGGCCTCGATCAGGTGGCGGTCATGGGAGATCAGGATCACGGCGCCGGGGAAATCGTTGAGCGCGCGGATCAGCGCCGCGCGGCTGTCGATGTCGAGGTGGTTGGTCGGCTCGTCGAGGATCATCAAATTGGGTGCGTGGAAGGCCGACAGGCCCATCAGGAGCCGCGCCTTCTCGCCGCCCGACAGATCCTTGGCGGGCGTGTTCATCTTCTCGGCCGTCAGCCCCATCTGCGCCACCCGGGCGCGAACCCGGGCTTCCTGTGCGTCAGGCATCAGCGCCCGCACATGGGCGACCGCTGATTCATTCGGGATCAGGTCGTCCATCTGGTGCTGGGCGAAAAAGCCGGTCTTGAGCCCGGGCGCGATCCGGAGCCGGCCGGCTTCGGCTTCGAGCCGCCCGGCGATGAATTTGGCGAAGGTGGACTTGCCGTTGCCGTTCGAGCCCAGGAGCGCGATCCGGTCGTCGGCGTCAATCCGGAGGTCAAGCCGTGTCAGGATCGGCGCGCCGGGGGTGTAGCCGACGGACCCGTTCTCGATGGCGATGATCGGCGAAGCGACACCGCGGTCGGGCCGCGGAAACGAAAATCCCCGCACATTGCTTTCCACCACCGCATCGACCGTGCCCATGCGTTCGAGCGCTTTCAGACGCGATTGCGCCTGCCGCGCCTTCGAGGCCTTGGCGCGGAAGCGCTCGACAAAGGCTTCCATGTGCTTGCGTGCGGCGATGTTCTTCTCGCGCGCCTTCATCTGGTGCTCGTCGCGCTCGGCCTTCTGGCGCTCGAACTCGTCAAAGCCGCCACGGTAGAAGGTGAGCTTCTTCTGGTCGAGATGGACGATGGCGTTGGCGGCGGTGTTCAACAGATCCCGGTCATGGCTGATGATCAGCACGGTGTGCGGGTAGCGGCGGATATATTCCTCGAGCCACAGCGTGCCTTCAAGGTCGAGATAGTTGGTCGGCTCGTCGAGCAGCAGCAGGTCCGGCTCGGCAAACAGCACCGAGGCGAGCGCCACGCGCATGCGCCAGCCGCCCGAGAAGCTCGAGGCCGGGCGCTGCTGGGCCTCCTGGTCGAAGCCGAGGCCGGCGAGGATCGAGGACGCGCGGGCTTCGGCCGAATGGGCGTCTATGTCGACAAGCCGCATCTGGATTTCGGCGATGCGGATCGGATCTGTGGCAGTCTCCGCTTCCTTCATCAGTTTCGTGCGCTCAAGATCGGCGCGCAGCACGATCTCGACCAGGGCGGTGTCTTCCGCAGGCGCTTCCTGCGCCACCTGGCCGATGCGGGTGTTCTTCGGGATCGAGGTGTGCCCGGTCTCGGTCGCCATCTCGCCGGTGATGATCTTGAACAGCGTCGATTTGCCGGCGCCATTGGGGCCCACAAGCCCGGCCTTGATGCCCACGGGGAGCGCCAGCGAGGCATTGTCAATCAAAAGTCGCCCGGCGATACGGGCTGAGAGGTCGGTAATAGTCAGCATGCCCGCGCTTCTGGCTGGAAACGCGCTAAATGGCAAGGGGAAACCATTTGCGCGCCCATATTGCGATGTGTATATTCTAAGCAATTCTACACATAGAGGCGGTCGATGCGCACCAATATTGAAATCGACGACGAACTCGTTGCCGAACTGATGAAGCTGACCGGACGCAAGACCAAGCGCCAGGTGGTGGACGATGCCCTGCGTGATCAACTGCACCGCAAGCGCGCAGCACGGCTCATTCTCGACCTGCAGGGAACTGTCGAATGGCAGGGTGACCTGGACACATTGCGGGCCGCGAGGTGATCCTCGCCGACACGTCGGTCTGGATCGATTTTTTCGCAGGAAGGCAGACTACACAGGTTGATCTGCTCAAACAGGCCCTCGTCGCGGGACAAGTGCTGATCGGTGACCTGATCCTGGTCGAGCTTCTACAAGGTCCCCGGCACCAGCGCGACGTGATGCGGCTGGAGCGGGCGTTCGCCGGATTGCCGGTGGAGCCTCTCTGCGGATCGGTGATTGCGCCGATCGCCGCGGCAAATTACAGAAGGCTGAGGAGATCAGGAGTTACGCCGCGAGGAACCGTGGATGTCATCATAGCCACGTGGTGCATTCAGTGCGCGGTGCCACTGTTGCACAATGATCGCGATTACCTGGTGATGGAAAAGGAACTCGGCCTCGCGTCCGCCAGCAGTGTCTGATTTAACTCGCTCAGGCCGCATGGCGGTCGACTCTGCCTGCCGCAGCCCTTCATCAGAGAAAGACCCCAGCATGACCATCATCCTTCACGACCTCGTCGGTACAGATCCCGACCGGCCTTTCAGCCCGCATTGCTGGAAGGCGGCGATGGCGCTGGCACACAAGGGCCTGCCCTTCGAGCGCACGAACGTCTGCTTCACCAAGGTGCCGGAGGTCGAGGGCGGGGTCTCCAAGACGGTGCCGGTGATCCGCGACGGCAGCCAGGTGGTAGCCGACAGCTTTCTGATCGCCGCCTATCTCGAGGAAACCTATCCCGACAGGCCGTCGCTGTTTGGCGGCGACGGCGGGCAGGCGATGGCGCGCTTCGTCGAATCCTGGACCCAGTCGGTCCTGCACGCGGCGCTGGGCGTGATCGCGCTGAAGGACATCCACGACATTCTGGCCCCCGAGGACCAGGCCTATTTCCGGACGAGCCGCGAGGCCCGCATGGGTAGGACGCTGGAACAGGTGACCGAGCGCCGCGACGCCGAGATCGAAGGTTTCTCCGGCAAGCTCACGCCGCTGCGCGTGATGCTGAAATCGCAGCCCTGGATCGGTGGCTCCTCGCCGCTGTTTGCCGACTACATCGTCTTCGGCGCCCTGCAATGGGCGCGCGTCACCTCGAGCGCGAAACTGCTCGAAGAGGGCGACGCGGTCACCGACTGGTTCAACCGCTGCCTCGACCTGCACGACGGCCTGGGGCGGAAGGTTCCGGCGGCTGGGTGATGGTTTCGGCTCGGAGACAGAAGCCGACTAGCTAAGCTTTTTTGGCTCGCTTGGGTTTGGTTCCCTGTTTGACGAGGGAACGTCCGGTAAGTCTTTTCAATTCCACGCCAAATCTTCCTGTGATTCGTCCCCGGCGTTTCGCACGCCGGGGCTCCAGGGAATTCAGTTCCTCTTGAATGTCCAGGCGAATATCATCCGGCGTGGCATCCAGGAAAGCACTGCTTACACCTGTGTCTGCAAGCTTTAGCAAATCCGCGGCTTGTTTGGCGCTGAAATAGTTCCAAACACCAGCTTGCGTGAGCCGGACACCCGTCATGTAGATTTCGTCGGCTCCGCTCCCGCCATCGTTTCTGCTGGATCTGAGGAAGCGAGAAAGGGCGTTTCCCAACTCGACGCGGAAACTTTCACTGCTCAGCCTGTCGGGCATGTCCTTCCATTCGGACGGGCGCATTGCGATAAGGTCGATCACCTCAGGCTCCCGGGATTGGCAGTGGCGGGATAAAATCGTACGGAAATTGTAGCCCAAAACTTGCGAACAATCTACGTGCTTCGTTCATATGGGCCTCTGTCTGCCAAGGACGGGTGCCATATCGACCCGATTCATTCGTCAGAATCCAGGAGAACCCCGGTTCGAAATCCGGGTCAAATCTGATCTCGCCGCCGATGCGGGCCGCCTTTGCTGGGTCCGCCAACAGCGAGGGATGCCCCAGTCTTACATAACTGACCGGGCGGGCCAGCAACGAACGTGGGAGCACTCCGATACGTTTATCTTTTTCATCAAGCACCTCCTCGACCGCGAACAGAATTCTAGCACGACGATCAATCAACCAGAGGACATGATAGGTCTGTGCAAACACAGTGGTGAGAGTGAAGGCGGCCTTCTCGTCAAGATAGGCTGTCAAGAGAAGCGAGCTATCAGCGTCCAGGATCATGGCGCTGTTGGGTCTCAAACGGTATTCCTCGTCGGATATCGGGCGAACCGGCGGTTCGCAGGGTCCATAAAGCTGGTCGTAGTCCATTCGAAATCCGCTTCGGTGTTCGGCCCACCAATGAAGTCTCGACCACCCAGGTTAAATTGGCAGTTCACGGGTGACTTTCATACAACCAATGAGTTCATGCAACGAATTTGTTGATCTCTTGAAGACAGTCAGCTGCTTCGCCTTGGACTTCGGGATGTTAAATCCGAAAGTAAGAAGTTGAAGCCCATAAAGCGTCCCGAAGGCGCCAGTCCGAACGGTCCGTCACGGGTCGTACTCCGCCATCCGCTCCTTCACTCTCCCCTTGCAGATGACAGGGCATGCGGCTATTTAGGCGCCAACTCCGGGCGGGACCTGTGTCTGCCCGGATTTTTCACACCCCTATGGCCCGCCTGTCCGCGGGCGAACCGCTGAAGGAACAAGACCATGGCGATTGAACGCACGTTTTCGATGATCAAGCCCGACGCCACCAAGCGCAACCTGACCGGCGCCATCACCAAGGTGTTTGAAGACAACGGCCTGCGCGTCGTTGCCTCCAAGCGCGTCTGGATGAGCAAGCGCGAGGCCGAAGGCTTCTACGCCGTGCACAAGGAACGCCCTTTCTTCGGCGAACTGGTTGACGGCATGACCTCCGGCCCGACCGTCGTCCAGGTGCTCGAAGGCGAGAACGCCATCCTCAAGAACCGCGAAATCATGGGCGCCACCAACCCGGCCAACGCCGATGAAGGCACCATCCGCAAGACCTTCGCGCTGTCGATCGGCGAGAACTCGGTGCATGGCTCGGACGCGCCCGAAACCGCTGCCGAAGAGATTGCCTACTGGTTTGCAGGCACCGAAATCGTCGGCTGAATCAGTCTGGCGGCCGACTGGCCGAAACGGTTGGAATGCAACGAAAAGCCGGGTTCGAGAGAGCCCGGTTTTTTGTTGGCCGGAACAAGCTCTTCGCCGGCGGACTACGGCGTCTCCGGCAGCCGCCAGTCGATCGGCGTCATGCCGTTCTTCTCGAAAAACGCGTTCGTCTGGGAAAAATGCCGGCAACCCAAAAAGCCGGTATGGGCGGAGAGCGGCGAGGGGTGGGGGGCCTTGAGCACGAGGTGGCGGCTGGTGTCGACGAAGCTCGCCTTCTTCTGCGCGTGAGAGCCCCAGAGCAGGAATACCACTGGATGCGGCAATTCGTTGACCCTGGCGATCACCGCGTCGGTGAATTGCTCCCAGCCGCGGCCGCGATGTGAGGCGGCGAGGCCGCGCTCGACGGTGAGCACGCTGTTGAGCAGCAGCACGCCCTGGCGCGCCCAGCTTTCGAGATTGCCGTGGCTTGCCTGGGGGATGCCCAGGTCGGTTTCCAGTTCCTTGTAGATGTTCTTGAGCGATGGAGGGACGCGCACGCCCGGCTGCACAGAGAAGCACAACCCATGCGCCTGGCCGTCGCCGTGATAGGGATCCTGCCCGAGGATCACGACCTTGACGCGATCGAGAGGCGTCAGGTCGAGGGCTGCGAAATAGTCCGGCCCTTTCGGAAACACCTGCTTTCCCGCGCCGATCTCGGATTTGAGGAAGGCGCGGAGTTCGGCCATGTAGGGGGTTGAGAACTCGTCCGACAGCGCCGCCTTCCAGCTCTCCTCCAGCCTGACCGGCGGGCTCACTGGCCGCTCTGCCGCAGCGCCTCGGCCCATTTTGCCTTGGCTTCATCGTCGGCATCCTTGGCCGACACCCATTCGCCCGCGCCGCCAACCTTGAGGTGTTCCTTCTTCCAGAACGGGGCATCGGTCTTGAGGTAGTCCATCAGGAAGGAAGCGCCGTCGAAGGCGGCCTGGCGATGGGGGGCGGCGGCGACCACCAGCACGATGTTGCCGCCGGGCGGGATGGCGCCATGCCGGTGGATCGCGGTGATGCCGCAAAGCTCAAACCGGGTGACTGCCTTTTCGGCGATAGCGCGAATGGCGCGTTCGGCCATGCCGGGGTAATGCTCAAGCTCAAGCGCCGACAGGCGGCCGCCTTCGTCGCGGCACAGCCCGGTGAAGCTGACCACGGCGCCGATGTCGGTCCGCCCCCCGGTGAGAGCCTCGATTTCCCCGGCGATGTCAAAATCCTGCGCCTGGATGCGCACCGTGACTCCAACTGGTGTGCCGGAGGTGCCCGCAGCCATCTCAGCCTCCCGTCATCGGCGGAAACAGCGCGATTTCCCGTGCTTGGCCGATTGGCTCGTCGTGATCGGCATGCTCTTCGTCCAGCGCCGCGCGAATGACGCCGGGCACCTGGAAAGCCGCCTCGTATTCCTCGCCCAGCGTCGAAAGATGGGCGATCAGGTCGCCGACGGTCGTCACGCCTGCCGGAATCTCGATCTCTTCAGACCCCTTGCCGATGCGCTCGCGCACCCAGGCGAAATAGACGATCCTGACGCTCATTCGTCCACCACATGTCTCAGCCCGGCCTTGAAATAATCATAGCCGGTGTAAATCGTGATCAGTGCGGCGATCCACAGCATGCCGATGCCGATTTCGGTCGTGTAGGGCAGCACCTTGTCGCCGGCGGGGCCTGCGAGCAGGAAACCCAGCGCAATCATCTGCAGCGTCGTCTTCCACTTGGCGATCCAGGTGACCGGCACCGAAACCTTGAGAGCCGCGAGATATTCGCGCAGGCCCGAGACCAGGATTTCGCGGCACAGGATGATGATCGCCGCCCAGATCGACCAGCCGGCAATGGTGCCGTCGGCGGCGACCAGCAGCAGGATGGAGGACACCAGAAGCTTGTCGGCGATCGGATCGAGCATGCGGCCGATATTGGAAGTCTGGTCCCAGATCCGGGCAAGGTAGCCGTCAAAGAAATCGGTGACCGATGCCACGACAAAGATCGCAAGCGCGCTCCAGCGGGCAGCATCGGACCCATGCAGCCGGCCTTCGATGAAAAAACACAGCACAATCAACGGGACAGCAAGGATCCGCCCGTAGGTCAGCAGGTTCGGTATATTGAGCGCGGTTGACGCCATGGAGCACCCCGTTGTCAGGATTTTGCGCAAGATGCGCGGGAGCGACCCATAAGGTCAACCGCTTCCCTGCGGCTTCGCGCGCAAATGCCGCAAATATGATGGGAATCCGGCAAGGCTTTACCGGTTTTCCTCGTGAAAATGATTGTAGATCAACTCGGCCACCGCCTCCGAGATGCCTTCGACCGTCATCAGGTCATCGACGCCCGCGCGCGACACAGCCTTGGCGGTGCCGAAATGATGCAGCAGCGCCCGCTTCCGGCTCGGCCCGATTCCGGCGATTTCGTCGAGCGGATTGGCGACCAGCTCCTTCTTGCGCCGCGCCCGGTGCGTGCCGATGGCGAAGCGGTGCGCCTCGTCGCGCAGGCGCTGGACGAAATACAAGACCGGATCGCGCGGCGGCAGGGTGAAGTCCGGCTTGCCCTCGACAAAGAACCGCTCGCGGCCGGCCTCGCGGTCCATGCCCTTGGCGACGCCGATGGCGGTGATCTTGTCGGCGATCCCGAGTTCCTCGAGAATCGCGCGCACCGCGCTCATCTGCCCTTTGCCGCCATCGATCAGCACCAGGTCCGGCCAGGCCGGCATGCCGGTCTGCTGGACTGCATCCGGGTCATCCGAGGCTTCCTCCGGTTTGACCGGGCCGTCGCCGCCATGCTCCTTGATCAGCCGCGAGAAGCGGCGCTGCATGACTTCGCGCATCATGCCGAAATCATCGCCCGGGGTGATCTCGGTCGATTTGATGTTGAACTTGCGGTACTGGTTCTTCACGAAGCCTTCGGGCCCCGCGACGATCATCCCGCCCACCGCATTGGTGCCCATGATGTGGGAGTTGTCGTAGACCTCGATGCGGCGCGGCGGATGCGGCAGGTTGAAGGTCTCGGCCAATCCCTGCAGCAGCCGCGTCTGCGAGGCGGTCTCGGCCAGGTTGCGGCCATGGGCCTCGCGGGCGTTGTTGAGCACCTGGTCGACCAGTTCGCGTTTTTCGCCGCGCTGCGGCACGGTGATCGAGGTCTTGCGCTCCATGCGCACGCCGAGGGCCTCGGCAAGCAGTTCCCGGTCCTCGAAATCATCCGACACCAGGATCATCCGCGGCGTTGGCTTGTCGTCGTAGAACTGGCCGATGAAGGCGCCCAGAATCTCGCCAGCGGCGAGCGACGGGTCGGCCTTGGGGAAATAGGCGCGGTTGCCCCAGTTCTGCCCGGTGCGGAAGAAGAACACCTGGATGCAAGCCATGCCGGCATCGTGATGGATGGCGAAGACATCGGCTTCCTCGACCGTGCGCGGATTGATGCCCTGATGGCTCTGAACATGGCTGAGCGCCGACAGCCGGTCGCGATAGACCGCGGCCCGCTCGAAATCGAGATCCTCGGAGGCCGATTGCATCGCGGTCGACAGCTGCGCCTTCACCGCCTGGCTGCGCCCGGAGAGGAAATCCTTGGCTTCGCCGACCAGGCGCCCGTAGCCCTCGGCGTCGATCTCGCCGGTGCAGGGGCCGGAACAGCGCTTGATCTGGTAGAGCAGGCACGGCCGCGTCCGGCTCTCGTAGACGCTGTCGGTGCAGGTCCTGAGCAGGAAAGCACGCTGCAGCGCGTTGATGGTGCGGCCGACCGCGCCGGCGGAGGCGAAGGGGCCGAAATAGGCGCCCTTGCGCGATCTCGCGCCGCGATGCTTGAAGATTGCAGGCGCCTCGTGGTCGCCGGTGATCAGAATATAGGGGAACGACTTGTCGTCGCGCATCAGCACGTTGAAGCGCGGCTTCAGTCGCTTGATGAGATTCGCTTCAAGCAGCAGCGCCTCGGTTTCGGTCCGCGTGGTGACGAATTCCATGTTCGCCGTCTGGGCGATCATCCGGGTGATGCGGTTGGAATGGCCGCGGCCTTGGGCGTAATTCGTCACGCGCTTTTTCAGGCTGCGCGCCTTGCCGACATAGAGCACATCGCCGGTGTCGTTCATCATCCGGTAGACGCCCGGCTGATTGGGCAGGTGCCTGACGAAGGCCTGGATCACCTCGGCGCCCTTCAGGCCGGGCGTGGCGATCGGGCTTTCGTTCCACTCGATGCCGGCCACATTGGCGACATCGACGGGCAGGGGTGCGTCAGCTGCTTCCGGCTCGTCCTCGTCGCTGTCGGCTTCCCCATAGATCACGCCGCCATCGGTGGGCGCCGCGGCTTTGAAGGGCTTGGGGACTGTCGGATCGGGCTTGCGAGTCATTGTCTGTTCTTATCAACGTCCGAACGGGCGCGGGCAAGGGCGTGTTTTCGGGTGATCATGTCATCTGGCGTCAGCAGCGCGGTTTATCAAGCGTGGCGGCCCGCAGCGAAGCGAAGCTATTCCCCGACCCCGCTCACATCCGGCGTCTGCCACGCCAGATGCTGGCCGCCGTCGAGCGCGATCATCTGACCGGTGACCGAGCGGGCCTGATGCAGATAGCGGATGGTGGCGCCGAATTCACTCAGATCTGGCCCGTGACCGAGGGGCACCGCCGCAACCTGCCTTTGGAAGTCATCGGCGTTCTGCCGCTCATTGGCGAGCGTCGGCCCGGGGCCGATGGCGTTGACCCGGATGCGCGGGGCGAGCGCCTGGGCCATGGTCCTTGTGGCCGTCCACAGCGCCGATTTCGAGAGCGTGTAGGAGAAGAACCGCGGTGTCAGCCGCCACACCCGCTGGTCGATGATGTTGACAATCAGGCCGTCCCGATCCTCAGGCAGGCTGGTCGCCATGGCTTCGGCCAGGATCGCGGGCGCCTTCAGGTGAATGGCAAAATGCCGGTCGAACAGCGCCTCGTCAAAGGCGCGGACATGGTCATCCTGAAACACCGAGGCATTGTTGACGATGATATCGGGCGGCCCCAGTCGGTCCGAGACCTCCTCATGCAGCCGGCGCACCGCCGTGCTGTCTGACAGATCGGCGAGGAATACCTCGGCGAGGCCGCCCGCGTCCCGGATCGAGGCTGCCACTGCTTCGGCTTCCGCGCCGCTGCGATTGGCGTGGATGGCGACATGATAGCCGTGCGCTGCCAAATCCGTCGCTACGGCTTTGCCGATCCGGCGGCCTGCGCCAGTCACCAGAACCGTTCCCTTGTCAGACATCAACTTTTCCCCGGCCCGTGCGCGCCAGACTTGCTGGCTGCGGTTTGTTTAGAACACCGAGACGATATAGGCCCCAAAGACGGCAAGCATAGCCAGTCCGCCAAGCTTTTTGATCGGCAGGTTCCAATGCGCCAGCGCCACCACCAGAAGGCCGGCCGCAAGCATCACCCACATGTCGATCGTCACGATGCGCGGATCCACATCCAGCGGAATGACCAGCGCGGTGCCGCCCAGAATCAGACCGATGTTGAAAATGTTCGAACCGACCACATTGCCGATCATCACTGCGCCTGATTTGCGCCATGCGGCCATCACCGAGGTCACCAGTTCCGGCAGCGATGTGCCGATGGCGACAATGGTCAGGCCGATCACCGTTTCCGAGGCGCCGAGCATGCGCGCGATCTGCGACGCGCTGTCGACCGTCAGCCACGCGCCGATCGGCAGGCCGATCAATGCACCAATGATAAAGAGTGCGATTTTCCAGTTTTCATGCGGCACCTCTGCAACTTCATCATGATAATCGGGCACACTCGCCAACTGGTGTTTGCGCGCCGCCCTGATCTGCCAGGCCAGATAGCCGGCGATCACGGTCAGCAGGATGGCCCCGTCGATCCGGTTCAGTGGAGTCAACCACATCATTACCATCAGCATCAGCGTCAGGGCGATCATCACCGCAAGCGACACCCCAAGGCCGTCTTCGCGGCAGTTGATGGTCATGAACAGCGCCGGCGCGCCGAGCACGAGGAACACATTGGCGATGTTGGAGCCGATGATGTTGCCGACGGCAATACCCGAAACGCCATCGAAGGCGGCCTGAAGCGAAACGAACATTTCCGGTGCGGAGGTGCCGAAGGCCACGATGGTCAGACCGATGATCAGCGGGTCGATGGAGAGTTTCTCCGCAAGCGCCACGGCGCCGCGCACCAGATAATCACCTGCAAGGACAAGGACGGTCAGGCCCGCGATCAGGGTCAGAATACTCAACATGCCGGGGAATCAACGCTCTCGATTTGAATTCGGGTCTCTAGCCATATAGGCGGCGCATCCTGCTGCGCAATGGATTGCGCCTGCAAGCAGCTGGCAATCCGGGCATACACGCCTCGCCGGCGGCTTTGTTGCCATTCAGCAACAGTCGGGTGTGCCTTTGTTCTGCCGCTGTGTTTCCACATTTCGGCTTCGCGGGCGCCGCATTCGATGTCCATCTTGGGTCATGTCGAAGGCGGGCTTCCCAACCGCCTTGGCGCTTCAGGTCCTCTGTTCTGTGTAGGGCCGGATCAAACAAGGAGAATAAAATGCGTATTCGTAAACTGGCACTGCTGGCCGCAGCTCTTTCCATGCCGCTCGCCGGCTCCGTGCTGGCCGCGGACGCGATCATGGAGCAGCCTCCCGAACCTCCAATCGCTGAAGTCCTGCCGCAAAGCTATATTTGGGCAGGCGGTTACCTCGGCGGTTATGGCGAGTACAAGTGGGGCGAGTTCGACGCGATTCCGGGCAGCGCCGACGGCTTTGGCGGCGGCTTGTACAGCGGCTACAACTGGCAGTCAGACAATATCGTCTATGGTGTTGAAGCTGACGTGGGTTATTCCTGGGCTGACGGCGCCGCAGCTGGCGTGGCTGGCGAACAGGGCTTCAACGGCTCGCTCCGGGCGCGTCTGGGTATGGATGTCAATCCGTTCCTGATCTACGCAACCGGCGGTGTCGCTGCCACCAGGGCTGAGCTCACCAGTGCGGCTGGCTCGGACAACAACACCCACTTCGGTTGGACTGCCGGTGCAGGCGCGGAAGCGTTTGTGACCGAAAAGATCACAACCCGTCTTGAATACCGTTACACCGACTACCAGTCGAAGAACTACAATCTTGGCGGCACCAATGTGTCGTCAGGCTTCGACGATCACTCGGTTCGTCTCGGTATCGGCATGAAGTTCTAATCGCGACTGCGCGATAAAGAGCCGATTGAATGAAGAGCCCGGACGGGAAACTGTCCGGGCTCTTTGCATTTCAGACGGCCCAGCCCCACAGCGAGGCCAGAACATAGGCTGCCCAGACGCCATTGGCGAGCAACAGGCAGAAAACGGCGAAGGAGCCGAGATCCTTGGCGTGTTCGGCCATTTTGGAATAATGCGGCGAGGCATGATCGGTGAGCTCTTCGACGGCGGTGTTGAGCGCCTCGATCGAGGCGGTCAGCAGATAAAGCAGAATTGCCCCGACAAAGCCCCAGATGGGGGCTCCTGCGAAGACAAAGATCCCGATGATCAGGGCGAAGGCCAGTGTCTCATGTTGAAACGCGGTCTCGCGCCAGAGCCGCTTGACGCCGCCCAAGGAATAGCGGGCGGCGGCAAAGACATGTCCGACGCCTTCCTGCTTCTGCGGACGATCTGTCACTGCCTGGGTCGCAACGTTTCAAGATCCGGGAAGCTTGCGGCGAACTTCGCGCTCCAGCGCTTGAGCTTCGGGCGGCCGCGTTCCCACTTGCCGGGGAAACGCAGCGCCAGGTAGCCGGTCAGGGCGGCGAGCGCCAGATGGCCGCCATTGAGCGCCTTGGTGCTGCGCGGCAGGTTCGCCTCGAGATGGTCGAGCCCGCGCTCCACCTTGGTCCACTGCTTGTCGATCCATCCCTGATGCACCTTTTCCTCGGGACGGAAGCGGTGCTCGTACATGATCGCCAGCAGGCAATCGCAGATGCCGTCGCACAGCGCTTCAAGAACCTCGGCTTCGGTGCGCTTGGCCGCGTTGCGGGGATAGAGCCGCTTGGCTCCGGTGCGGTCAAGGAATTGCATGATCGCGCGGCTGTCATAGACGGCCTGCCCCTCATCGGTGATCAGGGTCGGGATCTTGCCGAGCGGGTTGTTGTCAATGAGGTTCGCAGGCGCCGCAATGGTGTCGGTGGGCACACCCTCGGCGTCAATGCCGGCGAACTTCGCGGCCATCCGCACCTTTGCGGAATAGGGCGATGGGGGAGAGTAGAGAATTTTCATCGGTTTTTCTTTCGTTGCGTCGAAAATTGCCAAAGCCGGTCAACCCGGCTCGGGAACTTCCAGGTTGTCGATCCTGCAGCCGTTCCGGTCAACCTCCGGACAGTTGCGGAAGCTGAGCGATGGCGTCAGGCAGATGCGCACCTCGCGCAACAGTCCGCGCTGGCAGGCAACCGCAATTCCCTCCCGCTCCATCCCGGGATTGGCGGCGATGAATGCATCCTCGGCCTCCAGGGCGTCGATCTCGGCGGGCAGGTTTTCAAGGGCGAACGCCGAAGGCACTTGGGTGCGCGCATGGGCGGCGCGCAGCACCCGGAAATAGTCCTGCTGGGAAAGGCCTGAACACGTGCCGTGCTTGCGCCACTGATGCCCGATCAACCCCATGGACGGCACGATATCCAGGTAATCTCCGCCCAGGTCGGCAGGCACGCGGTCAGGCTGGCGCGTCGGGCAGAATTCGGGGTAGCCGGTTTCGAATTGCGGCCAGAGGCCGTGCACCACAAAGCCCAGATCGCGGTCCTCTGCGCATTGCCGGCTGTTGGCGTTGCTGCCTTCAATCTGGCAATAGGCGGGTGACCAGGACAAGGCCAGGACATAGAAGTCAAACCCCTTGCCAAGCGGCAGGTCGGCTGCAACCGCCCCCTCGTCAACGGGTCCGGCCCGGGCTGCGGGCGATCCATCGTCCGAGCAGGCGGACACGATTGCCAGCACGGCCAATGCCGTCAGCAACCTGTGGGGCAGAATCCTGAACACGCAGCCCGGTCAGCGAACCGAGCGGCACCAGGCGCCATGCACCTTGAACGGGTCAAGCCCGGAAATGCAGAATTCGAGGTTGTCGCGAAGACCGGCGAAGCCCATGCCGCCTTCGATCAGCCACCAGATCCTGCGTTCCTTGCCATCATTCATGTGTGCGGTGCCGTGGCAGTAGAGTCTCGGGATCGACCAGTATTCATTTCCATAGCTCACGCGATTGCGCTGGGTGTGCGTGATGCTGTCGATGGCCAGGCCGCGCTTGATCACGTGCGTGTCGGTCCAGACGAAGCGTTTCTGAATATAGTTGATGACCTGCGGCGCGTCGCAGGACGGAAAAGTTCCCCCGCTGAAGGCCTTGGCAGGGCTTGCAAAGCTCAAAAGCGAGATGCTGAAGGCCGCTGTGACTGCAAGTATCAAGCTTTTCATGGTCATGACCGGTTCTCCAAACAGGATGCGAGTCACGGTATAAGATGCACCCATGCCATGGGCAAGGGCGAAGCAGTGCGCAGGCGTCTGATTGCGGCCACGCGCCGCGATGTGAACAGCCCCGCTGAGACCTCAGCTCTCGCCCACGAGCATGCGGATGTCCGGTCCGGCGCCAGGGCCCTGGGCGAGCAGGCGGGCGAGTTCGGGCAGCACGGCCTTCAGCTCGGCTTCCAGCGTGAAGGGCGGGTTGATGATCACCAGCCCGGAGCCGTTCAGGCCGGGGGCGTTGGTGTTGGCCCGCGCCAGCATCCGCACCGAGAGCGTGCGCGGCCTGTTAAGCGCGATCAGCTTCTTGTCGAAGCTCGCAAGCGGGCTGTCGGCCTTGATCGGATGCCACAGCACATAGGTCCCTCCAGGAAACCGCCGTGTGGCGCGCGCCAGCCCGTCGATCAGCCGGTCATACTCGCCATCCGCCTCAAACGGCGGATCGATCAGCACCAGGCCGCGTTTTTCCTTGGGCGGCAGGTGCCCGCCAAGCGCCAGCCACCCATCGAGTTCGATCACCCGAACCTGGAAATCGCCTTCAAAAACGCGCCGGAGTTGCTTGGCGTCATCCGGGTGCAATTCGATCGCCGTCAGCCGGTCCTGCTTGCGCAAGAGCAGGCGGGTGAGCTGGGGCGACCCGGGATAGTTCTTGATGCCGCCATCGGGATTGAGTGTCTTCACAGTGTCGAGCCATGGCGCAAGAAAGGCTGCGAGGTCCGGCGACAGCTGTGCCGCCATCACACGGCCCACGCCCTCGCGCCACTCGCCGGTCTTTTGCGCCTCGGCGGAAGAAAGATCATAGGCGCCGATGCCCGCATGGGTGTCGATCACCCGGAACGCGGGATCCTTGCGCTTGAGATAGGTGATGATCTGCGCCAGCACCGCGTGCTTGAGCACATCGGCATAATTGCCCGCATGGTAGCTGTGACGGTAATTCATCGTCTGAGGTGATGCGTCCCTGATTTGATCTGATGAGCCCGGCGCTGCCGTGGCGCGCGGTTCGATTTTCTCTTATAGAGAAAGCATGAACGACGCGACCCCCCTTAAGTCCGGATCCCTTTCATCCGGCGCCGCCACCGTCATCGGCCATTCCGCCTGTCCGCATGATTGCCCGTCCACCTGCGCGCTGGAAGTGGAAATTCTTGCCGACAACCGCATCGGACGGGTGCGCGGCGATGCGGCCAACAGCTACACCGCCGGCGTGATCTGCGCCAAGGTGGCGCGCTATGCCGAACGCATTCACCATCCCGGCCGGCTGCTCAAACCGCTGATCCGCGCGGGCGCGAAAGGCGAGGGGCAGTGGAAGGAGGCGAGCTTCGGGGCGGCGCTCGATCTGATCGCCGAGAAATTCGACCGCGCCGAGGCCGCACACGGCTCGGAAACGGTGTGGCTCAATCACTATGCCGGGACCATGGGGCTGGTGCAGCGCGACGGCATCCACCGGCTGCGCCACGCCAAGCGCTATTCCAACCAGTTCGACAGTTTCTGCACCAATCTCGCCTGGACCGGCTTCGCCATGGGCGCGGGCGCGCTGCGCGGCCCCGATCCGCGCGAGATGGCCAAGTCGGACTGCGTGGTGATCTGGGGCACCAACGCGGTCTCCACCCAGGTCAATGTCATGACCCACGCCATCCGCGCCCGCAAGGAGCGTGGCGCCAAGATCGCGGTCATCGACATCTACGACACCCCGACGATGAAACAGGCCGACATCAAGATCCTCTTGAAGCCCGGCACCGACGGCGCATTTGCCTGCGCGGTGATGCATGTGCTGTTTCGCGAGGGGCTCGCCGATCGCGACTATCTCGACAAATACAGCGACGACCCGGCGGGGCTTGAAAAACATCTGCGGGACCGCACGCCCACATGGGCGGAAGCGATCTCCGGCGTCCCTGCGGCCGAGATCGAAGCCTTCGCGCGGCTGGTGGGTGCCACCAAGCGCACCTTCTTCCGCCTCGGCTACGGCTTCACCCGGCAGCGCAACGGTGCCGCCAACATGCATGCCGCGCTGTCGCTCGCCGTGGTGACGGGGTGCTACCAGTATGAAGGCGGCGGCGCGTTTCATTCCAATTCCGATATTTTCCGGCTCGACAAATCGCTGCTCGAAGGCCGCAGACACTACGATCCGGGCCTGCGCTGGCTTGACCAGTCGCGGATCGGCCGGGTGCTGACCGGAGAGGCGGAGGCCTTGAATGGCGGCCCGCCGGTTACCGCCATGCTGGTCCAGAACACCAATCCCGCCAATGTCGCGCCCGAGCAGCGCAAGGTGGTGGAGGGGCTCAAGCGCGAGGACCTGTTCGTCGCCGTGCATGAGCAGTTCATGACCGACACCGCGAAACTCGCCGATGTGGTGCTGCCCGCCACCATGTTCCTTGAGCATGACGACATCTATCGCGGCGGCGGCCACCAGCACATCATGCTGGGGCCGAAGCTGGTCGACCCGCCCGAAGGCCCGATGCCCAACCATCATGTGTTCGAGGAACTGGGCAGACGCCTGGGCGTGAGCGAATGCGACGGCTTCGGCCTGACCGAGCGCCAGCACATCGACCATATGCTGCAAAAGAGGGGCCTGGGCGATTTCGACAGTTTCCGCGAGGAGAAATGGGCCGACATGCAGCCCGATTTCGAGACCGCGCATTTCCTCAACGGCTTTGCCCACAAGGATGGAAAATTCCGCTTCCGGCCCGACTGGACCGGCACGCCCGCCGCCAACCGGCCGCCCAGGCGCATGGGTCCGCAGGGACCGGTGGAGCAATTGCCCGAGTTCCCTGATCATGTCGACCTGATCGAAAGCGCCGATGCGGATCATCCGTTCCGGCTGGCGACGTCGCCGTCGCGGTCGTTCCTCAATTCCACCTTCGCCGAGACCGCCTCGTCGCAGGCCAAGGAGGTCCGCCCGGACCTGATGATGCATCCCGACGACGCCGAGGCGCTCGGCATCGCCGAGGGCGACCGGGTGCGGCTCGGCAATCCCCGTGGCGAAGTCTCCATGCATGCGCGGCTCGACGCCGGCCAGCGCCGCGGCGTGGTGATCCACGAGGGCCTGTGGCCGAACTCCGCCTTCGAGGACGGGGAGGGAATCAACACGCTGACGGGCGCCGATTCCTGCGCCCCCTATGGCGGCGCGGCGTTTCATGACACAAGGGTATGGGTGCGGCGGACCTGATCCGGAAGGCGCGAAAGGCCTGTCGGCTAGAAGCCGACAGGCCTCGGTGTCAGGTCTTGTTGATGGAATTGCCGCCATCCGCCATCATCGCGCTGCCGGTCACGAAGGACGACTCGTCGGAGACGAGAAACAGCGCCGCCCGGGCGATTTCCTCGGGCTCAGCCATGCGCTTGAGCGCGTGAAGGCCTTTCACCCAGTCGTGGAACGCCGCATCCTCGCCCGCCATCGCCGTCCTGGTGCCGCCGGGCAGCAGCGCGTTGGCGCGGATGCCTTCCGCGCCGTGCTCGGCCGCCAGCACCTGCACGAGGCCGATCAGCCCGGCCTTGGAGGCGGCGTAGGCGCCCATGCCGGGCAGGCCGATGGTGTGGCCGACGAACGAGGATGTGAAGACGATCGAGCCACCGCCGCGCAGCCTCATCGCCGGGATCTGATGGCGTGCCGCGAGAAATCCGCCCGTCAGGTTGGTGGCGATCACCATATCCCAGGTCTCGGTCGTCATGTCCGGGATCGGACCCATGTCGCCGGTGGTCCCGGCATTGTTGAAGGCGCCATCGAGGCCTCCGAACGCCGAGGTCGACAGATCGACGAGCGCCTTGTGATACCCCTGATGAGCGATGTCTCCGGCCAGCCATATCGCCTTGCGACCGGTTTCGCCAATCTTGCCGGCGAGGTGCGCGAGTTCTGCCTCGCGGCGCGCGCCCAGCACGAGATTGGCGCCTTCCGCAGCAAACAGCTCGGCCGCCGCTGCGCCAATGCCGCTGCTGGCGCCGGTGATGATAATGGTTTTTCCGTCAAGTCGCATGATGCTCTCCTGTGTTGCGAGAGCCCATGCTTAGGCAGGGTGAAACAGGCCAGCCACCCGATTTGGCCACCCGAAACCAACCGGGTCCCGGAAGGCGAGGCACCCCGCGGGAGGGTTCAGACTTGAGGCCGGTCCTGCTGCTTCAGCAGCGCCGCGCGCACGGTGCCGAGCGTCGTGTGCAGCTTGATCAGGTCCTCCAGCGGCAGGCCGAAGGCGGCCATGATGCAGTCGGGAATGTGGCGCGCCTGGCTCTGGCGGCCCTTGCCCTCGGGCGTGAGCGTGACCCGCACCTTGCGCTCGTCCTTGGCGTCGCGCTGCCGCTTGACCAGTCCCTGGGCTTCCAGCCGCTTGATCAGCGGCGTCAGCGTCGAGGATTCCAGATGCAGCTTCTCGCCGATCTCGCCGACGATCAGGTCGTCGGTCTTCCACAGCACCAGCAGCACGAGATATTGCGGGTAGGTAAGGCCAAGGGGCGTGAGCAGCGGCTTGTAGATCTGCCCCACCGCATGGTGGGTTGAGTAGAGGTCGAAACACAACATCGAATCCACATCGATGCCGCGGATGTCCGTTTTCACCTGCTCGGTCATGATCTCTGCTCCATTGCCGATCAATTTAGTGTGTGCGCGATTTAATCGCAAGCGGTTGACATCGGCGCGCCAAGCGTGATTAATATCGCACACGATTAAATCGTACGAAATGAAAAAATCATGCCGACCAAAGTTGTCTACAGCGCGTCCGCCACCGCAACCGGAGGCCGCGACGGTCATTCCAAGACCCATGACGGTGCTCTCGACGTCAATCTGGCTGTTCCCAAGGAAATGGGCGGTCCCGGCGGCGGGGTGAACCCGGAGCAACTGTTCGCCACCGGCTATGCGGCCTGTTTCCTGGGCGCGCTGAAGTTCTATGCCGGCCAGAAGAAGGTGAAGGTGCCCGATGATGCCAACGTCACCGTGACTGTCGGCATCGGCCCGCGCGAGGACTTGGGCTTCGGCCTCGACGTCAAGATCAAGGTGGATCTGCCCGGCATCGACAAGGATGTGGCCGAAGACCTGATCGCCGGCGGCCACAAAGTCTGCCCCTATTCGCACGCCACCTCCGGCACGCTGAAGATCACGCCAGAGCTCGCCTGAACTCAGTGATCCGGAAGGGCCCGTCAGCGGCCCGACGTTGAATGGCTCAAGCCCGGGCGCGCCGCGTCCGGGCTTTCGTCATTCCTCCAGTGCCTGTTTGGCGCTGGCCACCACGCGATCGAGGAACTCCGTTTCCCGCCCGGCAATCCGGGCTTCTTCGACGGCGATATAGTCGCGGGTGAGCGGAACCACATCGCGTTCCCGGCCGAGCTGGATCTGGAAGACGTTGCTCGCGCCCTGCATGAAGGCGCATTCGCACATCGACAGGTACAATTCCCACATCCGGCAGAAGCGCTCGTCCATGACTTCGGCGGCACGCGCCCGGTTGGCGTCGAAGCGGTCGCGCCAGTGCCTGAGCGTATGGCCGTAGTGACAGCGCCATATCTCGCAATCGAGGATCCACAGCCCGGACAGTTCGATCGCCGAGACGGCTTCCGACAGCGACGGCGCATAGCCGCCGGGGAAGATGTACTTGCGCAGGAACGGGCCTGTGATCCCGGGCGGCGCCTTGGTCGAGATCGAATGGATCAGCGCCACCCCGTCGGGCGACAGCCGGTCTCGAACGGTGAGAAAGTAGGGCTTGAGATAGTGCACGCCGACATGTTCGAGCATGCCCACCGAGACGATGCGGTCGAACTTGCCCTCGACCTCGCGATAGTCGATCAGCTCGAACTTGACCCGGTCGCTGACACCCAGGATCTCGGCGCGCCGCCGGGCCACCGCGAGCTGCCGTTCCGACAGGGTGACGCCCACCACTTCGATATCGGCGACATGGGCGAGATAGAGGCCCAGCCCGCCCCAGCCGCAGCCGATGTCGAGCAGCCTCTGGCCGTCTGCCAGTTGCAGCTTGGCGGCGAGATGGCGCTTCTTCAGCGTCTGCGCCTGCTCGAGCGTCTCGGTGCCTTCGGCGAAATAGGCGCAGGAATATTGCATGTCGGCATCGAGAAACAGCCGGTATATTTCCTCGCCGATATCGTAATGCGCCTGCACATTGCCGCGCGCCCGCGACAATGCGTTGTTCTGCTGGAAACGCTTGAGACCGCGTGCCACGCCGCGCCAGAAGATCTGGCTCGCAGAGAGATCGAACTGCCGCTTGTTGGCGAAGAAAAGCCGGATCAGGTCGTGGATCGAGCCCTGGTCCATAACCAGCTCGCCATCCATATAGGCCTCCGCCGCCTTGAGTTCCGGATTGAGGAAGATCTTGCGCGCCACCGTAGGCGTGGTGAACCGGATGGCGGCTTCCGGGCCAGGGCCCTTGCCGCCATACACATGGGTCACGCCCTTGGCGTCGGTGACCGTCAAACGCCCATTGCTTATGGCCTTATCGAGCAATCCGTGGAGAGAAGGCATGGCGACTCCAATCAAGTAACTTGAGCCAGACGACTGGCAATCAGCCTCGTCAACGAAGCATAAGTAACCGGACCGGCTATGTCTTTTGCCCTGATGTCGGCAACAATAGCGAGTCGGCGCATACTGTCAAAGGTCAAGATTCAGGGACTTGCCGCTCAGTCCGAGAAGATCGCCCGTCCGTCGCCGCTCATGCGCACGCCGCCGCGGGCGAGCAGGGCCAGGGCCTCGGGATAGATCCGGTGTTCTGCCGCGAGCACGCGGGCCGCGAGCGTTTCGGGCGTGTCGTCACGCTCGATACGCACCGCCGCCTGCTCGATGATCGGGCCTTCATCCATGCCTTCGGTGACGAAATGGACGGTGCAGCCATGCACCCGGCACCCGGCGGCAAGCGCCCGCTCATGGGTCGCCAGGCCCGGAAAGGCCGGGAGCAGCGACGGATGGATGTTGATCATCTTGCCGGCGTAGCGCTTGACGAAGTCGCCTGAGAGCAGCCGCATATAGCCAGCGAGCGCAATGATCTGCGCACCCGAAGCATCGAGGGCCGCGATCACTGCCGCCTCATGTTCGGGCTTGCCGGGAAAGTCCGGCCGCGGGATCGCCACGGCGTCAATGCCGAAGCCGCGCGCATGCTCGAGCCCCAGCGCATCCGGCTTGTCCGAGATCACCGCGACAATCCTGGCCGGAAAATCCGCATGCAAGGACGCCGCGATCAGTGCGCCCATGTTCGATCCCCGTCCGGAGATCAGGATCGCAACCGGAACTTTGGCTGCGGCGCTCACAGCGCCAGGGTTCCCTTGTAGGAGACGCCCGCAGCACCGTCTGCGCGCGCGGTCAGTCTGCCGAGCCGGATTACCGTCTCGCCTTGAGTTTCCAGAGCGCCGACAACGAGGTCAGCCTGATCGGCCTTGACCACCGCGATCATGCCGACGCCGCAATTGAAGGTGCGCAGCATTTCCTCGGGCGCAACCCCGCCGGTTCTGGCAAGCCAGGCAAACACCTTGGGCGGTGCGATGGCATCGAGATCGATCTCCGCGGCAAGACCCTCGGGCAGCACGCGCGGCAGGTTTTCCGGGAATCCGCCGCCGGTGATATGGGCCAGAGCCTGGATCGCGCCGGTCTCGCGGATCACGGCAAGCAGGGATTTGACATAGATCCGCGTCGGCTGCAGCAGCGCCGCGCCAAGGCTCACGGACGCATCGAACGGGGCAGGGGCATCGTAGCCGAGCCCGCTCATCTCGACGATGCGGCGCACCAGCGAGTAGCCGTTGGAATGCACCCCCGACGAGGCGAGGCCCAGCACGATGTCGCCTTCCGCCATCGTGCCCGTGGGGAGAAGCTGGCCGCGTTCTGCTGCGCCTACCGCGAAGCCGGCAAGATCATAGTCGCCATCGCGGTACATGCCGGGCATTTCGGCGGTTTCCCCGCCGATCAGCGCGCAGCCGGCCTGCAGGCAGCCTTGCGCAATGCCGCCGACAATCGCCGCACCCTGTTCGGGGTCGAGCTTGCCGGTGGCGAAGTAATCGAGAAAGAACAGCGGCTCGGCGCCCTGGACCACCAGATCGTTGACGCACATGGCGACGAGATCAATGCCGACCGTGTCGTGTATCCCGGCCTCGATCGCCACCTTGAGCTTGGTGCCGACGCCGTCATTGGCGGCAACCAGCACGGGATCGGAAAAGCCCGCGGCCTTGAGGTCGAACAGTCCGCCGAAGCCGCCGATCTCGCCATCGGCGCCCGGCCGTCGCGTTGCCCGCACCAGAGGCTTGATGCGGTTGACCATCTCGTTGCCGGCATCGATGTCAACGCCAGCCTGGGCATAGGTGAGGCCGTTTTTCGGATCCGCCATAGGGCTTCCCTTCCTTCGGGTTCAAAGGCGCTTTCTCGTGCGGGGGATGGCATTTTGCGGGCCGTTCCGCAAGCCGGAGCATCAATTCAGGCATGACAATTGGCGGGAAAACCGGGCACAAGGACGCTACAAAGCCCGCAAAGCCTTGGAAAGGCGCGAGGCCATGGCCATATCTGGTTCCAGTCGCTATGGTTTGCGTCCCATGACATTGCCCAACTACATCACGGTTGCCCGGTTCCTCATGGTTCCGCTGGTCATTCTTTCGATGATGAATGGCGAGATGCTGGCAGCCTTCGTTCTGTTCATGCTGGCCGGCGTCTCCGACGCGGTCGACGGGGCCATCGCGCGGCAGTTCGATCAGAAATCCGAACTCGGCGCCTGGCTTGATCCGATAGCCGACAAGTTCCTGCTGGTCAGTGTCTTCATGATGCTGGGATGGCTCGGCGCCGTGCCGATGTGGCTGGTCGTCCTCGCTATATCCCGTGATGGCATGATCATCGCTGCGGTGGTGCTGTCGAGCATGATGGACAATCCGGTAGAAATGCGGCCGCTGATGATTTCCAAGGCCACCACTCTGGGTCAGATCCTGCTGCTCATCCTGGTGCTTGCCGAGCTCGCCGGCATTGTCCAGCTTGACGCCCTGATCGGATGGATGGTCTATGCAGTTGCAGGCTTGACCATTGCATCGGCTGGCGCCTATCTCGTCACCTGGCTCAGGCACATGGCGAGCGAGGGCGGACCCGGCTAGCAGAATGCACTGTGCGGCCGGTTGAAACGCGGCCCTCAAGTGAGGTGATCATGGCAACGCATATCGATCCGGTGGCCCTTCGGCGGCAGATCTTCTTCTGGCTGATCGCGCTCGCGGTGTTTGTCGGCTTCCTGATGGTGTTCAGCTCCATCCTGCTGCCGTTCATCGCAGGCATGGCGCTCGCCTATTTCCTCGATCCGGTGGCGGATTGGTTCGAACGCCGCGGCCTCTCCCGGCTGAAGGCGACGCTGGTCATCCTGATCTCCTTCGTGGCGATCTTCGCCCTCTCGCTGATCGTCGTGGTCCCGATCCTGGTCACCCAGGCGGTCGACCTGGGCGGGCGCATTCCAGGCTACATCACCGAGCTCCAGGCGCTGCTGGTGTCCGAGACCACCCTGCTGCCGGATTGGGTCGGTAGTCAGATGGGTCAGATCAAGGAAAGTTTTGCCGGACTTTTAAAGGAAGGCGCCGGTTTCGTCGGTACGATATTCCAGCAGATCTGGAATTCCGGCATGGCGATTCTTGACATTGCGGCCCTGTTTGTCGTGACCCCGGTAGTGGCGTTCTACCTGCTTCTCGATTGGGACAAGATGATCGAAAAGGTCGACAACTGGGTGCCGCGCGATCATGTCGGCACTGTGCGCGAGCTTGCCAGGCAGATTGACCAGGCGATTGCAGGCTTTGTCCGGGGGCAGGGCAGTGTCTGCCTTATCCTGGGCGTGATCTACGCAGTCGGCCTGATGGTCATCGGTTTGAATTTCGGACTTCTGATCGGCCTCTTTGCCGGCGTGATCAGCTTTATCCCCTATGTCGGATCGCTGGTCGGCCTGGTGCTGGCGCTGATTGTCGCCATTGTCCAGTTCTGGCCGGATTTCATCATGATCGGCGCGGTCATCGGCGTCTTCGTCGTCGGACAGTTTTTCGAGGGCAACATTCTGCAGCCGCGCATGGTCGGCTCCTCGGTCGGGCTGCATCCGGTCTGGCTGATGTTTGCCCTGTTTGCCTTTGGCGTGCTGTTCGGCTTTGTCGGCATGATGATTGCCGTGCCGGCGGCGGCGGCGATCGGCGTGCTGGTGCGGTTTGCCATCAACCGCTATCTCGAAAGCGATCTCTATTCAGGCCACCGGGGTCCGGAAATCAGGGATCCGCTTCCCCCCGGCGGAGCTCCGCCCGATCAATGAGCAAGCGGCCCCTGACCCGGCAACTGCCGCTCGAATTCGATCATGATTCCGCCTCCGGCCGCGACGATCTGATCGTTTCGGACCGCTTGAGCGCGGCGGTGGCGATTGTCGACCGCTGGCCGGACTGGCCGTCGCCGGTGGTGATACTCGCGGGCCCCACGGGATCGGGCAAATCCCATCTCGCCAGCATCTGGGCGGCCCGCGTGGGCGCAAGCAAGGTCAGCATCGAGACTGCCGATCCGATGGTGCTGGAGTTGGCTGCCCAAGGCCCCATCCTGATTGAAGACATCGACCGCACCGAATTCGACCAGACGGCGCTGTTTCACCTGATCAATGCGGTGCGCGAGCACGGCAGCGCCATGCTGATCACCACGCGGCTCTGGCCGGCCGGCTGGAACGTCACATTGCCCGATCTCGCGTCGCGATTGAAGGCCGCCACCGTGGTCGAGATCGCCGAGCCGGACGAGGAGCTTCTGGCCCAGGTCATGGTCAAGCTGTTTGCCGACCGGCAGGTGGCGGTCGATGACCGGATCATCGTTTATCTGGTGGCCCGTATGGAGCGCTCGCTCGCCGCCGCCCGGGCGATTGTCACCCGGATCGACCAGCTGGCGCTGGCGCGCGGCTCCAAGATTACCCGTGCGCTCGCAGCCGAAGTGATGGCGGAAATGGATGCCGGAAAAGACGACATCGAACTGTCATAGTTCTTTCTTCCTTGTGCTATAGACGGTCAAGTTCGGAACCGCAGCGTTGGAGTGCAGGATGGATAATGTCGAGAATGTCGGCGGCAGTGACTTGCGAATTGACCCGATTGCATCGGAGACGCCCCTGCAAGACCTGCTCACAAGTCCGGAACGCTTCGTCAACCGCGAGTTTTCCTGGTTGCAGTTCAATCGCCGGGTGCTCGAGGAGACGCTCAATGCGGCCCACCCGCTCTTGGAGCGGGTCAGGTTCCTGTCGATCTCGGCGGCCAACCTCGACGAATTCTTCATGGTCCGCGTCGCGGGCCTCGAAGGGCAGGTGCGCCAGGGCATCTCCAACCGTTCCGCCGACGGCATGTCGCCAAGCGAACAACTGGACAGCATTCTCGAGGAAATCGACGGACTGCAACTCGAGCAGCAGGCCTCGCTTGCCATCCTGCAGCAGAACCTGGCCGACGAGAACATCTACATTGTCCGCCCCACGGGGCTCGCCGCCGGCGACATGGAATGGCTCGAAAACGCGTTCCTGCAATCGATCTTCCCGGTCCTGACCCCGCTCTCGATCGATCCGGCGCATCCGTTTCCGTTCATTCCCAATCTCGGATTCTCGATCTGCCTGCAACTGGCCTCAAAAGCCGCCAATGAGCCGATGACGGCGTTGATCCGCCTGCCGGTGGCGCTCGATCGTTTTCTGCGCCTGCCCGATCTCGATGGCGCGATCCGCTACATCACGCTCGAGGACGTGGTCAGCCTGTTCATCAGCTCGCTCTATCCCGGATACGAAGTGCGCGCGTCGGGCACGTTCCGCATCATTCGCGATTCGGATATCGAGGTTGAAGAAGAGGCCGAAGACCTGGTGCGCCTGTTCGAAAGCGCGCTCAAGCGCCGCCGCCGCGGCTCGGTGATTCGCATCGAATTCGATTCCGAACTGCCGCAATCCCTGCGCGATTTCGTGGCCCACGAGACCAATGTGCCGGAAAACCGGATCGCCGTTCTGCCGGGCCTGCTGGCGCTCAACACGCTGTCGGAAATCACCAAGGCGCCGCGCGACGATCTGAAGTTCGAGCCCTACAACGCACGATTTCCCGAACGCATCCGCGAACATGCCGGCGATACCTTTGCGGCAATTCGTGAAAAGGATCTGGTCGTTCATCACCCGTATGAATCGTTCGACGCGGTAGTCCAGTTCCTGTTCCAGGCGGCGCGCGATCCCGATGTGCTGGCAATCAAGCAGACGCTTTACCGCACCTCCAACGACAGCCCGATCGTGCGCGCACTGGTCGATGCTGCAGAGGCCGGAAAGTCGGTGACAGCCTTGGTGGAACTCAAGGCAAGGTTTGACGAAGAGGCCAACATCCGCTGGGCGCGCGACCTCGAACGCGCCGGTGTGCAGGTGGTGTTCGGCTTTCTGGAGCTCAAGACCCACGCCAAGATGTCGCTGATCGTGCGGCGCGAGGAGGGCAAGCTGGTGACCTATTGCCATCTCGGCACCGGCAACTATCACCCGGTCACAGCCAAGATCTACACTGACCTGTCCTACTTCACCTGCGATCCGGTGATTGCCCGCGACACGGCCCATGTGTTCAATTTCATCACCGGCTATGGCGAGCCGGAAGGACTGAACAAGCTGGCGGTGTCGCCGCTCAACCTGCGCACCCGGATTGTCGACAACATCGAAGCCGAGATTGTCCATGCCGAAGCCGGACGGCCCGCGGCGATCTGGATGAAGATGAATTCGCTGGTTGACCCGCAGATCATCGACGCGCTCTATCGCGCAAGCCAGGCCGGTGTCGAGATCGATCTGGTCGTCCGCGGCATCTGCTGCCTGCGCCCGCAGGTTCCTGGCCTTTCGGAACATATTCATGTCAAGTCGATCGTCGGCCGCTTCCTCGAACACAGCCGGATCTATTGCTTCGGCAATGGCCACGGGCTGCCATCGGCCGAAGCGCTGGTCTATATCGGCTCGGCCGATCTGATGCCGCGCAATCTCGATCGCCGCGTCGAAACCCTTGTGCCGCTGTCCAACAAGACTGTGCATGAACAGGTGCTGTCGCAGATCATGCTCGGCAACATGATCGACAACCAGCAGAGTTACGAGATACTGCCTGACGGAACCTCCCGCCGGATCGAGGCCGGCGACGACGAGCCATTCAATGCGCAGGTTTATTTCATGACCAATCCCAGTCTTTCCGGCAGAGGCGAGGCGCTCAAATCAAACGCCCCGAAACTGATCGCGGACCGGCTGGCGCGCGCCACCCGCAGCAAACGCTGATTTGTGGTCCTCAATCCGCACAGCACCATGGCCATGATTATTTGCCAGGTATGCAACGGGTTCCGGTTTTGGAGCGTTCACTATATAACGCCCCGAATCCTGTCGTCCCTGACCCCGTCCAGTTGCGGCGGAACAGGTCACGCGAACCGCGAAGCGCTTTAGATATGGTCGAATCGGAAGCTCAGGGACGACTGCCCGGTATCCACCCGGTTTCTGTCGTCGATATAGGCTCCAATTCCGTGCGTCTGGTCATCTACGAAGGGCTCAATCGCTCCCCTTCGGTGCTGTTCAACGAAAAGGTCCTGTGCGGCCTGGGCAAAGGGCTCGTCGCAACCCGCCGCATGGATGAAACCGGCATCGCCCGCGCGCTGGCCGCGCTGGTTCGCTTTCGCGCGTTGTCCGAACAGGCGCGCGCTTCGGAAATGCATGTCCTTGCCACAGCCGCCGCGCGGGAAGCCGAGAACGGCGCGTCTTTCATCGCGGATGCCGAAGTCATCCTCGGATGCCGCATCAGGCTCCTGACCGGTGAGGAGGAGGCGAGGTTCTCCGCCCTCGGCATCATCGCCGGTTACTACCAGCCCGATGGCATTGCCGGGGATCTCGGCGGCGGATCGCTCGAGCTGGTCGACGTCAAGGGGGCGGGTCATTCAGGTGGCCAGACCCTGCCGCTCGGCGGCTTGCGGCTCGCGGAAATGTCCGGCAATTCGATTTCGAGGGCACGATCCATCGCCCGCCGGGCGCTGAAGAAATCACCCGTGCTGCAGGGGGGCGCAGGGCGCACCTTCTATGCTGTCGGCGGCACCTGGCGCAACATCGCCAAGCTGCACATGGAGATCAGCAACTATCCGCTGCACATGATGCAGGCCTATGAGATTGAGGCCGGACCGGCGATCGAATTCCTGGGCGAAGTCTCCGCCATGAAGCAGTCGCGGATCAGCGCCATCAAGGCGATTTCCCGCAACCGGCGGGGGCTCTTGCCCTACGGCGCCGTGGCGCTGCAGGAAACGCTGATCGCCATGAAGGCGGCGCGCGTCAGCTTCTCGGCGCTGGGCGTGCGTGAGGGCTATCTCTATTCCCTGCTGGGGCGGGCCGAGGCCGCGCGCGATCCCTTGCTGACGGCGGCGAACGAGCTGGCGATCCTTCGCGCCCGGTCGCCCGAGCATGCGCGGGAACTGGCCGCCTGGACCGGCAAGATGTTTCCGGTTTTCGGCGTCAACGAGACCGAGGAGGAAGCCCGCTACCGCCAGGCCGCCTGTCTGCTGGCCGACATCTCCTGGCGCGCCCACCCCGACTATCGCGGCCTGCAGGCGCTCAACATCATCGCCCACAGCACCTTTACCGGCATTACCCACGCCGGACGCGCCTATATCGCGCTGGCCAATTATTTCCGCTTCGAGGGCCTCAATGATGACGGCGTCTCCTCGGGGCTGGCGGCCATCGCCGGGCCGAAATATCTCGACTACGCCAAGCTCCTGGGCGGCATGCTGCGCGTGGTCTACCTGTTCTCGGCTTCCATGCCCGGAATCGTGCCGCATCTGGCCTTCGTCGCCGCCGAACCCGCGGACGGCGACGTCGATATCGTTCTCGTGGTGCCGCGTTCCTGCGAGACCTTTGTCGGCGAGCGGCTGGAAGGCCGCCTGCAGCAGCTTGCCAAGCTGACCGGCAAGCGCCTGGGCTTCAGGATCGGCTGACTGCAAGCCTGAGCGGGCCTGCGTCCGACAAGCGCCGCGCATCCAAGAGGATGCGCTAAGGTCACTGTAACAGCTTGAATCAATGCATGTCGTTATAGTTCAAACGAATCCGTTTGAAGGCGACATGCATTAGTGGTGCGATCCAGACAGATGGTTCCCATCTGTCTGGACAAATCGCCCCACCAGATCAATAGCTTGTGGGCTGACTTTTCGAAACAGATGGGAACCATCTGCTTCGGTCAGACCACTAGCTCACATCTCGACGATGCTCTCGAAGCCGCCCCACATCATGCGCATGCCGTCGAACGGCATCTTGCTCATGTCGGGACCCATCAGGGACTCGAGCTGCTTCATTGAAGCGCCCATGCCACTGTCGGCCGTGGCCTTGTCGGGCCAGAGTATCCAGGAGAAGACGACACTTTCCCCAGCCTCCAGTTTGACCGCCATCGGAAACGAGGTGACCTTGCCGTCGGGCACGTCCGCGCCCCACGCCTCCATCACCGAAAGCGCTCCGTTCTCGCGAAACACCTTGGCGCTGGCTTCGGCCATCTCGGTATACGCCGCCTTGTTGGCATCGGGAACGGCGAGCAGAACTCCTTGCACATATGTCATGATCAGCCTCTCTTTGCTGTACTACGGTTATCTTGGCGAAGACGGACGGTCAGGTCCGGCGTGCATCAGCCGGACGCCCGTTGCGGCATCTGGCGTGCGACGGCGCTGGGCGCGGACGGATGCGGATCATATTCGTCGTGCCGCCGCCACCAGACATAGGGCTCACCCTGGGCAACGCCTTCGGGCGACTCCTCCCAGGTCTCCTGGCGGCCGAAGGGCGTGATGTCGAGCAGCGTCATCGGCGTGCCCAGGGTCTCGACGCCGCGGCCGCTGGTGTAGTAGGTCCTCATGATGCCTGCATCGGTGTTGAGAAACACATTGAGGCCGAAGCCGCCATCAATCCCGAAATCGCTGCCGAAACTGTCGATGCTCTGGTAGAACGGCATGGTCCATCCCATGCGCCGCTTGTAGCGTTCGATCTCCGGCGACGGAGCGCGGGCAACGAAGACGAGTGTTACGTCTCGGGCATTGATATGAGCCAGGTGCGGAATGTGATCGCCAACCATGCTGCAGCCGGCGCAGGGCGCGGGGTCGTTCGGCTTGAGCATGTGATGATAGACGATCAGCTGGCTTCGCCCTTCGAACAGACCCTCAAGTCCGGTCTCTCCGGTGGGGCCGGTAAAGCGGTAGTCCTTTTCCACCCTGAGCCATGGCAGCCTTCGGCGATCGGCGGCAATGCGGTCCAACGCTTCGGTGGCGGCCTTTTCCTGTGCCACCTGGCGCGCATAGGCGTCCATCCATTCGGCCTCTTCGACAATCCTGTTCATGTCATCCTCCCTTGAAATGGCCGGCGCTCAACCGGCCTGTTGCTTCTCGATCGCCGGTTCGTTGAAGGCCCATTCCAGGCCGAAGGGATCGCGGACGCGGCCGTAGCGGTCGCCCCAGAATTCCAGCTTGAACGGCGACACCACCTCGCAGCCGGCGTCAACAGCCCGGTTCCACCAAAAATCGCCATCTTCGATGACCAATTGCAGCACGAAATTGCTGCCGGAGGATGGCTGCGCGCCGTATTCGGGGAACGGGTCCATCACCATGACCATGCCGTTATCGATCTCGATGGCTGCATTGAGGACGCGGCCATCCTCGCTGCGGGCAATGTCGCCATGCAGGACCGCGGCGAATGCGCGTCTGTAGAATTCGATCGCCTTGTCGGCGCCTTCGACGGTGGCATAGGGGATCACCCCGTGCATCAGCCGTCGGTAATCGGATGCCGTACTCATTTCTTCTCCTCCCTGGATTGAGAAAACAACATGGATACATAACGGATGAGGTGATCGACGCTGTCCTGGGCGAAACTCACCGAGTTTCCGGACTTGGCCAGAATGAAGGCGCCCTGGAGGACGGCCTGGGTGTGCAGCGCAAGGCTTTCGGGCGTAAATCCGCTCACGCCGCGCGCCGCCATGGCTGCCCTGATGTCGGGCACAAGCGTCATCGCATGGCCCGAAATCGAGGCGTGGCAGGCATCGCGGATTGCAGGCGCGCTGTCGTAAACCTCCTGCGCCATGGTGCCGACCAGGCAGGTATAGTCCGGCAGATCGCCGGCGAGCAGGTCCTTGCGGAACTCGAGATAGGCGATGAGCCGGTCGTACGGGTCGTCGGGCTGATGGTAGGGCGCGCCGGCAAACAGCGCCGCCGTGGTCTCGGACCAGAAATCGGCGGCGGCGACGCCGAGTTCTTCCTTGCTCTTGAAATGGTGGAAGAAGGCGCCCTTGGTCACGCCGGCCGTCTTGCACAGATCATCCACCGACGTGGCGGAAAACCCCTTGGCGCGAATCACGTCGCGGGCGGATTCAAGAAGGCGGGTGCGGGCGTTGATGGCGCGGGGTGACATGGCGTGTTCCTTTGGTTCAAATTACCAACCGGTCGGTATGTTTGCAAGGGGAAAATCGACGGCGCGGGCAGGGCGGAGAAAAGTGGCGCATAGCGCTTGGGCCGGATTCCCGCCGCAACCGGCATGGTTCGGCGCACTCCGCCGTTGGGGTGTGGCTTTGCCGGTTGCTGCAATGGAAAAGAAAAAGGCCGGGCGAAATTCGCACCGACCTTCCCACTTTGCCTCTACACGCCTGCCAGTACATCCGTGGTCAGGGTGGAGACAAATCTCGTGTTGAAACCAATATGGGGGGCCGCAGCGGGGATTGCAAGACCTAATGTAGGTCGGGTTCCAAAATGAATCCGCCAGGTTCGATCGAGCACGCACGGGTGCAAACGAGCCTGAGCGCGCTGCCTACAGTTCCACCGCATCGACGCGCTTGCCGGTAAACCGCAGCGCCAGTTCGCCGCGGATCAGCTTGAGCGCCCGGTCGCCGAACAGTTCCCTGCGCCAGCCCTTGAGCGCTGGCACGTCCGCGGCCTCGCCATCGATGGCGATGGCTTCGAGATCATCGGAAGTGGCGATGATCTTCGCCGCGACATTTTCCTTTTCCACCGTCAGCTTGAGCAGCACCCGCAGCAGTTCGATCGCGGCCTGGGCCCCTTCGGGCGCCTGTCTGTGGCGCGGCAGGCGCGGCATGTCGTCCTTGGGGGTTTCAACCGCCTTATTGACGATCTCGATGAGTTTGGCGCCCTGGGCCGAGCGTTCCCAGCCGCGCGGAATGGTTCTCAGCCGCGACATCGCCTCGGCATCCACGGGCTGTTGCTGGGCGATCTCGTAGATGGCGTCGTCCTTGATCACCCGGCCGCGCGGCACGTTGCGGGTCCGCGCCTCGCGTTCCCGCCAGGCCGCCACCTGCTGGAGCACGCACAGCTCGACCGGCTTTTTCACCCGCATCTTGAGCCGTTTCCAGGCATCCTCGGGGTCCATCTCATAGGTGGCGCGCGATTCGAGCACCGCCATTTCATCGGCCACCCAATGACCGCGGCCTTCCGCTTCGAGCCGCGAGACGAGTTCGAGATAGACGTCGCGCAGGTGCGTCACGTCAGCCAGCGCATAATCAAGCTGCTTGTCGGAGAGCGGCCTGCGGCTCCAGTCGGTAAACCTTGAGGATTTGTCGATGGGCGCGCCGGTGATGCGGGAAACCAGCTGGTCATAGGAAATCGATTCGCCGAAGCCGCAGACCATGGCCGCAACTTGCGTGTCAAAGATCGGGTGCGGAACCAGATCGCCGCGATTGACGACGATTTCGATGTCCTGGCGGGCGGCATGAAACACCTTGATCACCGAGGTGTCCGCCATCAGCTCATAAAACGGTTTGAGATCAAGGCCTTCGGCGAGGGGATCGACAATGCCCTCATCCTCCGGACCTGCCATCTGGATCAGGCAGAGCTCGGGCCAGTAGGTCGTCTCGCGCAGGAACTCGGTGTCAACGGTGACATAGTCGTGGCTTGCAAGGCGGGTGCAGAAGGCGGCAAGCGCCTCGGTCGTTGTAATCATGTCCATGTTTGGCCTTTACCCCGAATTTTCCGTTTTGTCTTGTCTCGACGACGGATCGTTTTCTTCTGCTTTCGGCTGGGCCTCATCGGCCTGATCGTCCGCACGCTTACCCGGGCGATCGACCGACTGCGCCGCCATGCGGGCAAAGATCGGCGAGGTGCGCAGCAATCCGGCAAACTGCCCCCGATCGGGGTCATCGGGTTCGCCGCGGATAATGCGAACAATGGTGTAGACGACGAAAGCGCCATGCATGGCGCAGATGAAGGCGAAGAAGGCCGATGCGCCGAGCCAATCCACCAGCACGGCGGACAAAAGCGGACCGATCGACGCGCCGATCGCCCAGAAGAACATCAGCCCCGAGGCGATCTGTACATATTCTCCGGCTTCCGCCTTGTCATTGGCATGCGCCGCCGACAGCGAATAGAGCGGCAAGGTGAACGCGCCCCACAGGAAGATGCCGATCAGATTGAGCGCCACGCTTGAGCCCGCGAACCAGACCATGGCAAGGCCGGTCAGAGTCGATCCCGCCGTGGCCATCAACAGCACCGAGCGGCGGCTGATGATATCCGAGAGATAGCCAAGTGGATATTGCAGCACAATGCCGCCAATAATCCCTGCGCTCATGAACGAGGCGATGTCGGCCACACCAAGCCCCAGCCCCTCGGCATAAAGCGGGCCGACCGAACGGAACGAGGCTGTGGTCAGACCGACGGTGACAACACCGGCGCAGGCCAGCGGCGAGACCATCCACAGCCGTTTGGGGTTGAACGAGAACGGCGCTGGCGGGGCAGGGTTCGAACGGTCGGCAAGCGACACCGGCACGATCGAAAGGATGATCAGCATGGTCATCACCGCGAAGATCTCGAAGCCGCCGACGCCGAACACCGGCAGCAGATATTGCGACGCCGTGACGGCGGCCAGATCGACAAAGCGGTAGATTGCCAGCGTCCGCGCCCGCGTCGAATTGGTGACCTGCGCGTTGATCCAGCTTTCGACATTGGCAAACAGCGAGACAAAGCAGACGCCGGTCACGAGCCGCATCAGGAACCAGAAGAACGGATCGATGACCATCACCATGGCGAGCGAGGCGCAGGCCGCGATCGCCGTCATCGCAGCGAAGGCGCGGATGTGGCCCGATGTGCGCAGGAGCCAGGGCGTCATCCAGCAGCCGATGATGAAGCCCAGATAATAGCCCGCGCCGGCGAGGCCGATGACGGTGGCCGAAAACCCCTCCGCCGAGCCGCGCAAGGTAATCAGCGTACCCTGAAGCCCGTTGCCCGCAAGCAGCACGCCGGCGGTGGTCAGAAGCGGAAAAAGCGGGCGAAGCGAGGACATGGAGGGCCGGGGACTGAAAAACTGATCCGACCGTATATCTAAATTGCCGGGCCGTCGCGCCGAAATCCCGCCAATGCACAGTCCGATTGCGCCGTTGCGCCTTGACAAACCGGGTGGGTCATGCGCTTTTCCGCGCGATTTTTACCGTGCGCCGAAGCGGCGATGTGTGCCCCTTGCACCCCGCCAAACCGCCGATTTTGGCCGCAGGTTCCAGCCATCGAGGATATGCCATGCATCGCTACCGTTCCCACACCTGCGCCGCGCTTCGCAAGGATGACGCCGGCGCCTCCGTCCGGATTTCGGGCTGGGTGCACCGCGTGCGTGACCATGGCGGCCTGCTGTTCATCGACCTGCGCGACCATTACGGCATCACGCAAGTTGTGGCCGATCCGGATTCGCCCGCCTTTGAGGCGGCAGAGACCGTGCGCGGCGAATGGGTGATCCGCGTCGATGGCGTCGTCAAGGAGCGCACGGCCGATACCATCAACGCCAATCTCGGCACGGGCGAGATCGAGCTCTTCGCCCAGGAGATCGAAGTCCTGTCGGCGGCCAGGGAACTGCCGCTGCCGGTGTTCGGCGAGCCCGATTATCCCGAGGACGTGCGGCTCAAATACCGCTTCCTCGATCTGCGCCGCGAAACCCTGCACAGGAACATCGTCACCCGCACCAAGGTGATCGCCGACATGCGCCGCCGCATGACCGAGATCGGCTTTGCCGAATACGCGACGCCGATCCTGACCGCGTCGTCACCCGAGGGCGCGCGCGACTTCCTGGTGCCCTCCCGCATCCACCCCGGCCAGTTCTATGCGCTGCCGCAGGCGCCGCAGCAGTACAAGCAATTGCTGATGGTGGCCGGTTTCGACCGCTATTTCCAGATCGCGCCGTGCTTCCGCGACGAGGACCCGCGCGCCGACCGCCTGCCGGGCGAATTCTACCAGCTCGACCTCGAAATGAGCTTCGTCACTCAGGAAGATGTCTGGGACACGATGGAGCCGGTGATGCGCGGCGTGTTCGAGGAGTTTGCCGAGGGCAAGCCGGTGACGCAGAAGTTCCGCCGCATTCCCTATGACCAGGCGGTCCGCACCTATGGCTCCGACAAGCCGGATCTCAGGAACCCGATCGAGATGCAGGACGTCACCGAGCATTTCGCAGGCTCCGGCTTCAAGGTGTTTGCCGGCATGATCGCGAGCAACCCCAAGGTCGAGGTCTGGGCGATTCCCGCCAAGACCGGCGGCTCCCGCGCCTTCTGCGACCGGATGAATTCCTGGGCGCAAGGCCAGGGGCAGCCGGGCCTGGGCTACATCTTCTGGCGCAAGGAAGGCGATACGCTGGAAGGCGCCGGTCCCATCGCCAAGAACATCGGACCCGAGCGCACCGAAGCCATCCGCATCCAGATGGGCCTCGACGATGGCGACGCCTGCTTCTTCGCTGCCGGCGATCCGGCCAAATTCGCCCGCTTTGCAGGCGATGCGCGCACCCGCGCGGGCGAGGAGTTGAACCTTGTCGACCGCGACCGGTTCGAACTCTGCTGGATCGTCGATTTCCCGTTCTACGAATGGGACGAGGACGCCAAGAAGGTGGAGTTTGCCCACAACCCCTTCTCCATGCCCCAGGGCGGGATGGAAGCGCTCGAGACCCAGGATCCGCTGACGCTCAAGGCCTACCAGTACGATCTCGTCTGCAACGGCTTCGAGATTGCCTCGGGCTCAATCCGGAACCAGTCGCCGGAGCTGATGGTCAAGGCCTTCGAGAAGGTGGGGCTGAGCCAGGCCGATGTCGAGGAGCGCTTCGGCGGCCTCTACCGCGCCTTCCAGTATGGCGCGCCGCCCCATGGCGGCATGGCGGCGGGCGTCGACCGCGTCATCATGCTGATCGTCGGGGCCAAGAACCTGCGCGAAGTGGCGCTGTTCCCGATGAACCAGCAGGCCCAGGATCTGCTGATGGGCGCCCCGAGCCCGGCGTCGCCGGCTCAGATGCGCGAGCTGTCGCTGCGCGCCATTCCCGCCAAGGCCGAGTAGCGGCAAGCCCGGTCAACCGGACTCAGATCTTCAAAAAGCCCGGACAACCTGCTGGTTTCCGGGCTTTTTCTTGTCTTTGGCGATCAGCAGGCGAACCTGTATCAGTCCTTGTCGTCGGCATCATCCGGCGTGATATCCAGGAGGTCCTTCCGAGGCGCTTTCTCTTCCTTGGAAGCCTTGGCCTTGGCGGGGGACTTGGCTGGCTTGTCAGCCGGTTTGGCGGCCGGTTTTTCGTCCGGCATGGACTTGTAACGGATCATGGATGAATCCAGTGCTGGTGGGAGGGAAGGGATCTGCGCGATCGTTTGAGTGCGCGCAAATCACATGAGAATCCTGACATCACCCTGCGCCCGCAGGCCCGAACAAGCAAGCGCGGCCGCCCTGTTAAGCACAGCCGCTTTCCTGATTATTCGCAGCAGAGCAGGACCGGGTCGTTGGCGGTAACCTTCACATTGAGCAGATCCACGAGCGATTTGGGGTCGCCCATGCCGGCGCCCATGATCATGGGGACTCCAACCGGATTTGCGGGCTTGGCGGTGATGGTGAAGGTCTGGGGGTTGTCGAGGAAGGCGTTTGCCGCGGCGGTGATCTGCTGCTGCAGCGCTGGAATGCCCAGTTGCCCGAGCATCATCGGCACCATGAACTTCAAGGACTGACCCATCTGCTCGCCGGTCACACCCTGCTGCTTGCCTGCGTAGGCGAGCGCCTTGCCGGTCAGGGAATCGTCCTGGAACTGGATCGAGGCTGAATTGAAGCTCAGCTGTTGCAGCATGCCCATCATCGCAAACCCCATGGCCTGCTGGGCCGCCTTCGGGTCGGGGTTGATCTGGGCGGCTGTCTGCGCCTGCTGCAGGGCCTTGATGAATTCCAGCGTGTAGCCGGAAATTTCGAGCGACATCGCCAGGCGGCCCACGTCGTCGAGGCGGAGCGAATACTCGCGCATGTTGAAGATGCCGGGCTCCACCTCCCATTTGCCGTCAATCTTGAAGTCGCCGGTCAGATTGGTGTAGCCGAGTTCGCTGAGCGCGGCCTTGGCTTTCGGATCGTCGATCTCGCTCAGATCAATGGCCATGTCGGATCCGTCCATCGTCAAGCTGACGCTGGAATCATCATCGGCGCGCTCGACTTCCTGCGTCATGCTGGCCATGGAGAAAGTCTCCTTGCCGTCTTTTTCGACCGCGATCCTGCCGGTCGAGAGCCCTTCGTAGAACACGATGTTGTCCATCGTGTCGTAACCCGGTCTTGCCGGAACAGTCAGGCCGTAGAGTTCGATGTCGGCGACCGTGAGCCTGATGCCTTCCTTCTCCATATTGATGTCGGCAAACGCCGTCTCGTCGACATAATAGCTGCCGTCATCGTCTTCCTCGACTCCAGTGAAGGTGATGTCGCCAAGTTCAAGCGCCGGATCGCCCGGGGCCTGCATCCGCACGGATTTCAACACGATGGTGTCGCCGTCCGGTTCGACCGCTGAAAAACTCATTGCGACGCCGCCCTGGCCGGCCACCGACGCGACTTTCGTGGCGAAATCATCGGCGTCGAGCGCAAAAGCGGGCAATGCCAGGCCCGAAAGTGTTGCCAGCAACACGGAGGCGGAAAAAAGACGCTTTGGCGTGTATTGGATCGTCATCGGGAAGTCCTTCTGCTGGCGATGCGGTCTCGACCTGCATCCTGATCTTGAAGCTGTCTCGCCCATATTACAGATCGAGACTGATCCTGTCATCGTCAACAGCTTTATGGTGCATGTGTGGCTGCTTCTGTTTTTGTGTTTGGTGAACAAGATGTGGCCTGGGGGAAAACCGATGGTTCAGCAGATCCCCGGCACCATGGCCGAGGAGGACGACGGCGGGATGTGGGCATGACGGTCGCACCACCGGATCAATGATTTGTGGGCTGACTTTTCGAAACATATGGGAACCATCTGTTTCAGTCAGACCACCAGGCGCGGGACATACAGCCCCCGCAGCGCCGGCTGTGGGCGGTTTGGCCAGCCCCTTGCCCCGAATCACCGGCTCCGGTAACCCCACGCCATGGGAAAGAGCCTCATTCCGCCCGGTGGCGGCGACCATATTCAAGCCGTTGACCTGAAGAAGGCGCTCGAGGAGCGCTATCTGGCCTATGCGCTGTCAACCATCATGCACCGCGCGCTGCCCGATGTGCGCGACGGCATGAAGCCGGTGCACCGCCGCATTGTCTACGCCATGAGCGAGATGGGGCTGAAGTCGGGCGGGTCGTTCAAGAAATGCGCCAAGATCGTCGGTGAGGTGATGGGTAACTTCCATCCCCATGGCGACCAGTCGATCTATGACGCGCTGGTGCGGCTGGCCCAGGATTTCGCCGTGCGCTATCCGCTCGCCAACGGCCAGGGTAATTTCGGCAATATCGATGGCGATAGCGCAGCTGCCATGCGCTACACCGAATCGAAGATGACCGCGGTCGCCGAGTTGCTGATCGAGGGCATCAACGAGGACGCGGTCGATTTCCGCACGACTTACGACGAGGAAAACAGCGAGCCGGTGGTGTTGCCGGGCGCGTTTCCGAACCTGCTCGCCAATGGCGCCACCGGCATCGCGGTCGGCATGGCGACCTCGATCCCACCGCACAACGCCGCCGAACTCTGCGATGCGGCGCTCATGCTGATCCGCAAGCCCGACGCGAGCGTCGAGGAGCTTCTGCAGCATGTCGAAGGGCCGGATTTCCCCACCGGCGGTGTCGTCATCGACAGCCGCGAGTCCATACTCGAAGCCTACAAGACCGGACGCGGCGGATTCCGCGTGCGCGCCAAGTGGGAGACCGAGGACACCGGCCGCGGTGGTTACCAGATCGTCATCACTGAAATGCCCTACCAGGTGCAGAAGTCGCGGCTGATCGAGAAGATTGCCGAACTGCTGATCGCCCGCAGGCTGCCGCTGCTTGAGGATGTGCGTGACGAGTCCGCCGAGGATGTCCGTCTGGTGTTGATCCCGAAGAGCCGCACGGTGGATCCGAACCTGTTGATGGAATCGCTGTTCCGGCTGTCCGAGCTCGAAAACCGCATCCCGCTCAACCTCAATGTGCTGTCGATGGGCAAGGTGCCCAAGGTGATGAATCTGGCCGAGGTGCTGAGCGAATGGCTGGCGCACCGCCGCGAGGTGCTGCAACGGCGCTCGCGCCACCGCTTGGCTGCGATCGACCGGCGGCTGGAGCTGTTGTCGGGGTTCCTGATCGCCTATCTCAACCTCGACGAGGTGATCCGCATCATCCGCGAGGAGGATGAGCCGAAGCTCGAGCTGATGAAGACCTTCGAGCTCACCGATGTTCAGGCCGAAGCCATCCTCAACATGCGGCTGAGGTCGTTGCGCAAGCTCGAGGAAATGGAGATCCGCAAGGAATTCGAGGGCCTGACCGGCGAGAAGGCGGAAATCGAGGCGCTTCTCGCCTCCGACGCCAAGCAGTGGCAGACGGTGGCCTGGGAAGTCGGCAATGTCCGCAAGATGTTCTCCAAGGAGACCGAGCTTGGCGCACGGCGGACAAAATTCGCCGAGGCGCCGGTCGCCGACCTCGCCGCCATCGAGCAGGCGATGATCGAGAAGGAGCCGATCACGGTTGTGATTTCGGACAAGGGCTGGATCCGCGGCATGAAGGGCCACATGGCGGAGTACGCCGCGCTGCAGTTCAAGGATGGCGATGCGCTCAAGCTGGCCTTCCCGGCCTATACGACCGACAAGATCGTCATCGTCACAACCGGCGGCAAGGCCTATACGCTGGGCGCCGACAAGCTGCCCGGCGGGCGCGGCCATGGCGAACCCTTGCGGATCATCGTCGACATGGACAATGACCAGGCGGTGCTGACCGCCTTCGTCCACGACCCGGCGCGCAAGCTGCTGATGGCGTCCACCGCCGGCAACGGTTTCATCGTCGCCGAAAGCGATCTGGTCGCCAACACCCGCAAGGGCAAGCAGATCATGAATGTGAGCCTGCCGGACGAGGCGCGGCTGTGCGTGCCCGTGACCGGCGACCATGTCGCCATCATCGGTGACAATCGCAAGATGCTGATCTTCCCGCTGGCGCAATTGCCGGAAATGAGCCGCGGCAAGGGCGTGCGGCTGCAGCGCTACAAGGATGGCGGCGTGGCCGACATCCGCTGCTTCGCCATGGAGGAGGGCCTGACCTGGGAAGACAGCGCCGGGCGCATGCACAACCGCAAGAAGGACGAACTGACCGAGTGGATCGCCGACCGCGCCCAGGCCGGCCGCCTGGTGCCCAAGGGCTTTCCCCGCTCGGGCAAGTTCAGCTGATGGAGCCCTTTCCGGGCTCCTGCGTTCCACCTATCCCCAGTGCATTTGAGGGTTGCTCCGATGATTGAGATCCGGCCTGCCAGACCCGAAGACCGCGAGGCGATCGTCGAGATCCTGCATCACGGCTGGCATGACGGCCACGCGCATCTGGTGAGCCCGGATGTGCTGCCGCTGCGCACGCTCGAATGCATCGACGATATCTACGGCGCGTCCGATGACTCGTTCCATGTTGCCGCGGAAGGTGCCCGGATCCTGGGATTTGTCGCCATCAATGGCGACGAGCTGACCAAGCTGTTCATCGCCCGGGATGCGCGCGGAAGCGGCGTCGCCGAGCGGCTCATGGTCCATGGCGAGCGGATGATTGCCGAAAATGGCTTTTCGGTCGCGAAATTGCTGTGCCAGGTGGGCAATGTGCCTGCCGAGAAATTCTACGCCCGGACCGGTTGGGTCGAGGACCACCGGGGCCAGTACGATCTGTGGATGCCGACCGGCGCCACCGGCCATTTCACCGCCGAAACCATGTGCCTGCTCAAGAAGGTCGGCCCGGCGCGCTAGCTGCTCTGGCGCTAAACCCCGATCCGTCCGAATCCCGGCAGCTTGATCCCGGGGCGGGCGATGTCGAGGCCGAACACCAGTCCGCCCAAACGGATCTCGACGCCGTGCAGCACGCCAAGGCCCAGACCGGCATAGCCGCCGAGCGAGATTTCGAGATTGCGCCAGTCGGGCGTGAGCGTCACCACCTCATCCCAGGGCCGGTAGTCGCGTCCCACAGCCTCGGGCGGCAGCGCGATGCCAAGCTCGGGGACTTTTCTGAGCACGTGGGCGACGAAGGAGTTCGAGTTCGGACCCGGCCAGATATTGTAGTCGCCGCGCCCGGTATGGGGATAATCGGTCACGGCCGCCTCGATCCGCGGGATCAGCCTTGCTGCCTCGTCGCCGTGCAGGGCAAGCAGGATGTCTGGCTTGTTGGAATACCAGCGCCCGTCTGCGGCATAGGCGTTGACCCGGATCGGACTGCCCCAGCCGACCTTGTCATAACGCGTGTAGCGGTCGCTGCCGGCGTCCTTGGTGACGACCCAGCTGTGGACCGCGAGCGCGCCTTTGAGACCTCCGGTTCGCGCCGCCATGACATAGATCGCGGCAGTCATGTCGTCGGATGCGCCGGGCAGCAGTCCGGACGACGACCAGTCGGCATTGCGCCATGAGCCGGGCTGCGAGCCAGCGGCCTGCACGCCAAGCGAGGCCAGCGACGGCGTCACGAAACACAAAAATACGAACAGGATGAATCTTTTCAAGCGCGGCAAAGCTCATTCACGGGGTTGGGATCTACGCATGTAATCAGCGGGATGCGGCCAGAATACGGCGACGGGATATCAGCGGATTTACACCGGATGTCGCGGGGCAAGCGTCCGTGCTGCCTTCCTGTGCGAGGACAATCGCCACAGGGAATGGCTCACGAGAGCCACCACGATGATCGCCCCGCCCACGAGCCCGAGCGGCGTCGGCGCCTCGGCGAAGATCATCCAGACCCAGACCGGCGCGAGGATCGTCTCGAGCAGATAGAACATCGCCACCTCCGGCCCGGAGAGATATCTCGGACCGGTGGCAAGGCACCAGAAGGCGATCGGGATGATGATCAGCCCGTTGAGCACCAGCCAGACAGGGTCGCCCAAGACGAGCCCTGAGGGCCCTCCGACCATCGCGAGCCCGATCATCGACGGCACGATGGCCGCAAACAACGGCGCAAATCCCATGTCGACGCGCGCCTTGCGGCTGGCGGTGATCGCGCCGGCGAGGATGAAGCTCGAGGCGAGCGCCAGCAAATCCCCGGTCAGGTTGCCGGCTTTCAGGCCATCAAAGACGATCAGCGAGACGCCGAGGATCATCACGATCATCGCCGCGAAGGTTTGCGGCAAGGGGCTTTCACCGGTCAGCCACCAGGCAAGCAGGGCGGAAAACATCGGATTGAACGCCAGGATGAACACGAGATTGGCTGTGGATGTGTTGAACACCGCCAGCATGAAGGTGATCGAGGCGAGGCCGTAGAGCGTGACCACCAGAAGCCCGGCCTTGCCCGGAATGATCGGAATGGTCCGCTTGAGCGCAAACCGGATAAAGCTCCAGGCGACGATGGCGGCCAGGAAGGTAAGCGCGCTGCGGACAGCCAGCGCCGACCATGCGTCGCTCTCCGCGAGCCGGATCAGCGGGATATCCACCGTCAGCGTCAGCCCGCCAATCGCGGTGATCGCCAGACCCTTCCGGTGGTCGGCCGCCTGTTGAAGATGATCCTGCATGAAAGGCGGCCTTGCTGGGAATGATGGGTTGGGGCGACGCTGGAAGGGGTCGGGAGATATTCAGGGAAGGGGCGGGCGTTCGCTACGGCTCGAAGCGTTGCCAGCCCTGCGCCATCAGGTGCTCCTGCGGCAGGAAGCGCGTCTTGTATTCCATCTTGCGCGAACCCTTGACCCAGTAGCCGAGATAGACATGTGGCAGGCCAAGCGCCTTGGCGCGGGCGATGTGATCAAGAATCATGTGGGTGCCGAGCGACCGGGCGGTCTCCTCGGGCTTGTAGAAGGAATAGACCATCGACAGGCCGTCGCCCATCCAGTCGGTCAGCGCAGCCGCGATCAGTTCCCCGACCGGGGTTTCCTGCAGCCCGTCGCCTTCTGTCTTCCTGCGGTACTCGATGATGCGGGTGTCGACATGGGAGTCCTCCACCATCATCGCATAGTCGCCGATGCTCATGTCGGCCATGCCGCCGCGCTGGTGGCGGCTGTCGAGGTAGCTGCGAAAAAGCTTGAACTGCTCGCTTGACGGCTCGGCCCGGTATTCGGTGGCGACAAGGTCGCTGTTGAGGGCCATGTTGCGTCGCATCGACTTCGTTGGCTTGAATTCACCAGCCAGGATCCGCACGGAGATGCAGGCGCGGCAGGTTTCGCAAGCCGGACGATAGGCAATATTCTGCGACCGCCGGAACCCGCCTTGCGTCAGGAGATCATTCAGTTCCGGCGCCTTGTCACCCACCAGATGGGTAAAGACCTTCCGCTCCCCCTGGCCCTCGAGATAGGGACATGGCGAGGGCGCGGTCAGGAAGAACTGCGGAGAATTGACGGGTTGGTTCATCATGCCTTGGGTTCGAAGCGGTTCAAAGTCCGTAATACCATGGCGCAAGCAGCGAAAAGGTCAACCAGATGATAAGCACAAGCGGCGTCCCTGCACGCAGAAAATCGCTGAAACGGTAGTGGCCGGGGCCCATCACCAGCAAATTGGTCTGATATCCGATCGGTGTGGCGAAGGACGAGTTGGCGGCAAAGATCACCGCCGCGATGAACGGTTCCGGCGGCACGCCCATGCCCTTGGCGATTCCAAGCGCGATCGGCGTGAACAGCACCGCGGTGGCGTTGTTGGACAGAATGTTGGTCAATATCGCCATCACCAGGAACAGCCCAGACAGAATCACGCCCGCTGACGCGCCCTCCATCAGGCTGAGCGCGCTTGACGCGATCAGCGCAGCACCGCCGGTAGTCTCAAGCGCTGTCGCCAGCGCCACCGAGGAGCCGACCAGCAGGAAGATCTGCCGGTCGAAGGCGCGCGCTGCCTGCAGGATCGACAGGCATCCGGTGAGCAGCATCAGCACCGCGCCGCAGACCGCCGCCACCACGATCGGCAGCAGCGAGAAGGCCGATAGCACGACAATGGCTGCAAAGATCGCCACCGCGATGCGGGCCTTGCGCGATTGCGGCACGGCTTCGGCGGAGTACTCAAGCAGCAAAAGGTCATGATTGCCCCTCAACTGCGCGATCGCTTCCATCGGGCCGCCGATCAGCAGCGTGTCGCCGGGTTCAAGCCGTATGTCGGACATCGCCGAGCGCGCCATGCGGCTCTTGCGCTGCACGCCGAGAACCGAAATGCCGAATTGCGGCCTGAGGCCGGAGAGCTGGATGGTGCGCCCGGCATAGCGCGATCCGGGCGAGATCACCGCCTCGGCAAGATGGTAGTCCGGGCCGGGCGGCGGGTCCTTCGACGTGTCCTCGACCGGTCCGTCATCGGCTTTCAGTCCGGCGCGCCCGCGCGACAGCGCCTTGGAGAAGGCCCGCCGTGTTCCGCTCACCACCAGAGTGTCGCCGGCTGAGAGCGTCAGATCCTCGAATGGCGGCAGAACCGGAATGTCGCGGCGCTGCAGCAATCTCAAGGTCAGATCGCCCAGGCCCGGAAACATGCCGGCCTTGGCCGAGATGCCGACAAAGGGGTGATCCCGGGTGAGCGTGATTTCGCCGATGAACTGCGCCCCGGACTTGGCGCCGGCCGAAAGTTGGGCCTCGCGTTCCGGCAGGATCCGCGGAAGCACGCCCAGCACATAGACGCCGCCGACAAGCGCCAGGATCACGCCCATCCCGGTGATGTCGAAAAACCCGACCTCGTGGCCATAGTCCCGCGCCACGCCCGCAACCAGCAGGTTGGTCGACGACCCGATCAGCGTGGTCATGCCGCCCAGGATCGTGATGAAGGACAGCGGGATGAACACCCGGCTGGCCGAAATCGACCGTTGCGCGGCAATCACCACAAGGATCGGGATGAAGATCACCACAACGGGCGTGTTGTTGAGGAATGCCGAGATCACGGCGGCGCCAACGAGGATGAACAGGATCGGCCGGAAGGTCGACGATCCGCCCATCTTCCCCAGCCTGCGCGCCGGCGCCTCCATGGCGTCGGTGGCGAACAACCCCTGGCCGACGATCAGCAGCGCGATCACGGTGATCAAAGCCGGGTTGGAAAACCCGGCCAGCAGCCGTTCCGCACTCAAGATTTCGGCACCCGCGCCGGAATACGGCACCGCGCCGAAAAGGATCAGGATGGCCGCAAGCGAAACCAGCGATACCGTCTCCATCGCCCAGCGTTCCGACGCATAGGCGATGATGGTTGCCCCGATAATGACGAAGGTGGCGACGAGATGAAGTTCGGGCATGTATGCGTGGCGACCCCATGGCACGGAATTGTCGCTACTTTACAGTGCAGCCGGCTCTCGCGCCTAGGACGAAATTTCCCGCGAGATCAATTGCCGCGCAATGCCCGGAGCAATCCGTGCCGAAACGGGGATTTTGAATCCGGCTTTGGGGTGGGGCAGCCTTTGATGAGCAGAGCGCTCGACAAATGCGGGTGACAGGCGCGAAAGGGAGGCGGAGGAAAAACCTATCCCCGCACCACCACCGTGCCGAGCAGCCAGTCGTGAACCGTCTGCTTGCGGTTCAGCACCAGGGTGGCGAGCAGGATGAAGGGGGTCAGGATGGCGTTCAAGGCCCAGAACAAGACGCCATGGACGACAGCCAGCATGAAATCGACCGGGCGGCCATCAAGGCGGGCGACGCGGATGCCCATCATCCGCATGCCCGGCGTGGCCTGGTTCGGCCCGCCCATCGACATTCCGATATAGGGGATGGCCACCAGCAGGAACAGGATCGGGTAGAGGAAGAAGCCGAGACCCAGGGTGAAGATGCCGATGAAGAAGATCAGCACCGCCACCGGCACGCACAGCGCCAGCACGATGGCGTAATCGATGAAGAACGCCAGCACGCGCTTGGTGCGCACGCCGTCATAGAGCGCGATGTCGTCATAGGCGCTGATTGCGGGGTCGCTGGCGCTGTCTGGGAACGGTCGGCTCATCGGTCTCTCCTGTCGCGGGGCGCGGACAAATTTGCCGCGTCAGAATAGATGTAGGTAGTCGCACACCGCGCTTAAAGGGGTTTGGCTCGGTTTTGGATGTGATTTGGCACGGTATTGGCTGGGTTTAGAAAGGTTTAGGCAGGTGGCGCCGGCGTTGACCACGTCACAGGCGAAATCGAACGGCGTGCCGACCTCTCTCCTTCCGTCATGCCGGGCTTGACCCGGCAACCAGCAGGCGAGCGTCCGCGAGCCGGGGGACTCCGTCATTCTCAAATCTGCCGGCGTGGCTCCAAGAGTCTCTCACCGCGCCGACGCGCGGTTGGCTGGATCCCGGCGCGGGGGCCGGGATGACGGAAATCGAATTGGTCCGCCGGTGCTGGAGTTTGCGTCAGCCCCCCCTCAGCCTTGGCCCTTGGCGATGAGCCTTGCCGCTTCCGGGGCGAAATAGGTGAGGATGCCGTCGCAGCCGGCGCGTTTGAAGGCCAAGAGCGTCTCCATCATGATCCGCTCGCCGTCGATATAGCCTGCGGCGGCTCCTGCCTTGATCATCGAATATTCGCCCGACACCTGGTAGGCGAAGGTGGGCAGGCCGTAGGTGTCTTTGAGCGCCCGGCAGATGTCGAGATAGGGCAGGCCCGGCTTGACCATCAGCATGTCCGCGCCTTCCTCGACATCGAGGCCTGCGTCACGAACCGCTTCCATGGCGTTGGACGGGTCGAGGTAATAGGTGCGCTTGTCGCCCTTGAGCAGCCCGGAGGTGCCGATCGCCTCGCGGTAGGGGCCGTAGCAGGCCGAGGCGAACTTGGTCGCATAGGACATGATCGCCACATTGTGATGTCCGGCCGCATCCAGCGCCCGGCGGATCGCGCCGATGCGTCCGTCCATCATGTCCGACGGCGAGATGATGTCGGCGCCGGCGTCGGCCTGGTGCACGGCGGCGGCGGCGATGGCGCGCACCGTCTCGTCATTGACGATCTCGCCGTCCCGCAGGATTCCGTCATGGCCATGGTCGGTGAAGGGATCGAGCGCCACATCTGTGATAACGCCGATCTCGGGCACCGACTGCTTGATGGCGCGGGTGGCCCGGTTGATCAGGTTTTCCGGATCAAGCGCATGCGAGCCGGTCTGGTCGCGCTTTTCCATTTCCACATTGGGGAAGGTGGCAAGGGCCGGAATGCCGAGATCGGCCGCCATTCTGGCTGCTTCCACCGCCTTGTCGACGCTCATCCGGTTGACGCCTGGCATGGCGTCGATCGGTTCGCTGATATTGGTGCCGGGAATGATGAAAATCGGCCAGATCAGGTCATCCACCGTGAGCCGGGTCTCGCGCACGAGCCGGCGCGACCAGTCTGCCACGCGGGTGCGGCGCATGCGCCGGTGTCCGGTGATCTCGTCGATATCGCATGCCGCAGCCGCCGCCAGCCCTGCCGCGGTGTTCTTCGTCGTCTCGCCCATATGTCCGTTTCCTCAGCTTCAGCCGCGCGCCGACAGCGCCCGCAATGTATCAACCGGTTAGACCGCAACCGGGCCCCCGCGGTCAAGAAGCAGGTGCGCGCGGACATCAATTCCGGCGCGGTGGTGCGCCAAAGGCCTTTGATCGGGCCCGGGCTTGCGTCGCACACCATCGATTGGGCCGGGCTTGCGTCGCACACCATCGATTGGGCCGGGCTTGCGTCGCAAGCCATCGATTGGGCCGGGCTTGCGTCGCAAGCCATCGATTGGGTATGAGTGCGCTTTGAGGATCGGCGCTCCCGGCGGGCGCCATGACAAGGACTCCGCAACGATGGCAATCCTGCAGATCGGCACCGCGCCCGAAGCCGGCACTGGCGCGCTGGAAGCGAGCTTCCGGCTGTTCATGCGGCTGGTGGCGCTGAGCTGCCTTGTTGCCGGGCTGCAATACTGGGGGCGGCTGATCGGCCTGTCTGACGGCGGCATGTCCCGGTTCGACCTGATCCCGTCCTATTGGCAGTTCGCCTCCGCAGCGCTTTCGGTGCTGCTTCCGGTGGCTGCCGTCGGTCTGTGGATGCAGGTGTCCTGGGGACCTGTGATCTGGGTGGTCGCGGCAGGCTCCGAGATCGTCATGCACAAGGGCTTTCCGCTCTGGTACGGCGAGCGCCCATTGCTGGTCATCGCCCATGTTGTCGTGATCTCGGTCTATATCGGTTTTCGCGCCGCCCTTTTCATCAAGCGCAGGCAGGATGCGAGACTGGTAAGGACTGATTCACTGTAATGCGCGGTGTGCCGAAGGTAACACGCTGTTAAGCTTGCAGTTTAAGTAGAATTTTAGGCGTATTCGATAGGGTCTGTCTCAAGGCGGGAACAAAAGCCGCTACCACAAACAGTGAGGCAGTCATCATGTCGTATACAAATTCCGCGCTTGCATCCGCGCGAAACGCAGCTCCGGCAAACGACGAGTCCGAAGGTCTGCGCGATCTCTATCTGGAATCGCTGCAACTGGTCGAACGGCTTCATCGCCGTCTGCTTGATGTCATCAAGGATGAGTTCGACCGCGCCAGCCGCACCGATATCAATGCTATCCAGGCGCTGCTGTTGTTCAACATCGGCAATTCCGAACTGACCGCCGGTGAATTGCGCAGCCGCGGCTATTATCTCGGCTCCAACGTCTCCTACAATCTCAAGAAGCTGGTGGATCTGGGCTACATCAATCACCAGCGCTCGCGGGTCGACCGCCGCGCGGTGCGCATCAGCCTGACCGAGCACGGCACAGAGATCGCCGAGACCGTGGCGGCGCTCTATGACCGGCACATCAATTCCATCGCCAAGGTCGGCGGCATCGGCGCCAGCGAGTTCGAGGAACTCAACAAGCTGATGCAGCGCCTTGACCGGTTCTGGAACGACCAGATCCAGTACCGGCTGTAAAAGCAGCGGCAATTGAACACCAAAAGGGCGGCGGGCTTGGGCTCCGCCGCCTTTTTGGCGTTCCTTGAAGAACAAAGGGGTCCAGCTATTCCGCGGGACCGGCGTTGAAGCTGCCGGACCGGAGCAGGGGAACGAGCACCGGAGTCCGCGCCACATACGGGCCATAGTCTGTCCGGGACGCCATCAGATGCCGCTCCGTGAGCGGCAGGGAGACGAACCGGATGACCAGAGCCAGCACCACCGGTCCCACAAAAGCCCACCAGAAGCCGGAAAGATCATAAGCGGCGAGCCCCATGCCGAACCAGAGCAGGATCTCGCCGAAATAATTCGGATGCCGGCTGTAGGCCCAAAGCCCGCTTGCAAGGGTCTCGCGGCCCGATTTGCCCTCACGCCGGTGGCGGTAGAGCTGCCAGTCCGCAACCGATTCGATCAACAGCCCGGCCGCAAATACAAAAAGGCCGAATTCACCGATATGCGATAGAGACGCATTCACGGGCGCGGCGAGAAGCGCATGCACCGGGGTCGCCACGATCCAGAGGATGACCGCCTGCAGCAGGAACACCTTGTAGAGGCTCTGCCACCACCAGTGAGGGCCACCCTCGGAGCGCATCTTCGCGTAGCGCGCATCCTCGCCCGCCATCAGGCGGTGCCGCATGATCAGTTGACCCGCCAGTCGCGCCGACCAGATCGTAATGGCGGCAATCAGCAGCAATTTGACCGGCGAAGCTTCCGCCCCGAACATCAGTCCCGCCCAGCCGATCATGGCAAAACCCGGTCCCCAGTAGTAGTCCACGATGCCCGCATCCTTGAGCGGAACATGAAATAGCCATATTGCCGTGAAAGCGAGTATGGTAAGCACGAGGCTGGTGGTGAGCAACGAATCCATCAGGTCTCTCTCTTGTTGTGCGCTCACGCAAAAGTGTCGCCGCAGGCTTGCAGGACCGCTTTTGGTCCGAAATTTTTAACGTTAAGAATGGTATTCAAGCAGGCCAGCCCTAACGTCAGATCAGATCGCATGGTGGATTACGCATGACAAAGCCAACCGGATTAGACAAAGTTTCCCGCCGCCGGTTCATGGGCCGGGCAGTGGGTATGACGGCTGCGGCGATGATCGCCGGGCCTGCCTTTGCCCAATCGGCCATTGAAGACATCATTACGTCTCCGGGCCGCGGCGTGTGGGACGATCAGTTCGATGCGCAGAGCTCGCGTTCGGTGGCGCAGACGACGACGCGGCACCCGATTGCCAGCGCCGACACGATCGGCTTTGTCGAACGCGCGATTTTTGACTATCAGAGTTTGATCTCTCGGGGCGGCTGGCCGTTTGTGCCGGCGACCAAGAAGCTCAGGATGGGCGTTTCCGAGCCGGAAGTGCGGATCCTGCGCCAGCGGCTGATCGCGTCGGGCGACCTGGACCCCAATGCCGGATTGTCCAACGAGTTTGATTCCTATGTCGACGGCGCGGTCAAGAAGTTCCAGGCCCGCCACGGTCTGCCGCCGGATGGCGTGCTGGGCAGCTATTCCTACCAGGCACTCAATGTCTCAGCCGATATTCGACTCGGGCAGCTCGAAACCAATCTGGTTCGTCTGCGCTCGATGTCGGGCTTTCTCGGTGATCGCTACGTGATGGTCAACATTCCGGCGGCCCAGATCGAGGCCGTGGAAAACGGCAGCGTCGTGCTGCGACACACCGCAATTGTCGGCAAGATCGACCGCCAGACGCCGATCCTCAATTCCAAGATCCACGAGATCATTCTCAACCCTTATTGGACCTCGCCGCGCTCGATCATTGAAAAAGACATCGTGCCGCTGATGCGCAAGGATCCGACCTATCTGGCGCGCAACAACATTCGCCTGTTTGACAACCAGGGCAATGAAGTGGCGCCCGAGACCCTCGACTGGCACGCCGAGAAGGCGCCGGAACTGATGTTCCGCCAGGATCCGGGCAAGGGCAACGCCATGTCCTCGACCAAGATCAATTTCCACAATCCGCATGCTGTCTACATGCACGATACCCCTCAGCAGGGGGTGTTCAATCAGCTGATGCGGTTTGAATCGTCGGGCTGCGTGCGCGTCCAGAACGTGCGCGACCTCAACACCTGGCTGCTGCGCGATACGCCGGGCTGGAATCGCCAGACCATGGAGGCGACCATCGCCTCAGGCGAAAACACCGTAATCGCATTGACAGAGCCGGTGCCGGTCTATTTCACCTATTTCACGGCCTGGGCGTCCGGCGACGGCGTCGTCCAGTTCCGCGACGATGTCTATCAACGCGATGGCGTTGACGAGTTGGCCCTGCGCTAAGCCGCCGCCGATTTTTGTCAAACCAGTGTGAAGCCGCCCGCGATGGGCGGCTTTGCCATTTGGCGCGCCGCAATGACGCAATCGCGACGACCGATATTGCCCTCGCCATGCGACACGGTTAAATAACCGCAGCCGGTTCGACATGCTGCGTTCCGGATTCGCGCTGTTTTCCGGAGCGCCGCCGCAACCGTGCGGGCGCTTCGTCAGACCCGAGCCACACAAGGAACCTGGAACATGTCCAACGCGACTTCTGCCGCCCGCTTCGCGGATGCCTTTTTCAATCGGTCGCTGGCCGATGCCGATCCGGAAGTCTTTGGCTCGATCAAGAGCGAACTGGGCCGCCAGCGCCACGAGATCGAACTGATCGCATCCGAGAACATCGTCTCGCGTGCAGTGCTTGAGGCGCAAGGCTCGGTGATGACCAACAAATACGCCGAGGGCTATCCCGGTCGGCGCTATTATGGCGGCTGCCACTTCGTCGACATCGCCGAAGACCTTGCTATCGACCGGATCAAGCAGCTGTTCGGCTGCGGCTTCGCCAATGTGCAGCCCAATTCCGGCTCCCAGGCCAACCAGGCGGTCCTGCTGGCGCTGGCCAAGCCTGGCGACACGCTGCTCGGCATGAGCCTGGATGCCGGCGGCCACCTGACCCACGGCGCGCGGCCCAACCTTTCGGGCAAATGGTTCAACGCCGTGCAATACGGCCTCGATCTCGCGACCGGCGTGATCGACTATGATCAGGTCGAGGCGCTCGCCCATGAGCACAAGCCGCGCATCATCATCGCCGGCGGATCAGCCTATTCCCGCCACATCGATTTTGCCCGGTTTCGCGCCATCGCCGATGCCGTGGACGCCGTTCTCTGGGTCGACATGGCGCATTTCGCCGGTCTCGTGGCCGGCGGCTCGCATCCGAGCCCGTTCCCGCACGCTCATGTCGCCACCTCGACCACCCACAAGACCCTGCGCGGTCCGCGCGGAGGCATCGTCCTGACCAATGACGAGGACATCGCCAAGAAGATCAATTCGGCGGTCTTCCCGGGTCTCCAGGGCGGTCCGCTGATGCATGTCATTGCCGCAAAGGCCGTGGCCTTCGGCGAAGCACTGACCCCGGAGTTCAAGTCCTATATCGGCAATGTGGTGCGCAACGCTGAAGTGCTCGCCGAGACCCTGGTCGAAGGCGGCCTCGAGATTGTCTCGGGCGGCACCGACACGCACCTGATGCTGGTTGATTTGAGGCCCAAAAACCTCAACGGCAAGGCCTCCGAGGCTGCCCTTGGACGTGCCTTCATCACCTGCAACAAGAACGGCGTCCCCAACGACCCCGAAAAGCCGACCATCACCTCGGGCGTACGCCTTGGCACGCCAGCGGGCACGACCCGCGGTTTTGGAGAGGTTGAGTTCCGGGAAATCGGCAAGCTGATCCTGGAAGTGCTCGATGGTCTCAAGAAGGCCAATTCGGAAGAGGGCAATGCCGAGGTCGAGGCCGCAGTCAAGGCCAAGGTCATGGCGCTCACCGACCGCTTCCCCATCTATCCGCATCTCGGCTGACCCGGAATGCGGTGTCCCTATTGTGGCTCTGAAGACAGCCAGGTGAAGGACTCGCGGCCCGCGGAGGATGGCGCCGCGATCCGCCGCCGCCGCGTCTGTCCCGATTGCGGTGGCCGGTTCACCACCTTCGAGCGGGTGCAGCTGCGCGATCTTCAGGTGCTGAAGAAAACCGGACGGAGGGTGCCGTTTGATCGCGACAAGCTGGTGAAATCCTTCCAGATTGCGCTTCGCAAGCGGCCGATCGACCCCGAGCGGATCGACCGCGCTGTGTCGGGCATCGTCCGGCGCCTCGAAAGTTCGGGCGAGGCCGAGATCGCCACCGACGAGATCGGCCTTCTGGTGCTCGAGGCGCTCAAGGCGCTCGATGATGTAGGCTTTGTGCGCTACGCGTCTGTGTACCGGGATTTCTCGGGGCCGGAGGATTTCGAGCGCACCATTGCCGAACTCACCGCGCGGATCGCCAACGACACCAAAGCCGGAGACCTGTAACGCCATGGCGGTGAGCGCGCTCGACCGTCGGTACATGGCGGCGGCGATTCGCCTTGCCCGCTGGCATGAAGGCCGCACCGGCTCCAACCCGTCCGTGGCGACGCTCATTGTCCGGGAAATCGACGGCGCGCCGGTCATTGTCGGACGCGGCGTCACCGCGATTGGCGGCCGTCCGCATGCCGAGCCGCAGGCCTTGGCCCAGGCCGGCGATCTGGCGCGCGGCGCAACGGCTTATGTCACGCTCGAACCCTGCGCCCATCACGGCCGCACCCCGCCCTGCGCCGAGGCGCTCGTCGCAGCAGGCGTGACGCGCGTTGTGGCGGCGGCGACCGATCCCGACGAGCGCGTCTCGGGTCGCGGCTACGCAATCCTTCGGGCGGCGGGGATCGAGGTCGAGGAAGGCGTGCTGGCAGCGGAAGCCGAGCGTGATCTGGCGGGCTACCTGACGCGGCGGACCAAAAACCGGGTGCACGTGACGCTCAAGCTCGCGATCTCCGCCAATGGCAAGATCGGCCGCCGCGATGGCGTGCAGGTCCCGATCACCGGCGAGATCACCCGCCGCCAGGTCCACGCCATGCGCGCCGGATCGGATATGATCCTGGTGGGCGTCGGCACCGCGATCAATGATGACCCGGACCTGACCTGCCGTCTGCCGGGGCTCGAAGACCGCTCCCCGATCCGCCTGGTGCTCGACACCCACCTCAGGCTGCCGGTCGCCTCGCGACTGGCGATGTCGGCGCGGAGTGTGCCGCTGTGGATTGCCACCGCGGCTGCCCAGGACCATCCGGCCCGCGCCGCTCTGGCCGCAGCCGGCGCCGAGTTCATCGCGTCAGAGACCCATCACGGCCGTCTGGCGCTGCCCGAACTGCTCGAGGACCTGGCGGCGCGCGGCCTTTCTACGGTTCTTGTCGAGGGCGGCGCCGATGTTGCGCGCGCCTTTCTCGATGAGGATCTCGTCGACAGGATCGTTCTGCTGGAAGGCGAGGGGGTGATTGATGGCGATGCAGTTGACGCACCGGTCACCCCAAGCACCATGCCGCCGGCTTTCCGCCCGGTCCTTTCCATGACATACGGTCCCGACGCGATGCACGAATACGAAAGGGCCTGACCATGTTTACCGGCATCATCACCGATATCGGCCGCGTGGCCGCCGTGTCCGAACGGGATCAGGGCGTATCATTGCGCATCGAGACGGCTTTTGATCCGGCCGGCATCGATATTGGCGCTTCGATAGCCTGTTCCGGCGTCTGCCTGACGGTGACGGCACTTCCCGAAGCGAGCAGCAATGCACGCTGGTTCGAGGTCGAAGCCTGGGAAGAGGCGCTGCGGCTCACCACCATCGGCTCCTGGGGCGTCGGAAGCCCCGTCAATCTCGAGCGTTCGCTCAGGATCGGCGATGAACTGGGCGGCCACATGGTCTCCGGTCATGTCGATGGCCGGGCGGAAATCATCGCGATCAAGGATGAAGGCGAGGCCCGCCGCTTCACCTTGCGCGCGCCGGAGGCCTTGTCCCGCTTCATCGCACCCAAGGGGTCGGTGGCGCTAGATGGCGCATCGCTGACAGTCAATGCAGTCGATGGCGCTGACTTCGATGTCCTTCTCATTAGGCATTCCCTCGCAGTCACCACCTGGGGCGAGCGTGCGGTTGGCGATCACGTCAATCTTGAGGTTGACCAGATGGCCCGCTACGCGGCGCGGCTCGCGGGCTTCAATGCCGCTCAGCCATAGGCTTTTGATGGACGCCTGGGTGGCTGTCCTGCCGTCCCCGCGCTGATGTCGAACCGGGCCAGGAGATGCAGTCCGAACACGGCGAAGACGTGCATCAGCCAAATCGGATCGTTCCGCGCCAGAAAGAATGTTTCCAGAAACGACAAGAGGCTCATGAACACGATGATCATGAAAAACATGTCGGCAAGCCTGCGGTTGCCGGGGTTGCGCCGCGCCCGCGCGTAGTTGAACATCGGGCCTATGAACAGGACCCAGATCAGCAGCCCGCCGCCGACAAAGCCGAGATTGAGCAGGATATCGAGGTAATTGTTGTGGCCGTGGATGATGTACCGGTAATCCCACGCTGCCTCGAACGGCTTGTCGAGCCCGAGCACATTGCCCGTACCCCAGAAATTGTAGAGGCCGAACCCGAACCACGGATGGTCCATGATTCTCGACAGGCTGAATTCCCACAAGGTGGTGCGGCCGGTGTAGGTCTGGTCACCCAGGAAATCCAATACGAGGTAGGAAATGCGGGGGTGATACAGCGAGCCGATCGTGAACAGATAGGCGGTGGCAAGCGCCATCAGGGTCAACAGGATGGCTGCCGCCGCCCGTCCGAATATGGTCGCTGACATGACGATCAGGATCGCCACCGGAAACAGCCCGCTGGTTGTCTTCGACCCGGTCTGGACAACGAACAGCGCACCCGCGACGAAGATGACGAACCCGATCATGCCCTGGCCGGAGCGCATCAGATAGAGGCCGCAGATGGCGACCACGCACATCACCGGTCCGGCGATGTTCTTGTGACTGAAATGGCCGCGCCAAAGCCCGGCATGCTGCGGTTCATAGGCATCGTAACCATGCGTCGCCAGATCGGGAAACACGACCAGCCCGCCATAGGACATGGCAAGGGCGGCCAGCAGGCCAAGCATCAGGGCGATCTGGAAATCGCGCTCGCCGCGCGGCAAGACGATGACCGAGAAGGCGATGAACATGCCGATGACGGTCAGGATGACCGCGCGCAGGGCCTGGTCGGAGCCGGGCGATGTGGCGACATTGTAGGCAAGCAGAAGGCCCAGAAGCAGGAAGCCCGGCGTCAGCAGGCTCGCAAGCGCCTTGCGGCTCGCGAGACTCATCATCGCCACGGCGAACACCAGGCCCGCTGCCAGAAACCCGTACTGGTTGATCGGGCTGCCCTGGCTCACCCCGTTTTCGCTGACCATGCTGACGCTCACATAAGGCTGCAATGAAATCAGCATCAGCGCCAGGCCGAGGGCTGACAGCATGATTGCCATGCCGCGAAGCACGCCGGCCGACAGCAGCTCCGGACGTGCCAGCTGCAAGCGGCTTTGCAGCGGTAACCATGCCGAACGGCCCGGTTGTCCGGAGAGCGTATGTGATGGGTGGCGCATGCCAAGGCCCCGGGCAAGAGGTGTCAGGCACAGACCATCGGCAATTATGGTTAATCAACGGTGAAGATCGCGGCAGTCCCCGTCAAAGCGTCGGCCACATCATCCAATATCTGCCTACTCTGAAGGCTTGGCTCCGCCATCCGGATCGCCGTGGTGCAAAAGCGCCTCAGCCCCCTTGGCGCGGAGGCTGTAGATGCCGGTCTCGACCCGTTCGAACCAGCCGTAATGATTGACGGCCATCAGCGCCCGGGCTTTCTCGACTCCCGAGGCTTTGGCGACAACCGCCGCCTTGGTCGGGCCAAGTGTCGAAAGCACGCGGGCGCAGCGAAGGGCGTCCTGCCGGTAGGCTGTCATCAGCCCTTGCCGTGTTGCGCCCCCGGAATTGGGATCGCCCGTCCGCTTGGCGAATTCCTTGAGCAGCCGGGATTTCTTTAACCCTGATTTGCGCGGCTTGTAGGGTGCAGGGTCGGCATGGACTTCCACCAGCCCATCCTTGAGCCGCACCGTCATTAGCCCCAGGCCCAGCCGCCGGCACAGCGACGTGTTGGCGGCAATCGCCTTCTGGAAGATCCGTCCGGTTCCGCGCGGCACCGCGATGTAGACCGCATCGGTGATGGACTGGCGTTCGATGCCCTGGTGAAACAGCGATAGCGAAAACCCGGTCTTGAGCTCCACCACCACAGGGTCCTCGCCATCGCGCACGGCCATGATGTCGGCCGGCCCGATTTCGCCCTTGACCGTGTAGCCCTGGCTTTCCAGCAGGGCCTTGACGGGTGGATACAGGTCGGTTTCCTTGGGCTTGAACGTGCTCATGCGAGCCTGTTTAGAGGAGTCGAGGCGCGGCGCAAAGACGCACCATGCGCACGGCGCATTTGCTCTCTAGAACTGCGATAATGGCCTCAAGCTGCGTCTGGTCACGAACAAAACCCCACTGCCAGTAGGCAGGCGGCCATTTGTGCTTGCCAAGCGGCGGACAAAGTGGTTTGACCGCCGCTCTGATCCGATCCAATTTCCCGGTTCCGTTTGCGAACCCTTGACGCGTGGCGAACACTGCCCGCAAGAAGGAAAGCCGTCATGGCGAAGACCAAGACCCCGCATCTGCTGATCGTTGAAGCGCGTTTTTACAATGATATGTCCGATGCGCTGCTGGATGGGGCGAAGTCCGCCCTCGACGATGCAGACGCGACCTATGACATCGTCACCGTGCCCGGCGCGCTGGAAATCCCGCCGGCCATCGCCATGGCGCTCGACGCCATGGATGAGGGCGGCATCGAATATGACGGGTTTGTTGCGCTTGGCGTCGTCATTCGCGGCGAGACCCATCATTTCGACATTGTCGCCAACGAATCGGCGCGTGGCCTGATGACGCTGTCGGTGTCTGAATCGCTGGCGCTCGGCAACGGCATCATGACAACCGAGAACGCCGAGCAGGCCTGGGAACGGGTCAAGAAGGACAAGCTTGACAAGGGCGGCTTTGCCGCGCGCGCGGCGCTGACGATGATCGCGCTGAAAGACAATCTGGCGGGTTGATCGTGGTCGCTGAGAAGAACCCGCAGCCGGCCGCATCGCCGGAAGTCAAGGCCGCCAACCAGCGCGGAGCGGCGCGGCTTGCCGCCGTGCAGGCGCTTTACCAGATGGATATCGGCGGCGCTGGCGTGCTTGAAGTCGTCGCCGAATATGAAGCCCATCGCCTGGGCGGCGAGATCGACGGCGAGCAGTACCGGCCCGCCGACGCGGCCTGGTTTCGCGCCGTGGTTTCCGGCGTGGTCGACAACCAGCGCACGCTCGATCCGGCAATCCGCGCGAGCCTCACCGAGGATTGGCCGCTGTCGCGGCTCGATACGACACTGCGGGCGATCCTGAGGGCAGGGGCCTGGGAACTCTCCGCCAAGAAGGACGTGCCCGTCGCCGTGATCGTCAATGAATATGTCGATGTGGCGCGGGCGTTCTTCGGGGATGACGAGCCCCGGATCGTCAATGCGGTTCTCGACCGCATGGCGCGCCAGTATCGCGGCGACCCGAAACCCGGCAAGGACTGACACGCATGGCGTTTCTCGATCGTGTCGGATTGAACGGCGCCACAGAGGCCGAGAACCTGGCGCGCCGCAATGCGCTTCTGCTGTCGGCGTCCCAGGCTTTTGGCGGCGCGGCAGCGCCGATTGCCATTTCCATGGGCGGGCTTGCGGGCTTCTATCTGCTGGGTGCCGACAAGTCGCTCGCGACCGCACCGGTGACCGGCTTCAATATCGGCGTCGCCGTCGGCGCGCTTCCTGCAGCCTGGCTGATGCGCCAGATCGGGCGCCGCGACGGGTTCCTGTCCGGCATGGTCATGACCGCGCTTGGCGGGATCATCGCGGCAATTGCCCTGTTCCGCCACGAGTTCTGGCTGTTCGCCTTCGGAATGGCCTTCATTGGCCTCGGCGGCTCGTTCGTGCAGCAATACCGCTTCGCCGCCGCCGACGGCTCTCCAACCAATTTCAAGGCGCAGGCGATTTCCTGGGTGCTCGCCGGCGGCGTCTTTGCCGCGATCATCGGGCCGCAGACGGTGATTTTCACGCGCGAACTGTTCGCGCCGGTGATGTTTGCCGGCTCTTTCGTGGCGCTCGTGCCGCTGGCGCTGATCACCATGGGGATCCTGTGGTTCCTGCGTATCCCCAACGACACCAGGCCCGGCGAGGCCGGTCATGATGACACGCCCGCGCGCCCGCTGATGGCGATTATCAGCCAGCCGCGCTTCATCACTGCCATGGTTTGCGGAGTCGGCTCCTACGCGCTGATGACCTTCATGATGACGGGCGCGCCGCTGGCCATGGTCGGCTGCGGGTTTTCCCCCGAACTCGCCACGCTCGGCATTCAGTGGCATGTGATGGCGATGTTCGCGCCGAGCTTCTTCACCGGGAAGCTGATTGCCCGTTTCGGTCGCGATACCATCACCGCTGTGGGCCTGCTGATCCTGCTTGCCTGCGCCGTCGTCGCCCACATGGGCATCGAGCTGTGGCACTTCTGGCTGGCGCTGGTTCTGCTCGGCGTCGGCTGGAACTTCGGCTTCATCGGCGCCACCACCATGGTGACCGCGACCTACCGGCCATCGGAAAAGAACAAGGTGCAGGGCTTTCACGATGTCACCCTGTTCGGCATCGTCGCCTTCTCCTCGCTGATGTCCGGTCAGGTCCTCAATGCCTGGGGCTGGGATGCGCTCAACAGCCTGTTCTGGCCGGTCGCCGCCTTCTGTCTGCTGGTGCTGGGCGTACAGAATCTGTGGGAACGCCGCCGCTCCCTGTGATACGCCTTTGGACGCACATCGAGCGATTGATCCGGGTTTCCCAGTGCTTAATGGGCATGCCCGGGCAATAAGCCTGCCTCTGCTCTTGACGTTGCCCCGCCTGTGTCGCAATCATCCGCCCCGATGCGGCTGGGGGCTCGGGCATGTGGTTTGATCTCCTTTCGCCGCGGTATTTTGTGACCGGGGGGAAATCGTCTGATTCCGGTCAAATTGGAGGGAAATCAGCATGACAATTCTTTTTGCTGTGATCGCCTGTGGATTGCTGTCCATTGTCTACGCCATCTGGGCCACCAACTCGGTGATGGCCGCGGATCAGGGCAATGCACGCATGCAGGAGATCGCGGGCTATATCCGTGAAGGCGCTCAGGCCTACCTGAACCGTCAGTACACCACCATCGCCATCGTCGGCGCGGTCGTTGTCGTCATCACCTACCTGCTGCTCGGCGCAACCGCCGCGATCGGGTTCCTGATTGGCGCGGTGCTGTCGGGCGCTGCTGGCTATGTTGGCATGCACGTTTCGGTCAGGGCCAATGTGCGTACGGCGCAGGCTTCCGCGGTCAACCTTGCCGGCGGCCTCGACATCGCCTTCAAGGCGGGTGCCATAACCGGCATGCTGGTGGCTGGTCTCGCGCTGCTCGGCGTTTCCGTCTATTACTACATCCTCACCGGCCCGATGGCGCTGGCATCTGACAGCCGTCAGGTTATCGACGCGCTTGTGGCGCTGGGTTTCGGTGCATCGCTGATCTCGATCTTCGCGCGTCTGGGCGGCGGCATCTTCACCAAGGGCGCCGACGTTGGCGGCGACCTCGTCGGCAAGGTTGAAGCCGGTATCCCGGAAGACGACCCGCGCAACCCGGCCACCATCGCCGACAATGTCGGCGACAATGTCGGCGACTGCGCCGGCATGGCGGCCGACTTGTTCGAAACCTATGCGGTGACCGTGGTCGCGACCATGGTTCTGGCAGCCATCTTCTTCGGCGGCTCGGACATCCTGGGCTCGGCGATGCTCTATCCGCTTGCGATCTGCGGCGCGTCGATCATCACCTCGATCATCGGCACGTTCTTCGTCAAGCTCGGCCAGAACGGCTCGATCATGGGCGCGCTTTACAAGGGCCTGATCGTCACCGGCCTGCTGTCCATCATCGGTCTCGGCGGCGCAACCTCGTTGACCATCGGCTGGGGCGAAATCGCCGTGATCGACGGCATGTCGATCACCGGCATGAACCTGTTCATCTGCGGTATCCTCGGCCTGGTTGTCACGGCGCTCATCGTGGTGATCACCGAGTACTATACCGGCACCAACAAGCGTCCGGTCAACTCGATCGCCCAGGCCTCGGTCACCGGCCACGGCACCAACGTGATCCAGGGCCTGGCCGTTTCGCTGGAATCGACGGCATTGCCCGCGATCGTCATCGTCGGCGGCATCATCTCGACCTACCAGCTTGCAGGCCTGTTCGGCACCGGCATCGCGGTCACTGCCATGCTCGGCATCGCCGGCATGATCGTGGCGCTCGACGCCTTCGGTCCAGTCACCGACAATGCCGGCGGCATCGCCGAAATGTCGGGGCTTCCGCCGGAAGTCCGCCAGGCGACCGACGCGCTCGACGCGGTCGGCAACACCACCAAGGCCGTGACCAAGGGCTATGCCATCGGTTCCGCCGGTCTTGGCGCCCTGGTGCTGTTTGCAGCCTATTCGAACGATCTGAAGTTCTTTGCTGAACGGGCGAACGCCGAAGGCTCGACTCTCTATCCTTACTTCAAGGACATGGGCGAGATCTCCTTCGATCTGTCCAACCCCTACGTCGTCGCCGGCCTCATCTTCGGCGGCCTCATTCCCTACCTGTTCGGCGGCATCGCCATGACAGCCGTGGGGCGTGCTGCAGGCTCGATCGTCGAGGAAGTGCGCCGTCAGTTCAAGGACAAGCCGGGCATCATGGCAGGCACGGAAAAGCCTGACTATGGCCGTGCGGTGGACATCCTGACGAAGGCCGCGATCCGCGAAATGATCGTGCCGTCGCTGCTGCCGGTTCTGGCGCCGCTGTTCGTCTATTTCGGCGTGCTGCTGATCTCCGGCTCAAAGGCTTCCGCCTTTGCTGCCCTCGGTGCATCGCTGCTGGGCGTGATCGTCAACGGCTTGTTCGTCGCCATCTCGATGACCTCGGGCGGCGGTGCATGGGACAACGCCAAGAAGTCCTTCGAAGACGGTTTCATCGACAAGGATGGCGTCAAGCACGAGAAGGGCTCCGACGCCCACAAGGCGTCCGTGACCGGTGACACCGTCGGCGATCCCTACAAGGACACCGCCGGCCCGGCCGTCAACCCGGCCATCAAGATCACCAACATCGTGGCGCTGCTGCTGCTGGCGGTGCTCGCGCACTAAGCGACGGGCCCCTTTAAAACCTGAAAGCCCCGCGGAGATATGTTTCCGCGGGGCTTTTCCGTGTCTGGTAGTGGATTGCGTTGAAGTTTCCGGAGTCGATGATGCCATCAAGGCCCGTCGATGATGCCATCAAGGCCCATTGGCTCCGACATCGAAGGCATCGGCGCATAATCCGCCGACCACAATCAGGTCAAAGCAGTAAGACCGCGAAGGGCGGGATCAGCCGCCGAAGACCGAACGGGCGGCCGAGGACCCGTCGCCCCCTGCGCCGGACAGAACCTGGGCCAGGAAGGATTTGTCGACACCGCCGGTGGGCGTGGTTCTCGAAATCATGTCGAAGACCCGGCCGTCCTTCAGGGTATAATTGGCGATCTGCTTCACCGTGCCCTCTTCATCGAAGTAGACAGCCAGCACCGACTGATCGACCAGCTTCGGTTTCATGAACATGACCTGGCGAACCCGCTTCTGCGACACGTAGTAAAACACTTCATTGTCGAATGTTGCCGTTGTGGACGGCGTGCCGAGCGACAGCAGCACCTGCTCCCGGCTCGAGCCGACGGGTGTCAAATCCAGCGCGGTCTGGTCAACGACATAGCCCTGATTGAACACTTCCGTTGTGGAACAGCCGGCCAAGGCTATCGTTGAGACGACCGCAACTGCGGCGCCGAGACGCAAACTCCGTCCGGTTGCCTTGAAATCTCTCATCGTCAACGACATCTCCCTTTGGCGCGTGCTTGCCTGCCGCAGCCATTGCGTTTTGCGTTTCATTCGGTAAACCAGCTTCCGCACGGATGCAACATGCCAGTCCCTCGCAGTCGCGAAGATATCCAACGGCCATTGAAGGCAATTTCATGATCTGGACCCTGTTCAAGAGAAAAAAAGCCAATCAGGCCCTGGTTGAGCGGCAATATGAGCATCTTACCGGCGCGGCGAGGTCGCCCGTGTTCTATGAGGCCATGGATGTGCCCGACACGGTCATGGGACGTTTCGAGATGATTTCGATTCATCTGGTTCTCTATTTGCGCCGCACACAGTCTGCCGGGCCCGCGGCAAAAGGCATCGCACAGGATATTGTCGACGCCTTTTTCGAGGATGTTGATCATTCCATCCGCGAGCTCGGTGTTGGTGATCTGAGTGTGCCCAAGCGGATGAAGAAATTCGCCCGCATGTTCTATGGCCGGGCCCAATCCTATGGCCAGGCGCTCGATGATGGCGATCGGGCCGCCCTGGCCGAGGCGCTCCGGCGCAACATTCACCCCGAACAAACGGAAACGGCGCCCACCATGCAGGCCCTTTCGGAGTGGGTGAGCCGGACGGCACGGCAGCTTGAGGCAATACCGGAAGAAACACTGGCCGCCGGCCTGCTGGTGTTTCCCGCCGCTGAACGCCTGGAGGTGAATCCATGACGAACCCAGCCGACGAGTTTTCCTATGCGGTCAAGATCGGCCACATATCGGCAAACCCGTTTACGGTCCGGATTTCTGCCGATGCTGCCGATCTTGCGCGGCTTGAGACCCAATGGGACGTGCGGGATGTCCGGTCATTCGAGGCCGAGGTGGTTCTGGGGCGCTGGAAACGCGATGGGGTGCGGGTGAAGGGGCATGTCAGCGTGTCGATTGTTCAGGATTGCGTCGTTACGCTGGATCCGGTCGAGCAGCAGATCGAAGAGGATTTTGAAGCCATCTTCCTTCCCGAGAACTCACGGCTTGCCAAACGGGTGCAGGACGGCACCGCCGAGATGGTGCTTGATCCGGAGGGACCTGATCTGCCGGAGACGTTCACGGGCGATTCGATTGACGTCGGCACGGTGGCCGCCGAATTCGCGGCCCTGGCGATAGACCCCTACCCGCGCAAACAGGGGGTGGATTACAACGATCGTATCGAAAGCGATCCAGCTACAGACAAAAAACCGTCACCTTTTGCGGTTCTGCAAGGCCTGAAGCGTGATGATACAGGCAGTTAGCAGCGGATGCAGCCACAAAGCAGTTGTGCCCCGGTCGAAAACGGGTATTTTCTGCCCACAAATCCGGCCTCAAGAGCCGGGGATCAAGGACGGGGCGTGATACGGATAGCGGTTGATTTAATGGGGGGCGATCATGGCCCCAAAGTGGTCGTGCCCGGCGTCGCCAAGGCGTTGGAGCGCCACCCCGACATCCGCTTCACACTGTTCGGTCTGGAAGCTGAATGTCTTTCCGTGATTGAAAGATTTCCCGCTCTTCGCCAGGCGTCGACTTTCGTACCATGTGAAGTCGCAGTCAGCATGGATGACAAGCCGAGCCAGGCGCTGCGGCATGGGCGCTACCGGTCATCCATGTGGCGCTCCATCGAGGCGGTCAAGACTGGCGACGCCGATGTCTGCGTCTCGGCCGGCAACACCGGCGCGCTGATGGCGATGTCGCGGTTCTGCCTGCGCACCATGGCCAATATCGACAGGCCCGCCATTGCGGCCATCTGGCCGACGGTGCGCGGTGAGAGCATCGTGCTGGATGTCGGCGCCACGATCGGCGCCGACGCGCAGCAGCTCATCGACTTTACCATGATGGGCGCGGCCATGGCGCGCGCGCTGTTCGAGATCGAAAAGCCCACCGTCGGGCTTCTCAATATAGGGGTTGAGGAAATCAAGGGCCAGGAGGAGGTCAAGGAGGCCGGCCGACTGATCCGCGAAGCCGCCATGCCGAGTTTTGACTATTACGGCTTTGTTGAGGGCGATGATCTGGGCAAGGGCACTGTCGATGTCGTCGTGACCGAGGGCTTTGTCGGAAATGTCGCGCTGAAGACCGCGGAAGGCACCGCCCGGCAGATCGCAGGCTATCTCCGTGCGGCAATGTCGCGGACCCTGATGGCCCGAATTGGCTATGTTTTCGCCAAGGGCGCCTTTGACCAGCTGCGCGAGAAGATGGACCCGGGCAAGGTCAATGGCGGGGTTTTCCTGGGGCTCAACGGCATCGTCATTAAAAGCCATGGCGGCGCCGACGTTGAAGGGTTCGCCGCAGCGGTCGATGTCGGCTATGACATGGTCCGAAACGGCCTGAAATCAAAGATCGAATTCGATCTAAACCTGTATCATACACGCCGGTCAGCGGTTGCGCTTCCGGTCGCTGACAGCTCTTCCAGCTAGGGTGAAAGAATGATCCGTTCAGTTGTACGTGGTTTCGGGGCTCATCTTCCCGAACGCATCATGAAAAACCGCGATCTGGAAGGTGTGGTCGAAACCAGCGATGACTGGATCGTCCAGCGCACCGGCATCCGTCAGCGCCATATCGCCGGAGATGGCGAAACGACAGCTTCACTCGGCGAAATGGCCGCGCGCCAAGCCCTTGAGCGCGCCAACATGACACCGGCGGATATCGATCTCATCATCTGCGCGACCTCGACGCCGGACAACACGTTCCCTGCTACCGCGGTCAACATTCAAAACCGCCTCGGCATGCACCACGGCGCAGCCTTCGATCTGCAGGCGGTCTGCTCGGGCTTTGTCTTCGCCATGACGACCGCCGACAGCTACATCAAGTCAGGTCTCGCCCGCCGGGTGCTGGTGATCGGCGCCGAGACCTTCTCCCGCATTCTCGACTGGACCGACCGATCCACCTGCGTGCTGTTCGGCGATGGCGCTGGCGCTGTTGTGCTTGAGGCGGTGGAAGGCGAGGGCACCATGGCCGACCGCGGCATTCTGACAGCGCATTTGCGCTCGGATGGCGCCCATCGCGATAAGCTCTATGTGGATGGCGGTCCCTCGACCACAGGCACGGTGGGTCACCTGCGCATGGAGGGCCGCGAAGTCTTCAAGCATGCCGTTGGCATGATCACCGATGTGATCGAGGCAGCCTACGCCGCAACCGGGCTCGGGTCGGCGGACATCGACTGGTTCGTGCCTCATCAGGCCAACAAGCGGATCATCGATGCCTCCGCGCGCAAGCTGGGCATCGATGACGCCAAGGTGGTCATCACCGTCGATCACCACGGCAACACCTCCGCCGCATCGATCCCGCTGGCGCTTGCGGAAGCCGCGGCTGACGGCAGGATCAAGCAGGGCGACCTTGTATTGCTCGAAGCAATGGGTGGAGGCTTCACCTGGGGTTCCGTGCTTCTGCGCTGGTGACCGTATGGTCCGGGTAACGAAAAATTAACCCATACACACCGGGTTTTAGCCATTTGCAGGGCAATACACATGCAAGCCATGGAGTTGCTTGACGTTGAGCGGCATGATCCATAAGTTAATTAAATTGTTTAGAGGGCGGCGGGGAGCTGACCAGTCTGGTTGGGGATTATGAGCGGCAAAACGATCACCAGGGCTGATCTCGCTGAAGCGGTATTCCGCAAGGTGGGATTATCGAGAACGGAATCCGCTGAACTTGTTGAAATGGTCATCGATGAAGTCTGCGGCGCCATCGTTAGAGGCGACAGCGTCAAGCTCTCTTCATTCGCGACATTTCAGGTTCGTGACAAGAAAGAGCGGATCGGACGCAATCCAAAGACCGGCGAAGAAGTGCCGATCAGCCCGCGCCGGGTGATGACCTTCAAGGCCTCAAACGTGCTCAAGAGTCGTGTCCTCAAGGGACACCTTAACCGCAAGGTGAAGAGCAAAGCCAAGCCGTGATTGGCGAGCATGGCTTCGGCGAACTGGTCGGACCTGGAGAAAAATGGCGCCAGCATCGGCAATTACCTTGCGTCGCACTTGATATTTTGACTGCAAACCTTTGAAATAGTATCGGCTTCAGTGCGTTGGACGCGATTCGACAGCGCTTTGGAAGGCTGGCAAGTTGCTGGTTTCAATCGAGGTTATGTTCGGACTATCAAAGGCCTGCGTCCGTTGTGCCCCAGACCTGAGGCGCAAGCGCTGACAAGATCGGAGTGGCACAATGGACAAGAGCCCTGACGCGTTCCGGACGATCTCGGAGGTGGCGGACGACCTCGACCTGCCGCAGCACGTGCTGCGGTTCTGGGAAACCCGTTTCACCCAGATCAAGCCGATGAAGCGCGGCGGCGGCCGGCGCTATTACCGGCCTGATGACATTGACCTTCTCAAGGGCATCCGCAATCTTCTCTATGATCAGGGATACACGATCAAGGGCGTGCAGAAGCTGCTGAAGCAGAATGGCAACAAGTTCGTGATTGCTATTGGCGCAGGAGACATGGCGGCGGTCGAGGCCTTGTCGGCGAGCATGGCGGAAGACAACAAGCCGGCGCCGTTCCCACAAGCTCCTGTGGCTGAGGATGATCAATTGGTGGGCAAGGCGCGTCGGCCGTCCACACGTCGCTTTTTCGGGCTTGGCGGGGAGGCTGGAAAATCGGAACAAGAAGCAGCTGGTGCGGTGGGATCGGCCGCCGGCGGACTTTCGCGCGACGACCGCGCCCTGCTGCAGGAAGCGCTCTACGATCTCCTGGAATGCAAGCGCCTGCTTGATCAGGTTCGCTGATCCCGATCAGGTTTCCCTGATCCCGATCCGTGGATTTCAGTTGAGCAAGGACTGGCGCACCTGGCGGGCCTCTTCCAGCGCCGCTTCGAGGTGAGCCTCAACACCGACAAGACGTTTTTCGCGCGCCAGGGCCAGCGCCATGTCAAGTTGCATCATCACCATGGCAAGGCGGTCGAGTTCATCCTGCGTTTCCAGCGTGACGGTCTCCGGGCATGGGCGGGGGCGGCGCGTGGTCATGGGCGTGCTGTGAACCCCTCGAAATAGGATTTGAGATCCTGGCGCGAAAACTGCGCCTCGATCTCCTCCGGTGACAGTGAATCAGGCCCGAACCACGGAAATTTCCGCTCGTCGAAGCTGTCGGTGAGAAAGTCGATAAAGCCCCTGTGGCGGGCGCTTTTGGCCACTTCCGGATGCGTGGCGAGCCAGATTTCGACACGGAAATCGAAACCCAGGTCGATATGCTCGACATCGCCGCCGATCGCCCGGGCGTAACTTGGCATCAGTCCGATGCCCGCGCCCTTTGCGATCGCCCAATAGTGCGCCGAGGAGAAATTGGTCTTCATCCGGACCATGCGGTCGGCAATCTGGGGGCCGAAGATCTTGTCGAGTTCATAGCCCCGGAGTTGGTCCGTCTGCTGTTCGACAACACGGTGATTGACCATGTCCGCGACACCCTTTGGCCGGCCGAATTTTTCCAGGTAACTGGTGCTGGCAAAGGGCTTGAGATGCAGATAGCCGAGCCGCTTGGCCTTGAGCTCGGGCCGGTTGGGCTTTTCGAGCTGAACCGAAATATCGGCTTCCATGCGCAGCACATCGACCGAGCGCATCGCGCACTGCAGTTCTATCCGGTTCTGGCCACCGGTGTCGTTGATGTAATCGACAATGCGCGGCGTCAGCCAGAAGCTGCCGAGGCCCTCGGTAATGGCGAGACGGATCGGGCCGCTGGCCTCGCGTTCCGCCAGCGCCGCGACGCGCCACATGTCCGAGACGGAGCTTTCCACATCACGTGCGGCGAGAACGACCCGCCGGCCTTCATCGGTCAGCCGGGCGCCTTCGGATTCGCGAAACAGGAGCGGATAGCCAAGCTGATCTTCCAGGCGGGAAATCGTGCGCCGCGCCGTATTTACGGAAATACCGAGTTCCTCGGCCGCCTTGCGAAAGCTCAAGAGCCTCGCGACCGCCAGGAAAACCCGGATGCTGTTCCAATCAGCGTTGCGCCACTGGTGTTCCATGGGTGGAACTCACTGTTACTCTATTTGCCAAAGTCAAAGCCCAAGAACTTGGTTACCCTTTTATGTACTCGAAAAGGGGCTGCAACCATGTCTGCCACACCACAAAATAGTCTTTTATCCGCAAATGCAAGCGGGTTGACCGCCGAAGCGGCGCTTGAGGCCGACCGCATGCGCCGCGCCGCGGCGATGGTCACGGTTACAAACCGGCTGGACACCTCTGAAGTCCCCCGGCTTCTGGAGGCCGCCGGCAAGGTGATCGGGCGGCTGGCCGAGCCAGAGACGGTCATTCGGGTAGCGGAGAAGAACCCCGACGCCATATGGCTGTTTGTGCGCCGCGGAAGGAGCCGGCCCGAGGGCTTCATGTCGGCGCTTTTGCTCAATGAATCAGGACGTTCGGCGCTGTTTGACGGCACCCTCAACCTGCTCGATCCGCAGGACGAATACCTCGTCAGCCAACATGAGCGCCCGGCGGCGATCTATGTCTGGGCAAGCTATACGCCCGGGGTGTTGGCGGCGGGGATCAACCGGGTCATGGATCGGTTTGATTCGCCCCATTACGCCGCGGCCGACGTGATCTCGACGTCGTTTACCATCCGCGGACATCGCGCCATGGTGCGGCGCGGCTTTGAGCATGGGGTCTGGCATGAGGGCCGCTTTCTCGAGGATTTCTACATGATCCCGCGCCGGCCGGACACGCTGGCCGAGCGTCTGCCACGCTATGCGACGCATGATCGGCTCCTGCGTCCGACAGGCATTCGCGTGGTCACCGGCCTGGAGGACATGATGCGTGTCGCCGCGGTCCGTTCGGCGGTCTATATCGGCGAACAGTCCTGTCCCTATGACGAGGAGTTTGACGGCAATGACCTGGCCGCAACCCATCTTCTGGCGCTGATCGGCAACGAACCGGCCGGCTGCATGCGGCTGAGGTTCTTTGGAGACTTCGCCAAGCTCGAAAGGCTGGCCGTGCGCAAGGAGTTCCGCAAGTCGCGCACGGCTTTCGAACTGGTCCGCGCCAGCGTCGATTTGTGCAAGGAGAAGGGCTATCGGCGCATCTACGGACATGCGCGCGAGGACCTGTTGCCTTTCTGGCAGCATTTCGGCTTCAGGCTCAAGGAGAACGGCGCTCCGTTTGCTTTCTCCGATCACGTGTTTGTCGAAATGACCGACACGATCGAGCCATCGCCAAGCGCTCTGTCGCTCAAGGACGATCCCTACCGCCTGATCCGGCCGGAGGGCGCCTGGCATGTTCCCGGACCGCTTGAACTCTCGGCGGCGCGGCACCCCCATCTTCACAGCCCGCAGATCTGAAAGGCGGTTATCATGCATTCTTCGGAAGCCACGTCTTATGCGTGGATCATTCGTACCCTTGTGACCTGCCGGGAGGAGGCGGACCGCCTCAAGCTGGGGGACCTGAGCCATCTCATCAACATGGCCGTCCTTCAGACCGCACTCGACTGGGAAGGCGAGGAGCCGTCCAAGGGCACGGAAACAAGCCTTGACGCGCTGCTGCGCCTGAAAATGAAACTCGCCTTTTCGGAACGGAGCGACAACGTCGTCCTTCTGAACTCAAAAACCGCCGGGGAAGCCTAACGTCCTGCGGTTTGCCGGGCAGGCGCATGGGTTGACGCCACCGTTCGCGGCGCGCCTGTCCGGCTTAAGTTCCAGACCTGGTCGACCTGACCGGGACACCAAAAAGACCGGGACCGCAAGAAGCGGTCCCGGAACTTGTTTCGGCTGTACCCGGGAGAAGCGGCTAGTGGTCTGACCGAAACAGATGGTTCCCATCTGTTTCGAAAAGTCAGCCCACAAGCTATTGATCTGGTGGGGCGATTTGTCCAGGCAGATGGGAACCATCTGTCTGGATCGCACCACTAAAGCGCGTCGCAGCTTTTGAGATTCGGGATTCCCTGACTGATTGATTTGTGATTCACTTTGCCCATGGAAGGAGAACCGCCATGGGCAAGCCGCATCCGGTCGAGTTGCGTGCGCGTGT
>Ga0180016_100016_pt1 | contig 118583 bp, 105 predicted proteins | sample KR46_M_MetaG_FD_129673 | JGI IMG/M metagenome (GOLD analysis project Ga0180016, IMG submission 129673) | Groundwater microbial communities from the Olkiluoto Island deep subsurface site, Finland - KR46_M_MetaG | ecosystem: Environmental > Aquatic > Deep subsurface > Groundwater | place... | reverse complement strand
GCGGCGCAAAAGGCAACCGCCCCACCCTGCTCATGCCATTTGGGATAGGTATATCTTGGCCTTGGCGGCCAGGTCGGCCAACTGCTTGGCCACCTCCGCCACCTCGGCGGGTTTCAGGTCACGTATCACCTTGGCCGGTTGGCCCAGCACCAGCACTCCCTCGGGTATCTGCATCCTGGGCGGCACCACCGCCCCGGCTCCCACCAGGGCCCCGGAGCCCACCACCGCGCCGTCCAGCACGATGGCCCCGATGCCCACCAGGGCACCGCCTTTCACGGTAGCCCCGTGAATGCAGACCTGATGGCTTACCAGGGCGCCGGGCTCCACGATCACCGGCTTGTCCAGAGGCGCTTCCAGAAGGGCCAGATCCAGCACCGCGCTGCCTTGGCCCACCTCTATGCGCTCATCGTCGGCTCGAAGCACCGCGCCCGGCCAGATCATGGCTCCTGGAGCGAGGCTCACCCGGCCGATGATCCGGGCGGACGGGTCCACAAAGGCGGTGGGGTCTATCTGGGGCGCTTGCCCGTCAAAGGGCGTTATCAAGGAGCCGCTGGGCATCGTCACATCCTTTGGTCAGCGTAAGTCAGGGGTTCATTCCGTGGTTTCGTCCTTGCGGCGTAGAACCCGGTAAAAGGCGATGATGATCAGGCACCAGGCCAACAGCCCCAAGAGGAACAGGTTGTAGTTGGTCACCCCCACGTTGGTGACGCGGGCATACCACATCAGCAGGGCGGTGATCACTATGGGAAGCCAGGCTAATATGCGTTTCATACCGCCACCTCCGTCGCCAGGGCGGTTTCCCGTTTAGTCTGCCGCCAATGCAGGATCATGATGACCACGAAAAGAATCCAGCCGATCAGATCGGTCAAAAGGTCCGGGTGGAACATCATGAGGGCCACCAAGCCCATGACCACGCGTATGACCCATCCCACCTTTTTGAGCATCCACCCCTCGGTGGTAACGGTCAAGGCGTAGATGCCCGCGAAGCCTCCGGCCACGGCGCAAACTATGTGGTACCAGTCGCCCACAAAGACGATGGCCGGGTTGAACACGAACACAAAGGGCAGGATGTACTTGGCTATGCCCAGCCTGAATGAGTGAAACCCCGTCTGCATGGGGTTGGAGCCCGCTATTCCCGCCGCCGCGAAGGAAGCCAGCGCCACCGGCGGGGTGATGGCTGAAACCAACCCGAAGTAGAAGGCGAACAGGTGGGCCGCGATGGGCGCCACTCCCATCTGGGTAAGCGCCGGGATCACCAGGGCGGCCAAGGTGATGTACACCGCCGTGGTGGTCAGGCCCATGCCCAGGATCAGGGAGGCGAACATGGTCAGGATCAGGGCGATCCAAAGCTCGCCGCCGGCCACGGAAACGATCACCGTGGTGAACTTGAGCCCCAGGCCCGAGACGAAGACGCAGCCGATGATGATGCCCGCGGTGGCGCAAGCCACCGAAACGCTCACCGCCTGGCGCGCCCCCTCCTCAAAGGCAGAGAAAATCTGCACCGGGGTCATCCTGGTTTCCTTGCGCAGGGAGCTGAGCACCAGGATGGAGATGATGGCCCAGAAGGCGGCGAACATGGGCGTGTAGCCCACCACCATGAGCACCACGATAACGATGATGGAAAGGAACAGATGCCAGCCGCGCTTGAGCTCGGTTTTCAGATCCGGCAGCTCATCCTTGGGCACCGTGGCCAGGTTCTTTTTGCGGGCCTCGAAGTGGACCATCACGAAAATCGAGAAAAAGTAGATCAGCGCCGGGAACAGCCCCGCCAAGGCCACATAGAGGTAGGGCACGTTCAAAAACTCGGCGATGACGAAGGCCGCCGCGCCCATGACCGGCGGCATTATCTGACCGCCGCTGGAGGCGCAGGCCTCCACCGCCCCCGCGAAGTAGGGACGGTAGCCGATGCGCTTCATCAGGGGGATGGTGAAGCTCCCGGTGGTGACCACGTTGGCCACCGCCGAGCCGGACACCGAAGCCATCAGGCAGGAGCTGACCACCGAAGCCTTGGCCGGGCCGCCCACCTTGCTGCCGGTAATGGCCATGGCCACGTTGATGAAAAAGCGCCCCGCTCCGGAGCGCACCAATATGGCCCCGAAGAGGATGAACAGAAAGATGTAGGTGGCCATCACCATCAGGGGGATGCCGTAGATACCGTTTTCACGCATGAACAGGTAATCGATGATGGTGAACCAGTCGCTGGGCGGGCCGTAGAAAATCCAGAAGAAGTGGTCGGAAAAGGCCGTCTGGAACAAGAAAAAGCCGGCGATGATGACCATGGCCCAGCCCACCACCCGTCGGGTGACCTCCAGCAAGAGGATCAGCAGGGTGGTCCCGGCGTAGATGTCCATATTGCTAAGATCGCCCCGGCGGAAGATGAACGCGTCCAAATCCCACAGGGTGTAGAACTGGATGGCAATGGTCAGGCCGATCAACAGCAGATCCAACCCGAACCAGGCGTTTTTGGGCGCGGTCCAACTGGCGCGCCCCAGGGGCCTGAGCAAGAAGCACAACACCATGACAAAGGCCAAGTGGGTGGAGCGGAAGGCGTGGGCCTCCAGCGACCCGGCATAGGCCACGTAAAGGTGATAGATGCTTAGTCCCAGGGAAAGCAGGCAAATGAACAGCTCAAGAGGGTGTGCGAAAATGCCCCTTTGCTGGGCCAGCAGCCATTCCAGGATGCTCTGCTTCTTACCCTCTTCGTATTGCAGTTTTTTCTCTTGTGTTGCCAAGGCACGCGCTCGCTGTCTTTGGGCTGAAGGAAAAGCATGGGCAGAAGGCCCGGCCGCCGTCAGGCGGCCGGGCTGCACCCCTCATATTGATTGGTGGGAGCCTTTTATTTGGCTATGCCCATTTCCTTGTAGTAGCGCATGGCGCCGGGATGCACCGGAATGCGCGCGCCCATGAGGGCCTTTTCGGGCTTGGAAGCCTCGATGGCCGCCTTCTTCACCTTGGCCAGCTGGGGCCAATTGGCGTACAGGGTCTTGACGATGTTGTAGGCCTCGTCGTCGGACAGGTCCTTGTTGGCCACGATGCAGGTCACGGTGCCCACCGCGGGGACCGGAGCCTTGAGGCCCTTGTAAGCGCCAACCGGGATGGTGGTGGCCATCAGGCCGGGCTCCATCTCGAGAATCTTGGCCATGTGCTTGGCGTCGACCTCCAGGAAGCGGATACCGGGGCGGAAGTTAAGGTCGATGATGGTGGACTGGGGGCAAGAGGTCACGGCCATGTACACGTCGCTGTGGCCGTCCTTGAGCAGGGCGGCGGAGTCGGAGTAGCCCACGAAGCTAACCGAGCCGCCGTTCTTCTTGATGCTGTCAAAGGTGAGACCGTAGGCCTTGAGCACCAACTCGGCGATGACCGTGCCGGAGAAGCCCACCTTGCCGGGCACGATGCGCTTGTTGGCCAGGTCGGCCACGCTGAAGATCTTGCTGCTCTTGTCCACCGCTATCTGGAACACGCCGGGGTACAGGGACATCAGGTGGCGCAGGTTGGTGTTCTTTTTGTCGAACTTGCCGCGTCCGTTATAGGCGTTGTAGGCGGTGTGGGTGTAGGTCCAGCCCAGGTCGGCGCGCCCGCCGTTGACCGCCTTGCAGTTGCCCACTCCGCCGCCGGGGCCATTGGAGGAGGAGATTTTCAGGTTTTTCTCGACGATGCTCATCATGGCCGATCCCAGGGGATACCAGGAGCCGCCCTCGGGACCCGAGAACATGCGCAGGAATTGCTTCCCCGCCATGGCTGCCGGCGCCATCAAGCAAAGGCTGAGCAGGACTGCCACTGCGATCAGGCAAAATTTCTTCAGCATTTTTCCCTCCTACGGTAAAGGTGTCATCAATGAAAACACTATGTCATTTAGCGTTTTTACACAGAGCAAGGCAAAGCTTCTAACCCCAGAGCTGTACCCTGCTTCGTTCCTCTACTCGGGTTTGGATGCCCCTCAGCATGCGCTGTTGGCCCATCGCGATATGATGGGACATTATTTCCTGCGCTTGTTGCGCGTCGTGCGCCGCCAGGGCTTTGAAAAGATTTTCGTGTTGCTGCTCGGCCTCGGTCAAACGCTCTATGGAAAGGCGCTCGGGCCGATACCTGAGATAGATGCGGTCAAATAGCTGATGAAGGTAGGTGGCCCCGTTCTTATGGCCGCTGTAGCGGGCGATGGCCATATGAATCCGGGCGTCGCACCACAAGCGCTCCCGGCAATAGACCTCGCCGCGCACCGCGCGGTGCCCATCCAAAAGCAGGCGCAGTTCGGACAGGTCGTCGTCGGTTATGTTCTGGGCGGCCTTGCTCACCAGGAAGCCTTCCAAGAGAATCCTGAGTTCGTAAAGCTCCCGCGCTTCCTCCATATCCAACTCGGGAACGGAGTAACCCTTATTGGCCTCCCAATGAACCAGCCCCTCGTTTTCCAGGCGAACCAGGGCCAGGTTCACCGGCGTCTGGCTCATGTCCAGGCGCTTGGCGATATCTTGGTAGCGAAGTTTTTGGCCTGCGACCAATTCATCGTTTAAAAGCATCAGCTTGATCTGCTGATAGGCCTTTTCCACCAATGTTTGTGAATTCTTCATATGTTGTATCCTTTGTTGGTGCGTGCCCGCTAGCAGAAAGTTCAATGACGCCATATGCCGGCCTGGGCGCGGCGGATTAAGATTTTCAAAAATATTGTTTCATACTTATTATTAAATATAATATGTCGCCAGTTTGCAAGTCAAGCATTGTTAGCGGAGATGTAGCTATATTTTTAAGCCCCGGAACCATGGGTTAAAATTAGGTTGCACGTAATTTCGCCATGATACGATAAGGCGCATTTACCGGCAGTGCCGATGGGCCGATCGCCGTTGATCAGACCCGGCTGAACACGACCCAGGCTTTTTTGCCGTCCTTGGCCTGGCCGTGCGAGTCAAGGAGATTTATTTACAATTCTAGCCGCTCAAAGGCTCTCGCGAGCCGCCTGAAACATCATCACGGGAAGAGGAGGTCCCAGTGGAAAAACTGATCATCAATGTGGCCGTGTGCGGCTCTGCGCCCACGCGCGAGCAGAACCCGGCCATCCCCCACAGCCCCAAGGAAATCGCCGAGGAGGCCCTGCGGGCCTGGCGCGCCGGAGCCTGCGTGGTGCACATTCACGTGCGCGCCCCCCAGACCGGAGCGCCGGATTTCAAGCGCGAGTATTTCGCCGAGGCCCTGGAGCGCATCCGGGCCGAGAGCGACATGCTGGTCAATTTGACCACCAGTGGCTTCAACATCCAGTCCGAAGACCAGGACGAGGAGCGCCTGATACCCATAGCCTTGAAGCCTGACCTCTGCTCCCTTGACGTGGGCAGCCTGAATTTCCGCGGCCGGGTGTTTATCAACCACACCGACTGGGTGGACAAGGCGGCCCAGCGCATGCAGGAAACCGGGGTCAAGCCCGAGATAGAGGTGTTCGAGCTGGGCCACTTGCGCCAGTCCCTGGACATGATCAAGCGCGGCCTGGTGGACGATCCTCCCTACTTCCAGTTCTGCCTGGGGGTCCCCTGGGGCGCGCCCGCCGACCTGCCCACTCTGATGGCTTTTCGCGAGCATCTGACCCTGGACTGCCCCTGGTCGGTGCTGGGGGTGGGCCCCCACCAGTTGCCCATAACCACCCACGCCATGCTAATGGGCGGGCACGTGCGGGTGGGCTTCGAGGACAATCTCTACCTGAGCCGGGGCGTGCTGGCCGACAGCAACGCCCGCTTCGTGGAGCGCACCGTGGATTTGGCCCGCATCCTTCAGCGGGAAGTGGCCACCTGCGATGACGCCCGCCGCATTCTGGGCATAAAGCCCAAGGCCTGACCTGTTCCCATATAAAAATCAAAGGCCGGGACGCGAAAACGTCCCGGCCGTTTGGTATACACGTTCTGGCGCAACCGGCAAAGACTTACCCCGGCAAAGCCAGGCGTGGCTAGGCAAGGCGTCGGGCAAGCGAAACCGGCAGGCGTATTACCAATACGCCGAGGAGTTGAGCGAAGCCCGCAACGCAGCATAGCCACGTCTGGAGAAGCCGGGCTCTAGCCCTGGTCCAACTGCATGCTTATGGCCCCCTTGGGGCACACCTCGGCGCAAAGGCCGCAGCCCTTGCAATAGGCCAGATCGATCACCGCCCGTCCGGTGCCCGGGTCCTTGGTCACGGCCAGGTCCGGGCAGATCAACACGCACAGTTCGCATCCCTGGCAGGAGTGGCCCGACAAGCAGCGGGCCGCTTCGGCCTGGGACTCGGCCAGGGTCATTTCCCCATGACCGGCGGCCGTCTGGTTCTCGGGCAGGGGGCACGGCGGACGCAGGCTCATGATCGCACCTCTTCCATGATGGCCCGAGCGGCCTTGATTCCTCCGGCCATGGCCTCCACCACCGTGGCCGGACCGGTTTGCAGGTCCCCGGCCAGATAGAGCCCGTCGGCCAAGCACCCCTGGGCGTCTCCCAGCAGGCTGAACAGGCCCAGGCCGGCGGCCCAGGCGTCGGCCTCGCTTTTTTGACCCAGGGCCAGGATCACGCTGCCCGCTTCCAGACGGCGCTGGTCCGTGGGGTGGGGAGTGAAGGCCACCCGACCGTCGGCGGCGGGCTGGCCGGGCGTGGTGCCCTGCACGCTCAGGGCGGCAACCGCGCCGCCCTCCCCTGCCTCCAGGGCCACGGGCTGCACCCGGTAGATCAACTTCAGGCCCTCGGCCTCGGCCGCCTCCAACTCTTCGGCATAGGCGGGCATCTGCTCCCGGTCGCGGCGATAGGCCAACGTCACCGGCAGCCCCTGGCGCAGGGCCAAGCGGGCCGCGTCCAGGGCCACGTTGCCCCCGCCCACCACCACCACCGGCGCGGTGAGTTGGGGCGGGCAATCCAGGGCGGCCTCGCGCAAAAAGTCCAGGCCCTGCCACACCCCCTTGAGGTCCTCGCCGGGAAGGCCGGCCTTCTTGGCCTTGGGCGCGCCGCAGGCCAGGATCACCGCGTCGTACTCCTTGCGCAGTGCGGCCACGTCCTCGGGCGTCAGGGCTTGACCCAGCTTGAACTCCACCCCATGGGCCGCGACATAATCCAGGTCCCGTTGCAGATCCTGGCGCGGCAGGCGGAAGTCGGGTATGGCCCAGGCCAGCATGCCACCGGCCACGGCTTGGGCGTCATAGACCACGGCCTTGGCTCCCCGGCGGGCCAACTCCCAGGCGGCGGCCAGACCGGCCGGTCCGGCGCCCACCACAGCCACCTTGGCCAGGGGTGCGCCCTGGGGCAATTCGGGCACGGGGCGCGGGGCCTGGGCCGCGAAGCGCTTCAGGTCGCGGATGGACGGCGGCGCTTGCACCGTTGCCGAGAAGCAAGCTTGTTGACAGGGATGGTGGCACACTTGGCCCAGCACCGACGGCAGGGGGTTGTCCCTGAGGATCACCTCCAGCGCGCCCGCCTGGTCGCCGTTGGCCAAGCAGGCCAGATAGGCGCCTATGTCCTGGCCCAGGGGACAGGCCTCCCGGCAAGGGGCCAAATCTTGATCGCTCTTAATCGCCTGGGGAGCCAAGACGGCGCGCATGGTTCCGCTTTCGCCCTCTACCAAATCCGGGCTGGCCAGGGCGGGGCAAGCGCCACGGCAAACGCCGCACACGCCGCACAGGGCCTCGTCAACCACGGGCACATGAGTTCTGCCCTCCATCAGGCCACCTCCCAGGCGCGGCCCATATCCAGGCCCTTGGCCAGTGCCGCCTTGTTCAACTCCGCGAACCGCTCGGGCACCAGCCTCACCAGGGTGCGCTCCAGCACCTCGGTTTGGAACCAGCCGGTCACCCCGGCCACCAGCCCCACCCAGATCACGTTGGCCACCTGGCGGTTTTGGAACTCCTCCAGGGCCATGGCGGTCACCTTGGCGCCGTAGCGGTCATGGGGGGCCTTGGGCTCCACCAAGCCGGAGTCGAAGAGCACCTTGCCCCCCTCGGCCACGCCCGAGGCGTAGGTGTCATAGGCCCCCTGGCTCATGGCCACCACCAGGTCGGGCTGCTGCACGTGGGGGTAGTCGATCTGCTGGCCGTCCAGCACCAGGTCGGCTCGGGCGCCTCCGCCCCGGGCCTGAGCCCCGTAGGAGTTGGAGCCCGCCGCGTACAGGCCTTGCTCCACCGCGGCCTCGCCCAGGAGCACTCCGGCCAGGACCACTCCCTGACCGCCCAAACCGGCCAAACGAATTTCCTTGCGCTCAGTCATTGAACTCACCCAACTGCAAGGTGTCTTCCGCACCCTCCGGCGCGCAGGCCCCTTGTGCCTCGCTTTGACATAGCCCGCGCAGCCGCTCGTACATGGCTCCCGCCGAGTCCAGCTTGTTACGCCGCCCGTATTGGGTGGGACAGGGGCTCAGCACATCCACAAAGGCGAACTCCGGCGAGGCGATGGCCTTTTTCAGGTAGCCGATCAACTCATAAGGCCGGGTCACCGCCCCCCGGGCCACGTAGGGCGCGCCCGCCCCCTTGACCAGCTTGACCAGGTCAAAGGGCCGGTAGGGGTTTCCCGTCACGCTGGTGGCGGTGAGGTGCCCCTGGGGGGTGGTGGGGGCCATCTGCCCGCCGGTCATACCGTAGATCATGTTGTTGGCGCAGATGACCGTAAGCTCCAGGTTGCGTCGGGCGGCATGGATAAGATGATTGCCGCCGATGGAGGCCAAATCGCCGTCCCCGGAGATGACGATCACCTTCAACTCAGGGTTGGCCGCCTTGGCCCCGGTGGCAAAAGCCACCGCCCGGCCGTGCAGGGTGTGCAGGGTGTCGGCCGCGAAGTTGGGGCTGGGGATCCAGGCCGCGCAGCCGATGCCCGATACGAACAGGGTGTTTTTCATGTCCAGCCCGAGCTGGTCGATGGCCCTGAGCAACGAGCCCATGAGCACGCCGTGGCCGCAGCCGGGGCAAAACGGCGTGGTCTGCACCTCGGGCCGCAGGTATTTCTCCATGGAGCGTGCCATCAGCGCATCTCCTTCAGCGCGGCCATTATGCTGGCCGGGCTGATGGTGCTGCCGTTGACCTGGGTCAACGACTTCACCGGCGTGTCTCCAGCGGCGGAGCGCACCAGGCCGTCCACTTGGCCCAGGTTCATCTCCGGCACCAAAAAGCCCTTGGCTCCCTCGGCCACCCGGGTGATCAGCTCATCGTCAAAGGGCCAGATGGTTATCAGGCGCAGCAGGCCCACGGCCAGTCCTTCCTGGCGGGCCTGGCGCACCGCGCGCAGAGCGGCCCGGGCGGTAAAGCCGTAGGCCACCACCACCAGTTCGGCGTCGTCCAGGTAGTAGCCCTCGTGGCGGCAGATCTCGGCCTTGCGGCTGAGCACCTTTTGGCTCAGGCGGCGCACCAGGCTGTCGTGGAAGGCTGGGCCCTCGGTCTTGCGAAAGCCCCACTGGTCATGGGTGGAGCCGGTGACCAGGAGGTTCTCCCCCATGCCGAAACCTGGCATGGAGGGAATGCCGTCCGCCTGGTCGCAGCCAAAGGGCGGCTGTTTGGGAACGTAGTCGCGGTCGTAGATCTCCAGGGTCTCGGGCAGGTCCACCCGCTCGCGCAGATGGCCGGTGGCCTCTCCGGCCAACAGGAAGGCGGGCACCCTCAAGCGCTCGGCCAGGTTGAAGGCCTCCACGGTGAGGCTGAACATCTCCTGCACCGACCAGGGCGACAGGGCCACCACCTGATAGTCGCCGTGGGAGCCCCATTTCACGGCCATGATGTCCCCGGCCCCCACCTTGGTGGCCTGGCCGGTGCATGGCCCGGCCCGCTGCACGTCCACCAGGACCACCGGGGTCTCGGTGAAGGCAGCGTAGCCCAGGCACTCCTGCATGAGGCTGAGACCCGGACCGCTGGTGGCGGTCATGGCCTTGGCCCCGGACCAGGAAGCGCCCACCACCGAGGAGATGGAGGCGATCTCGTCCTCCATCTGCATGAAAGCGCCGCCCCGGGGAACCAGCTCCCGGCTCATGTACTCCATGATTTCCGAGGAGGGGGTGATGGGGTAGCCGCCGTAATAGCGGCATCCGGCGGCGATGGCGCCCTCGGCGGCGGCATCGTTGCCTGATAAATAGCGTGAGCCCGCTTTCACGGGATTGGTCACCGTAGTCAATGGCATGACCGGACCCTTTCCCAAAGATGAGAGCCGCCAGGCCCAATCGGGCCTTGCGCCGGGCCGCTTACGGATGGCAGCGTCCGGCTGTTATACGCGTTATTTCAGCGTTTTATGCACTACATCTAAAACAATATATCATATTTTATAACATTTCTCATAAACAGTTGCAAACCATGAAGTTACAAGAGAACTACCCGGCGGCCCTGAAAAAACCCCCGCCAAATCAAGGGGCCGGCCTTAAAGACCGGCCCCTCGCCCAGCTTGATCAGGCCCCTTGGAGAGCCATTTTACTTGGCTTTCTTGCGGTCCAGGACGCAGCTAATGGATTTCATGGCTTCCAGGTCGTGCTTGCAGGTGTTGCAGGAAACGCAGCGTGCCTCTTGGCGGTCCCCCTTGCGCCAGCGGGCGATCAAGCCCGGCTCGCTGATCAGGGGCCTGCTCATGGAAACCAGATCCGCCTGACCCTTTTGCACCACGGCCTCGGCCATGTCCAAGTCCCGGATGCCGCCCACGGTCGCCACCGGCACCCGCACCCGCTTTTTGACCTCTTCGGCCCAGCCGCAGAAATAGCCCCGGTCCTCGGAACGCTTGAGTTTAGTGCGGAACTCGGTCTCGTGGGGTTGGGTGCCCCGGAGCCCCTGGCTTATCTCCAGGCAGTCGTAGCCAGCCTCGGCCAGCATGCGGGCCGCTTCCAGGCCGTCCTCCAGGGTCAGGCCACCGTCAAAGCCGTCGCGCACCCCCAGCTTGATCATCACGGGGTAGTCCTCGCCCACCCGCTTGCGTATGGCCTTTAGCACCTCCCGGTGCAGGCGGGTGCGGTTTTCCAGGCTGCCGCCCCACTGGTCCTGGCGCTTGTTGGTGTAGGGCGAAAGGAACTGGGCGAAGATATAGGCGTGAGCCCCGTGCATTTGCACCGCATCGCAACCAGCTTCCTTGGCCCGCCCGGCGGCGTCGCCGAACGCCTCCACGGTCCGCACGATGTCCTCGTGAGTCATGGCATCGTACTCGAGGTTGGGCCGCCGTGGGTCCTCGGTCACCGAGGGGCCCAAGCCCCGGTAGCCCTGAAAGCTGGAGGCCTCCCGGCCGGAGTGAAAGAGCTGGGAGGCAACCTTGCCACCCTGATCGTGCACCGTCTGGGTGAGGCGCGACAAACCGGGAATGGCGGCGTCGCTGCCCAGGCAGTTTTGGCTGGCGAACAGACGCCCGGCCTCGTTGACGCAAACCACGCCGCTGACGATCAGGCCCACCTCCCCGGCCGCCAGGTCGCGGTACATCTGCATCTGCAAGGAGGAGACCTCGCCGTTGGGCTCACCGGCCCCTTCAAAGGTGGCCGAGCGCATAAAGCGGTTTCTCAGGCTCATTCCCTTCAGCTCAAAAGGCGCAAACAAACTACTCACGTGGCCTCCCTCTTTTTGTTAAGATCGATCCGCCCCCCGCCAAAAACTAGCCTCCCTCGCCGCCTTGCAACGGAACGTCGCGCAATTGCCTCTTGAGCACCTTGCCCGAGGCGTTGCGGGGCAGCTCATCCACGAAATCCACCCGCTTGGGCTTTTTGTAGCTGGCCAGGTTTTGTTTGCAAAACTCGATCACCTCCTGGCTGCTCAGCTTTTTGCCCGGCATGGTGACCACGAAAACCCGGGCGCTCTCGCCCCAGGTGGGGTCGGGCATAGCCACCATGGCCGCTTCCAAAATATCCGGATGGGTGGCCAAGACCTCCTCCACCTCCCGGGGATAGATGTTTTCGCCGCCGCTGACGATCATGTCCTTTTTGCGGTCCACGAAGAAAAAGAAGCCTTCTTGGTCCATGTAGGCCAGGTCGCCGGTATGCAGCCAGCCGTTGCGCAGAGCCTTGGCGGTGGCCTCGGGGTCGTCGTGATACCTGGGCATCACGTTGGGGCCCCTACACACAATCTCGCCCACCTCCCCTACCGGCGCTTCCTTGTCGTTCTCGTCGAACACGCGCACCTCCGAGAAAGCCACGGCCCGGCCCACCGAGCCGTCCTTGCGCAGGCAGTCGCGCCCCTTGAGGATGGTGGCCACCGGCGAAACCTCGGTGCAGCCGTAGATGTCGTAGAGGCCGTCGATGTTGGGGAAGAACTTCATGATCTCTTTTTTGGTGGCCACGGAAAGCCGGTCCGCGCCCACGGTGCACTTGGTCACCGAGCTGGTGTCGTACTTGTCCGCCCCGGAATGTCGCAGCAGAAGGTTGTACATGGCCGGGGAGCCGGAGATGGTGGTCACCTTCTCGCGCTCGATGCACTCCAGCACCATCTGTGGTTCGAATTTCACCGCCAGGATGCAGGTGCCGCCCAGAGCCAGTTGCACGGTGAGGTGGTGGTTGAGCGGCGCGCTGTGGTGCAGGGGGCCCACGATGATGGCCACCTGCCCGGCGTCGTCGTCGCGGCCGTGGATGATGTTGAAGGCGTTCCAGATGATGTTGCGGTGGGTGAGCACCGCGCCCTTGGGCTTGCCGGTGGTGCCGGAGGTGTAGATGATCTGGCAGGGGTCGCCCTCGCCTATTTCGCTCGAGCTGGGTGCATAGACGCCGCTCTGCAAAAAGGCCTCGTAGTCCAGGGCCAGGTTCCGGTCGGTCGAACCGGGGCACAAGAACAGCCGGACCTCCGGCAAGCTCTCCCTGATGCCGGCCATCACCTCGCCGAATTCGGGACCGTAAACAACGGCCTTGGCCTGGGAGTTTTGCAGGATGTAGACGATCTCCGGGCCAACCAGGCGGAAGTTCACCGGCACCGCCACCAGACCCACCCTGGTCAGGCCCAGGTAGGACTCCACAAAGTAGTCGGTGTTGTGGGACAACAGGGCCACCCGGTCACCGGGCTTCAGGCCCTGCCCCAGCAAGGCCCCGGCCAACCGCCCGGCCCTGTCGTCCAACTCGGCATAGGTGCGCCGGGTCTCGCCGCTTACCAACGCCATCCTTTGGCCATACTTGGCGACGGTGATGTCAATCAAGTTGCCTAGGTTCACGCTCCACCCCTAATTCCAGGCGAACGGCTAATCAATGGCGGCGGCGGCTCGGCGCGGCCGCTTTATCAGTTCTCCAGCCGCCCCTCTTGATCCCAATTGCGCGCCTTGTAGTAGTCGCGCAGCATTTGCTCCATTTGCTCTCTGCTGATGGTTTTTCCGGAGTCGGGCAAGGCCTGCTCGGCAAAGCGCTTGGGCAGGCGGTCGTCGTTCATGGTCAGGCCTTCGCGCAAATTGAAGCGCCTGGTGTTGTCGGTTACTTCCCTGGCGATGGCCTTCAGTTGATCGGTGGATAGCTCCAGGCCGGTGACCGCCTGGACCATCTGGCCCAATTCCTCCCACTGAACCAAGTCGCGGTAGAAGCGGCAAAGGATCAAAACATCGAAGAAGCACAGCCGGTCTTCCCACTCCACGAAAAGGTTCGCCTTGCCCTCGATCTGGTCCGCGTCGATCATTCCCGCCAGCTCAGGCTTGTAAAAGGTGGCGCGCATGTGGCAAGCCCCTCGCGGCGCGGTGCCGTAGGCCAGGCCCATGCCCTTGAAAACCCGTGGGTCGTAACCGGCGGGCTCCAGCCCCTTCACGTGGATGGCCTGATCGGCCATGCCCATCTCTTGGGAAGCGGTCTTTACGCCTTTGGCCAGAACGCCGCCCAGGCCGTCGCAGTTGGCGATGTCCGCCAGCAACCCGGCGATTTTGTCCACCTGGCCGTAGTCCACGTCGTAGTCGACCTTGCCCTGCCGGGCGGCCTCGATGGTCATGGCGGCCATATTGCCGCCGCTGATAGTGTCCATGCCCAAACGGTCGCATATGTCGTTGAGGTAGACGATGTCCTCGATGTCCTTCACCCCGCACAGCCCGCCGAAGGCGTAGATGGTCTCGTACTCCGGCCCTTCCATTTGCAGGCCCTTGTGAACGCCATCCTTCACGGTGGCCATGCGGCCGCAGGCAATGAAGCATTTCAGGCAGGCGTGGGGGGTCACATCGCAGCGCTCATGCAGGGCCGTGGCGTTAATCTGGCTCTGGTGCTCCACCTTGCCTTGTTGCCAATAGCGGCTGGGGAAGGCGCCCACCCCGCTTATGACGTCCACCATGACCGGGGTGCCGTTGGCCTTGAAGGCCTTGACGCCCGGATCCTCCTTGCCCTTGGCGGCCAGGGAAGCCACGAATTCTTTCACCATGGCCGGATTGGCCACTTCCCGCTTACGGTCGCCCCAGAAGGCGATGGCCTTGATGCGCTTGCTGCCCATGACCGCGCCGGCTCCGGTACGCCCGGCTGAGCGCCAATACTCGTTTTCGATCACCGCGAAGCTGACCAGGTTTTCCCCAGCCGGGCCGATCACCAGGGCCGCGGGCCGCTTGGCCTCGGGCCGGTTGTCCTTGAGCCAATCCTTGACCGCGTCCTCGGTTGCAAAGCTGTCCGCGCCCCACAAGTCGTCTGCCTCGTGAAACACCACGCCATCCGGGGATATTTCCAGCCAAAGCGGCGTATCCGAAGCGCCGACCATGGCGATGGCGTCGAAGCCGGTGGCGGAAATGGATTCAGCCGCCTTGCCGCCGGAATAGGCTTCCGAGTACATGCCCGTCTGGGGCGATTTGGTGAACACGCCGTGACGGCAGGAGCCCCATATGGCGGTGCCGGTCAGAGGCCCGGTGGTGAGGATGAGATTGTTGTACGGGCTCAGCGGGTCCACCTTGGGCGGGTTGAGTTCCAAAAGCAGGTGGGTCCCCAAGCCTCTACCGCCCATGGTCCGGCTAAGCAGTTCATCGGAGAGTTCTACAATGTCGTAAGTCCGACGGCCAACGTCAACCCTAAGCATCTTGTTATAAAATCCGTGCATGATGCTCCTCTCAATGCCAAATACGGTTAATACGCATTAGAGCCAATTGGGCGTTGTTTTGCGTGGTCCGTTTTTGACGCAAGCCGTCGTCTTTCGATGGGCAGGATCAACACAAAACCGTAATCTCTCGCCGCTCCCCCCAAGCCCCATTGGGCTGTTTTTTGGCCCTCGGTGAAAAATTCACCAAGGCATATTTACAGGACGCGTCAAGGGTGCGCCTGCGGAAATTTGGAAAATAACCACCGTTACTTCATCATGTTGGGCAGCCACAGAATGATCTGCGGAAACACCGACACCAACACCAGGCACAGCATCTGAAGAGCGATAAAGGGCAGAACGGACCTGTATATGTGTCCCATGGTTATGCCTTCCGGCACGATGCTGCGCAGGTAGAACAGGTTGAAGCCGAACGGCGGAGTCAAGTAGGCCATCTCCATGTTGATGATGAAGGTTATGCCGAACCAGATGGGGTCAAAGCCCAACTTGATGATAACCGGCACGAACACCGGGGTGCACAGCATGACGATGCCTGTAGGGTCCAGGAAAGTGCCCAGGATGAAGTAAATGGCCTGCAGGACGATGAACACCGCCCAGCGGCCACCGGGCAGGTTGGCCAGGACGTTGGTGACCAGTTCCTGGGAGCCCGCGGCGTTGTAAATGGCCGAAAAACACCCGCTACCGATCACGATCCACATGACCATGGAGGTGATCTTGAGGGTGGTTATCGAGGCGGAGAAGAAGGTGTTCTTGGTGAACCTGCGGTTGGTTATCACCGCGATCACGCTTCCCAGGGCCCCGATGCCCGAGGCCTCGGTGGGGGTGCAGATACCCGAGTAGATGGTCCCCAGCACCAGGCCAATGAGCAGCACCGGCCAAAACGCCGCCTTAAGGTAAACCAGCCGCTTGACCAGCGGCAGCCTGGCCTCGTCCTTGATGGCCGGGGCGATCTTGGGCTTGAAGAAGCACATGACTGCGATATAAACCACGAACAATCCGGCCAGCAACAGGCCGGGCATGATCCCGCCCGCGAACAACTTGCCCACCGATTCCCGGGCCAACAGGGCATAGAGAATCATGGTCACGCTTGGCGGTATGAGGATCCCCAGCGCCCCTCCCGCCGCGATACTCCCCAGAGCCAGCTTTTTGTCGTAGCCTCTGCTCAGCATGGAGGGCAAGGCCACCAGGCCCATGGTCACCGTGGCCACCGCGCTGATCCCGGCCATGGCCGCGAACACCGTGCAGATGCCCACCGTGCCGATGGCCAGGCCGCCGCGCACCGAACCAAACAGGTGGTGGATCATGTCGTACAGGTCGTCGGCAATGCCCGAGGTTTGCAGCATCGCCCCCATGAACACGAATAAGGGAACCGCCAGCAAGATGTCGCTGGTGGCCGCCGACAGGGCGGTTGTCGCGGCCATGTAAAGACCCTTGGGGCCCCAGACCGCCAGGGTAAAAACCATGGCGATGCCGCCAAGGCTTATGGAGAGGGGCTGCCCGAGGACAAGCACGAGCAATAATGTGACGATCATCAATACTGTAATTAATTCAATGCTCACAATTCACTCATCTCTTTTCAGGCAAGTCGTCCGCTGAGCTGCCACATGATTGCATGCAACGTATTGGCTGTAACTGCCGGTCAGTCCTTGCCAGCCAAGACCTTGATGCTTTGCAGCAGGCTGGCTACGCCTTGCAACAAAAACAGCAATACTCCGATGGTCACCAGAATTTTCAGCGGGTAGATCGGAGGAGCCAAGATGGTGGACATCACCTCTTGCTCCTCTACTGATTGCAGCGCCATTCCTCCCAATTTCCAAACCAAAATAACCATGAACAAAAAGAAGATGGGAGCAGTGATTACATCCAGCAGCGCCTGCTTTTTCGAGGACAATCTTCCGTACAATATGTCGATATTGACGTGGCCTTTTTTTAGCGCGGTATAGCCCCCGCCCAAAAATACCACCAGGGCGAACAACTGAATGTTGATGTCCCAGGCCCAAATGGTGGGTGAGTCGAATACGTATCTCATCACCACTTCCAGGGACACTATTAGCATGATAATGGGTATGATAAAGGAGGTCGCCCGCCCGACATACTCATTGATGTTGTCTACAATCTTTATGAATGTGTCCATCTCACCCACCATGCATTGGATTGAAGTTTGCGCATGAGTCCGATCTCGCCATTATCCCAAGCCTAGTAAATCTTCTAAAATCCGCCTTATCCTTACGTCCAATTACACGGTTAATAATTCACTGATACCAAACTTTAAATTCAACTTTTTATTAACTGGGTGGCCGCCATGGGGCCACCCAGTTACATTTAGGCGGCTAATTTCTAGAGCATGCCCTTGGCGGTCATGAACTTGATCAGAGTTTCGACCGCCTCCTTGGAGTACTTGTCCTTCTTGGCGACCTTGTCCCACACGCTCTTGGCCAGCTTGCGACCCTTGCGCAACTCTTCGTCGGACATGGTGAAGGACTTGATGCCATAGGCGTAGGCAGCGGCCAGGGCCTCGTCGTCACGGGCTTTGTAGGCCTCGCCGTTGGCGCGGTAGAACTCGACCTGGGTCTTGGGATCGGTCAGCTTCTTGCGCACGTCTTCAGGCAGGGACTTCCAGGCGTCCATGTTGATGACGATGCAGGTCTGGGGAGGGGCCACCAGGCCCGGGAAGGTGATGTACTTCACGACTTCCTTGAGCTTGAGGGTCTCCAGGATCATCGGCGGGAAGGGGGTGCCGTCGATGGTGCCCAGCTTCAGGGCCATGTAAATCTCGCCGCCGGGCAGCGGGGTGGGCGAAGCGCCGGCCTTGGCCAGCCATTCGCCGGAAGCGCCCATGCCGCGAATCTTGTGTCCCTTGAAATCGGAGATTTTATGGACGGGATAGTTGGTGAGGAAAGGATAGCTGCCGCAGGCGTTGGGCACCAGATAGAAGACGCCCTTGCTGGCCCATGCCTTGCGGATGTTATCAATCATGTTGTACTTGGGATCCCAGAACAACTCGGCCACCTGGTCCATGCTGGTCCAGGTGAAGGGCAAGCCACCCTCGACGTCCGCCACCGGCACGCGTCCCGCGTAACGGGGGCCATAGATCGCCGCCATTTCGATCATGCCCGCACCCACCGCGTTGGCCATTTCCTTCACGCTGCACAGCGCGCCCGGAGGAAACAGCTCCACCTTGATCTTGCCGCCGGAAGCTTCCTCGATCAGCTTGGCGGCCCGCACGGAATGCACATCATAGGTGGCGTCGCCGGAAGGATAGGCGCTTTGCATTTTCCATTTGATCACATCAGCGGCCACACAAGGCGTGGCCATAAGCGCCGACACCGCGAACAGGGTTAGCAAAATCGCGATAAATGACTTTTTCATCAAGCCCTCCATTATCAATAGTTTCCCAAGTCAATTCCCAATGGATTCAATTTGGCAGCCATATATGCAATACGGCAGGCACGGCCAATTATCTAAAGCGCGGCGCTCACATAATCACGACGCCGCGCATGTTTTTCCCCGCGATCAGGTCGTCGAAGCCTTGGTTGATGTCATCCAGGGAGTAGCGGTCGCTGATGAGCTCTTCCACCTTCAGTCGGCCCATCTTGTACAGGTCCAATAGGGTCTGCATGTCGCTGTTGAGGTTGGACGAGCCGTAGTAGCAGCCGATCAGCTTTTTCTCGGTGATCACGAATTCGGTGAGCGGAACCACGGCCTTTTGCTCGATGCTGGGCACCGCGATGATCACCGCGTTGCCTCCCCTGCGGATCAGGCCAAGGGTGATCTCCGAGCCCTTGCTGCCACCCACCACGTCAAAGGCGTAATCCACGCCGATGCCGCCGGTGATCTCCATCACCTTTTCCTGGGCGTTTTCCTTGGAGGCGTTGATGGTGTGGGTGGCGCCCAACTTGGCCGCATGTTCCAGCTTGCTGTCCAACAGGTCTATGGCGATGATCTTGGTGGCCGCGGCCAAAACCGCGCCCTGGATCACGTTGACCCCCACGCCGCCGATGCCCAAGACGGCAACGCTGCTGCCCGGCTCCACATCGGCGGTGTTGAGTACCGCGCCCACGCCGGTTATCACCCCGCACCCGGTCAAGGCCGCGACCTCGAAGGGGATGCTATCCTCGATGCGCAAGAGGGATTGCTGGGCAACCACGGTGAACTGCTTGAAGGTGCCCAGGCCGGTCATGTTGTAGATGGGCTTGCCGTCCTTGGTCAGGCGAGTGGTGCCGTCGAGCATGGTGCCCGCGCGGGTCAGGTCACGCTGGACGCAGAGGTAAGGCTGATTGCGTTGGCAGTAGTAGCACTGTCCACAACTGGGCACCCAGATACCGACCACATGATCGCCTACCTTGAATTTTTCCACCCCCGGACCGACTTCGCGCACGATGCCCGCGCCTTCATGTCCGATGACGCAGGGCGTGGGCGGAACCGTGTACACCCCGTGCATGATCGACAGGTCGGTATGGCAAAGCCCCGCCGCCTTGATCTCGACCAGGACTTCCCCCTGCTTGGGGCCGTCGAGGTCCAATTCCTCTATGACAAGAGGCTGTTTGTATTCGTATAAAACCGAGGCTTTGGTTTTCATTTCACGGTTCCTCCTCTTCGGTGGGCGGCGGATTTTTCTTAAGGCGCACCGCTTTTTCGTGACTTTTATTTAATTATATTTATAATTAAAATAGCTTTGCAGGGTCAAGCGTTATTTGGCCATTTTTGAAATAAATGTTACCTTGGTAACGCATAGCGTGATTTATTTGCTCAGGCTAAGCTACAACCGGGGCTCCGATCCGCTGCCGCCGACCGATGCCTAAGCTCAGGGAGCCGGCAAAATGAACGTTACGATTGAAAGGGAGGACTAAATGGGCGCCAATGGGGACTACATCTGGCAGGTGAGTGTGGAGTACATCGATCCCGCCCAGGAGGAAGAGTGGAACAAATGGTACAACGGGGTTCACGTGCCCCAGGTTCTTGCCTGCCCAGGCTTCCACCGGGCGCGCCGCTACAAGTCGCCTGAAGGGTCGCCCAAGTACATCGCCATCTACGACATCGACGACGAGAAAACCCTGCAATCGCCTGAACTGGCCGCCATCCGTGGCTGGAAACAGTTCACGCCGTTCGTGAAAGGCGCCAAGGCGATTCTCTACAAGAAGTTCGTGGACGAAAAAGAATAGAGTTGGCTCGTGGTGGTTTGCTAAAGGTGCTGGGCTCTTCGAGGCATCTTTGACCAAATCGGGCTGTGCGGTGAAAACGGCCCTTTGGGCAAACATGGAACGGCCGTCCCCCGGCAATGCCAAGGGGACGGCCGCTTTTTTGCTTAGCGCTTTTTCAAGAGATTCCGGGCGATGACCAGGCGCATGATCTCGTTGGTGCCTTCGTATATCTGGGTGATCTTGGCGTCGCGCATGTGGCGCTCCATGGGGTATTCCTTGCAGTACCCATAGCCGCCCAGGATCTGCACGCCCTCGATGGCAGCAGCCATTGCCGTGTCGCTGGCGAACATCTTGGCCATTGCCGAGTTCTTCTCAAAGTGTCCGTGCTGGTCCTCCATCCAAGCCGCCTTGAGCAGGAGCAACTCCGACGCCTCCAGGGCCGTGGCCATGTCGGCCAGCTTCCACTGGATAGCCTGGAAGGCGGAGATGGGCCGGCCGAACTGCTCGCGCTCCCCGGCGTACTGCACCGCCTCTTCCAACACCGCCTTGCCGATGCCCAGGGCCTGGGAGCCGATGCCGATGCGCCCGCTGTCCAGAGTGGTGAGCATCTGCCTGAGGCCCGCGCCCGGCTGGCCCAGGATGTTGTCCTTGGGTATGCGGGCGTCCTCGAATACCAACTCCGAGGTGCCCGAGGCGCATATGCCCATCTTGTCTTCCACCCGGCCCACGGAAAAGCCGGGGGTGTTTTCCAAATCCACGATGAAGGAGCTGATGCCCTTGGCCCCGGCGGTCTTGTCGGTCACCGCCGCGATCACCGCGTAGGAGGCCACGTTGCCGTTGGTGATGAACTTCTTCTCGCCGTTGAGCACCCACTGGTCGCCGTCCAAAACCGCGGTGGTGCGCATGGATGCGGGGTCGCTGCCCGCCCCGGCCTCGGTAAGGCCGTAGCAGCCGATCTTGGCTCCGCTGGACACCGGGGTGAGGAAGGCCTTTTTCTGCTCCTCGGTGCCGAAGGTCATAACCGGGAAGCAGTAGAGCGAGTTGTTCACGCTCATGATCACGCCAACGCTGGCGTCGCCCCGGGATATCTCGCTCAAGGCCAGCACGTAGGAAACGTAATCCATGCCTGCGCCGCCGTACTCCTCGGGCACCGCGATACCCATGAAGCCCAACTCGCCCAAAGTGGCGCAGGCCTCGGCCGGGTGCTGGTGGTTCTCGTCGAAATGTGCCGCCTTGGGCTTGAGGTCATCGTCGGCGATGCGAGCCGCCGTCTCCTTGACCATCTGTTGTTCTTCGGTAAGTGCGAAATTCATTTTTTCAGCCTTTTATTTATCAATGCGATGACGGCCTATTTCCGCCCTGCCAGGTGCGTAACAAACCCTTGAGGCCCAAGGGCAGGCCAGAAAGGCCTCAACGGTTCGTTCGCTGACAAGAGCGGCAAAAGCCCAGAACAGCGGGAGTCTGCCCTAATCTATGCGCTTGCCGTCCTTGTCGTAGTCGTACCAACCCTTGCCGGTCTTGCGGCCCAGGTGCCCGGCCTCCACCTTGCGCCGCAGGATGGACGGCGGATAGAAGCGCGGGTCCTTTTCCTCGTCATACACGTTGGTGTAGGCCATGAGCTGAACGTCCAGGCCCACCAGGTCCGAGGTCTCCAGGGGGCCCATCTTGCGGCCGAAGGCCAGGCGGAAACCGGTGTCGATGTCCTTGGGGGTGGAGACTTTCTGCTCCACCAGGCGGTAGGCCTCCATGTTGAGCAACATGTTGCAGCGGTTCAGGATGAACCCGGCGATGTCGCTGTCCACCCGGATGGGCTCCTTGCCCAGGAAGCGGATGAAATCCACCCCGGCCTGCATGGTCTCCTCGCTGGTGGAGATGCCCTTGATAACTTCCACCGCGTCAAGCATGGGCACCGGGTTGAAAAAGTGCAGACCCAGCACCCGCTCGGGATGCTCCAACCCTCCACCGATGGCGCTTATGGGGATGGCCGAGGTGTTGGAAGCCAGCAGGCACTGGGCGCTTACGACCTTCTCCAGCTTGCCGAAGACCGCCCTCTTCACCTCGATGCTCTCGAACACCGCCTCCACCACCAAGTCGGCGTCGGCGCCGGCGGCGTAGTCCTGGCTGGCGGTGATGCGGCCCATCACCGTGTCCTTGTCGTCGGCTATCTTGCCTTTGTCGGCCAGCTTGCCCACCGACCAGGCGATGGTCTTTAGGGCCTTGTCCAGCATCTCCTGGGAGACGTCGGTCATCACCACCTGCAAACCGGACTGGGCGCACACCTGTACGATGCCCGAGCCCATGGTCCCGCAGCCCACCACCATTACTTTCTTGATATTCATTTCAGACCCTCCGACGGTCTAGTTTTGGTTGAAAAGCCCTAACCCTTTTCGTTGCCCAAGATGGCCACCGCGCTGATCTGGGGCGGGCCGCCAAAGGTGTGGGACAGGCCCAGGCGCGGGTTCTTCACCTGGCGCTCGGGGTTGTCCACCTTTTGTTGCAACTGCTTGTAGATCTCATAGGTCATGCGCAGGCCGCTGGCTCCGATGGGATGGCCGAAGCACTTGAGCCCGCCGTCGATGTTCACCGGCAGGCCGCCGCCGATCTCGAAGAAGCCGGAGCGGATGTCCTCGATGGCCCCACCGGGCTTGCTGAATCCGAAGTTCTCGTAGATGGCCAGCTCGGTGATGGTGAAGCAGTCGTGAACCTCGGCCAGGTCCAGTTCCTCGCGGGGGTTGGTGATGCCAGCCATCTCGTAGGCCTTCTTGGAGGAGTTCATCAGGGCCCCGAAGTGAATCCAGTCGAAGTTGGGCCGCAGATGGGGCATGGTGGAATCCATGGCCACGCCCACGCCCTTTAGGTAGATGGGATCGTCCCTGAAGTTCTTGGCCATGTCCGCCCTGGTGACGATGGCGCAGGCCGCGCCGTCGCTGTTGCCGCAGCAGTCGAACAGGCCCAGGGGCCAGGCAATGACCGGAGCGGCCAGCACCTTTTCCAAAGGCACCTTATTGTGGAAGTGGGCCTTGGGGGCGCGGCTGCCGTTGTCGTGGTTCTTCACCGCGATACGGCCGATCAACTCCTTGCCCTCCTCGTTGCTCAAGCCGTATTTCTCGAAGTACCGCTTGGCGATGAGCGCGAAAGAGCCGGGCGCGGTGCGCCGGGCTTCCAGAACCGGGTTCATGCCCCGGCCCATGCCCAGACCGGCGTATCCGGTGTCCTTGAGCTTTTCCACTCCCAGGGCCATGACCACGTCGTACATGCCGCTGGCCACGGCCATGCAGGCCTCGAACAGGGCGATGTGCCCGCTGGTGCACCAGTTCTCGTTGCGGATGATGGGAATGTCGCGAAGCTTCAGGGCGTCGGCCGCCGCCGAGGAGCCGGTGCCGCCCATGGGGGCGTACACCGTGCTGAAGAAGCAGGCCTCTATGTCTTCTGGCCCTACCCCCGCGTCCTTGAAGGCTTCGCTGGAGGCCTCGATGGCCAGGTCGCTCATGCCGGTGTCCCAGCGCTCGCCGAACTGGCTGCACCCCATGCCGATGATTGCTACTTTGTCCTTTATGCTACCCATGATAATCTCCCCGCTACCTCACCGGCCGGCATTTCCAGAAGTAGTTGTGGAACCCACCCAGGTCGTGCATGCGGCGCAGGGTGAGCTTGACCGGCATGCCCAAATCCACTTGGTTGGGGTCGGCGTCGGTCATCAGGCCGTAGAAACGGGCCCCGTTTTCCATCTGCACCACGGTCTGCACGATCACCGGGTCGTCCGGCCTTCCGGCCAGGTTGTCCCGACTGAAGGTGAACACCTCGCCGGTCATGCTGCTCAGGCGCACCGTGTCGAACTGGTCCATGCTGCGGCAGTGGTCGCAGATGCGCTGGATGGGGAAAGCGGCCGTGCCGCAGACCTGGCACTTGCTGCCCCGGCAGCGCAACAGGGAGTCGCGCTCGCGCCAGGTTACGGTGGCCGAGGGCACCAGGCGGAAAGGCTCGCCCGGCTGCGGCTCCACCAGGCCGTTGAAGCTCAAGAAGCGCGCGTAGGATTTCAGCTCGCCGCGTTTGGCCAATTGCTGGGCCACGCTAACCGCGGGCAGGGCTGGTGCGCTTTTCACCTCGAACAACAGGGCCTGGGCCCCATCGCCGTAGGCCGCCACCAGTATCTTTTCTCCGGGCTGGGCCTGCTCCAAGACGGCGGCCAGCATCACCAGGGGATGGGCCGCGCCGCAGAAGCCCACCTGCTCCAGCTGGGAGTCCACAGCCTCGCCAGCCTGGCTAAGCCCGGTCTTTTTTAAAATCCCCATGCCCGAACGGGGGTCCGGCGCGGGGATGATGGCCTTGGCTATGTCCTCGGGCTTCAGGCCCATCTGGCTCATCAAGCCCTTCACCGCCTGGGCGGTGACCCGGAGGTAGCCCTCGCCGGTGACGAAACGGCCTTCCCAGGACTGCACGTAGGTGTCTTCCTGGGTGCGCCACACGTCGGTGATCTCATCGGTTACCGCGTAGCCGCCCAGGTAGGCCACAGGCGCGTCGCCGCCGCCCACCAAGACCGCCGCCCCGGCGTCGCCGAAGAGCTGCTCCTGGTCGGAGCGGGGATAGCCGATGCGCTTCTCGCCGGAGGCCACCAGCACCTTGCCGTCGCCCGCGGTGTCCAGGGCCAGCTTCAATGCGCCCAGCCCGGAACGCAGGGAGTTGCCCAGGTCCAGGGTTTCCATGTTGCCGCCCAGGTCCAGGACCGTGGCCAGCATGGCCGCGGCGGCCTTTTCCCTGTAGGGGGCGGTGGTGGAGGCGAAGTAAAGCGCCTGCACCTTTTCGCGGCCTCCAGCCTCCAGGGCGGCCCCGGCGGCCTCGGCGGCCATGGTCAGGGAGTCTTCATCACTTCCCGCCACGCTGCGGCAGCCCTTTTGGGCCCCCCGCTCCCAGGCTCCCCCTATGGTTTTCCGCTCTATCTTGAGATAGGGAATATGAGCAGCGGCTGTAAAAATGCCCGCCATTATCTGATCCTCCTGCTTAATTAAAGACCATCAGGCCCCTTCAGGCTTAGATGGTTCGAACCGGCTGATACTCGCCGAACACCCCTCGTAGCACGCCGCAGATCTCGCCCAAGCTGGCGTAGGACTCCACCGCCTCGATGATCACCGGCATCAGGGCGCCGTCGCCCTGGGCGGTCTGCTTGAGCGCGGCCAAGGCGCCGTCCACCTTGTCGTTGCTGCGCCGGTTTTTCAGGGCTTGCAGCCGCTCGATCTGGTCCTGCTCCGCCTGGGGGTTGCTCTCCACCAGAACCTCGGGCTCTTGTTCCTCGATGGCGTATTTGTTCACCCCCACCACCACGAACTTGCCGCCCTCGATCTGCTTTTGAATGTCGTAGGAGCGGCGCTCGATCTCCTTTTGCACGAAGCCCTTTTCGATGGCCGCCACCGCGCCGCCCATCTTCTCCACCTCGTCCATCAGGCCCTTGATGCGGTCGTAGATCTGGTTGGTCAGGGCCTCCAGGTAATAGGAGCCGCCCAGGGGATCGATGGTGTCGGTGACCCCGGTCTCCTCGCGCAGTATCTGCTGGGTGCGCAGGCTGGTGCGCACCGACTCCTCGGTGGGCAGGCTCAGGGCCTCGTCGTAGGAGCAGGCGGCGATGGACTGGGCCCCGGCCAAAACCGCGGCCAAGGTCTGGTAAGCCACCCTCACCACGTTGTTCAAAGGCTGCTGGGCGGTGAGGCTGGCCCCGCTGGTCTGGGTGTGGAAGCGCAGCATGCAAGAGCGCGGGTCCTTGGCCCCGAAGCGGTCGCGCAAGAGCTCGGCCCAGATGCGCCGGGCGGCCCGGTACTTGGCCACCTCCTCGAACAGCTTGTTGTTGGTGTTGAAAATCCAACTGATGCGCGGGGCGAACTCGTCGATGCCCAGGCCAGCGTCCAGGGCGGCCTCGATGTAAGCGATGGCGTTGCTGAAGGAGAAGGCGATCTCCTGCACCGCCGAGCAGCCCGCCTCGCGCAAGTGGTAGCCCGCCACGTTGATGGTGTTGAAGCGCGGCACGCTCTTGCTGCAATAGGCGAAGATGTCGGTGACCAAACGGATGCTGGGCTGGGGCGGGAAGATGTAGGTGCCCCGCACCGTGTACTCCTTGAGCACGTCGTTTTGCAGGGTGCCCCGCAACACGCTGGGGTCCAGGCCCTGCTTCTTGCCGATGCTCACGTACATGGCCAGCATGATGGCCGAGGGCGCGTTGATGGTCATGGAGGTGGAAAGCTTGTCCAAGGGAAGGCCCTCGAAGATGACCTCCATGTCCTCCAGGGTGTCCACCGGCACCCCCACCTTGCCCACTTCGCCGGCGGACATGGGATGGTCCGAGTCATAGCCGATCTGGGTGGGCAGGTCAAAGGCCACGCTGAGGCCGGTCTGGCCCTGCTCCAGCAGGTAGCGGAAGCGGGCGTTGGTGTCTTTGGGCGAGTCGTAGCCCGAGTATTGGCGCACCGTCCAGGGACGGCCCAGGTACATGCTGGGGTAGACCCCGCGCGCAAAGGGATGCTCGCCGGGGAAGCCCAACTGCTCCAGGTAGTCCTGGGCCGACACGTCGGCCGGGGTGTAGAGTTTTTCCACCGGGTCCCCCCAGTCGGTGTGACGGGGGGCTGCTTTGGCCAGGCCGGGGTCGCTCTGGCCCCACCTGGCTTTTTCTTCTTTTATCTTGTTCTGGTCCATGGACACAGCTCCGCTCTCCCGGCTTTCAGCTCAGGGACACGTTGTTCCTGATGAACTCGGCAATTTCCGTCATGGTGGTGCCGGGCCCGAAGATTTCCTTGACGCCTTGTTCCCTGAGGGCCACGCGATCCTTGGGAGGCACGATGCCTCCGGCCACCAACAGAACATGGGCGGCGTCTTTTTCGCGCAACAGCTGGGCCACCCGGGGCAGGTGCTGGTTGTGGGCCCCGGACAAGGTGCTCAGGGCGATCACGTCCACGTCTTCCTGCAAGGCGGCGGCCACGATGGCCTCGGGAGTCTGGCGCAGGCCGGTGTAGATCACCTCCATGCCCGCGTCCTTGAGACCGGCGCAAACCACCTTTATGCCGCGGTCGTGCCCGTCCAGACCGGGCTTGGCCGCCAGAACTCGAATACGTTTACTCATGACTATCAAGCTCCTTTTGCCTACAGGCGCGGCCTAGAGCGGCACGTTGCCGTGTTTGCGCCAGGGTTTCGGCTCCTGCTTGTCCTCCAGGGCCTGGAGGGCCTGCACCAGGTAGCGCCGGGTGTCGCCGGGCAGGATCACCGCGTCCACGTGCAGCTTTTTGGCCACATCGTAGGGGTTGGCGAACTTTTCACGGTACTCGTCGATCTTGGCCTGGCGGGCGGCTTCGGGGTCGTCGGCCTTGGCGATTTCCTTGGCGTAGACGATGTCCACCGCGCCCTCGGCGCCCATAACCGCCACCTCGGCCGAGGGCCAGGCCCACACCTGATCCGCGCCGAGTTGCTTGGAGCACATGGCTTGGTAGGCCCCGCCGTATGCCTTGCGCAGGATGATGGTGATCTTGGGGACCGTAGCCTCGGAGTAGGCGTAGATCATCTTGGCCCCGTGGCGGATGATGCCGCTGTATTCGTGCTTGACGCCGGGCAGGTAGCCGGGCACGTCAACCAGGTTGACCAAGGGTATGTTGAAGGCGTCGCAGGTGCGCACAAATCGGGCGGCCTTGTCCGAGGCGTTGCTGTCCAGGGCTCCGCCCAGGTGCCGCGACTGGTTGGCTACAATTCCTACCGACCGGCCGTCTATGCGGCCGAAGCCCACCACCACGTTGGGGGCATACAGGGCCTTGATCTCCATGAAATCGCCCTTGTCCACCAGACGCTCGATCACCTGACGCACGTCGAAGAATTTCTTGCGGTCATCGGGGATGATTTTGTGGATATCCTGGTCGTAATGCGGGGTCCACATGGTCAGGCGTGGGGCCTGGCTTTTGGAGTTGCTGGGCAAAAAGGACAAGAGCCGCTTGACCTGCTCCAGACATTCAGTGTCGTCCTTGGTGGCCAGATCGCAGTTGCCTGAAATCTTGGTGTGGATTCGCGCCCCGCCCAGCGTTTCCATGGTCACTTCTTCGCCGGTAACCGACTTGATGACCTTGGGGCCGGTGATAAACATGTAGGAGGTCTTCTTGACCATGAACACGAAGTCGGTCATTGCCGGAGAATAGACCGCCCCGCCGGCGCAGTTGCCCATTATCACGGAAATCTGGGGCACCACTCCGCTGGCGTCGACGTTGCGCTTGAATATGAGGCCGTATCCTGCCAGCCCCCCGGCGCCTTCCTGAACCCTGGCTCCGGCCGAATCGTTGATGCCCACGATGGGGGCACCGGCCTTCACCGCCAGGTCCATGACGGTGCATATCTTTTGAGAATGCATGTCCCCCAGGCTGCCGCCCACGACCGTGGCATCCTGGGCAAAGGCGAAGACCGTACGGCCGTCCACCTGGCCGTACCCGGTCACCACCCCGTCTCCGGGCATGTGTTTTTTTTCAAGGCCGAAGTCGCGGCAGGTGTGGTCGGTCAACAAGCCCACCTCGATGAAGGTGTCCTTGTCGAACAGGTAATCCAGGCGCTCCCTGGCGGTGAGCTTGCCCTTGGCGTGCTCCTTCTCGATGCGCTTGACCCCGCCTCCCAGGCGATGCTCTTGGTTCTTCTCCTCGAGCTCTTGGATGAGATGATCCATGACCCCGTCCTAGAATCCGCACTCTTTGGAGATGACGATACGCTGCACCTCGGAGGTGCCCTCGGTCACGGTGTACAGGCGGCCGTCGCGCCAGTGGCGCTGGATGGGGTACTCCATCATGTAGCCGTAGCCGCCATGGATCTGCATGCCGGTGTTGGTGATGTTCTGTAAAAGCTCGGCGCAGAACAGCTTGACCATGGAGGATTCCTTCTTCATGTTGGCTCCGGCCTCATAGAGGCGGGCCACCCGCCACACGTAGGTGCGCATCACGTCGATGTAGGTGGCCATCTCGGCCAGCTTGAAGGAGGTATTCTGGAACTTGATGATGGGCTTGCCGAACTGAACCCGTTGCTTGGCGTACTCCACACTGAGGTCGTAGGCCGCCTGCGCGGTGCCCAGGCAGCGGGCCCCGTAGGTGATGCGCCCGGAGATCAGAATGTCCTCCAGTTGCTGGAAGCCGCCGCACTCCTTGCCGCCGATGAGATTATCGGCCGGGACCCGGCAGTCCTCGAACACCAGCTCGCCGGTCTCGGCGGCGTGGTTGCCCACCTTGTCCAGCTTCTTGCTCACCGTGAAGCCTGGGGTGCCCTTGTCCACCAGGAACAGATTGATGCCCAGGCCCCGTTTGTCCGGCTGGGTGTAGGCGGCCACGATCACGTAATCGCAGATGGGCGCGTTGGTGATGAACATCTTGGTGCCGTTGATCACGTATTCGTCGCCGTCGCGGATGGCCCGAGTCTGGATGGAGGCGGCGTCGGAGCCGACGTTGGGCTCTGTGAGGCCGAAGGCCGCGATCTTCTCGCCCCTGATGGCGGGCATCAGGTACTTTTCTTTTTGTTCGTCAGAACCGTGCAGGTAGATGGGCATGGTGCCCAGGCCGCTGTGGGCCACGATGGCCCCGCAGAAACCGGCGTTCACCCGGCATACCTGCTCGATCATGATGCACTCGCTGAGCTTGTCGGCCCCGCCGCCGCCCAACTCCTCTGGGTAGCGGGGGCACAGGAAGCCCATCTCGGCCATTTTGGTGAACAAGGCGCGGGGGGTCTTGCCGGTCTCTTCGGCTTCGTCGACCATGGGGGCCAGTACTTCGTCGGCGAAGTCGGCCATCATATCCTGGAATATTCTCTGCTCTTCGGTAAGTTCGGAAAGGTTATAATTCATCTCAACCTCGCTTGATTTTTAATTAGTCGTATGGCTTGGGCGAAGTGCTTTACTTGCCCTGGAAGTTCGGCTCACGTTTTTCAAACAGCGCCTTGATGCCCTCTTGGCGGTCCTCGCTGGTGAACAGCAGGCACTCCACCATGGCCTCGTAGTCCAACCCGGCTCTGAGTCCGGTCTCCTGTGAGGCGTTGATGGCCTTTTTGGCCCACTTGAGGGCCAGGCTGCTCTTGGCCGCGATCTTCTTGGCCACGGCCATCACCTGATCTTCAAGCTCATCCGCCGAATAGACCTGGTTGACGATGCCCAGGCGCAGGGCCTCGTCGGCCTTGATGAACTCGCCGGTGAAGATCAGCTCCTTGGTCTTGGCCACCCCCACCAGGCGCGGCAGGCGCTGAGTGCCTCCTCCCCCGGGCATGATGCCCAGGCGAATCTCGGGCAGGCCCATCAGGGAGCGGTCCGAGGCGAACCTGAGGTCGCAGGCCAGGGCGAACTCCAGGCCGCCGCCCAGGCACAGGCCGTCGATCATGGCGATCACCGGGCGGTCCAGGCGCTCGAACTGGGAGTAGAAACCCTGGGCCAGGGTGTCCATGAAGTTTTCCATGTCCAAGGGGCTGTACTTTGCCAGTTCCTTGACGTCCGAGCCGGCCACGAAGGCCTTGTCCCCCGCCCCGGACACCACCAATACCTTTATGGAAGGATCGCCCTGCACCTTGGCCAAAACGTCGGCCATTTCCAGGCGAGCCGCCCGGTTCAGGGCGTTGCGCACCTCGGGGCGATTGATGATGAGGTGACCGATGCCTTCCTTGACCTCGAAAATGATGTTTTGGTACTCCATATTTCCCGTTTCCCCGCTTCAGGTCTGGTTTGGTATCGAAATTTGCCCGCGCTTGCGGCAATCACGCTTGGTGCCGGCCGCGCAATGCCGTTTATCATAAATTTGATTTTTTATTAAATTACATTAATCGGCCGCGATGACAAGAAAAAAGTTTAATCAATCATTTTTATTTTATTTTTTAGTAAGTTGAGGACATGGCCGCCGGGCAGGCCATGGGCCAATCCCCTACTGGTAAAAGCCGGTTTCTTGACGATATTGCAAGGCGCTGGTAATGCGCTCCTTGCTGGCCGCGATGTGCTTGATGGTGGTCTCGATGGCGGTTTGGGCGTCTCCCCTGCCTAGGGCGTCCAATATTTTGCGGTGCTCGGCGGAGACTTCACGCATTTGGGGAGCGGCTAGGTATTCGGGGCGGTACTTGAGGTAAAGCTTTTCGTAAATATCGCTCAGCATGGCGTTGATGATGTCGTTGCCCGAATACTCGGCGAGTTTGAGATGAAAACGGGCATCCACCAAAATGATCTTGCGGTTGGGACCTCCCGCGGCCTCGCGGTTGTATTTACGAAAAAGCGCCTTGATCTCCTCGATGGCCGATTTGGTTATGTTCTGGATTACTTGGGGGATTATGTAGGTTTCCAGGGCCTCGCGGGCCTCATAGAGTTCAATGGCCTCTTCCTGGGTTATCTCACCCACGAAATACCCTTTATTGGGAATGTAGTTGACGAAGCCGTTGGCCTCCAAGCGGTTAAGGGCCTGGATTACCGGCGTGACGCTGGTGTTGATGCGCTTGCTCAGGTCGCTGTAGATGATTTTTTGGCCAGGCGCGAGTTGGTTAAGGTAGATCATGTTCTTGATGCGGTTGTGGGCCTCTTCGATGGCCACGCCTCTTTTACCGGTTGCCCCCCCTTTGCCGTTGCTTTTCACCGCCATTTTGTTTATCACCTTTTCGCAGCGTAATTTTTATCGTATATTTGATTATTATTTTAATTATTTTATTTGCGCCCGGCAAGCAATTAATAGTAATGTTGCCCTTTCAAAATATTTGTCCTTATATAAATATGTTACGCACCGGAACCAAATATTACGGTACATGCGGGAACTGGCGAAGTAGCATGGCTGGCGAGAAAAAATGATTGACATGAAGCCAAAGTTAAATGAAATATTACGTAACGCAATGCATGTTGTGTTACCGCATTGCGTGATTATTTGCCCAATTACGGCGAATCGCACCTGTCCGGGAGCCCCGAACCGGAGTTCGGCGGGGCGCTCGGAGCCGGCCAACCGATATAAATTTGGTTTCTGCCAACATTTGGAAAGGAGCTTATTGTGGCGGTTTTAGAACAGTTGCAGGCTCAACTGAAACACTTGGACACCATCGATTTCTATCGCCGCAAGTTCCAGCAGGCCTCCATGGAGATTGGGGACATCAACTCCCTGGAAAATTTCAGCAAAATACCCTTTACCAACCCCAAGGAATTCCAGGCGGAGATACAAAAACCCCCGTCAGAGTGCTCCCTGTACAGCCCGGAAGTCACCCGGGTGAACCTATCCCCTTCCGGGCAGGAGCTTTATCCGGTCTACCAGACCAACCAGGACCTGGAGTTCATGCACCAGGTCTGCGCCCGATCCCTGCAGGCGGCCGGGGTCACTCCCCAGGACATGGTCGCGGTCACCTTCGGCTACCATCTATTCATCGCCGGTCTGTTCTACCAGGGACAGTTTGAATACTACGGCTCCAAGGTCATCCCCTTGGGGCCCGGCGAGTCGGCCCGGGCGGTGCAACTGATCAACGACTACCAAATCGGGGTGCTGGTATCCAACCCCACCTTTGCCATGAAGCTGGCCGAGGCGGGCATCCCCTCGGTGCACACCATCTTCGTGGGCGGCGAGCCCTTCACCTCGGTGCAGGGCTACCCCGAAAAGGTGCGCGCCGCCTTTGACCGGGACATCACCATCATCGACTCCTATAGTATGGCCCTGTGCATGCCCATCGCCCGCTCCTGCCGCCACAACAACGGCCTGCATATCATGGACGAGTTCGTCTACACCGAGGTCATCGACCCCGCCAGCGGCGAACCGGTGCCCTTGGGCGAAAAGGGCGAACTGGTGCTCACCCACCTGCGCAAACAGGCCTCCCCCCTGTTGCGCTACCGCACCGGCGACCTCACCGTGCTGGAAAACAAGACCTGCCCCTGTGGTCGGGAACTGACCATGCCCCAAAGCGTAATGGGCCGCACCGACGACATGCTCAAAATCAAGGGCGTCAAATTCTGGCCCAGCCAGATCGCCACCATCCTGCGCAGCTACCCCCAGTTATCGCCCAAGTACCGGGTGGTGGTGGATTCCCTTAAGGGAGTGGACACCCTGTCTTTGCTGGTCGAGGGCAAGACCGCGGACGCGGTGGTGCTGGAAAACCTGTCCAGCCACCTCAAATCAGAGACCCTGCTCAAGTTCAACGAGATCAGGATCACCGAGAAGATAGAAGACGGCCCCAGCGTGGTGGACAACCGCAAGGGGCGGACCTTTTAGGAAACGGCGCTACCGGGGCTTAAGCTATGCGACGCCATGAAGCCATTCACATATCGCCCAGCCACCGTGGCCAGGGTCAACCGAGCGCGGCTCTGGTTCCCCTGGTCCAGGAGGCTGGGCGCGCGTTTTATAATTTTTTTGCATTTTCTTATTTAATTATATATATGGCTATATTTTAAATTCGCTTTAGGGGGGAGCGGCGCCCGGCGCATTAAATATTTGCCTACCAAAGGCGCCCTCCTCCTCTTTAAAAAGCCCACCTTAGGGTGCAACCAGTTGGTTCGGCCGGTCGGCAAAATTTGGCCGTCCACCGAAGGAAGCGAAAAATACATGCCTAGGACAACTGAAGACCGCGGCTACAGCAAGCTTCTGTTCGAGCAGGAAGACTCCGTGCTCAAGGTTATGATCAACATTCCCGACAAACGCAACGCCTTGGACATGGAGGTCAGGCCCCAGATCCTGGAGGTGCTCCAGGACCTGCAAACCGACTCCTCGGTGCGGGCGGTGATTCTGTCCGGAGCGGGCAAGCATTTTTGCGCCGGCGGCGATCTGCGCTCCATGCAGAACATTGGCGGCCCGGTGCCCGCCTACGATCGCTTGAAAAACGGACACCGCCTGGTGCGAGCCATGGTGGAGTTGCCCAAGCCCATCATCACCTCTGTGGACGGCGTGGCCGCCGGCGCCGGAGTGAGCCTGATTCTGGCTTCGGACCTTTGCATCGCCTCCGACAGGGCAAAGTTCCTCTTCTCCTTCATCAAGGTGGGCCTGGCCCCTGACTGGGGGCAGTATTTCTTCCTGCCTCAAAGGATCGGCATGGCCCGCACCAAGCAACTCATGATGGAGGGCGGCTCCCTAACCGCCCAAGAGGCCTTCGACGCGGGCATGATCAACCGTATTGCCCCTCACGAAGAGCTTGAGGAGCAGACCTGGGAGTGGGCCCACAGCTTGGCCCAAGGCGCCACCAAGGCCCAGGCCCTGATCAAGGCCGCCCTCAACTGCTGGCCCATGAACCTGTCCGCCTACCTGGAATTGGAAGCCAACCTCCAGGCGGTGGCCTTGAACAGCGACGACCACCAGGAGGGCCGTGACGCCTTTTTGGAAAAGCGCAAACCAAATTTCCAAGGAAAGTAAGTCAAAGGCCGAGGGGCGCGGCCACCCAGAAACATAAATTTGCCGAATACGCCTTCAAGGCCTTTTCAACTTTTTTGCGGAGCTTGTAATGAAGCAGTTGCGGTTTATCAAATGCGATTATTCTTACGCCGATTTTTCCACCAGCATTTCTCCGGCGGTTGAAAAGGGCCTGGACAGCGGCGTCGCGCCCAACACGGTGCTGCTCAACGTGTTCAGCACCGATAGCATCACCTCGGGCTATCTGGACGATCCGGAAAAGGCCATCGACCTGGAATATTGCGCCCAGACGGGAATCGTGGTGCGCCGCCGCCAAAACACCGGCGGCGCGGTGTTCGGCCCCAAGGGCGGCGCCTTCCTGTGCCTTTACCTGAACCCCAAGGAGATGGGCGTCCCGCTCACCAACATCAAGGACGCTTTCCGCGTCTCCCTGAACGCCATAGCCGAGGCCCTCAAGGAACTGTGGGGACTGGAGGCGCGCTACCGCCCGCTAAACGATGTGGAGGTGGAGGGCCGCAAGGTGGTGCCCAGCTCGGCCCGCCTGGAAAACGGCATCCTCACCCTGCGCCTGCTGATCAACGTGGTCAACACCGACCGGGACGTGCTGCGCAAAGCCATCATCACCAACCCGGTAAAGGTGCAGGACAAGGCCATCAAGGACATCGGCCAGCGTTTCACCAGCCTGGAAAACGAGTTGGGCCGCGAAATCACCACCGAGGACCTGGAGGAGCTATCCCGCCTGACCATCCACAAGATGTTCGGCGGCGAAATATCCCTGGCTCCCGGCGAGCTGACCCCCGAGGAAGAGGGATTCCTCAAGGATTACCAGGACACCTACAACTCGGAAGAGTGGTTTTACGGCAACTCCGAACGCCTGCGTTTCGGCCAGTCCCCGGCCGAGGCCGTCAAGAGCGAAGGATGTCAAAAAGCCGTGGCCGGTCTTTTGAGGGTCACCCTCTTGAGCAAGGACGACCTGATTGAAGACCTGATCGTGACCGGCGACTTTCATCCCTCGCCCTACCGCGTGACCTTGGACGTCGAGGATGCCCTGCGCGGCAAGCCCCGCGACCTGGAGGTGGTGCGCAAGGAGTTGGAGCGGATTTACGCCCGTCCGGATGTGGAAATGACCGGCATCGAAATCGATGATTTCCTGGCCGCCTTTGGCAAGGCTTTCAGCCCGGAGGCCATTAGCGCCTGACCGGGTGCGGGGGCGAGGAAATCCGGCCGCCGGGACCACGGGCGCCCAGACTAAAAAATGAAGACTAATTGACCATTGGAGGTTGAATCAAATGAGCGAAAAATATGCCAAGTACATTGTCACCCAACCCAAGATCATCGATGAGTTCGCGGCTCACGCCAAGGGCAAATATCAGATCTTGATGGATGGCGATCTGGTGCCCGGAGCCAACTTCTTCATCGCCGGCGGCATTCACAATAAAATCCATCAGGCCGAACCCATTACCATAAAGCATCACCACGAGCAGAGCGAGGCCTACCTGTTCATCAGCAAGAAGGGTGACGCGGAGATCGAAATGGAGATCGAGGATGAGGTCTACACCGTGACCACGCCTTGCTCCGTGTTCATCCCGGCGGGCCTTAAGCACACCTACCGTTACAAAAGAATCGACGGACCTCTGACCGTAGTGGCTATCGTGCAGAGTGGGGAGTACGTTCCCATCGGCTAATCGCGCTAAGACTGCCAAGGCCCCCGCCGCTCCCCGCTGGCGGGGGCCTTTATTATGCTTATCGGTTCGCCCGGCCCCGCCCTACCCCGCCTGGCCGCCCTTTCGTCGCTGCCAATCGCGCACCGCCCGGTGCAGGGCCAGGGACACCAGGCGGGCGCAAGGCCATTTGTCTTCCGGAAGCCCCGCCTGTTCCCGAGCCAGGGCCTCGCCGTCTATTTCCAGGGCTTGCTCCGGGGCCATCCCCATCACCATTTCGGTTACCCAGGAGGCCATGGCCACCGCGGCCCAGCAGCCGTGGGTGGTGAAGGAGGCCCGGTTTATGCTCCCGTCCTTCATCTGGATGTACAGCACCACCTGGTCGCCGCAGGCGGGCCCCACCACCTCACCCATCCCGTCGGCGGCGGGTATGACCCCTTGATTGCGGGGCGAAACGATATGCTCTTTAATCAGGTCCGAAAGCATGCACCCGCCCTAATTCGTTCGGCCTCCTAGAGCTGCCTCAAGCCCTTGTCCAGCAAGGTGGCGAAGTCGCTCAACTCGGCGCCGGGAATCTCCACTCCGGGCGCGTTGTAAACCTCGGCCACCCGCTCCATCGAGGTATCCAAATTGAGAGGCTGACCGCGCAAGGCGCCTTCGAAGGTCCCCATCACCGAATAGGGGCTGGGGTGGAAGTCGGCCAAGAGGATTATGTCGTGCACCTTGCCGTCCAGGGCCAACAGGGCCAGGCCCATGAGCCCGGCCGGGGCCTTGTGGTAGGCCTCCACCCTGCGGGCAGCCGGGTCGGCACCCGCGAAACGCGCCCGCTCGCTGTTGGCGTAGAACCATTCTTCCGAGCCGAAGCGCTCCAGGTAGTCCTCCAGGTATTGCTGCTCCAGGCCGGTCAGCGCGCCTTCCACGATTTCCAGGTCATCGCCGAAGGCCCTCTTCATGGTGCCGGTGGCCAGGGCGTAGATCTCATCGCGCTCGATGAGGCGGCCAGCCTCGTCCTGGAAGCAGGTGAAGCGGGCGCCGCCGTCTTTTTGGACCTTGTCCTGGAATTTCTCCGGGCGGGCGATGATGGCCCCGGACATGAGGGAGCGGTCCACTGGGACCACGTTGATCACGCTGCGCAGGGTGAGGATGCCGTTTTCCAGGCGGGCGGAGGTGGCCACCAGCTTTCGGCCGCCCACCTCGATGTCGTTCACGGGACGGTAGCGGGCATCGATGCCGAACAACTCACTGGCCACCTCGGCCATGCGCCCCAGAAAGAAGGGGAAGGCCTCGCGGATGGTCTTGAAAGGCACCCAGGGCTGGCTCAAATCCAGATATAGGCAGTTCATGACCGAGCCCTGGTTGGCGAAGATGGCCCCTCCGGCATTCAGCCGCCGCCGCACCACGATGCCCTTTTCCTTGCAAAAATCCATATGCAGGGATTTCTCGGGATCTTCCAGGACTCCGGTGGTGATGCTGTCGGCGGAGAAGAAGTTGACCACCAGGGTGCTGGAGGACTTCCTCTCTTCCATGCTCTTTTCCACGGCCGGGCTTAGGCTGGTGGAAAGATCCGCATAGGTGTAGTCGGTTTTAATCAGACGTAGGTTCCCCATGGTCTTCTCCTGGTGTTCAGCTGGCGGTTTCTTGGGTCTTGGCGAACTCTTGATAGTGCTCTCTCTGCACCACCAGTTTCATGATCTCGTTGGTGCCCACCGCGACCATACCGCCCCGGATGTCGCGGAAATGGCGCTCCATGTCGTGCTTGGTAGTGTAGCCGATACCGCCCATTACCTGAAGGGCCTCGTTGGCCACCCAGTAGGCGTTTTCCGCGGCAAAGCCCTTGGCCATGGCCGCCACCTTGGTCACGTCCTGGCCCATGTCCAGCATGCGCGCCGCCTTGAAGCGAAGCAGGCTGGCTGCCTCCAAACGGGTGGCCATCTCGGCCACCTTGAAGCTCACGCCTTCGAAGTTGCGTATGGGCCGGTGGAAGGCTTCGCGCTCCATGGTGTAGGCGGTGGCGATATCCAGGCAGGTGCGGGCGGTGCCCAACAGGCCGCTGGCCACCAGGATTCGCTCGCTGTTTAGCATGTCCATTAGTATGGGGAAGCCCTGTCCCCGCTCACCGATGAGGTTTTCCTTGGGTATCTCGGTGCCGTCGAAGATCAACTCGGATACGATGCGCAGGCCTCGCCAACCCATGGTATCGAACTCTTCCATGGCCACGATGCCCGGCGCGTCCTTTTCCACCGCGAACACGCTCATGCCCTTACTGGGGTGCACGTCTTTCTCGGTCATGGCGAACACCACGAACAGGTCGGCCACCGCACCGGACGCCTGGAAGCGCTTCTCTCCGTTGATGACCCACTTGTCGCCCTTGAGCTCCGCCTTGGTCTTCATGCGGACCGCGTCCGAGCCGCCGGTGGGCTCGGTGATGCACTCGGCGGTGAGGATGTCGGCGGTGAAAATGCCGGGCAGGTATTTTTGCTTCTGCTCTTCGCTGCCGTAGTTGGCTATGATGAAGGCGCAGTGGTGCGGCACGCTGCGGGCGCAGGCAAGGGCGTAGGACTGGGCGGCGGTTTCCTCGTTGACCAGCGCCTCGTGCATCATGTCCAGGCCACCACCGCCGTAGCGGGAGGGAAAACGCACGCCAATGTAGCCCTGTTTGCCCATTTTCTTCAATAATTCAAATGGATACTCATTTTCACGGTCCATGGCCAAAATATGGGGGCGCGCTTCACGCTTAAAGAATTCCCTCGCCTCCAGGGCGTAGGCCTGCTCTTTTTCACTTAAAAATATGGATTCCATTGAAGTCCCTCCTATGCATCTTTGCCTATATGCAACCCCACGCCGACTCGTTGGACCGGCGATTCTGGACATCGGTGAAACAGAGTTTTCCCGAGGCCAAATTGAACTTGACTTTAAATTAGATTAAATTTTAGAATAACGCAAGACAATACGAGGTAACGCATTGCGCGACAGGAAGTTCATCAAATCCGTAGGCAAGGCCATTGCCGTCATGGAACTCCTGGGCAGTTCTCCTGAGCCTCTGTCCCTCACCCAGCTAGCAGAACGCCTGGAAACCAACAAAACCACCGTGCAGCGGTTCCTCTTTACCTTGATGGACCTTGGATATGTGCGCATCCTCAGCGGCAAGCGTTACATGCTGGGCAACAAGGTCCTGAGCCTGGCCTTCCAGTTTTTACACAGCGAGGGTGTGTTCAGCATCGCCCGTCCCTACTTGGAAGACCTGTCCAACAGCCTGGAACGCAGCGTGAGCATGGGAGTGCTGGACGGCAGCGAGGTCCTGGTGATCTTCCGCAAGGAGCGCACCCGCTACTATCCTTTCGCGGTTTATGTCGGCTCCCGTGTGCCCGCCCACTGCACCACCATGGGTAAGGTCCTCTTGTCCTCCTTACCCACGGAGCAGGCAAAAGAGCTCTTGGACGAGATGAATCTGTTCAAGGTTACTCCCAATACGGTAGTCAAAAAGAGCGAAATCCTCAAAGACCTCAAAGCCACCCGGGAGCGGGGCTACGCCATCTCCGACGGCGAATTTTCCTTGGATTTGTATTCCATCGGGGTTCCCCTGCTCAATCATGAGGGTCAGGTGGTGGCCTCGGTGGCGCTTTCCTTGAACACCAGCGACAAACCGGTTCAAAAGACCGTTGACAAGGCTTTGGAAAAACTGTTTCAGACTGGAAAAGTCATATCCCAGGGTCTGGGGTACGAAGGCTCTTATCCGGTAATTCCATCTTAGAAAAACAACCTTGAGCGCCTGATTGGCCTTTACCCCCATTTGCCGAAAATCACCAAGGGGTAAACATTTTGAAGGCTGCTTTTTCAAATTTTAACCGCGCGCTTTTGAACTACTTGCCCAGTACTGTCCAGACCGCCCGTGCCGCAGACGCGCGCCGCGGCCCATGCCGCTTTTGCTGTTCAAATGGCTCTCAACTCACAAAGCAACCACTCGATTCAACCATTGCTTCGGGTTCCGCCTAGGAACTGAGCCGAACCCGGCGCTAGGGTAGTGCATGGAATTGTTTTCATGAACCAGGAGGGAAAGATCATGAGTAACTTAGTCAAAAAGAAAATTATTCTGCTTTTGGGAGCGTTCATGGTGCTGGCCCTGGCCGCCGCGCCGGGCGCCTGGGCGGGCGACAAGGTGGCTATGCCCAAAACCATGGTGTGGAGCTGCTACGACGTAGGCTCCTCGGGCTACATGCAGGCCTCGGCCATCGCCGACGCCTTTGGCAAGAAGTTCGGCATGCGCATCCGTCTGCTGCCTTCCGGCACCTCCATCGGCCGTTTGATGCCATTGACCGCCAACCGGGTGGCCTGCGGCTTCCTGGCCAACGAGGTGTACTTCGCGGCAGAGGGCCTCTATGACTTCGCCACCGTGCAGTGGGGCCCCCAGAACCTCCGGGTGATCCTGGCCCATCCGGCCACCATCGCCCTGGCCACCACCAAGGACTCGGGCATCAAGGTCTTCAAGGACCTCAAGGGCAAGCGGGTTTCCTATATACCCGGCGCCCCCACCCTCAACGTCAAGATGGACGCCTTCCTGGCCTTCGCCGGCCTTACCTGGAATGACGTGAAGAAGGTGGAATTCCCCAGCTACGCTTCCTCCCTCAAGGCTCTCATCGAGGGCAAGACCGACGCTTCGGTGACCGTGACCTCGGCTTCGATCATGTACGAGTTGGAGACTTCCTCCCGCGGCCTGTACTGGATTCCCTTCGACCCCAAGGACAAGGCCGCCTGGAAGCGCATGACCAAGGTGGCCCCTTTCCTGGCCCCCGCCCAGGAGACCATCGGCGCGGGCATCTCCCCGGAAAAGCCGGTTTGGCTGGCTGAGTACCGCTACCCCATGATCACCGTGTACGCCGACAAGGACCCCAACTGGGTCTACAACATGGCCAAGGCCATGGACGAAAGCTTTGGCCTGTACAAGGACGCCCACAAGGTCATGCCTTTGTGGACCATCAAGAAATCCGGTAATCCCCCGGCGGACGCCCCCTTCCACGATGGCGCCATCCGCTACCTGAAGGAAAAGGGCGTGTGGACCGCCGAGGCCCAGGCCTGGAACGACGAGCGCGTGGCTCACATGAAGAAGCTCCAGGCCGCCTGGGAAAAGGCCCTGGAGGAAAAGACGGCCAAGAAAATCAAGGAAAAGGCCTTCGAGGACTTCTGGCTCAAGATTCGGGCCGAGGCCTTGGCCAACTAAGCATTAAGCTGGTTTGGCCGACGCCCGCCACGGCGTCGGCCAAACCTATTTAACGCCACTTCCCAGGTGAATACGGGCGCATCAAATTAAGATTTACTAGGGTAAAAATCATGTCCGACATGCCGCAAGAAAGCATCAAACCGATGCGGGTCAGGTCCTCCAAGGTGGTTTACGTTTTGGCCGCCTTCCTGTCCGTGCTGGGCACCCTTTTGTGCATCAACCAGATCTTCCACCTGAAGATCGGCGGATTCATGCCCATAGGCAACGCCTACTACTACTACATCTTGGCCACCTACCTATCCCTGGTGTTCCTGTTATTCCCTGGCAGCAAGGCGGGCAACCTCAAGGTCATGTGGTACGACTGGTGCCTGTTCTTTCTGTGCGTGACCGTCAACTTGTACCTGGGGGCAAACGCCTACAACATCCTGACCAAGGGATGGGAATTCGCCGCCCCCAGCCTGCCCACCGTGGCCGGCGGCATGCTTTGCCTGCTGGCCCTGGAGGGAGTGCGGCGCGCCGGCGGCGGCTCCCTGTTCTGGATATGCCTTGGGTTTTCGGTTTATCCCCTATTCGCGGGATACATGCCCGGCTTTCTCTGGGGTAACGAGCTGAGCCTGGTGGAAACCGTGCGCTACCACTCCATGGGCGTGGAGAGCATCATCGGCATCCCAACCCGGGTGGTGGGCAACCTGCTGATCGGTTTCATCATCTTTGGGGTGGCCCTGGTCTCCACCGGAGGTGGCAAGTTCTTCATGGACTTCGCCATGTCCCTGATGGGGCATAGCCGGGGTGGCGCGGCCAAGGTGTCGGTCATCTCCAGCGCCTTCATGGCCAGCCTCAGCGGCAGCGTCATCTCCAACGTGGTCACCACCGGCGCCATGACCATCCCGGCCATGAAGAAGACCGGCTACAGCCCGGTGTGGGCCGCCTCGGTGGAGGCCTGCTCGTCCACCGGCGGCTCCATCATGCCTCCGGTGATGGGCGCGGCGGGATTCTTGATCGCCTCTTTCTTGAATGTGCCTTACGCCGTGGTGATGCTGGCCGCTTTCTTCCCGGCCTTTTTGTATTACTTCACTCTGCTGTTGCAGGTGGATCTGCATGCCGTGTCCCACAACATGGGAGGCATACCCCGGGACCAACTCCCGCGCTTGGGTGAAACCATGCGCAAAGGCTGGTTCTTCCTGGGAACTATCGTCATGCTGGTGGTCATACTCTTCTACATGCGCACCGAGGCCTGGGCGCCCTTCTTCGTGATGATCTTCCTGTTCGGCTGCTCCATGCTGCGCCGGGAAACTCGCCTCAATCTGCGCAGCTTCATCGGCTTTTTGGTGGATTCGGGCCGTTTGCTGGCACAGATCGCGGGCATCCTGGCCGGCGTCGGGCTTATCATCGGAGCCCTTTCCTGCACCGGCGTGGCCAACTCCTTCAGCCGAGAGCTGGTGCTCTACGCCGGAGGCAACGTGGCGTTGCTGTTGATCTTCGGCGCGCTCACCAGCTTCGTGTTGGGTATCGGCATGACCGTGACCGCATGCTACGTATTTTTGGCCATCGTGCTGGTCCCGGCCCTGGTGGGCGTGGGGCTCAACGAAATGGGAGCCCACCTTTTCGTGCTCTATTGGGGCTGCCTGTCCTACATAACCCCGCCGGTGGCCCTGGGCGCCATCACCGCCGCGGCCATTGCCGGCTCCGACCCCATGAAGACGGGCTTCTTGTCCATGCGCCTGGGCTCGGCCAAGTACATCGTGCCCTTCTTGTTCGTGCTCAATCCCGCCATGATCATGGATGGCACACCGGGCGAAGTGATTCCCACGATCATCTCATCCTTGATCGGGTGCGTCCTTTTGGCCGGCAGCTTGGAAGGGCACCTTTACGGCTTCGGCAAGCTGCCCTGGGTGTACAGGGGCCTGATTTTCTGCACGGCCTTCTTGTTCCTGTTCCCCCATCTGCCCACCGACCTGGCGGGCGTAGCGATGTTGATTGCGCTTTACATCCTGGCCAAAGTCGGGCCATTTAAACTGGACCGCAGTCTGCAAACGCCGCAAAATGCGGGTTAATGTTTTTGTTCTGCCCCATCAATAATTAGGTTGGAAGAAATTTTTATGTTAGCGACTGAATTGACCAAGCGCCTGGGGATACAACATCCCATCCAGTGCGGCACCATGCAGTGGCTCTCACGGGCCGAGTTGGTGGGGCCGGTGGCCGAGGCCGGGGCTTTGGCCTGCATCGCCTCGGCCATCAATCCCGACCCGGTGGCCCTTGGCGAGGAGATAGCCAAGACCCGCGCCATCACCAGCCACCCCTTCGGGATTAACGTCTCCCTTTTCCCCAGCCTGTCGTCCAGCGACATTGGCAAGCTCATCACCGCCGTGGCCGAGAGCGGGGTGGGCATTTTGGAGACTGCGGGCCACAGCCCGGAGCCCTACCGCGCCCAGATCAAGGAGGCGGGCATTTTCCACATCCACAAGTGCGCCCGCATCCGCGACGCCCTCAAGGCCCAGAGGCTGGGGGTGGACGCCATATCCGTGGTGGGAGTGGAGTGCGGCGGCCACCCCGGCGAGGCTGGCCTGGGCTCCATGGTGCTGATCCCCCAGGTGGTCGGCGCGGTGGAACGCCCGGTGATCGGCGGCGGCGGATTCTGCGACGGCCGCAGCCTGGCCGCGGGCCTGGCCCTGGGGGCCCAGTGCGTCAACATGGGCACCCGCTTCATCATGACCAAGGAGTGCCCCGGCCACCCGGACCTCAAGAAGTTTTATCTGAGTTCCACCGCCGCCGACACCATGCTCATCATGGGTTCGCTGAAAAACACCGGGCGGGTGCTGCGCACCGCCTGGAGCGAAGAAGTGGACCGCTTGGAAAAGGAGGGCGCGGGCCTGGAAACCCTGGCTCCGTACATCTCGGGCCAGTTGGCCCGGCAGGGCTGGGCCGAGGGAGGCAAGGACAAGGGCCCGTATTACGCGGGCCAGGTGGTGGAGCGCTGCGATGACCTCCCCAGCGTGGCCGAGCTGATCGGTCGGATCGTTGCCGAGGCGCGGGAAGTGATCAAGGGCCTGGCCAAGCCTTGAGGGCCTTTTGAGTTTATGAGGGGGGCACTAAATATCCACACCCAGCATTGACTCGCCTTCAGACTGGGCGCGCAGGCTTTGAATAATTCTTTTGGCTCCGGACGCCAGATGGGCGCGGGTGGTCTCCTTGGCCAGTTCCACGTCCTTCTGGCGTAGCGCGTCCAGTAGCTCCTTGTGCTCCCGGTAAATTCCCTTGAAGGTGTCGCTGTGCAGGTATTCGGGCCGGTATTTCAGGAATATCTTCTCGAAGACATCTTTGAGCAAACGGCAGATCACTTCGTTGCCTGAAATCCTGGCGATGCGCAGGTGGAATTCGGCGTCCACCAGGATGAACTGCCGCCTGGCTTGGGTGCTCTCCCCCACCCTCTGGCGGGCGAAGGACTTGCGGACCTCATCCAACTTCTTGGCGGTTATCTTCTCCACCACCTTGGGTATGAGGTAAAGCTCCAGAGCCTCGCGGGCCTCGTAGAGTTCCTGTGCTTCCTGTTCGTTTATCTCGCCCAGGAAATATCCCTTGTTGGGTACGTACTCCACCAGGCCCGAGGCCTCCAGCCGGTTGAGCGCCTGGATCACCGGAGTGACCGAAATGTTCAGCCGCCGCGACATGTCCTCGTAGTGGATTTTCTGCCCTGGAGCCAATTGGTTCAGATAGAGCATCTCCTTGATGCGCTGGTAGGCCTCCTCGATGGCCACCCCTTTACGGGATGCCCCTCTTTTGCTTGTGGTTTTACTTTCCGTGGGCATGGTCTGGCCGTTTTCCCCCGCCGCTGAATTATTGGAAATATTTCCCTACCTTGCCGTTATATAACCCACCAAATATTTCCTGTCCAGCCTGTCTGCCGGGGCGTCCCCGCCAAAGGTGAACCCCAGCCCTCCGAAGAAGGCTGGGGTTCTATTTATTGCGCCCCCGCATAAAAAACCCGATCAGTTCAACCCTCCAACCAGCTTGAGGATTAGTACCGGGGCGGGGATCGCTCCCCCCTTAATTTTCAAGCAGCCGAAGTTCATTCATCTCTTGGGACTGAATGTTCCGAAGTAAAGTCTTGGTCACATGTTCACCACGCCGCGCAGGTTCTTGCCGGCCACCAGGTCGGCGAACCCCTGGTTGATGTTTTCCAGGCTATAGCGGGCGGTAATCAGGGCGTCCAGATCCAAGCGGCCGATCTTGTAAAGGTCCAGAAGCATCTTCAGGTCGGTGCACATGTCGCTGGAGCCGTAGTAGCAGGCCAGAAGCGACTTTTCCATGACCAGCAGGGGGGTCAAGGGGATATCCAGCTTTTGGTCCGCGGGGCCCATGCCCACCATGATTACCTTGCCGCCGCGCCGGATGACGTCGACGCCCAGGGACACCAACTGCGGGCTGCCCACCACGTCAAAGGCGTAATCCGCGCCCCTGCCTTCGGTGAGCTCGATCACCTTCTCCGCCACGTTTTCCTTGTTGGGATTGATGGTGTGGGTGGCTCCGAACTTCTTGGCCTGCTCCAGCTTGTTGTCCAGCAGGTCCACCGCGATGATCTTGGTGGCCGCGGCCAACACCGCGCCCTGGATCACGTTGATGCCCACGCCGCCGCTGCCGATGACCACCACGCTGCTGCCGGGCTTTACCTTGGCGGTGTTGAACACCGAACCCACCCCGGTGATCACGCCGCAGCCGGTGAGGGCGGCGATCTCAAAGGGAATGTCCTTGTCGATGGGCAACACGCAGTTCTGGGTGATCACGTTGAAGCGGTTGAAAGTGCCCACGCCGGTCATGTTGAAGATGTTGATGTCGCCCTTGCGCAGGCGGTGGGTGCCATCGGGCATCATGCCGCCACGGGTGAATTGGCGGAAGTCGCACATATACGGCTGCCCGTGCTGGCAGTAGAAACAATGCCCGCAGGAGGGCGCCCAGAGGATCATCACATGATCGCCGGGCTTGACTTTTTCCACGCCGGGTCCCACCTCGCGCACTATACCCGCGCCCTCGTGGCCGGGGATGCAAGGCAAGGGCGGCATGGAGAACACGCCGGTGATCACCGACAGGTCGCTGTGGCAGATCCCGGCCGCCTTCATTTCCACCAGTACTTCGCCCTTTTGGGGCGCATCAAGCTCCAGTTCCTCAATCACCAGGGGGGTGTTGTATTCGTATAAAACCGCGCCGGTCGTTTTCATGATAGCTGAATCCCCTCTCCCTGGGCCTCTATTCGACCCCGTTGAAATCTACCCCATTGCACTACGTCCGATGCTGGTGCTCATACTCCCAGATAGCGGTCCAGAATCGTGGGGTCGTCCCGCAACTCCTGGGACGGGCCATGCCAGCATACATGGCCCTTTTCCAAAATATAGGATCGGCTGGATACGTCGAGCACAAAAGAAGAATCCTGCTCGGAGATGAGGATGGTCACCCCCTCTTTTTGAATGAGCAGGATTTGCTCCTTGATAGCCCGCACCACTAAGGGGGCCAGCCCCTCGGACAGTTCGTCCAGCAGCAGCAGGCTGGGGTTGCCCATCAAGGTTCTGGCGATGGTGAGCATCTGCTGCTCACCGCCGGAAAGGGTTCCCCCCCACTGGTTGCGCCGCTCCTTGAGTATAGGGAACAAGGTGTATATCTTGTCCAGGTTCCATCCGTTGCGATCGCTGTTTTTTTGCATCCCCATCTCAAGGTTTTCCCTTACCGAGAGGTTGGAGAAGATGTCGCGGTCCTCGGGCACGAAACCCACGCCCTGGCGGGCTATCTGAAACGGCTGGCGGCCGCTTATCCTGCGGTCCTGGAAATATATCTTTCCCTTGCGCGGCGGGGTCAGGCCGATGATGCTCCTGAGCAGGGTGGTCTTGCCCACGCCGTTGCGGCCCAGCACGCTGACCGTCTCTCCCTCGGCCACCTCCAGACTCACCCCGAAAAGGATGTGGGTGGCGTCGTAGTAGGTGTCTATGTCTTCTACTTTGAGAAACACTACTTCTCACCCTTACCCAGATAGATTCGCTGCACCTCTTCGTTGGCCTTGACCTCCTCGGGCTTGCCGCTGAAGATCAACATGCCCTGGTGCAACACGTTGATTCGGTCGGAAATGCCGAACACCACGCTCATGTCGTGTTCCACGAAGGCAAGGCTGATGTGCCGGGCCCGCACCAAGCCTCGGATCAACTCCGTGGTTTCCACGGTCTCTCCGGGACTCATGCCCTGGGTAGGCTCGTCCAGGAGCAACAGTTCCGGGTTAAGAGCCAGGGCTATGCCCAACTCCAGCCTCTTCTGGTCGCCGTGAGCCAGCAACCCGCCCAGGGTGTCCGACTGGCCTCCCAGACCCACGCTTTGCAGTATCTCCTCTACCTCGTCTCCCAACATGCGGCAGGAGTCGGCGAACAGCTTGTGGTTTTTCTTTTTTGCCGAGAACAGCGAAGCCTGCACGTTTTGAAACGCGGTAAGACGAGGAAAGATATTGAGCTTCTGAAATGAGCGCCCTATCCCCATACGAGAGATGTCGTAGGGCTTGCGGCTGGTGATATCCTCGCCCTTGTAAGTCACAGTGCCCTTGTCCGGACGGATATGGCCGGTGAGAAGGTTGAACAGGGTGGATTTCCCAGCGCCGTTGGGGCCGATGATGGAGACCAGTTCCTCCTTGCCGATAGTGAGGTCCACCTCGGAAACCGCGCTCAGCCCCCCAAAGGACTTGCTGATACCTTTCGCTTCGAGTAGCATCGTTGTCCCCCCTCCCTACGCGGCCGCGCTCTTGCGGTTGGCCCAGTAGTTGGCCAAGGTCCCCACCACACCCTTGCGCATGGCCAAGATTATCAACACGATGATGCCGCCCAGAACCAGATGCCAGTGCATGGTGTATTCGGAGATGATCTTGGTGAGCACGGTATAGACCACGGTGCCCACCAGGGGGCCGAAGAAATTGTAGATACCGCCCAGCAGGCAGATGACCAGCATGTCCGCCGACTTGACCCAATAGGCGTAGTCGGGAAAAGCGCTGCCGCTGAACAAACAGAACATGCTTCCCGCGATGCCTAGAAACATGCTGGAAATGACGAAGGAAGCCAACTGGTAGCGCTTTACGTTTACCCCGATGAACTCAACCCGGTTGGGGTTTTCCCGGATGGCCTGCAGGGTCATGCCGAAGGGGGAGTTGACTATCTTCCAGATGATGAACAGGCACACGCTCACCACGGCCAGCATGAAGTAGTAGCAGTTGGTGATCTCGAAAAAGAAATCGGGGACAGGCACCGAGACCAGGCCGTCGTCGCCTCCGGTCACCGAATACCACTGGAAGACCACAGTCCATATGATCTGTGAAAAGGCCAGGGTCAGCAGGGCAAAGTAAACCGCCGAGCGCCTTACGCAGAACCAACCGACCAACGCCCCGACCAGGCCGGCCATGACCGGGGCGGCCAGGGTGGCGGGCAGCATGCCCCAACCCAGTTTCTCCATCAATACACCGGTGGTGTAGGCCCCGACCGCATACATTCCCGCCGGGCCGAAGGAAACCATGCCGGAATATCCCAGCATAATGTTCAGGGCGCTGGCGGACAGGGCCAGAATAAGCATCTCAGTGGTGATGCTCAGCCAACTCTGGCCCAAAAAATATGGCAGCGCCACCATTACGATCATAAAGCCAAGCAGCATCATGCCGTTACGGGGGCTGGTGCCCAACAAGGAAATTCGATTCATTCCCACCCCCGTCATTCTGGTTCTCCCATCAAGCCGTAGGGGCGAATTATCAGGATAATGATCATCAGGATGAAGCCAAAGGCCACGGCCAACTTGGGTATCAAATAGAGCCCGAAAGCAGTCGTCAGCCCCAGAATCAGGGCTCCGACAAAGGCCCCCGCCAGGCTGCCCAGGCCACCGATTACCACGATGATGAAACAGTCGATCACCACGGCCATGTCTGAGCCCAGCATCACCACCGAAACCGGCGGCCACAACGAACCGGCCAATCCGGCCAGCCAGGCCCCCAGCATGAACACCCCGGTGTATACCTGGGGAACGTTGGTTCCCAAGGCGTTGGCCATTTCCCGGTTCTCGGTTACCGCCCGTATGTTTCGCCCCAAGTTGGTTTTATTGATCAGGGTTCTAAGGCCGATGAAAACCAGGGGTCCCATGGCGATGAGGAAAAGGTTGTAGATGGGGAAGGAGAGCCCGAACACACCCACCGACCCCTGGAAGGGCCAGGGCACCTTGACACTATGGTAGCCGGTTCCCCAGATCATCTTGCAGGCCTCGGCTATGATCAGCACCAGGGCGAAAGTGAGGATGTACTGGTAGATCATTTCGGCCTTGTAGATGGGTCGCAGCAGGAAGACCTCGATAACCCCACCCACCAGGGCCACCACCAGGGGCGCCACCAGCACCGCGAGCCAGAAGTTGCCCGGCACGCCGGCCAAGCTCACCGTCACCTGGTAGCAGCAGAAGCTGCCCAGCATGTACAGGCTGCCGTGGGCCAGGTTGAGGACCTTGAGGGTGCCGAAGATAATGGACAAACCCGCGGCGATAAGGAACCAGACCATGCCCAGGCTGACTCCTGCCAAGGCTTGACCGGCAAATGATTCGAAAGTCACGTTGGCACCTATTTTTTATGTGGGGGCAGGCGGAGCCTAAGCCCCGCCCGCCCAGCTTTTATTAAGGTCGCTATTTTCCGCGGATCTTCTTGATCTCCTCGACGGTATGGTAGCTTTCCGCGCCGAGCATGCCCACGTCGGTGATGTGGGGGAAGGGCAGATCCGGGGTGAAGCGCATGATGCCATACCAGGTGGGCATCATGGCCTGGTGGTCGTAAGCTCGCATCTCAACAGGGCCCACGAAGGTGTTCATCTTCAAGGTTTCCAGTGCCTTGATTACCTTCTCGGTGTCGGTGGTGCCGGCCTTGGTCACCGCATCCTTGATGGCGTACATGATGATGTAGGCGTCCATGGACCCGTACGAGGGCCACAGGCCGGTCATCTCGCGAATTTGCTTCACGAAATTGGCGTTTTGCTCGCCCTTGATGGCCCAGAAGGGGTAACGGCAGGTAGCCAGAGCGTTTTTGGGGTAGGGATCGCCTTGCTTGACCTTGCCCCAGGTTTCCACGTCGCCGGCGCAGGGCTGCACCGCCTTCATCTTGTCGTAGAGGCCGAAGGACCAGGCTTGCTTGGTGAAGGCCAACTCGCCGCCGCCATAGATGCCCGCGAGATAGAAACAATCAGCGCCCGAGTTGGCCATTTTGGCAATGTGGGCGGTGAAGTCGGTGGAGCCCAGGGGGACCCAAAGCTCGTCGATGATCTTGGCGTCCGGCACCATCTTGAGATAGGTATCCTTGAACTCCTTCAGGGAGTTTTTGCCCATCTCGTAGTCATAACCCAAGGAGATGATCTTTTTCGCCTTGTAGGTCTTGGCCAAAGCGAGGGCCGGGCCCTTGCCAAAGTAAGGCGTGGCGTTGGTGGTAAAACGGAACGTGTATTTGTTGAATTTCTCTTCGGTGATCCGGGTGCTCTGGGCGATGTTGATCATATAAATCTTCTTGGCCCGGAGCGCATACCCGGAGATGGCCAAGGCCACGCCGGAGCTGATGGTTCCTGCCAGGAAGTCCACCTTATCCTTGAGCACCAAATCCTTGGCCTCGCGCAGTCCCGCCTCGGGGCTGATCTTGTCGTCACGGACGATCAGCTCCAGCTTGCGGCCCATGACTCCACCCGCCGCGTTGATCTCGTCCACCGCGATCTTAGCTCCGGCGGCCGAGGTGATCCCGTACATGGAGATCGGGCCGCTCATGGTGTGGATGAAGCCGATTTTGATGGGGGGTTTTTCCGCCAAAACGGTGGTGGGCGCCAACCCGATCACCGCAGCCAAAGCAGCCGTGGCCAGCATGATTCCAAAGGCCTTCAACGTGTGAGCCATAAATACTCCTCCTTTAGAGTACGAAACGTTACGGCAATTGGTTCGGGCGGTTCGACCATGCTGATCACTCTGATTGGGTGTGCCCGGTCTCCGAAATTTTATGGCGGACAATGGTCCGATTTCGCCTTTAGCAATCACCTCCCACCAAGGTTTTGACCATTAGGGCTCACGCATATCTTGCTGAAGTTTCTCAGCTAACGCATTGCGTTACCATTTAATTTTATTTATATATTTTATAATTAATTATATTTCCACGGGTCAAGCGTTATTTGGAAAAAGTTACAAAAAAAAGTGGCAAGATCACACATTGCGTTACAATGTACGCCGCTTACCGGGGACCGCCAATAATATATTCCTCTTGTCGACAATTAATCAAGGATAATGCTTACCCTCCTCCTTCAGATTGCCTAATGCCGGCCCTCTTGACCGGTCAAATCCCCCATTAGCGGGCTTCCAAGTAGGCGCGCCAGGCGAAGCACGGTTTTGACCCAGACTGAAATTAGTGGGCCGGTCCGGCAAAATGTTCACTAAGAGTTTGGCTTTATTGCAATACCGTGTTATTCCAGATATTGTTAGCGAACATGTTCGGCCTCCAGGTCGCAAGGGCCCCTGGTTTTTGGGTGAGCTATTAACTCACAGGCTGCGCCTACCCACTGTTGCAAGCCACACCCCGCCATTGCGCCACATGCCGGTTATGAGTCCGAACACAGGTGGGGGCTAGTTCAACTAAAAGTCAATTCCCTGACCCTATTGAGGTCATTTGCAATGAGGGAGATGCGTACGTGGCGAAAGCACCCAAGAAGGCCAACCCCAAGAACGGTAACCGGAGAGGCTTGGCCATTGAGGAAGCCTATCAAAAAGTAAAAAAGATGATCTACCTCAACCAATTCGCGCCTGGCCAAAAGATCGTCAGCAACGACTTGGCCAAGCGGCTGGACATCAGCATCACTCCGGTGATCCAGGCCCTGAACCGCTTGGAGGCATCCAACTTCGTCACCTACGTACCCAACAAGGGCTACTTCGTCAGCGAGATCACCGAAGAGGACGCCAGGCAGCTTTACAAGGCCCGCGAGGCCCTGGAGCTGTACATCCTGCCCACGGTCATCGCAAACATGACCGCTAAGAACTTCGACGAGATCAAGGAGGCCTTCAGCCTCCAACGCAGCGAGGCCAAGAACCTGGTGGGCCGCCGCCTTATCCTGCTGGACGCCCAGTTCCACCTGAAGATCGCCAGCTTTTCCGGCAACGACATCATCTGCCACATGCTGCAGGAGATTTTCGAAAAGCTGTACCTGCGCTACCGGCCGGAATACCTGGGCAGCAACCGCATAAAGGAGGTGGCCGAGGAGCACCGCAACCTCTTGGAGGCGCTTCGTCAGAGGGATGTGGACAAGGCCTTGGCCGCCATACGCCACCATATCTCCCAAGGCATGGATCGGGTGGTCAGCAGCCTGCAAGCGGAGCAGCACACCGACCTGACCCTGGACTAACTCCCGGAGCGCTAGCGGCCCGTTCGCTACTTTCTAAATATCCTTGGGAATGCCGGCTTGGCCGGCCTGCTGGGCGCTTGGCAGTGCCTAGCGGTTGAAGGCGGCCAAGATGCCTTCCAGCACCGATCCGCCCAGGGCCCTGGCCTTTTCACTGATGGTGTGCAGATACTCAATTTGCCCCCTGGGGTCCACGTCACCCACCTTGGTGCCGTCGCTCACCACGGCTCCGGGGCGCAAGAGTCCCCGCAAAATGCCATCCACCTTGGCCTCCACGGCCTGACCGCTAACCCGCGCCACCACCTGCCCTGCCCGCACCCTCTCGCCCAGGTCCAGGTCCGTCTCGAACACCCCGGCGGCCGGCGAACGCAGCACCCGTTGGGAGGTGTAGCCCGCGATGTTGCCCGGAACCCCGGTGTTGGGCTCTGGCGAGCCCATGGTGATCAAGCGCCCCAGGTTGTGGCCCCGGTTGGTCTCGATGGCCAGGTCCACCTGGTCGGGGGCGTGGAAGCCCGGCCCCAGGCCGATGGTCAAGGGAGCCATTCCCTTGCTGAGCCCGGTGTTGCGCTTGGCCACCAGGGCGTCCACGATGACCATGGGCCGGATCGCCGCCCGGCAGGTCATGTGGGGATCGACGATCACCGGCAACTCCGCCCTGGCCCAAAGCCCCTCGGCCTCCTCCGGGCTCTGGATGAGCCGGGCGGTGCGGCCCTCCACGATCTTGCTGCCGTCGTAGACCGCCTCGCAGTAGCTCACCGCCCGGCGCACCGCCAGGGGGCGGCTTATCTCGGTCATCAATACGTGGAAGCCCGCATGGGCCAGACGATAGGCCACTCCGCTGGCCATTTCGCCCGCGCCGCGGATGAGCACCCTCAAGCCGCTCAGGCTCGATTTGGGAAGGATGTGGCTTATGGCAGGCTCGGGGTTCATGGCTCACCGTCGCTGGTGCGTTAATATCACTGTAATCGTCAGGTGTAAGTTTACCACCACAACCCCAACCTTGCGCCTGTGGCAATAAGCCCCGGTCACGCGCGCATCATCATCTCCGCCGCCCCCAAAAAGAAGCAGGGAACGGCCCCAGCCGTCCCCTGCCCCGCTCGATTATGGACCAGTGTTCTAGAAGGCCTCTTCCGGTATCTCCATGGCCGACAGGTCTTCGGTCTTCAGGGAGGCATAGCGACCGAAAACGTTGGTCAGGATGTTGCGGCAGAAGAACTTGGCCGTGGCCACCTTGCCCTGGTAGAAAACGCCGTCCGAGGAATCGGGCTCCACCTCGGCCAGCTTGGCGCTGGCGATGAGCCCCTGCTCCAGCATCAGTTTGGCCAGCACCGCCTCGGCAAAGCACTCCATAAACCGAGTGGCGAACATGGGCACCAGGGAGATGCGGCCCTGTTTGAAGTACCCGGCGAAGCGTTGGGCAAAATCCGCCACCATGCCCACCGCCTGGCCCAGCAGCTTGAAGTCGGTCTGGAAGTCCTGGTCCGTCTCGTTTTCCTTGGCAAAGGACATCAACTCGCCCACCCACTCCTGGAACACCTTGCCGCCCTGGGCGCCGATCTTGCGGCCCACTAGGTCCAGGGCCTGGATGTAGTTGGTGCCTTCCCAAATGGAGAGGATTTTTATATCCCTGGCGTACTGCTCCACCGGGAAGTCGCTGCAATAGCCCGCCCCTCCCAGGACTTGGATGGCGTCGCGGATGAGCGCGTATCCCAGGTCCGGGGGATAGGCCTTTACCAAGGGAGTTAGGATGTCCACCCTGGCCTGGGCTTTTTGGCGCACCTGCTCGTCCGGGTCGTGCTTGGCCACATCGGAGTGCAGCAGCAGATAAGCTATGAACACCCGCATGGCCTCGGAGCCCGCCTTGAGGTTCATGAGCATGCGGCGCACGTCCTCGTGCTGGATGATGGGCACCGCCTTGCCGTGACGGTCGGTGAGCGGCGCGCCCTGCACCCGCTCCTTGGCGTAAATGCGGGCGGTGTCATAGGCGCTGGCCGTGACCCCGGCCGCCTGGATGCCGCAGCCGATGCGGGCGTGGTTCATCATCTGGAACATCTTGGCCATGCCGCTGTGGGGCTCGCCCAAGAGTATGCCCTGGCACTTGCCCTGCTCCCCGAAGTTCAGGGTGCAGGTGCTGGAGCCGTGGATGCCCATCTTATGCTCGATTCCCTCGCAGAACATATCGTTGGGCTCACCCATGGAGCCGTCGGGGTTCACCCAGATCTTGGGCACGATGAACAGGCTCACCCCCTTGGTGCCCGGGGGGCCGCCCTCGATGCGGGCCAAAACCAAGTGGATGATGTTCTCGGTCAGGTCGTGCTCCCCGCAGGTGATGAAGCGCTTGACCCCCTCGATCTTGTAGATGCGAGGGTCGTCCGCGTCGGCGCCCGGCGTGGCCTTGGTGCGCAGCGCGCCCACGTCCGAACCGGCGTCCGGTTCGGTGAGGCACATGGTGCCTCCCCACACCCCGGTGTACATCTTCTCCAAAAACATGGCCCGGTCCTGGTCGGTGCCGAAGTCCTCGATGAGGTGGGCGTTGCCTACCATGAGACCCGAGTAGGTCATCATGGCCATGTTGGCCCCGTTGAATATCTCGCCGACCAGGCCGCCCACGATCTCGGGCAGGCCCTGGCCGCCGAACTCGGGGTTGTAGGTGGCCGCGGGCCAACCGTTCTCGTTGAGCACCCGCCAACATTCCTTCAGGGCGTCCGGGGTGGTCACCTTGCCGCCTTCATAGGTGCAGCCGATGCGGTCGCCGTCCTGCAAGGCCGGGCCCATCACCTCCTTGCCCACCTTGAGGGCCTCGTCGATGATCATGGCGAAGTCGTCGGCTGAAAAATCCTGGTAAGGCTCATAGCCCAGCAGCCGGTCCACGCCCAGGTGCTCCAGAAGCACGAACTTGCTGTCCCGGCCGTCGCGGCGGAAGTAGTTGATGCCCATTGTTGTCTCCCCGGCCCGCTGCCGGGCCGCCATATTACATTTATCGTTTATCTACGCTATACGTTTTGACATGCTACAGGCATAGAGCGCACAGCGCAATCAGTCTTTCAATCTCATGAAAGTAGGCCGCCGGGGCCCGCGCCGCCCCTATAGCCCCAGGTAGGTCTTGCGGATCACCTCGTCCTCCAGCAGATCCTCGCCTTTGCCCTGAGCGATGATTTTGCCCGAGGAAAGCACGTAGTTGCGGGTGGCCATCTTGAACACCGTGGCCACCTCCTGCTCCACCAGAAGGATGGTTATGCCCATGTCCTTGATCTGCTGGATCTTGTTGAACACCTCCTGGCGCATTAGGGGGGCCAGACCGGTGGAGGGCTCGTCAATGCACAGCAGCTTGGGCCGCGACATCAGGGCCCGGCCCACGGCCAGCATCTGCTGCTCGCCGCCGGAAAGGGTGCCCGAGACCTGCCGGGTGCGCTTGGCCAGCACCGGGAAAAGCTTGTAGACCATCTCCAGGTCGGCCTGGGTCTGGGCCTTGTCCGGGTGCAGGTAGGCCCCGGCCATGAGGTTTTCGATGACGCTCAACTCCCGGAAGGGCCTCCGCCGCTCCGGGCAGTGCACCAGACCCATGCGCACGATCTCGTGGGCCGGAGCCTTTTCTATGGCCTTGCCGTCGAAGCTTATGCGCCCCTTGAGGGTCACGTCGCCTCCGGCAGTGCCCCTGAGGGTCATCTTTTCCCAGGCCACCAGGCCGGTGACCGCCCTGAGCAGGGTGGTCTTGCCGGCGCCGTTGGGGCCCACCAGGCTCACCAACTCGCCCTCGTCCACCGACATGCTCAGGTCGTTGATAAGCATGGCCTTGTCGTAAGAGACCGTCAGGTTGGCAACCTCAAGAAGCACTTAGACCCCTCCCTCTCCAAGATAGGCCTCGATCACCTCGGGATTGGCCACGATTTGCTCCGGCGTGCCGTCGGCGATGATGGTGCCGAAGTCCAAGACGATAATGCGGTCCACGATCTTCATGAGCTGGGCCAGCTTGTGCTCGATGATGATCATGGCCGGGCCCTCGCTGTGCAGCCGCCCGAAGCGGCCTCCCTTGTGCAGCCGGGCGATAGACTTGGCCATGAGGTCGGTCTCCGCCGGGCTCAGGCCGCCGAAGGGCTCGTCCAACAGCAGCAACTCCGGCTCGGTGGCCACCGCCCTGGCCACCTCCAGGCGCTTAAGGTCGCCCTGGGACAGGGTGGAGGCCTTTTCCAGGGCCATGTCCGAGATGCCCGCGAACTCCAGGGCGTCCATGGCCTTGGCCTCCACCTTCTTGACCCACTCGCCGCGCTTCATGGCCCGAGGGCTCAGGCAGGAGACCATCACGTTGGCGATGATGGGCAGGCGGCGGAAGGGGCGCATGTTCTGGAAGGTGCAGGCGATGCCCATGTTCACGATGTCCCAGGTCTTCTTGCCGGTGATGTTCTTGCCCTTGAAGCGGATTTTGCCCCGGTCGGGGCGCAGGATGCCGCTGATCAGGCGCACCAGGGTGGTCTTGCCCGCCCCGTTGGGGCCGATGAGCCCGACTATTTCGTCGCGGCTCATATTGAAGCTGACCTCGTTGGTGGCGGTCAGTCCTCCGAAGTCCTTGTGCAGGCCGCTTATCTCCAAGAAGGGCTGGGCCATGACTAGCTTTCCTCCGCCTCTTCGCGCAGCTCTCGGCGGGAGACCTTGCCCACGTCGGTCTTGGGCAGCTCACCCCTGAATTCGATGATCTGGGGCACCTTGTAGTGGGCCATCTTGGCCTTGCAGTGGGTGATGAGCTCCTCCTCGGAGACCTTGCCCCGGGCCTCGGCCTGCAACACGACGTAAGCCTTGATGAGCTGTCCCACCTTGGGATCGGGCACCCCCACCACTCCGGCGGCCTTCACCTGGGGATGGTTGTAGAGCACCTCTTCCACGTGCTTGGCGAACACTGAGTAGCCCTTGTGCTTGATCAGGTCCCGCTTGCGGTCGAAGAAATGGAAGTAGCCCTCCTCGTCCATGCTCACCAGGTCCCCGGTGCGCATCCAGGTCTTGCCTTCCATCTCGATCATGGTGTCCTTGTTGTCGTCGGGCCGCTGCCAGTACCCCTGCATGATGTTGGGCCCGCTGAGCACCATCTCCCCCACCTCGCCCACGGGCACGAACTCGTTGGAGTCCACTTCCATGATGGCGGCGGTTATATTGGGGATGGGAATGCCGAAGGAGCCCCGCTTGGGCCGGTGCAGGGGGTTGGTATGGCTCACCGCCGCGGTCTCGGTCATGCCGTAGCCCTCGGTGATGTGGCTGCCGGTGCGCCGCTCCCAGCCCTCCACGGTGCTTTCGTGCAGGGTGTCCGCGCCGCACACGATTACCTTGATGCGCTTCCAATCCACCCGGTCGGTCTTGTCGTACTCCTTCAGGTACTCGTACAGGGTGGGCACCCCGTAGAAGCCCGAGGCGTCGTAGCGCTCCACCGCGTTTAATATCTCGTCCATGTCCGGGGTGGTGAACAGCACCATGGTGTAGCCGTTGACCAGGCTGGTGAGCATGATCACCACCTGCCCGTAGATGTGGAACATGGGCAGGAAGGCGATGACCGTCTCGTTGCCCTCCTCGAACTTGCTGCTCCAGAAGGACAGGGCCTGGGCCTGACAGGCGATGATGTTGTAATGGGTTAGCATGGCCGCCTTGGGCAGGCCGGTTGTGCCGCCGGTGTAGGGCAGCGCTGCCAAGTCGTTCATGGGGTCCAGGCTCGCCTGGGGCGCTTGGGCGGGCGACTTTTTAATGAGGTCCTGAAACTTCAGCAGGCCGTCGCGCTGGATCATGGCCTCATCGGGCACGTGCATGCCGCCGTAGGCCCTGGCCATGATTTTCTTGGCGAAGATTTTCTTGAGCTTGGGCAGGTACTCGTCCACTCCGGTGATGACCACCTGATCCAGGGCAACCCCGGCCTCGGCCACCTTGTCGTAGAGGATGTCCTGGCACACCACCACCTTGGCTCCGCTGTCGCTGAGCTGGTGGCGCACCTCCTGGCTGGTGTAGACCGGGCTCACCGGGGTGACCACCGCCCCCACTTTCAAGGCGCCCAGATAGGCTATGACGTACTGGGGGCAGTTGAGCAGGAACAGGGCCACCCGGTCGCCTTTTTGTATCCCCAGGCCGCTCAGGGCCGCGGCGAAACGGTCCGCCTGGTCCTTGAGCTCCCGATAGCTTATCTTTTTGCCGTAGTAGATCAGCGAGGTCTTGTTGCCGTACTTTTCCACCACCTGATCGAACATTTCCGGAATGGAAACCACGGGGATGTCCATTTCGGGGGACACGTCCTGGGGGTAATGCTGCAACCAGGGTTTGGACAAGTAGGCTTCTTTGGCATCCATGCTATTTCACCTCACACGTTGCTGGGGAATAAGGACCTGCCGTGGTCTAGTCCAAAGCGGCGTCGCATATGCGGCACCTCTGTCTGCTGAAAACGTTGCGCACCTTGCAGCGGGGGCATTCGGTCTCGATCTTGTCACGCACCCAGGGGATGAGTCCCTCGGGCATGAACAGCAAGGTGAGCAGCACCAGGGCCGCGAAAATGAACATGCGTATCTCGGGCAGACTGGGGAACTGGTCCAGCACTATGCGCAGAATCTCCATGAGGGGGTAGAGGATGAAGACCCCGGCGATGGGCCCGTAGATGGTGACCATGCCGCCGAACACCGCCCAGATGATCACCTGGAAGGACAGGCCCACCTCCAGGCCGGAAGGCCCGGCCAAACGCATGAAGTGGGCGTAGAGGCCGCCGGCCACGCCCGCGAAAAAGCCGCTCATGCAAAAGGCCAACAGCTTGTAGCGGGTGGTGTTGACCCCGGCGGTGCGCACCGCCAGCTCGTCCTCGCGGATGGCGTGCAGGATGATGCCGGTCTTGGAGTCGGTGATCTTCCACATGGTGAAACCAAGGATCAGCATCAGCCCGCTGGTCAGGTAGTAGTCCATGACCCGCGAGCCGGTGAGGCGCGACAACCCGGCCAGGCCCAGTTCGCCTCCGGTGATGCTGGGAATGGCGAAGACGATGCCGGTGAGGATGATGGGGAAGGCCAAGGTGGTCAGGGCCAGGTAGGAACCCTTTAGCCTGAGGCAGGGGATGCCCACGATCAGGCCGGTGAGCACTCCCCCCACCGCGCCCAGGGGGATGGAGAAATACGGCGGCAGGCCCAGCTTGAGGTTCAACAGGGCGGTGACATAGGCGGCCACCCCGAAGAACAGGGCGTGGCCGAAGTTCATCTGCCCGGTGAAGCCCGAGAGCAGGTCCCAACTCGCCGCGAAAATGGCGAAGATGGAGGTGAGTATCAGCACCCGGAGGAAGTAATAGTCCTGGGTGAAAATCGGCAGGGCCATGAGGGCCACGATGAATACGAGCACCGCCACGCGGCTGGGGAGAACCAGCACCTCGGTGCGCAGGATGCCCACGGTTCTACGGAAGTACACGCCCAGCAGGCCCATGCTAACGCTCCTCCTCGAAAGAAACCCCGAACAGGCCCTCAGGTCTGATCAAAAGCACCAAGATCATGATGGACAGGGCCACCGAGTCCTTGAGAAAGGAGCCCATGGGCACCAAAAACACCACCAGGGACTCGGCGAAGCCCAGGATGAAGGCCCCCACGAAGCTGCCCTCTATGCTGCCCAGGCCGCCCAGGACCACGATGGCCAGCATCATGATGAGCGGATGCATCCACATGGTGGGCTCCACCGTGACCAGGGGCACCACGATGGCTCCGGTGATCGCGGCCATGCCCACGGACACGGCCATGGTGCCCATGGCCACCCGGGTCACGTTCATGCCCATGAGGTTGGCCACCTCCCGGTCCTGGGCCGTGGAGCGGATGGCCAGGCCCAGGCGGGTCTTTTGCAAGAACATCCTGGTGGCCACCAGAACCACCAAGGCCAGGCCCAAGGCCAGCAGGTGCTGGTAGGTGACTTTCACCCCCAGGATGGTGGCGTAGCCGTCAATCAGGGGGTTCACTCCCAGGTAGTGGCCGCCGAAGATCATCAGGAAGACTTCCTGGATCATCATGGCCACGGCGATGGTGGCTATGAGCACCGCCGCCTCGTGCTCCTGGATTGGCTTGATGAAAAAATTGTAGATCAAAAGGCCCAGGATCACGGTGAGCACGATGGAGGCCACCATGGCCAGGGGGGCGGGCAGACCCATCAATTTGGTGCCCACGAAAATCAGGTAGGCGGCGGTCATGTACAGGGCGGTGTGGGCGATGTTGATGATGCGCGCCACGCCCAGCACCAGGGAAAAGCCAATGGCCAGCAGGGCGTATACGCTGCCCTTGATCAAGCCGTCGATGATGATGTCCAGTATCATGCGTCCACCCCGCGGGCTCCCGGCGATGAGCCCAGATGGTAGGCGCGGCCCGGGGTTCCCGCGCCTGGGATTGGCTGATCATGCCTCCTAGCCCCTCCGGGCCGGGGGCCCGGAGAGACTAAAGGGGCAGTCGCTTACTTCTTGTTCTTCCAGTATCCCACGACCCAAGGGGGCAGCTTGAAGGGCACGGTGCCCTCGTAGAACACCTTTTCCCAGTGATAGGGCCACACGCACTTGATCTCGCCGTCCTGCCACTGGGTGCCGATGGCGGTCACGTAGCCGGGACCCCAGGTCACGTCGTGGGACTTGTCGAAGACCACCCGCCCGGCGGTGTCTATGTAGTCGGTCTTCTCCAGGAAAGGCAGAACCTTGTCGGAGTTGACGCTGCCGGCCTTCTCCACCGCTTCCTTGAGGATGTACAGGGCGTCATAGGTTCCGGCGGTGTAGTTGGGAGCCTGCTTGAAGAGCTTCACGTACTTGTCGTAAAAGGGGATGGTCTTGGGGGTGATGGCCACCCTGGCGTAGGTGTTGATGGTCTCTACGTAGTTGCCCTTGCCGCCGGTCGCCTCCCAGAAGCCGGACTTCTGGGACTCCACGTTGATGCCCACCGCCACGGCGGGCACCTTCAGCTCGCCCATCTGCTTGGCGAAAGTGAGGCCCACCGAGGAAGAGAAGGTGGTGAACACGATGTGGGCCCCGGACCGCTGGATCGCCGCCAGCTCGGCGGTGCAGTCCTTGGCCACCGGAGAGGGACGCCACACGCCCACCACTTCCATGCCCATCTTGGCCGGTAGCAGCTTCTGGGAGATATTGACGATGGGATCGGCCCAAGCGGCCTTTTCGGCTACCACCGCCACCTTGATCTTCTTGATACCCAGGGTTTTCTTCATGATGGCCGCGGCGGTGCCCAGCAGAATGAAGTCAACCTTGCCCAGATAGCTGGAGTTGATGGGGGTCAGGCGGAACCAATACTTATAGCGGTCGTAGTCCTTGGTGACCCGGGTGCACAGCTCCGGGTGGGCCGCGCCGCAACCGATGAATATCTTCTTGGCGTCCATGGCGATGTCCTGCATCACCTGCACCGCCTCGGTGCGGAAGCCGCCCACCAAAAAGTCCACGTTATAGCGGCTCACCGCCATTTCCACCGCGTTGGTGGCGTCGGGTATGCTCAAAAACTCGTTGGTGTCCACCTTGATGAGCTTGATGGGCCGCATGACGCCGGCAACTTTCACCCCACCGGCGCCGTTGATTTCGTCGGCCGCCATGCTGGCCCCGTTCCAGTGCCCCTCCCCCTGGGTGAAGGACATGGGACCCAGCACTCCGATCTTGATGGGTTCCACGGCCCCCACCGGCAGGCACATGGCCAGGACCAAAGACAGCCCCAACAGCAATGTCCCGACTCTCCCCAAAAATTGCATGATACTTCCCTCCCTTTTGACTGTTGGGCCAGACCGCTTGCCTGGGCAGGGAAACTGCCGGAAGCGAGCCGTGGCCGGGTCTCCTTGGCTGGGCGGAAGCCAGAGGCCCGCCGCCCTTGCTCAACCGGAGCTTTGCGCCGATGCCGGCGCCGCGCTCCAGCGGGATCGTCCAATGGGAAGCTGATTGATCAAGCTGTCTGCGGTTCAAGGTGTCGTGCTGGATGAGGCGCAGATATTCACCGAAACAAAGTCGATATCCGCCTGGCCGTGGGCGCCCGCCGTACGGCGCTCCAGGCCTAAAACATTCGATACATCAGCGGCCGGTTCTGCATCGGCCGTTCAATGCCTTGATGATGGTTGGCTGAGTGCGAGCCACGGCCCCACGAGGGGCGATGGGTGATTTTGTGTTGATACAAAGGATGTAAGGACGCGGGCTGTTGAATGTGGTCCAAGCCATTTTGGCATAAAACCCGTCCTGTTTTCACCCCAGGAAAGCAACCCTGTCGTTTTGGAGGGCGACATGGCCCCGATCAGACTCCGCGCCGGATTCCCGGCACCCGGCCCCAAAAGATGGAGGACCTTCACAGTTAGAACCGTCCGGCCGGGCCGCCTCTCCGAGGCTGCCGATTCGCTCTATCCGCGTATACTGTATATTCGCGCTCAACGTTTAGTCAAGCTATTCGTCAAGAATATTTAATTTAGTATTAACTTAAAGATACCTTGCCAACTTAACCGTGTCATGCGATCATGCAACGAGTTGTTGTGTCATGTATGGCGTGGTGTCTGGGGCAGCTGTGGGCATTATCCAGCGCACTGCCCCCCAATGATCGGCTTCCTGGATTTCTAGGCTAGGAAATGGGGCCATGCGTGGCGCGCCAAAAATTGGCCAGAACAGCGGCGGATGATTTGGGTTTTCTCGCCGGGTAGTGTAAAAAAGTAGCCGATATGAATATGGTTCATCCGCACCCAGATTAGGTTTTATTTGCAACAAACCGGGGGGAGGTAGGGTTGCGATGAAAATAAGTGAATTGGCCAGGCGCACCGACGTGCCCAAACAGACCATCCATTATTATATAAGGTCCGGCCTGCTGCCCAAGCCCCGCAAGCTGGGCTCCAACTCCGCCGACTACGATGAAAGCTATGTGGAACGCATAAGGCTCATCAAGGAGTTGCAAAACGACTTTTTCCTGCCCCTGCCCACCATCAAGAAAATCATGTGGGAAAACCGTAGCGCCAGCAAGATGGCCATGCTCAAGCTGCGCACGGAATATTTCCGCCCCATGGAGCACTACCTGGGAACCGGGGTTAAAGGCGACGAGGCTTTTCTAAAGGCCACCAGCCTGGCGGCGCGTTGGCTGCCCATACTCAAGGAGTTCAACCTGGTCAGCTCCCAGCAGGAAAACGGCGAAAACGTCTATTCCCAAGACGACATCATCGTAGCCAAGGTCATGGTCAACATGGCCAAACTGGGCATCAATCGGGCCAACAAATTCAAACCCGAGGTGACCCTGCCCATGCTGGCCAACACTTTCAAGGAAGTGGCCAAGGACCTTATCGAAGACTTCCGCCGAGCCACCGGGGACATGAAACCGGCCGAGCGGGAAGAACTGGCCCTCAGGGGCCACGAGATCATGGGCGTGCTTTGCTACCACCTCTATCGCAAGTACGCGCGGGAATACCTGCAAGAAAAGCCTAGAAGCTAGTTCCGTGCCTTCAGCGCCCCGTAGCCGGGGCCTTCGCCTTTGCATCCTGTTTTTTCCGAACCATCGTTCATTTTTTTCTTGCATTAGTTCATTGGTTTGCTTGTATAATCTATGTGTTGCAAGTTTAGTGCAGAGCAACGCAATACGTTATTTGTCAACATAATAACGGTCTTAACCACTCGGGCGAAGCTTAATTCAGGGGAGAGGGCCACGGTGTCACGGCTCGCGCGGGCCAAGGCTGGGCGGGATATCCCGCCGCCTCCGGGTCGATCGGCGCCGGGACGGTGACGGCAACCCCTTTTTGGTCTAGGGAGAGGGAAATGAACACGCAGTACCAGACGGTCAAGGTGGAGTTGATCGACGGGGTGGCCATCCTGCAGATGGACAATCCCCCGGTCAACCAAATGTCCGAGCACTTCATCCTGGAGTTGAAGCAGGCCACCTTGGAGGCGGTGGAGGACCCGGAGATAAAGGTGATCATCCTCACCGGCACGGGCAAGAACTTCGTGGCCGGGGCCGACGTCACCCAGCTTCTCACCGTCAAGGACAAGGCCCCCTTCGTGGCCAAGCTCATGGATGTGCACCGCTGGTTGAACGCCATGGAGGCCTCTCCCAAGCCCATCATCGCGGCCATCAACGGCAACTGCCTGGGCGGGGGCATGGAGATCGCCCTGGCCTGCCACTACCGCATAGCCGCCAAAGGGGTGAGCCTAGGCCTGCCCGAGGTTAAGCTCGGCCTGCTGCCCGGCAGCGCGGGCACCCAGCGCATGCCCCGGGTCATCGGCCTGCCCGACGCCCTGGACCTCATGCTCACCGGCAAGTTCATCAAGGCCCAAAAGGCCTGGTCCCTGGGCCTGGTGGACGAGGAGGTGCCCCTGGAACAGTTGCGCCAGGCGGCGCTCACCGCGGCGGGCAACTTCCAGAAGGGATTATTGAGCCACCAGAGCCGCCGGGCCAGCCGCCGCTTCGACCGCCTGCCCAGCGCCAGTGAAAAGACCCACCTCATCAATTTCATCAAGGCCCAGACCACGCCCAAGGCCAAGGGCTACATCGCCCCCTTCAAGATCATCGAGGCGGTGGAAAAGGGGCTATCCACCGACTTCGAGGCGGACATCACCCGCGAAGCCGACCTGTTCGGCGACTGCCTGGTGTCCGACGTGGCCAAGAACCTCATCGGCATCTTCCTTAACGAGCGCTCCGCCGGGCGCCTGCCCCGCATCAAGGGCCTGACCCCGGCCAAGCCCCAAAAGGTGGGCATGCTGGGCGGCGGGGTCATGGGGTCGAGCATCGTTCACCTATTGCTCTCCAGCGGCCTGGACGCGGTGCTGTGGGAGGTGAACGACCAGGCCCTGGCCAAGGCGGTGGAGGCCATCAAGAAGACATTCGCCTACAAGATAAAGATCAAGAAGCTCAAGCCCGAGCAGCTGGAAGCCCTGATAGCCGAAAAGCTCACCACCACCACCAAGCTGGAGGACCTGGCCGGGGTGGATCTGGTGATCGAGGCGGTCTTGGAAAACATGGAGGTGAAGCAGGACATCTGGAAAAAGCTGGAGGGCATCTGCCGGCCGGACGTGATCTTCGCCACCAACACCTCGGCCCTGCCCATCACCGAGATGGCCACGGTGCTGGCCGACCCCGGCCGCATGATAGGCCTGCACTTCTTCAACCCGGCCGAGCGCATGCCCTTGCTGGAGATCATCTGCGCGGCGCAGACATCCGACCAGAGCCTGGCCACCAGCGTGGCCTTTGGCCGCACCATCAAGAAGGTGCCGGTGGTGGTAAACGACGGCCCCGGCTTCTACGTATCGCGCCAGTTGGGCGGGCTCATGGGCGGCTCGGTGTTCCTCATGGCCGACGGCGTGAGCCCGGTGGATATCGAGGCGGCCCTCATGGACTACGGCATGCCCATGGGACCGGCCACCTTGTCCGACCTAACCGGCATCGACATCAACTACCACGTTAACCAGACCTTCGCCCGCCGCCTGGGCGAGCGCTACAAGGTCCACCCCCTCACCGAGGCCATCTACGCCCTGGGCGATTACGGCCGCAAGACCGGGCGGGGCCACTTCGACTACAGCGGCCCCAAGCCGGTGCCCAACCCTCGCGTGGCCCAGGTGCTGGCCGACTACCTCAAAGAAAACCAGGTGCCCCCCCGCGAGATGAGCAAGCAAGAGATCATCGACGTGATGCTGGCCAACGGCATCAACGAGGCGGCCCTGATGATGGAACAAGGCATCTGCGACCGCCCGGCGGACATGGACCTGGCCATGATCTACGGCACCGGCTTCCCGCCCTACCGGGGCGGCATCTTCCGCTATGCCGACAAGTGGGGGCTGGACAAGGTGTTGGCCAAGCTCACCGAATTGGAAGCGCGTTACGGGGCCCGCTTCGCCCCGGCCCAGCTTATCAAGAGCATGGCCGCCGAGGGCCGCACCTTCTATCAGGACTAGGGAAGGCGCGGCATGGCCGATAGATTCGTAAGCCTGCGCAACTTGCGCTTCCTGCTCTACGAGGTCATGCAGGCCGAGCGGCTGGCCGCTTGGCCCCGCTTCGCCGAGTACGACCGCGAGAGCTTTGACATGATGCTGGACACCGCCCTGCGCCTGTCCAGCGAGTTGCTCTTTCCGGCCCTGCGGGAGCTTGACCAGAACCCGCCCAGCTTCGAGGACGGCAAGGTGCTGGTGCGTCCGCTGGTGCGCGTCTTCCTGGCCCAGGCCGGTGAAGGTGGCTGGGTGGGCGCGCCCTTTGACTACGAGCACGGCGGGCTCCAGCTTCCCACCATGATCAACACCTCCTGCCTGTACATGTTCAACGCGGCCAACTTCTCGGCCGCAGCCTACCTGGGCCTCACCACCGGCGCTGCCCATCTGATCCTGTCCTACGGTAGCGAGGAGCTACAGGAAGCCTACGTGCCGCCCATGCTGGAGGGACGCTGGCAAGGCACCATGGCCCTCACCGAGCCCCAGGCGGGCAGCTCCCTGACCGACGTGGCGGTGAGCGCCGAACCCACCGAGCAGGGCCACTACCTCATCAGCGGCCAGAAGATATTCATCTCCGCCGGCGACCACGACGGGGCCGACAACGTGGTGCATCTCATGCTGGCGCGCATCAAGGGCGCGCCAGCCGGAATCAAGGGCATCTCCTTGTTCGTGGTGCCCAAGCTGCGCCCCGAGGGCGGCGGCTTGGTCCCCAACGACTTGGCCACCGCGGGCCTGTTCCACAAGATGGGCTATAGGGGCTGCCCCATTGTGCAGCTTTCCATGGGCGAGGCGGGCGACTGCCGGGGCTGGCTGGTGGGCGAGCCCCACAAGGGCCTGTCCTATATGTTCCAGATGATGAACGAGGCCCGTATCGGGGTGGGCAAGCAGGCCACGGCCGTGGCCTCGGCCGCCTATTACGCCTCGCTGCAGTACGCCAAGGAACGCCTGCAGGGCCGCCCGGTGGGCGACAAGGACCCCAACCAGCCTCCCGTGCCCCTGATCCGCCACGCGGACGTCAAGCGGATGCTGCTGTTGCAGCGGGCGGTGGTGGAGGGCTCCCTGTCCTTGATCCTGCAAGCGGCCTGGTACGCCGACCTGTACGCCCACGGCCCGGAGGAAAGCCGCGAGGACGCCTTCCTTCTGCTGGAGCTCATAACCCCGGTGGTCAAGAGCTACCCCTCGGAGATGGGCATCCTGTCCACCAGCGCGGGCATGCAGATTTTGGGCGGCTACGGCTACACCGACGAGTTCCCCCTGGAGCAGCTCTACCGCGACATGCGCATCCACCCCATCCACGAGGGCACCACCGGCATCCAGGGCATGGACCTGCTGGGCCGCAAGGCCATGATGCACCAGGGCCGCGCCCTCAAGCTGTTCGCCCAGGAGGTGAACAAGGACAGCGCTGCCGCTGAAGGCGTGGAGGCCTTGGCTCCCCAGGCTCGCCGCTTGAGCGAAGCGCTTGCCCTGTTGCGCCAGGCCACGGAAGCCAAGATAGCCCTGGCCGCCAGGGGCGAGATCGAGAACTTCCTTTCCGACGCCACCCTGTACCTGGAGCTGTTCGGGCTGGTGGCGGTTGCCTGGCAGTGGCTCAAGCAAGGAGTGGCCGCGTCCCGAGCCTTGGATGGCTCGCCCAGCCAGGCGGAGCAGAACTTTTACAACGGCAAGCTGGCCACCATGCGCTACTTCTTCGCCTATGAGCTGCCCAAGGCCCACGGCCTGGCCCAGCGCCTGGGGGAAGACGATGGACTCACCGTCAGCCTGCAAGAGGAGCATTTCGCCGACTGAGCAGGCTGAACGGTCATAGATTTAAACCAAAGGGTGATCCCACCCCTGCCATGGCAAGGAGAATCCAAATGCAAGAAGTAGTTATCGCCGGATACCTACGCACGGCCCAATCCCGCTGCCGCCCCAATGATCCCGGCCGGGACTGGTTCCACGCCCTGAGGGCCGACGAGTTGCTGGCCCAGGTGCTGCCCGAGCTCATTAAGCGCTCCGGGGTGGAGGCCAAGGAGGTGGACGACTTTATCGTGGGCTCGGCCACTGGGGTGGGCGAACAGTGGACCTACGGCGGACGCACTCCCATCTTCCTGGCCAACCTGCCTGAGACCATCGCGGCAAAATTCGTGGACCAGCAGTGCGGCTCGGCCATGGCCGGGGTGCACATCGGTTTCATGGAGATCGCCCAGGGCTTCGCCGATGTGGTCATGGTGGGCGGTATGGAGCACATGACCAGGGTGCCCATGGGCGGCACCACCAAGGACCGGGGCCTGGCCGCGCCCAACCTGAACCTCTTCCTGAACCCAGAGTACCGCCACTGGGACATGATGAGCGCCATGAACATGGGGCTAACCGCGGAAAAGCTCTTCGCCCAGTCCGGCTGCACCAAGGAGGAGATGGATCAGTGGGCGGTGCGCTCTCATCACCGGGCGGCCCAGGCCCAGGCCGACGGTTTCTTTGACGGCGAGATATTGCCCATTGAGGCGCCCCAGGCCGACGGCACGGTGATGAGCGTGACCACGGACCAGGCGGTGCGCGGCGACACCACCCTGGAGGGCCTGGCCTCCCTGAAGCCCGCCTTCAAGAAAGACGGCGTCATCACCGCCGGGGTCAGCTCACCCCTGAACGCGGCGGGCACGGGCATCATTCTCATGTCCAAGGAAAAGGCCAAGGCCAAGGGCATCAAGCCCCTGGCCACCATCCGCTCCATCGGCTTCGCCGGGGTGGACCCCACCATCATGGGCCAGGGCCCGGTGCCCGCCAGCCTCAAGGCCCTGGAGAATCTGGGCATGTCGCCGGGCGACATCGACTACTGGGAGATCAACGAGGCCTTCGCCATCGTGGCCCTCAACTGCATCAAACAGTTGGGGCTCGATCCCGAGCGGGTCAACGTGATGGGCGGCGGCTTGGCCATCGGCCATCCCCTGGGAGCCACGGGCAACCGGCTCATCGGCACCCTGGCCCGCATCCTGGAGGCCAAGGGTGCCCGCTGGGGCTGCGCCAACGCCTGCGTGGGCGGAGGCCAGGGCGTGGCCACCATCATCGAGCGCGAAGCCTAGACGCACTAAACCGGCATAGGGCCCGTCCCGATTTTTTGTATCGGGGCGGGCCATTTTTTTGTTTTTGGGATTTGCCTCAGCCCTGAAATAGTCATAATAATTAGTGACAGGATGGGAAGGTTTAACTAGCACCCATGGGGGTAATCCGGGCATCATGCCTGAACGCAATTCATATAAAGGCGTGGTCTTCGCGGGTGGCGGGTCGCGCTGTTTTTGGCAGGCCGGTTTTTGGCAAACCGCCGGTCCGGCCCTGCACCTTACCCCCAGCGCGGTGGTGGCGGTGAGCGCGGGAGCCAGCACCGCCTGTCATATCTTCTCCGGCGAGATCGAGGCGGCCATGGAGTATTACCAGGCCGCCCACGCCCGCCGGGCCAGGTACGACCCTCCCGGACGCAACCCCTTCCTGCCCGACCCCACCGGCCTGAGGGTGTACCGCGAAGCCCTGGAATCGGTGCTGGAGGGCGAGCCCTTCCAGCGCCTGAAGCAGGGCCCGGACCTGCGCATCTTCATGAGCCGCCCCCCGGCCTGGGCCAAGTCTGCCCTGGGGGTGGGGCTGGGCTATCTGGGTTACAGCCTGGACAAGAGCATGGGCGATCCGGTGCACCACCGCTACGCCCGCAAACTGGGCTTCCAACCGATGGTGGGTCACGCCTCCCAGTGCGCCACGGTGCGGGAGTTGGTGGACCTGGTGGTGGCCTCGTCCTGTTTGCCGCCCATGGTGCCCTGGTGCAGTTGGAACGGCTGCAAGGTGGTGGACGGCGGCATCTTGGACAACGCCCCGTTGGAGGCTCTGGAGCCGGGCGAAACCCCGGCGCTGGTGCTTCTCACCCGGCGCTACCCGTCCCATGAGCTGCGCAACCACCCCGGCGTCACCTATGCCCAACCCTCCAAAGAGCTGGCAATCTCCAAGTGGGAGAAGGCCAACCCGAATCTGGTGCGGGAAAGCTACGAGCAGGGTCTGCGCGACGGCGAGCTTTTCGCCCGGCGCGGCGCGGAGGCCCTTTACTGAAACATCTTGGCGGGGACTAGCCCTCCCCTACTCTTGCTCGCGGGGAACTCGCTTGCCCTCGGGGGTGTAGTCGTAGAAGCCCTTGCCCACCTTGCGGCCCAGGCGGCCCTGTTTCACCAGCCTTTCCACCAGGTCGCAGCGGGCCACCAGCTCAATTTCGCCCATTGACTGCAAGAAACGGTCGATGAGCACGAAGGTGTCCAGGCCCGCGTTGTCGGCCACCTCGAAGGGACCGGCCGCCCAGCCATAACCCAGGCGCATGCCCGCGTCCAGGTCCTGGGGTGTGGTCACCCCGGAATTCACCAGATCCAGGGCCTCGCGGAAGGCGGCGCAGAACACCCGGTTCATGACGAAACCCGGGATGTCGCGGCCCACCGGCACCGGGTGCTTACCCAGGGCGCGGATAAAGGCGATGCTTCGCTCGAACACCTCGTCCGAGGTCTTGTCGCCCTTGACCACCTCCACCAGGCCCATTAGGGGCACCGGCCCGAAGAAGTGCAGCCCCAGCACCTTCTCGGGATGGGTGGTGGCCGAGGCCAGGCGGCTGATGGGAATGGAGGAGGTGTTGCTGGCGATAGGCGTGTGGGGCGGAGCCAGGCGGTCCAGCTCGGCGAACAGCTCCAGCTTGAGAGACTCGATCTCCAGGGCCGCCTCGAGCACCCAGTCGGCCTGGGACGCGCTCTCCAGGCTGTCCACGGGCGTCACCCGGGCCAGCACCGCTCCGGGGTTGTCGCTTATCAGACCCTTGGAGGCCAGCTTGCCCACCGAGGTCTTCATGCCCTCCATGGCCCTGTCCAGGGCCTCGGGTTTCACGTCCATCAGGCTGACCTGATGGCCCGCCTGGGCGCACACCTGGGCGATGCCCGCCCCCATGAACCCGGCTCCCACAACCAATACGCGCTGCATGTCATCAACTCCCGCTTCAGATGAACTCACTCGATGGTGAACAGGCCCTGATCGAATTCCGGCTTGTCCTTGTAGCGTTTCATGAACATGCCGGGCATGCGGTCCAGGTTGGCGAAGAACTGATCATCGGCCATTATGCCCGCCTGGTGCAAGGCCTTGATGATCTGCTCCGGCTTGGGCGGGCAGCCTTTCACCGCGATCATCTCCTTGATCTCCGGGTTGTCCTTGTGGGCCTGGTACATGCACTTGCCCAGGAGAATGGTCTTGTTGGCGCCGGGCCGGGGCTGCATTTTTTTGCCGGTCAAAACCTCCACGTTGTCCCAGGGCTCGCCGTTCCAGGTCATGGCGATGGCTGAGAGCACCGCGCCGTTTATGCCCGAGCAATAGGTGCACAGGCTGGTGTCGTACTTGTAGTAGGCCAGCCCGGCCACGCCGCGCTTGGCCATGGGCACCGGCAGGGTTCCGTCCTCGGTGTAGGGGAAGGCCCAACCGTGGTATTGGGCATGGTCCTCCACCGCCTCGCCCTTCACCTCCACCGATTCCAGCTCCAGGGAACGGCCCCGGTTCTTGGCGGCGTGGGCCAGGTGGGGCACGCTCTGGGGAGGGTGGCCCAGCAGGTTGGAGCCCACGATGTCCGCGGCCAGCACGTCCCAGGAGGCGGCCAGCAGGTCGCGGCGGTGGATCACGCCGTCAAAGGCCGGGCCGTACTCCGAGGTGAAGGTTCCGTCGATGATGGTGAGGATGGGGGGCATGGGGTCGGCCAGGCGGGCGATGTAGAAATTGAGATCCTTGTCCGGGTCCGCGTTGTGGCAGCGTTTGCGCGAGGTCACGTCGATCATGCCCTTGAGGTTCTTTATGCCCAGGCTGACCATGGTCTGGGCGTGGGTCTTCATCACCGGCAGGTCGATGACAAAATCGCTGGCCAGGATGTCCTGGTTGAAGTTGAGCTTCACCCCGTCGCCCAGGTCCACCTCCCTGAAGGGCCGCTGGAAGGTGTCCACCAGCTTTACCCCGTAGCGGTCCCTGAGCTTGGTGTAGCCCAGGGTTTCATAGGCGTGGGCCGAGGTCTCGGTGTCGTTGGCGCGCCCCAGGACCATGCCCTCGCCGATGGTGATGTCGCTCACCCCATGCTCGCGCAACAGGGTCACCACGTCGTTTATCAAGCGGCTGGTGGTGATCACCCCCCACTTGGGGAAATTGACCGCCTTGGTCCAGAAGACGATGTTGGGCTTTATGAAAACCTTGGCGTCGGCCGGGATGCGGTCCAGGCCGCCGCACAGCTCCACCGCCCGGCGCACCGGCTCCAAGGGCTGATCATAACGCACCAGGGAAACCAGGGGCTTGTCCATGCTTTTCTCCTTGCCGGCATGCGCCCGCCTTCTGACGGACCTAATTTCATTGGTAAGCGATCGGCCTAGTCCCAAACGCGCTATCGCCTTAGGCGAAGGCTCCTTCCGCCACCGCCTGGGCCTTGTCCAACAGGATGCCCACCTTGCCGCCCAAACGGGCGAAGCGGTTGTCCTTGGTCTGCCCGTGAAAATAGCGGAAGTAAATCTGCTGGGCGATGACCGCCAGGCGGAACAGACCAAAGCAATAGTAAAAGTCCATGCGGTCCATCACCCGCCCGGTTAGTTGCCCATAATACTCCACCGCCTCCCTGCGGGTCAGGCTTCCCGGCAGGTAGGTGACCATGGAGGCGCCCTGCACCATTTCCGGGGGGTCGTCTGGCTGGACCCAATAGGCCAGGGTGCAGGCCAGGTCCATGAGCGGGTCTCCCAGGGTGGCCATTTCCCAATCCAAAACACCGATTATTTTAAGAGGGTCATCCGAGGCCAGGACCACATTGTCCAGTTTCAAATCATTGTGGATCACCGCGGGGGTGGGGCTTTCCGGCGGCATCTCGGCGGCCAACCACCGCATCACCGCCTCGCCGTCGGGCACGTCCGGGGTGCGCGCCGCGCGGTAGCGCTTGCTCCAGCCCTCCACCTGGCGGCGCACGTATCCCTTGGGCTTGCCGAACCCACCCAGCCCGGCGGCCTGATAATCCACCGCGTGCAGCTCGGCCATCACCTCCAACAGGCGCTGGGTGAGCCGCCGCAGCTCCACCTCGCCAAAGGCCAGCTCCGGCGGCAACCATTGGCGCAAGATGATTCCCTCGATGCGCTCCATCACGTAGAAATGGCAGCCCATGATGGCCGGGTCCTCGCTGTAGACCAGGGGGCCGGGGCAATAGGGGAACACCGGGTGCAAGGCGCTCAGCACCTTGTACTCGCGGCTCATGTCGTGGGCGGTCTTGGCCTTGGTGCCGTGGGGAGGCCGCCGCAAGATCATCTCCCGCCCGCCCATGCGCAAAAAGTAGGTGAGGTTGGAGTAGCCCGAAGGAAACTGGCTGATCTTCAGCTCGCCGTCGAGAGCGGGGATGCTCAGGCGCAGGAACTTCTCCAGACGCCCGGCGTCCAGTTCCTCGCCCGGCCTTACCCGGGCGGCTTGGTCCAGAAGCTCAGTCATCATGAGCCTCCCCGGCCCCTGCCGGGCCCAGGCGGCCCTGGCAATATCCCTGGGCCAACCCCACCACGAAGTTGGCGTAGCGCTCCACGCTCACCCGGCGCTTGGCGTATTTCCAGCGCTTGAGGTACCAGTCTTGCAACATGCCCTTGATCACCGCGGCGGTGAGCAGCTGGTCCACCTCGGCGAAGACGCCTTGCCGCTTGCCTTCCTTGATGACCTCGGCGATGTGCCGCTCGGTGGCCAGTTCGCCCTCCTTGGCCCGCTGCTTCTCCACCTTGCCCAGGTGGCGCGCCTCCATGTAGGAGAAAAAGAACCAGGGCTGCATGGCCTCGCTGAGGTACAGGTGGGCCCGGATGGCGGAGGCCAGCTTTTCCGTCGGGGCCTCGCCGCCCGATACGGCCTGGCGCATCACCCGCCGGGTTATGCGGCGGCCCGCCTCCTGGATCATCTCCAGCAGGGCCTCCTTGCCGTTGAAGTAGTCGTAGAGCGCCCCGATGGAAAGGCCGCTGGCCTTGCTCAGGTCACGCATGGTCATGGCCTGGAAGCCCTTTTGGTTGCTCACCTTGAGGGTGGCCTGAAAGATCAGTTCCAGGTTCTTGAGCGCGGTCTGCTGCTTTTTGGCCTTTATGTCCTCGCGGTGAGCGGCCAGCATCTCCAGGCAAAAATCCTCCTGGGTCAGCTTGGCCTGGCGCTTGAACTGACGGTAGGTCATGAGAGGCCGTGCTCCGCCGCGTACCCCTTGAGGATACGCCGGGCCACCGAGACCTTGTGCACCTCGTCAACCCCGTCGTAGATGCGCGACGAGCGCTCGCCCCGGTAAAAGGTGGCCAGCACGGTGTCGTCGGTGACCCCCAGGCCACCGTGCACCTGCACCGCCCGGTCCAGCACCCGCTGCATCACCCCGGCGGTGTAGAACTTGATCAGGGAGATGTCCTGGCGGGCCTCCTTCTGGCCGTAGTGTTCGATGCGCCAGGCGCAGTTAAGCACCATGAGCCGGGCGGCGCGCATCTCGGCGGCGCTTTCGGCAATCCAGGCCTGGATGATCTGCTTGTCGGCCAAGTGCTTGCCCGGGGATATCTCCCTGGTCAGGGCCTGGTGGCACATCATCTCCAGGGCCCGGTTGCAGATGCCGATCCAGCGCATGCAGTGGTGGATGCGGCCAGGACCCAGGCGTTCCTGGGCGATTACGAAGCCGTGGCCCTCGGGTCCCAGCAGGTTGGCTCGGGGCACCCGGCAGGACTGGTAGAGGATCTCGCCGTGGCTGTGCCAGCCCGAGCCCGCGTGGCCCATCACCGGGATGTTGCGCACCAGGTTGAAGCCGGGAGTGTCAGTGGGCACGATGATCATGGAGGCCCGCAAGTGGCGGGGGGCGTCGGGGTTGGTCACCGCCATCACGATGGCGAAGGATGCGCCGTCAGCCGAAGAGGTGAACCACTTGTGCCCGTTGATCACGTAGTCTTCGCCGTCGGCGACCGCGGTGGTGTCCATCAGCACCGGGTTGGATCCCGGCTGCTCGGGCTCGGTCATGGAGAAGCAGGAGCGGATGTCACCGGCGATGAGCGGCGCGAGGTATTTCTCTTTTTGCTCAGGAGTGCCGTACTTGATGAGAATCTCGATGTTGCCCGCGTCCGGTGCCTGGCAGCCGAACACGTACACCCCCAGGGGATTGCGGGCCAGGGCCTCGCACACCAGGCCGTAGTCCACCAGGCCCAGACCCATGCCCCCGTACTCCTTGGGGTGCAAGGGAGCCCAAAGCTCCATCTGCTTGACCATCTCCCGCTTGGCCTTGAGCACCGGCACCAGCTCCTCCCAGGGACGGTGCAAAAAGTCCTGCTCCAGGGGGATGAGCTCCTTGTCCACGAACTCGTTGATAAGCTCCAGGATGGTCTGGGTTTCCTCGGATATTTTAAAATCCATGACGAGTCCTTCCGGCCTAGCGGTAGGTGATCAACTCCGCCTTCTGGTGCAGTTCCAGATGGGTGGTGGAGTTGAACAGGGAAAGGGAAAAATCGCGGTCATTGTAAAAAAAGCTGCTCAGGGAGGCGTTCTTGATGACCCAGGTGATGCGCAGGGCGGTTTCATCGCCTAGGCCCAGGGCCAGGCGCAGGGCGGCGGAGATGGGTCCGCCGGAGGTGAACACCAATACTGTCTTGCCCCGGCCATTGTCGGCGCGCACCCGCTCCAGGGCCGCCTGGACGCGGGCCTGGAACTGATCCCAGGCCTCGCCCTGGTCCAGGGGGTAGCGCCCGGAGATCCAGCGGCGCATGGCCCCCTCGTAAACGGTCTGAAAGGCCTTGCGGTTCTCGAGCATATGGGGCGCGGCCTTGTCTACGGCCGGGTCTTCCCGCCGCATGGCCGGCAGCAGAGACTTGATGATGGGGATGGATTCGTACTCGTTGAACTCGGGCAGCACCTGGAGCTGAGGAGGCGAAGGCAGCGCCTCCAGGGCGGCTCGGGCGGTGGCCTGTTGCCGGGACATGGTGCCGCAATAGGCGGCGTCAAAGGACAGACCCAAGCGGGCCAGATGCTCGCCGGTCAGGGCCGCCTGGCGCAGGCCCAGGTCTGAGAGGCGGTCGTAATTGTCCTGGCCGAATGACGCCTGGCCGTGGCGCATCATGTACAAAACGCTCATGCCTGATGGGTTCTCCCCGGCCCTTGGAGGGCCGTTAATGCCGTAGCTAAATGTAGCCGCGTCCGGTGGTGAATTGCAACTATTTTCCGAGCGATCGTTCGTTTTTTATTGGCAGGAGCCGGGGCTTGGCCTACACTATGACCAGCGATTCACCAGGACCATGAACAGAGGGAAGCCGTGCGCCTGCTGGTGTGCCTCAAACAGGTGTGGGAGCCGGAGAGTCTGTTCGACCTCCAAGAGGCCGAGCTCCGTCCCCGCTCTCCCCTGCGCCGCAAGATCAGCTCCTACGACGAACTGGCCCTGGAGGAGGCCCTGCGCCTCAAGGACCGCCTGCCGGAGGCGCGGGTCACCGCGCTCAGCGTGGGGGCCGCCACGGCGGTGGATGCCCTGCGCCGGGCCCTGGGCATGGGAGCCGACCAGGCGGTGCACATCCTGGCCCCGGAGCAGCCGACGCCCCGCCCGGCCACTCTGGCCGCCTGGATCGCGGCCTGGGCCGGGGAGCAGGGCTTCGACCTGATCCTGGCGGGGGGCATGTCCGAGGACGCCATGCAGGGCGCGGTGGGGCCCATGCTGGCCGCCAAGCTGGGGCTGCCTGCCGTGACCTCGGTGATAAAATTGGATGCCGGAAGCAACGCCCTGGAGGTTGAGCGGGAGATGGAGGGCGGACGCCGCCAGCGCCTGTCCGTCCAACTGCCTGCGCTGGTCACCATCCAGTCCGGCCCCAACCAGCCCCGCTACCCCACCCTGTCCAATTTATTGCGGGCCAAGAAGACCACGCCGCTTACCATTGAAGCCGTCGACCTGGCCGCGCCGCTGGAGCGCGAAAAGGTGCTGGCCCTGGCCCCGCCGGAAAAGCGGCGGGCGGGCTTGGTGCTGGAAGGCGACACCACCCAAAAGGCGGAACGCCTGTTGGCCATCCTGCGCGAAAGGGCCCTGTTGTGAGCGCGGCGACCAAGCGGTTGGTGGTGGTGGCCGAGCACGCCCAGGGGCGTCTAGCCCCGGTGACTTGGGAGTTGCTGGCCTGCGCCCGGCAAGTGGCCCCGGCCCTTGAGCTGGAGATAACCGCCGTGGTGCTGGGGCAAGAACCTCAGCCGCTGGCCCAGGAAATCGCCCGCCGTAGCGGGGTCAAGACCTGGGCGGTGGAGGTGGAAGGCCTGGCCCATTTCCACGGCGAGGCCCAACGCCTGGCCTTGGCCGGACTGCTGCCGCGCCTGGAGGCCCAGGTGGTGCTGGGAGCGCACTCCACCTCGGGCCTGGACTGGGCCCCGGCCTTGGCCACGGACCTGGGGGCCGCCTATATCCCTGGCGTGGAAAGCGTTAGCCGGGGAGCGGATGGCCCGGCTTTTTGGCGCAGCGCCCATTTCGGCAAGGCGCGCGAAAAGCTGACCCCTGAGACATGGCCCCTGGTGCTCACCGTGCAACCGGGCGCCTTCGAGGCCGCCCCGCCCGGTGAGGTTGGCCAGGGCAAAGTGGAGGCGATACGCCTGAGCGCCCCGCCCTGCCGCACCAAAGTTCTGGAACTAGTGGAAGGCGCGGGAGCGGACGCGGGCCTGGGCCGAGCCCAGGTGGTTGTTGCCGCCGGGCGAGGCGTGGGCGAGAAGGAAAATTTGGAGTTGCTGCGCCGGGTGGCGGGCCTGTTCTCCTCGGCGGCCCTGGCCGGGTCGCGGCCAGTATGCGACCTGGGCTGGCTTGGCTATGGCCAGCAGGTGGGGCTCACCGGAGCCACGGTGGCCCCGCGCCTGTACCTGGCCTGCGGCATCTCCGGGGCGCTCCAGCACACCGTGGGCATGCAGGGCTCGGGGTTCGTCGTAGCCATCAACAGCGACCCCCAGGCGGCCATTTTCAACCTGGCCGACGTTTGCGTGGTGGAGGACCTCACCGCCTTTCTCTCGGCTCTGCTGGAGATGGCCGGAGGATGACGGAGGCCGAGCCGCTCCGGATGAACGTTGCCTTGCAAAGAAAAATGCCTTATACCAACCAAGGCGATTCGCTTTAATGGGATTAAACTTTCCGCTGGTTTTGCGTCTGGCGCGGCCCTGGCCACCACAACGCGAGCAATGCAAAAGCCAGGAAAAAGGATAAAAGAGCATGGAGCTTCTGTACGAAAAGAAAGAGCATATTGCCCTGTTCACCCTGAACCGTCCCGAGGTGTTCAACGCCCTCAGCCCAGAGTTGTTCAAGCAACTGCACGATGCCTTCGAGGACTTTGCCCAAGACCCCGAGCTGTGGGTGGGGGTGATCACCGGCGCGGGCGAGAAGGCCTTTTGCGCCGGGGCGGACGTAAAAACTTGGCTGCCCTTTGTAAAGGAGTGCCGCCAGAAGCCTTGGCTCCTGCCCACCACCCCCATGCGGGGCATGGAGTTGGACAAACCCCTGATCGCGGCCATCAACGGAGTGACCATGGGCGGCGGCCTGGAGACGGCCTTGGCCTGCGACCTGCGCATCGCCTCGGAAAAGGCCCGCTTCGGCTTCCCCGAGGCCCGCTTGGGCATCCTGCCCCGCCTGGGTGGCACGGTGCGCCTACCCCGCCTGGTGGGCAGCGCCTGGGCAGCGCAGATGATGCTCACCGGCAAGCCCATCGACGCCCAAACGGCCCTGTCCATCGGCCTGGTGAACCAAGTGGTGCCGCCCGAGCAGGTGCTGGAAACCGCCATGGCCCTGGCTCAAGACATCTGCCAGTGCGCCCCGTTGGCGGTGCAGGCCATCAAGAAGAGCATGCGCCGCACCGAAGGCATGTCCTTTGACGAGGCTCTGTGGTGCGAAAACGCCCTGGGCATGCCCCTGTACGACACCGAGGACTACCAAGAGGGCCGCATGGCGTTTGTCGAAAAACGGCCGCCCAAATTCCAGGCCAAGTAAAAACAGACGCCGTACCCACTTCACCCGCATCACAAAGGCCTGGCAATGGAATTTTTCTTCAATCCCTCCTCCGTGGCCGTGGTGGGCGCGAGCCCCGAGCGCACCGGCAAAAGCCTGCTCCTCAACACGGCGGCAAGCCGAGACGTGGCGGTGTACCCGGTCAACCCCAAGTACCAGGAGCTGGAAGGGCTGACCTGTTACCCCAGTGTGTCGGCCATTCCCCACCCGGTGGAGATGGCCATTCTGCTGGTGCCCGCCCGCTTCACCCTCCAAATCCTGGAGGAGTGCGCGGCCAAGGGCGTGCGCGGGGTGATGATCCAAAGCGCGGGATTCGCCGAGACCGGCGAGGACGGGCGCGAGTTGCAGGCCAAGTGCGTGGCCTACGCCCGCCAGGCGGGCATGCGCCTGTGGGGCCCCAACTGCATGGGTCTGGTGGACGTGCCGGGCAACAAGTACTTCACCTTCATGTCCCCCAACATCACCAGGGTCCTGCCGCCCCATGGCACCCTATCCCTGGTGGTGCAAAGCGGCATGCTCTCGGCCGGGTTCCTGGCCGACCTGGGCACCCGCCGGGGCATAGCGGTGAACAAGGCCTGCTCCATCGGCAACAAGTGCGACGTGGATGAGTGCGACGTGCTGGAATATCTGCTGCACGACGACAGCACCAAGGGCGTGGCCCTGTACCTGGAGTCCATGCCGAGGGGGCGGCGCTTCATGGAACTGGCCGAGGGAGCCACCAAGCCCCTGGTGGTGCTCAAATCCGGGCGCAGCGCCTCCGGAGCCAAGGCGGCCCTGAGCCACACCGCCAGCCTGGCCGGAAACGCCCGGCTGACCCAGGGGCTGTTGCAGGCGGTGGGCGTTGGCACCGCCCGCGACTTCCACCAGCTGGTGGACCTGGGCCGCTCCTTGTCCCTGTTGCCGGAAGTCCCGGCCGGGGCCAGAGTGGCGGTGCTCACCTTCAGCGGCGGGGCGGGCATCCTCTCCTGCGACCTTTTGGAAGACAACGGCCTGCCCCTGGCCGACCTGACTCCCGCGACCCTGGAGGAGCTGGCCAAGGTGTTTCCCCCCTGGATGCCGCCGGGCAATCCCGTGGATTTGTGGCCCGCCATGGAGCTGCACGGGCCCGGCCCCACCATGGATCATGCGGTGCAGGCGGTCTCCAATGACCCCAACGTGGACTTGGTGCTGCTGCACACCTTCCTGGGCGGCGCCCAGGATCAGGTGAACCTGGCCCGCTACAAGGAGCTGCTCTTCGCCCAGGGCAAAGGCATGGTGTTCTGGGCCCTTGGCCTGGACCAGCCGGTGAAGGACTTCGAGTCCCAGGCCCAGGCCGAGGGCGTGCCGGTGTTCAGCGAACTGGCCCGCACCGTGGACTGCCTGGCTGCGGCCAGCCGTCCCGGCCACCGCGCCGCATTGCCTCCCCGCCCTCAGGCTTCAGGCCGTCTCCTGCCCGTGGACCTGCCCCCCACCCAAGGCGTGTGGGACGAATATCAGGCCAAGCGCCTGCTGCGGGCCTGGGAGATTCCCGCCGTGGCCGAGGAACTAGTGACGGACCTGGAGCAGGCCCGCGCGGCGGCGGAAAGGCTGGGCTGGCCGGTGGTGCTCAAGGGCCTGCTGCCCGGCGAGGTGCACAAGAGCGAAAAGGGCCTGGTGTGCCTGAACCTGGACAGCCAGGCCAAGCTGGAGCGGGAGTTGGAGCGCCTGCAAAAGGTCATGGAGGGACAGGGCAGCCTGGTGCTCCAGGCCCAACGCAAACCCGACTATGAGCTGATTGTGGGCTACCTCAAGGACGCCCAATTCGGCCCCTGCGTCATGCTGGGGGTGGGCGGGGTCACCGCCGAGTTGGAGCCTGATGTGGCCTTTGAAATGGCCCCCCTGGACCCGCCCCGGGCCCTGGCCATGCTGGATCGTCTGCGCATGGCCAAGCGCTTCGACGGATTCCGGGGCGAGGTCCCGCTCAACCGAGATGCCCTGGCCGAGCTTATCTGCCGTTTGGGCGATTTGGGAGCCTCCCATGGAATCATTTCCCAAGTGGACCTGAACCCGGTGGCTGTTTGCCAGGGCGAGCCCTTGGCCCTGGACGCCAACATCATCTGGGAGGCCTAGGCTTGGGCGCGCTGTTCACCCCCCTGAGCATCAAGGGCCTGATCCTGGCCAACCGCCTGATGCGCTCGGCCACCTTTGAGCAGGCGGCCACCAAAGACGGCGAGGTATCGCCCAAGGAGCTGGCCCTGTACCGCGACTTGGCCACGGGTGGGGTGGGCCTGGTGGTGACAGGCATAATCAACGTAAGCGAGCAGGGCCGCATCTCGCCCAAGCAAAACTCCCTGAGCCATGACGGCCACATCCCCGGCATGGCCCGCCTGGCGCGGGAGGTGCACGACCAGGGCGGCAAGGTGGCGGTGCAGCTGTTCCATGCCGGACGCGAGGCGGCGCGCATGCATGCCTGGCGGGGGGGCGGCCCGGCGGTGGGGCCTTCCGCTTCGCCGGGGGATGACATTTTCGCCCATGAGAACCGTGCCATGACCCAGGAGGAAATACTCCAGGTGGTGGAGGACTTCGGCCGGGCCGCGGCCCGGGCCAGGGAGGCGGGCTTTGACGGGGTGCAGGTGCACGCCGCCCACGCCTATCTGCTGAGCCAATTCCTCTCGCCCCGCACCAACCGCCGCCAGGACGAGTGGGGCGGCAGCTCGGACAACCGCCTGCGCCTGCACCTGGAGGTGCTGGCCGCCATCCGCTCCCAGGTGGGGCCGGACTACCCGGTGATGTTCAAGCTGGGCGTGGCCGACGGCCTCGAGGGAGGCCTGCCCTTGGAGGAGGGCCTCAAAGCGGCGGAGCTTTTGGCCCGGGCCGGGTGCGACTGCCTGGAGATCAGCCAGGGGCTCAGGGGGCACGACTACCAGCAGAGCGAGTTTCGCACCAAGGTGGACAAGCCGGGCGGCGAGGCCTACTTCCGCTCCTGGGCCGCCGAGGTGAAGCGGCGGGTGGACATACCCGTGGCCGCCGTGGGCGGGGTGCGCACCCCGGAAACGGCCGAGGACATACTGGCCAAGGGAGAGGCCGACCTGGTGGCGCTCAGCCGCCCCCTGATAAGCGAGCCCGGCCTGCCCGCCCGCTGGCGCGGCGGAGACACCGGGCGGGCCCGCTGCGTCTCCTGCAACAAGTGCTTCGAGCAGATAATGCTGGGCCGCTCCATCAACTGCATCCTGGACCGCGAAAAGGCGGAGGGATAAGGCACGGCATCCTTGGTGCTTCCCAGGGACCCGTTTTGCTAGAATCTATTCATCAACCGTTATAAACGCCTGAGCAGAACGCATGGTCAAGCTGGCGAAAAACCCTATCCCCCGCGAACTCCTATGCTCCTTGCTGGAGTCGCCCCACGAGTCCATCATCCTGGTGGACAAGGACGGGATAGTCCGCTACATCAGCCGCTCCGCCGCCGAGTTCTATCAGGTGGACGACCAGGACATCGTGGGCAGCCACATCCTGAAGCTCAACCCCCAAAGCCGCCTGCCCGAGGTCATCAAGACCGGCAAGGCCGAGGTGGGTTCGGTGCTGCGCATGAAGGGCAAGGAGCGCATCATCGCCCGCATCCCCCTGCGCGACAAGCAGGGCAACATCGTGGGGGCCTTTGCCAAGCTGGTGTTTTGGCACATGGACCGGGTCAAGGAGCTGGTGCGCCAGACCGAAGTATTGGAGGAGCGGCTCACCTACTACGAAAAAGAGCTGCAAAACCTCTACTCCAGCCGCTACGACCTGCAACTGGTGGTGGGGGAGTCTCCGCCGGTCCAGGACGCCAAGCGGGTGGCCACCCAGGCGGCCCAGTCGGATCTGAGCCTGTTGATCACCGGCGAAACCGGCACGGGCAAGGACCTGTTCGCCCACTCGGTGCACCGCATGAGCGCCCGCCACGACAAGCCCTTCGTCAAGGTCAATTGCGGGGCCATACCCCAGGAGCTGTTCGAGTCCGAGTTGTTCGGCTACCAGGCCGGGGCCTTCACCGGGGCCAGCCAAAAGGGCAAACCAGGCAGGTTCGAGCTGGCCGATGGAGGCACCATCTTCTTGGACGAGATCGGCGAGATGCCCCTGGTCATGCAGGTCAAGCTGCTCCGGGTCATCCAGGAGCAAGAGGTGGAGCGCCTGGGATCCACCAAATCCTTGAAGCTCAACTTCCGGGTGATCGCGGCCACCAACCGGGACCTCAAGGCCATGATGAACACCGGCACCTTTCGCCAGGACCTCTACTACCGGCTAAACATCTTTCACCTGCACACCCCGCCGCTCCGGGAAATACGCCAAGACATACCCCGCATGGCCTATCATATCCTCTCCAGCCTGCGCACCGGCAAGCGCGCCCTGCCCGCCAAGATTTCCCCCGAGGCCATGCAGCGTTTGGTGTCCTACGATTGGCCGGGCAATGTGCGCGAGCTAAAAAACGCCATCGAGCGGGCCGCGGCGGTGGCCGGCGGCGAAACCCTGCAACTGGAGCACCTGCCGCCTGACTTCCTGGAACACTTCACCCATGCCCCCCAGGAAAACGGCGCCCCGCCCACCCTGAAGCTGGCCAAGGCCAATGCGGAAATAATTGCTATAAAACAGGCCCTTAAATACACGGGCGGCAACCGGACCCTGGCAGCGGAGCTTTTGGGCATCCATCGGACCGGGGTGCACCAAAAAATGAAAAAGTATGGCTTGGAATAGCCTGTATCGTTTTTTCTACTAGTAGTTTTTTTAATACACAACTAAATTCTGCATAGCGGTATCATAGCTAACATATCATTTTAACACATTATTAACCGCGGCTAGCGGCAACGCTCATGTATTGTTTTTTCTACACAAAGCTTTCCCGCCCCTCCTTCGGCTCTGATTAACGCTCACCATTAACGCCATTTTATTGCTTTATTACAATGTGTTGCGCTTAATATTTCCCGCAGCCCTCTTGTGGCACGGCGGTTGCTACTCTTATTGCGAACACATTGCGTAGTTAGCCACTTATCATCCAACCGAGGTTTGCTACATCAGCCTCCCCATCATAAGAGGAGTTCTAACGTGGACTTTGAAATTTCCGAAAACATACGCCTAATGACCGACACCATCCGGCGTTTCGTTAAAAAAGACCTGGAACCCATCAGCCAGCAGGTGGAAGACGAGGACCGCATTCCCGAGGAAGTGGTGCAGACCATGCGGGAGTTGGGCCTGTTCGGCCTGTCCATCCCCGAAGAGTACGGCGGACTGGGCCTCAACGTCCTGGGCGAATGCCTGGTGTACGAGGAGATGTCGGCGGTCAACGCCTGCTTTCGCACCCGCATCGGCACCAACAACGGCATCGGCTCCCAGGGCATCGTTATAGACGGCACCGAAGAGCAGAAGCAAAAATACCTGCCCAAGATGGCTTCCGGCGAGTGGATCGGCGTGTTCGCCCTCACCGAGCCCGAAGCTGGCTCCGACGCGGCCAACGTGCAGACCACCGCCGAGCTCAAGGGCGACAAGTGGGTGCTCAACGGCCGCAAGCACTTCATCACCAACGGCGACATCGCCGACGTGTCCACCGTGTTCGCGGTGACCGACAAGGCCAAGCGGGCCAAGGGCGGCATAACCGGCTTCCTGGTGGAAAAAACCGACCCCGGCTTCTTCGTTGGCACCATCGAGCGCAAGATGGGCATGCGCGGCTCCCATACCAGCGAGCTCATCTTCGACAACTGCGAAATCCCCAAAGACCGCATCATCGGCGGCGACGCCAACCTGGGCCTGGGCTTCCGCACCGCCATGAAAATTCTGGACAAGGGCCGCCTGACCATGGGCGCCTCGGCGGTGGGATCGGCCCAAAAGCTCCTGGACCTGTCGGTGGAATACGCCAAGCAGCGGGTGCAGTTCGGCAAACCAATCGGCGAGTTCCAGGCGGTGCAGATCATGCTGGCGGACATGGCCACCCAAATCTACGCCGGGCGCCAGATGCTGCACCACGCCGCCTGGCTGCGCGACAAGCGGGGCACCGCGGTGGTCAAGGAAGCCTCCATGGTCAAGCTGTTCTGCACCGAGATGGCCAACCGCGTGGCGGACATGGCCGTGCAGATCCACGGCGGCATGGGCTACATGAAGGACTTCCCGGTGGAGCGCTTCTACCGCGACCTGCGCCTGACCCGCATCTATGAGGGCACCAGCGAGATTCAGCGCAACGTCATCGCCCGCGAGCTGCTCAAGGGCTAGGGGGGCGATCATGAGCATAGGCAAGGTATTCATCATCGGCTCCGGGCTCATGGGCAGCGGCATCGCCCAGGTCTGCGCCCAGGCCGGCCTGGAGGCCACCCTGAGCGACGTGAGCCAGGAGCAACTGGACAAGGCGGTGAAGAACATCGCCTGGTCCGCGGGCAAGCTCATCGAAAAGGGCAAGGTGGCGGGGACCCTGGACGAGGTCATGGGCCGCGTATCCACTTCGGTGGACTTGGCCCCGGCCGCCGAGGCCGACCTGGTCATGGAGGTGGTGTTCGAGAACCTGGAGGTGAAGAAAGAGGTCTTCGCCAAGCTGAACCAGGTGCTCTCGCCCCATAGCCTGGTGGCCAGCAACACCAGCGCCATACCCATCAGCGAGTTGGCCGCCCATGTGGAGCAGCCCGAGCGCTTCCTGGGCATCCACTTCTTCAGCCCCGTACCCATGATGCAGGCGGTGGAGGTGATCCGGGGCACCAGGACCAGCAACGAGGCCTTTGCCGCCGGGCGCGAGTTCGTGCTAGCCATCGAAAAAGAGCCCATCATGGTCAACCGCGACGTGGCCGGGTTCGTGATCAACCGCATCAACTTCCCTTCCACCATGGAGGCCATGCGCCTGGTGGAGCAGGGGGTGGCCTCGGTGGAGGACATCGACAAGGGCCTGCGCCTGGCCTCGGGCCGCAAGATGGGCGTCTTCGAGACCGGCGACATGGTGGGCCTGGACGTCACCTACGGCGCGCTCATGGCCATGTACCAGGATACCCGCGAAGAGAAGTGGTATCCGCCCTTCTTGCTGCGCCGCAAGGTGAAGGCCGGGCAACTGGGCCGCAAGACCGGGGTGGGCTGGTACCGCTACGACGACAAGGGCAACCGCCTGGGCACGGCCGACTAGGCAGCGGGAGAAAACAACCATGCAAGAACCTGTGATCCTTTCCGCCGCCCGCACTCCGGTGGGGCGTTTCGGCGGCACCCTCAAGGCGCTAACCGACCAAGACCTGGGGGTGTTGGTAATCAAGGAAGCGGTGAAGCGGGCGGGCATCGACCCCGCGCAGGTGGATGAAGTCTGCCTGGCCCAGCAGTACCGCACCGGGGCCCTGCCCCCCAACGTGGCCCGGCCCATCGCGGTGAACGCGGGCATACCCATCCCCACTCCCGAATACACCGTGTCCCACGCCTGCGGCGGGTCGCTCAAGACGGTGTTCCTGGCCGCCCAAGCGGTCAAAGCCGGTGACGCGGAGCTCATGGTGGCCGGCGGGGTGGAGCACATGTCCAACGCGGCCTACCTGGTGCCCAGCAACCGTTGGGGCTCGCGCCTGGGCCACGCCAAGATGATCGACCAGCTGGTGCTGTTTGATCCGCTGAGCAACAACACCATGGGCGAGACCGCCGAGAACGTGGCCGAGCAGTTCCAGATCAACCGCGAGGACCAGGACGCCTTCGCCCTGAACAGCCAGCAGAAGACCAAGCGCGCCTTGGAGCTGGGCCTGTTCAAGGACGAAGTGGTGCAGGTGCCCATTCCCCGCCGCAAGGGCGACCCGGTCATCTTCGACACCGACGAGCATCCCCGGCCCCAGACCACGGCCGAGGACCTGGCCAAGCTGAAACCCGTATTCCGCAAGGGTGGCTCGGTGACCGCGGGCAACTCCAGCGGCATGAACGACGGCGCCTCCGCAGTGGTGGTGGCTTCCCGGCAACGGGCCGACGAGCTGGGGGTCAAGCCCCTGGTGGCCATCTTGGGCTACGCCACGGTGGGCGTGGAGCCCTCCATCATGGGCATCGGCCCCATCGAGGCCACCCGCCAGGCGCTAAAAAAGTCCGGCCTCAGCCTGGGCGACATCGACCTCATCGAGTTGAACGAGGCCTTTGCCAGCCAGTCCCTGGCCTGCATCCGCGAGCTGGGCATGGACCAGGACAAGGTCAACGTCAACGGCGGGGCCATCGCCCTGGGCCATCCCATCAGCGCCACCGGCGGGGTAATCCTCACCAAGCTCATCTACGAGATGAAACGCTCCGGCAAAGAGCTGGGCCTGGCCACCATGTGCGTGGGTGGCGGCATGGGAGTGGCCTTGGTGGTCAAGAACCTGACCTAAAAACAACCGCCCCGGGCTTCGGCCCGGGGTTTTTTTGCGGGGTATGCCTTGAATATCGCCAAACTGCTACACGACACCGCCGCACGGGTTCCCGAGCACATCGCCGTGGACTTCAACGGCCAGGTGATGACCTACAGGGAATTCGACCAAAGATCAGACGCCCTGGCCTGGGGCCTGAAGGAGCGGGGGCTGGCTCCCGGCCAAGTCTGCGTGCTCATGATGCCCAACTCCCTTGACTGGGGGGTCTGCTACTACGCCCTGGCCAAGCTGGGGGCGGTGGTCTTGCCGGTGAACTTCCTTTACCGCACCCAGGAGCTTCAGCACATCTTCAGCGACTCCGGGGCCAGGGCCTTCATCGGCCACGGCGCTCACCTGGAGTACGCGGGGACGGTGCTGGAGGGCATGCCCCAGATCGACATCCGTTGCGTGGCCGGCCCGGCGGCCGAGGGCTATCTGCCCTTGGCGGGGCTGGAAAAGGACAAGGGACCCCACCCCCTGCACCCGGCCCAGGACGATGACACCTGGGCCATCATCTACACCTCGGGCACCACCGGCCTGCCCAAGGGGGCCATGCTCACCCATCACAATCTGGCCAACAACGCCGTTACCATCGCCAGCATGCGCCACACCGACCCCAAGGTGACCAGCCTGGGCATGTTGCCTCTGTTCCACATCTACGGCCAGACCTCGAGTCTCAACGCCTCGGTTTTTCTGGGCATCACCCTGCGCTTGTGGGAGCACTTCGACCCGGATGAGACCTTCGCGGCCATCCAGGAGATGGACGACACCATCCTCATCGCGGTGCCCACCATCTACAACCGCCTGGCCGAGATGGCCGCAAAACGCCCGCCCAAACGCTCCTCGCTGCATTACTGCATCTGCGGGGGGGCCTCGCTGCCGGTGGAGGTGATCAAGCGCTTCGAAGGGGCCTACAACGCCACCATCTACGAGGGCTACGGACTCACCGAATGCTCGCCGGTGTGCGTGGAAAACCCCTACGGCAAGGCCACCAAGCCCGGCTCCATCGGCCTGCCCATCCCGGGCTTCAAGGCGCGGGTGGTGGACGAGCAGGACCAGGACGTGCCCCGGGGCCAGGTGGGCGAGTTGATCATCCAGGGGCCGGGGGTGATGAAGGGCTACCTCAACCAGCCCCAGGCCACGGAAGACACCCTGCGGGGCGGCTGGCTGCATACAGGCGACATGGCCCGTCAGGACGATGACGACTACTTCTACATCGTGGACCGCAAAAAGGAGATGATCATCCGGGGCGGCTACAACGTGTACCCCCGGGAGATCGAAGAGGTGCTCTACCAGCACCCTGCGGTGCTGGAAGCGGCGGTGTTGGGCCAGGCCCATCCCGACTTGGGCGAGGAGGTGGCGGCCATGGTGGTGCTGCGAGAGGGCGCGGCAGCTACCCCGGACGAGATAAGGGACTTTGTGAAGCAGCGGGTGGCTCCCTACAAATATCCCCGCATCGTGCGCATCACCGACGAGCTTCCCAAGACCCACACCGGCAAGGTGCTAAAGCGGTCCATCAAGCTGGACTGAGCGAATCGCGGGGGAGACGAGGGGCCCCCGCCAAGGATACACGGAGAGGGTGCTTAACAGGAGTTGCCGGAAGGGCGCGGACCGTCCCCGGCAGAAAGGGAGATAGACATGGCCCGTAAATTTATGGCGTTGTTTGTTGGCGCGTTGCTGGCCCTGAGCTTTGCCGGGATCGCCCAGGCCAAGACGCTCAGGTTCCAGTGCGTTTATCCGGAAACCGCTTACGCCGGTCAGACCACCACCTATTTTGCCGACCAGGTAAACAAGATGACCAACGGCAAGCTGAAGATCAAGGTCTTCTGGCCCGGCCAGTTGGTGAAATCCCGCGAGGCTCTGGAGTCGCTCAAAAGCGGCATGATCGACGGCTACTCGGGCTCTTTCCTCTACTTCACCGGCGTGTTCCCCGAGGTTAACGTGCAGTGGCTGCCCTTCAACTGGTCCAGCCCGGCGGAGGCCAAGGACATCCTTTTGAACAAGGGCTATCACAAGGTGTTCGCCGAGGCCATGTCCAAGCACGGGGTGACCTTCCTGGGCTCCATCTCCGTGGCCACCATGGGCTTGATGACCAAGTTCCCGGTCAACAACCTGGCTGACCTGCAGGGCAAGAAGATCCGGGCCTTCGGCCTGGAGGCCCTTATCGTGCAGGCCCTGGGCGCGGCCGCCGCGGCCATCCCCGGAGCCGAGCAGTACATGGCCCTGCAGCGGGGCACCGTGGACGGCACCGACTACCCCTGGTACACCCTAAAGAAGTACAAGCTCTACGAGGTGCTCAACTACGTGAGCTCCCCCGCCTACCACACCCCCGGCGTCATCGAGCTGGCCATCAACACCAAGGTGTTCAACTCCCTGCCCAAGGACCAGCAGGAAGCCGTGAAGAAGGCCGCCCTGATGGCCATGAACCGCAGCTTCGACATGAGCCCCGCCTGGGACAAGGAAGCCATCGAGTTCGCCGCCAAGAAGGACGTGAAGATCATCGAGCTGTCCAAGGATGAGCTGAACCTCTGGATCCAGAAGCTCATGCCCCTGTACGAGCAGACCGCCAGCAAGTCTCCCTACTGCCGCCAGCTGGTGGACATCCTCAAGGCCAACATGAAGGCCAGAGGCGTCAAGTTCTAGAACAGGCTCGGTTGGCCGGGAGCGGGATTTACCCCTCCCGGCCGACCCCGCCCCCGGCAGTGGCGCCTGCCCCTCAAGGCCCGACAGGCATTTCACAAATCTTTGACCAGCGGCCCTTCACGCGCGACGGAGAGGCAAGATGTTCACATTTTCCAGGGTCGTCCGATCCCTGAACCAAGCCATGGGGCTTATCGCGGCTCCCCTCATCGGCGTGGTCACCATCATCGTGCTCTACGAGGTAATCGTCAGGTACTTCTTTCACGCGCCCACGTCCTGGGCCCAGGAGGTGTGCGAGTATTTGCTGTGCGCCCTGGTCATGTTCGGCACCGGCTACACCCTTAGCCACTACGGCCACACCAGGGTGGACATCCTCTACTCCCACATGAGCGACAAGGCGCGAGCCAGGGTGGAAATCCTGGTGGGGGTGCTCTTGATCATCGCCACGCTGCCTATTATCTGGATGGGCGGCAAGGTGGCCATCGAGGCCTTCATGGTCGGCGACACCTCCAGTTCCGCAGCCGCCCTGCCCCTGGGACCGGCCAAGGCCACCGTGCCCCTGGGGGCCTTATTCCTGCTGCTGCAGGGTTTGGCCAACGCCGCGGAGAACGTCAATTTTCTAATCACCGGCCGCAAACCGACCCAGAGCTAAGAGGTCATTCATGGAAACCTGGCTCCTCACGCTCATAGTTTTCTCATCGTTAGTGGTTCTGCTGGCCATCGGCATACCCATCGCCTTTGCCATGCTGGCCATAGCCGCGGTCGGCATCATCCTCACTTGGGGGCCTCAGGGCCTTTTGGTGCTGTTCAACACGGCCTACGCCGAAGGCACCAGCTACCTGCTTTTGGCGGTGCCGCTGTTCATTTTCATGGCCAACATCCTCAAGTTCTCGGGACTGGCCGACAAGCTCTACGAGGTGGTCTATCGCTGGATGGGCGGCCTGCGCGGCGGCCTGGCCATGGGCACGGTGGTGATCTGCGCCATCTTCGCGGCCATGGCGGGCATCTCCAGCGTGGCCACCATCTCCATGGGCCTCATCGCCCTGCCTTCCATGTTGCAACGCAACTACAACAAGGTGATGGCCGTGGGCTGCATCAACGCGGGCGGCGCGCTGGGCATCTTGATCCCGCCGTCCATCCTGATGATCCTCTACGGCAATATGGCCGAGGTGAGCATCGGGCGCCTGTTCGCGGGCGGCATGCTGCCTGGCATTTTGCTGGCCGCCATCTTCGTGCTCTACATCGGGATACGCTGCTTCTTCCAGAAAGACCTGGGCCCGGCGGTCACCGAAAAGTACAACTGGCGCGACAAATTCCGCACCCTCAAGGGCGTGGTGCTGCCGGTCAGCTTGGTGGTGCTGGTGCTGGGGGTCATCTACACCGGCGTGGCCACCCCCACCGAGGCGGCGGGCGTGGGCGCGGGTGGCGCGGTGCTCACCGCGCTGATCCACCGCCAGCTCACCTGGGCCCGCATGTGGCAGGCCCTGAAGGACACCCTGAGCCTCACGGTGATGGTGTTCTGGATCATCATCGGCGCGGTGAGCTTCACCACCTTTTTGGCCTACGCGGGCATTCAGGACATGCTGCAAGAGGCCATCATGGGGATGGAGATCAACCGTTGGATCATCCTCATCGCCATCCAACTGGTCTTCTTCGTGCTGGGCATGTTCCTGGACCCGGCGGGCATCATCCTGCTTACCACGCCCATATTCGTGCCCATCATCAACCAGCTAGGCTTCGACCCCCTGTGGTTCGGGGTGCTGTTCATCATCAACATGGAGATGGCCTACATCACGCCGCCTTTCGGTTTCAACCTGTTCATCCTTAAGAGCGTGGTGCCGCCCCAGATAACCATGGCCGACATCTATCGCTCCGTGGGGCCCTTCGTGCTGCTGCAGGCCCTGTGCCTGGCCATGGTCATGCTCTGGCCTGAGATCGCCACCTGGCTGCCTTCGATCATGGTAACCAAGTAGCCCAACCGTGAAGGGATTGGCCAAAGACCTGGCTCGCCTGGTGGGGCCGGAGGGATTCAGCACCGACCCGGAAGACCTTTTGGTCTACCGGCACGACGCCATCGCCTACTTCGCCCAGGGCGAACCGGCGGCGGTGGTGCTGCCCCAAGACACCGCCCAGGCGGCCAAGGTCATGGCCTATTCCTCACGAAACGGTCTCCCCCTGACCCCGCGCGGGGCGGGCAGCGGCCTGAGCGGCGGATGCACCCCGGTGCGGGGCGGCATCGTGCTGGACACCAAGCGGATGAAAGGCATCCTGGAAATAAACCGGGGCAACCTCACCGCTCGCGTGGAAGCGGGGGCAGTGCTGGCCGACTTCCAGAAGGCGGTCGAGGCCCAGGGGTTCTTTTATCCGCCCGACCCCCAGAGCAAGAGCGTATGCACCCTGGGCGGCAACGTGGCCACCAGGGCGGGCGGTCCCCGAGCGGTGAAGTACGGCACCACCGTCAACTACGTCCTGGGTCTGGAGGCGGTGTTGCCGGACGGCGAGGTGATAAGAACCGGCAGTTCCTGCGTGAAGCATTCGGCCGGTTACGACCTCACCCACCTGCTCACCGGCTCCGAAGGCACCCTGGCCCTGATAACCCAGGCCACCGTGCGTCTTTTGCCCAAACCGCCGGCCACCTGCACCGCCCTGGCGGTGTGCCCCACCATGGAGATGGCCGCGCGCATCGTCTCCGAGACCATCGCGGGCGGGGTGGTGCCTTCCATGCTGGAGCTTTTGACCACCGCCTCCCTGGCCGTGTTCAACCGCGTTGTGAACCCTCCTCTGCCCGAGGAGGGCGAGGCCTGCCTGCTCATGGAATTCGACGGCACCGACCAGGAGGCCCTGCGCCAGGCCCAGAAGATGGCCGGGGCCTGCCGGGACATGGGGGCCATAGACGTGCGGGTGGTTCCCCGGCCCGAGGAGGCCGCGGTGTACTGGACCGTGCGTTCGCGCCTCTATCCTCTGGTGGTCAGCCGTTTCAAGCGGGTGGTCACCGAGGACGTCACCGTGCCCCGGGACCGCATCCCCGATTTCGCCGCCAAGGTGATGGGCATCGCCCAGGAAATGGGCCTGTCCATGGGCCTTACCGGCCACGCGGGTGACGGCAACATGCACCCCACCATCCGTATGGACGAGGTGAGCGACGAGTTGCAGGCGCGAGCCGACCAGGCCATGGCCCGGGTCATCAAGGCCGGGCTGGCCCTGGGCGGGGTTATCAGCGGGGAGCACGGGGTGGGCCTGCACAAGGCGGAGTTCCTGGAGTTGGAGTTGGGCCGGGAGCAGATAGCCCTCATGCGGCGCATCAAAAAGGCCTTCGACCCCAAGGGCATCATGAATCCAGGCAAGATTTGGCCCCCGGAGCTGGAAGCCTGATGCTGGACTTGGAGCGATACCGGGAGGCCCTGGAGCGCTGCTCCCAATGCGGCTATTGCCAAGCATCATGCCCGGTTTTTTCCCAGGAGCTTTTGGAGTCCTACACCGCCCGTGGCCGCACCCTGCTCATCAAGGCCGCGCTCATGGACGGGGCCCTGCCCGTGGGCAAGCGCGCCAAAGAGATCGTGGCCAACTGCCTGCTCTGCGGCACCTGCGTCCACACCTGCCCCGGCGGCCTGCCCCTGGACGAGATATTCATGGCCGCCCGCAACCAACTGCGGCCGGGCGGCCCGGCGGCTTCGCTCAAGCGAAGCCTGCACCGCAAGCTCATGGAGCAGCGGGGCCACCCCGGCGCGATGGGTAAGCTCGGGCCCTTGGCCAAGACCCTGGGCTTGGCCCCGGCCGATCTGCCCCAACCGGCGGCCCGCCCCTTCCTGGCAGACCAGCCCGAAGTGTTAAAGCCCAACGGCGAGGTGCGGGCTCGGGTGGCCTGGTTCGTGGGCTGTGCGGCCAACAGCCTTCATCTGGACACCGCCGAGGCGGTGCGCAAGGTGCTCTTGGCCAACGGGGTGGAGGTGGTGCTGCCCCAGGGCCTGGCCTGCTGCGGCTTGCCCGCCCTGGCCCAGGGCGAGGTGGAGATGGCCCAGGATTTGGCCCGGCGCAACCTGGCCGCCCTGGCCGCCCAGGAGGTGGACGCGGTGGTCACCGAGTGCACCTCCTGCGTGCTCATGCTGGGCGACAAGATGGAGCGCCTGTTCGAGCCCGAGAGCCCCGAGGCCCAGGCAGCCCAGGCGCTGGCCCCCAGGGTCATGGAGGCTGGAGCCTTCCTGCGCAAGCTGGGACTGAGCCGAGCGCCCCGGGAGTGCGGCGTGTCCTACACCTTGCACCAGCCTTGCCACGCCGCGGGCTTTGTTGCGCAGGTGCGCGAAGGCCTGTCCTTGCTGAAACAGGTGCCCGGAGCCGATTATCGGCCCATGGCCGATCCGGCTGCCTGTTGCGGAGCGGGCGGCGACTTTTTCCTGAAAAACTCGGCGCTGTCCCAAGGGGTGCGCCGGAGTAAACTGGAACAGATCGAGCAAAGCCGAGCCGAAGTGGTGGTGACCCCCTGCCCCGCTTGCCGTCATTACCTGAGTTTGGCCCTGGGACCGGACAAGGTGAAGCATCCCCTGGCGCTGTTGGCCGGGGCCTACGAATAGCATTTACAGTTCGAGGTCAATGCAGATGATTAACCGAGGACCGCGACAACTGCTTGCGGAAGTTCAACAACCCGGCCTGTGCATCGGCTGCGGCTCCTGCGTGGAGTTGTGCCCCTATTTCCGCAGCCATGGGGGCAAGACGGTGATGCTGCACGACTGCGACCTGCCCGAGGGCCGCTGTCATGCCTGGTGCCCCAAGACCGAGTTGGACCTGGAGGGCCTGGCTCAAGAGCTGTGGGGCGCGCCCTATTCCGCCCAGGGCATGGGCCCGCACCTGGCAGTGGTGGCGGCCAAGGCCGGACCGCGCCTGGAGGCCGGGCGCTACCAGGCGGGCGGCACGGTGTCGGCCCTGGTCTGCGCCGCCCTGGAGCAGGGCCTGGTGCAAGGGGCAATCCTCACCGGCGGCCGGGGGATGGACACTGCGCCCGCTCTGGCCACCACGCCAGAAGAAGTCATGGCCTGCTCGGGTTCCAAGTTCACCGCCGCGCCCACCCTGGCCGCCCTGAACCGGGCCCAGGCCCAGGGATGCGGCCCTGTGTTAGTGGTGGCCACGCCTTGCCAGGCAACGGCCCTGGCCCAGCGCTGGGCCAAGCCATGGCCCTCGCGGGGCGCGGCCGGACCGGCCGAACTGGTGATCGGCCTGTTCTGCAACTGGTCCCTGGACCCGCAAGGCCTGACCGGCTTCCTGGCCCAGCGAGTGGAACTGGAGAGCATCCGCTCAATGGACATACCCCCGCCGCCGGCCGGGGTGTTGCGGGTTGAGACCACGGAAGGCTCCCTGGAAATACCCTTTGACGAGATACGCGATCTTATCCCCCCGGCCTGCGCCATGTGCCCGGACATGACCTCCGAGTGGGCCGACCTGTCCGTGGGCATGTACGAGGGTCGGCCCGGCTGGAACACCCTGGTGGTGCGCAACGAAAAGGCGCGGGCCCTTACCGAGGCGGCGGTGGAAGCAGGTTGGCTGGTGGTGGAGGAATTCCCGAAGGCCAACAAGGAGCACCTGGTGCATGCGGCCCAGGGCAAACGCAGCCGTGGCCTGGGCGCGGCCCTGGCCCAGAGCCTGCTGGGGGTCAGCGGCGAGGACCAGCCCAAGGCCCTTAGGGTGAGCCCGGAGCTTTACAGGGCCGTCGAAAGCGGGGAGGTGGCGTGATGGATGGACAACGCCTAACCATGATGGGCAACCAGGCCATCACCCAGGGGGCCCTGGAGGCCGGGGTGCGGGTGGCCGCCGGTTATCCGGGCACGCCCTCCTCGGAGATTATCCAGAACCTGGCGGGCGCGGCCGACGAGCACGGCCTGTACGTGGAGTGGTCCATCAACGAGAAGGTGTCCCTGGAGGTGGCGGCGGCGGCTTCCTTCGCCGGTCTGCGATCTTTGTGCGCCATGAAGCAGAACGGGGTCAACGTGGCCTCGGACTTTCTCCTGCACCTGGCCGGTTCGGGGATTCGGGCGGGCATGGTCCTGGTGCACTGCGACGACCCCGGCGCGCTCTCCAGCGTGAACGAGGGCGAGTCGCGCCATTTCGCGCGCATGCTGGAGTTGCCCCAACTTGAGCCCAGCGATTTCCAGGAAGCCAAGGACATGACCAAGTGGGCCTTCGAGCTTTCCGAAGAGATCGGCAACGTCGTGATGCTGCGTAGCGTGACCCGGCTCTCCCACGCCAGCGGCGGCGTGGTGCCCGGCCCCATACCCCAGGCCCAAGGCAAGGCCCATTTCGACCACCACGGCACCCTGCTGGACAAGGGGCACGGCCCGGTGTCCTCCTCGCCGGTGGCCTACAAGCACCGTCTGCAACAGGAAAAGCTGGCCCGGGCGGTGGAGCTTTTCGAAGACTCGCCCTTCAACTCCTATACCGGGCCGGAGGCTCCGGAGCTGTTGGTCATAACCTCCAGCATCTGCAACCTATACGTGAAGGAGGCCCTGGTCCTGCTGGACGCCACTGACCGGGTGGGTGTGCTCAAGCTGGGAACCACCTGGCCCCTGCCGCCCAAGCTGCTCCAGCGCAACCTTGAGCGCTGCGGCCAGGTGTTGGTGGTGGAAGAGGTGATCCCCTTCCTGGAAGAGAACGTGAAAATCGCGGCCGCCGAGATGGCCGGTGAGATCGGGGCCAAACGCTTTTTCGGCAAGCGCGACGGCACCATCCCCGCCCAGGGCGAGTTGAACCCGGACATCGTGCTGGGGGCCTTGGCGGGCATCCTGAACCTGCCCTACCAGACCCGCCCGCCACAGTACGACCTCCTGGCCCAGGAAGCGGCCCCCCAGGCCACCCAGGATCGGGATCTGGCCTTTTGCCCTGGCTGCCCCCACCGCGCCTCCTTCTGGTCCCTGAAAGGTGCCCTGGCCCTGGACGCCCGGGACGGCTTCATCTGCGGGGATATCGGCTGCTACTCCCTGGCCATGCGCCCCACCGGCTACGGCATGCTCAAAACCCTGCTCGCCATGGGCTCGGGCGCGGGCATTGCCAGCGGCTTCGGCCAGTTGGGCCGCTTCGGCATGGACCAGCCGGTGATGGCCGTGTCCGGCGACTCCACTTTTTATCACGCGGTGATTCCGGCGCTGATCAACGCGGTGCACCAGAAATCGCCCATGAGCCTGGTGGTCCTGGACAACAGCGGCACGGCCATGACCGGCTTCCAGCCCCACCCCGGCACCGAGGCCAACGCCCTGGGCCAGCCGGTGCCGCCGGTGGACATCGAGGCCATCTGCCGCTCCCTGGGGGCCGAGGTCACGGTGTGCGACCCCTTTGACCTGGAAGCCACCCAGGCGGCGGCGTTGGCCCTTTTGGCCGATCAGTCCACGGCCAAGGTGCTCATCCTGCGCCAGCTCTGCGCCCTGAGTCCCCAGCGCAAGGGCAGCAAACTCTACGAGGTGCAAGTGGACCCGGAAAAATGCCTGGGCGACCAATGCGGCTGCAACCGCCTGTGCACCAGGGTTTTCGGTTGCCCCGGACTGGCCTGGGAAAAACAAAGCGGCAAGGCGCGCATCGACGAGGTGATCTGCGCCGGGTGCGGGGTTTGCGCCTCGGTGTGCCCCCAGGGGGCCATCATCAAGAGCGAAAGGGCCTGAGTCATGGCTACGGCAAAACTGATTCACGATCCCTACAACCTGATCATCACCGGCGTGGGCGGCCAGGGCAATGTGCTGGCCTCGCGCATGTTGGGCAACGTGCTCACCAGCCAGGGCCTGTGGGTGACCATCGGCGAGACCTTCGGCGCTTCCCAGAGGGGCGGCTCGGTGATGAGCCACCTGCGGGTGTCGACCGACGGTTCCTGGTCTCCCCAGATACCCGAGGGCAAGGCCCACATGGTGTTGGCCCTGGAGCCCCTGGAGGCGCTACGGGTGTTGGTGAAGTACGGCAACCCAGGGGCCAAGGCCATAGTCAACGACCGGCCCATCCTGCCGGTGGCGGCCATAGCCGGCAAGACCAACTACCCCAGCGCCGATGAGCTGGAGGGCATGCTGGCCAAACTCACCGCCCAGCGCTGGAGCATCCCGGCCACGGAGCGGGCCATGGCACTGGGAGCCAGCATCTTCGCCAACATCATCATGATCGGGGCCCTGTCCGCCACCGACGATTTGCCCGTGTCCCGCCAGGGATTCGAGGCCGAACTGCTCAGGGCCCTGGGCCCGTCCAAGGTGGCCACCAACCTGGAGGCTTTCGACCTGGGCGCGGCCATGGTGCAAGGGTAGCCGGGCCATGAAGCTATCGCTGCCTCGCCGCCTTTGGTACGAAAACGACTCCCTGGAAATAGACCTGCCGGACGATTGGCAGGTGGAGCTTTGTCCCATGGCCGGGGCCGATCATCCGGCCCTGAGCCGGGAGGAGATAGAGGCTGCCCTGGCCCGGCCGGTGGGCTCGCCTCCCCTTCGGGAGCTAGCCCGGGGCAAGCACTCGGCGGTGATCGTGTTCGACGACATGACCCGCCCCACCCGTTGCGCCCAGATCGCTCCTTATCTGCTGAACGAAATGGCTGCCGCCGGGGTGCCCGAAGAGGCGGTCACCTTTGTCTGCGCCCTGGGCACGCACGGGGCCTTGACCTTTCATGAGCTGCGCAAAAAGCTGGGCCAGGACCTCGTGGAGCGCTTCCGGGTGTTCAACCACAACACCTATGAGAACTGCGATGAGGTGGGAACCACCAGCCTGGGCACCAGGGTGCGCATAAACCGCGAGGTGCTGGCCGCCGAGCTGAAAATGGCCATAAGCTGCGTCACCGCCCATCCCTATGCCGGTTTTTCCGGCGGGGGCAAGATCCTCATGCCCGGTGTGGCCCACATCGACTCCATCGCCGACCACCACACCAGGGTCATGGCCCTGAAGCCCGACGGCGTGGGCCTTGGCAAATTCGCGGGCAACCTGGTGCGCCAGGACATCGACGAGGCCGCCGATCTGGTGGGCCTGGACTTTTCGGTGAACGTGCTGGTCAATGGACGGGGCGAAGCCGCCGCGCTGGTGGCCGGAGACCTGCGCCGCTCCCATGCCAAGGCGGTGGAGCTGGCCCAGGGCTGGTACGCCACCTCCCCTCGGCCCCGGGACATGGACGTGGTGATCTCCAACGCCTTTGTCAAAGCCAACGAAATGCCCATCGCCGTGGCCCTGGCCCGGGGAGCCCTTAAGCCCCAAGGCGGCACGGTGGTGGTGATCGCCGACTCGCCGGAAGGCCAGGTGGTGCACTACCTCTTGGGTCGCTTCGGCAGGGGCCACGGCGGGCGCATGTATCCGGTGCGCCAGTTGCCGGACAACTTCCGGCTGATCATCATGGCCCCCTCATTGGACCGCACCTTTGGCGACTGGTTCGCCAACCCCGAGGTCATCACCTTCAGCAAAACCTGGGGCCAGACCATGGATCTGCTGGCCGGGGAGCATGGCCCCGGCACCCGCGCGGCGGTTTTGCCCAACGCCACCATGCAGTATTTCAAGAGCTAAACCGGGAGTGCGTCATGCCCGAGCAATTGGTTCAATACAAGATAGAAGACTACATCGCCCAGGTTACCCTGAACAACCCGCCCATGAACCCTCTGACCGCAGAGTCCAAAGTCGCCTTGAGCGATGTGTTCCAGGAATTGGGGGAAAAGAGTGACCAGGTGCGGGCGGTGGTGCTTTTCGGCGCGGGAGAGCAGGCTTTTGCCGCCGGCGCGGACATCAAGGCCTTTTTGGAGCTGACTCCGGAAACCGCTCTGACCCGCTTGCAAAAGACCCACCAGATATTTTCTTTGGTGGAAAACTACCGCTGGCCGGTGATCGCGGCCATCCACGGCTTCTGCCTGGGGGGCGGATTGGAACTGGCCCTTTGCTGCGATATACGCTACGCTTCCGCTGATGCGGTGCTGGGATTCCCGGAGGTGAACCTGTCCATCTTTCCGGGCAACGGGGGCATGGCCAGGGGGCTGCACCTGATGGGCCTGGGCCGCTTCAAGGAGTTGGTTTACACCGGACGCCGCATCAGCGCGGCCGAAGCATACGAATACGGCTTGGTGGAAAAGGTTGTGCCGCGCGAGGAGCTAATGGCCGAGGCCATGGGGCTGGCCCGGAGCATCGCCAAGCGGGGGCCTCTGGGGGTTGCGGGGGCCAAAAAGGTGATCAACCAGACTCGCGACCTGACCGTGGAACAGGCCCTGGACGTGGAAGCGCGCAACTGGTCCGAGCTAGCGGACACCGAGGACATGAAGGAGGGGGCCAGGGCTTTCGTTGAAAAACGCAAGCCTCTTTACCACTGCCGATGAGTAATGATGCCGGCCTGCAAGACAGCCCCGCCGCGCCCCAGGCGGGCGTTTATTACGGATGGTATGTGGTGGCTGTGGCCTTCCTGGCCAACTTCGCCGCCGCAGGCAGCCAATTCTACGCCTTCAACGCTTTCATGCTGCCCCTGTGCGAGCTGCGCGGCTGGACCAGGGCTGACATCAACCTGGCCCCCATCATCGGCTTCATCTGCGGCCTGCTGGGGCAATACTCCTACGGCACCATCATCTCCATCACCGGCCCCCGCCGCCTCATGGCCATGGGCGCGGTGCTGTCCGCCGCCGCCTTCATCACCCTGGGCCAGGCCCATGAGCTTTGGCTTTTCTACATAGCCTACGTCATGTTGATCATGGGCAACGCGGCCATGGCCTCTCTGGTGGCCAACACCGCCGTGTCCAACTGGTTCGTGCGCCTCAGGGGAAGGGCCATGGGCATAGCCACCAGCGGTCTAACCTCGGCCGGAGTGATACTCCCCTTTGCAGCCTATCATCTACTGCATACCGTGGGGCTGGGCTGGGCCTTCACCATCATCGGCCTGGGCATAGCCGCCCTGGCTCCCTTGGCCTGGTTTTTTGTGCGCGACTCCCCGGAATCCTGCGGCATGCTGCCCGACGGCCAAGCGGTGGCCCCCGAAGACAGGGCATCCATCAAAATCATGCCCCAGGCTCAGGTGCCACCCAGCCAGCTCATAAAAAGCTCCTCCTTTTGGAAGGTGGGCATGGCCTACGGCCTGGCCAGCGCCGGGGTGTTCGCGGTGGTGTTTCAGTTGGGGCCGCGCTTCCAGGACCTGGGCATGGACGGCGACACCGCCATGATCATGGTGGCCCTGACCTCGGTGGCGGGCACCTGCGGCAAGTTCACTTGGGGCACCCTGTGCGACCGATTCCCTCCCAACCGTTTGGCAGCGGTCATGTTCTCCATGGTGGGCCTGGGACAAATCCTGGGGTGGGTGGCCGGCGGCCCCGTCACCGTGGGCTTTTTTATCTTGGTATTCGGTTTCGGCATGGGGGGGATCATGTCCACCTTCCCCATCATCAGCGCCTGGTGCTTTGGCCGGGCCGCTTTCGCCTCGGTGTTTCGCCTGCTGGCCCTGTTCCTGGGCCTGCAAGCGGTGGGCTACGTGCTGATGGGAGGCTCCTTCAGTCTCACCGGTTCCTATGACGCCGCCTACATGGTCTTCATTTTCGTGGACATGGCCGCCGCCGCCGTGATCGTAACCGTAAGGCCCTCCATCTGGGCCCAGCCCAGCGCCTCGAATTAGGCGGACCGGCGGACCGGCCCAGGGGAATATTTCAGAATCAGGGAGCCACGCATGAAAAAGCCGCTCAGCCAAGCCATCTTCGACCGTAGCGACCGGGCCATCAGCGCCATACGCCTAGGGGTATTGGGGGGCACCGGGGTGGATATCGAGGAGGCTGGGCAAAAGCCCCTGATCGCCATCGCCAACTCCCACACCGAGTTCAACCCCGGCCACATGCATCTGCAAGGCCTGGCTGCCCGGGTCAAGGAAGGCATCCTGGCCGCCGGGGGCCTGGCCTTCGAGTTCAACGTGCCCGCCCCCTGCGACGGCCTGGCCGAGGGCCACGAGGGCATGCGCTACGTGCTGCCCCAGCGGGAGCTGATCGCCGACGCAGTGGAGACCTACATCCGCAACATGCGCTTCGACGGGGTGGTCCTGGTGGCCTCTTGCGACAAGATCATTCCCGGCATGCTCATGGCCGCCGCACGCCTGGACCTGCCCACCGTGCTCTTGCCCGGCGGGCCCAGCGAAAAGGCCATCCGCCAGCGGCGCAACCAGGTGGACAGCGTGAAGCTGGCCGACTACGAGGACCCGGAGGAGCGCCTAGCCTGCGTGACCAGCGGCTCCTGCGGGGCCTGCGAGGTCATGGGCACGGCCAACACCTTCCAGTGCATCAGCGAGGCCCTGGGCCTGGCCCTGCCCGGCTCGGCCACGGTGCCGGGCTACGCCGCCGACAAGCTGCGCCTGGCCCGCGTTTGCGGTCACCGGGTGGTGGAGTTGGTGGAGCAGGGGGCTGAGCGCCCGACACTATCTGACCGCCGATTCCCTGGAAAACGCACTGATGCTGTGCCAGGCCCTGGGCGGCTCCACCAACGCGGCCCTTCACCTGCCCGCCCTGGCCCGGGAGTTGGGCCTGGAGCTGCCCCTGGAGCGCTTCAACCACTTCAGCCGCCAAGTGCCCACCCTTTGCGCCATCAGCCCCAACGGCCCCTACGGGGTGCTGGATCTGCACCGGGCGGGAGGGGTGCCCGCGTTGATGAGCCGCATCGCCCGAGACCTGCACCAGGACGCCCCCACCGTGGCCGGCCTGAGCTGGGGGGAAGTGCTGGCCTCGGCCCAGGTGCGCGACGAGGCGGTTATCCCGCCCCGGGATCGGCCTCACTTCGCCCAGGGCGGCGCCGTGGCCCTGTTCGGCAACCTGGCTCCCGAAGGGTCGGTGATCAAGCAATCGGCGGTGAGCCCGGAGATGCACCGCTTTAGCGGACCGGCAAGGGTGTTCGAGTCCGAGGAGGCCTGCCTGGAGGGCCTGCGCGAGGGAAGCATCCTGGAAGGCGAAGTGGTGGTTATCCGCAACGAGGGGCCCAAGGGCGGGCCGGGCATGCCCGAGACCCTGGCGGTCACCGTGGGCCTGAACCAGTCGGGTCTGAAGCGGGTGGCCCTGGTAACCGACGGCCGCTTCAGCGGAGCCAGCCAGGGGCCCTGCGTAGGCCACGTGTCGCCCGAGGCGGCGGTTGGCGGGCCCATCGCGGCGGTGAGGAACGGCGACCTGATCCGCATCGACATCGCCCAGCGCAGCCTGGAGGTGGACCTCAGCCCCGAGGAAATTGCCCGGCGCTTGGCCGCCCACGAGCCCCGCCTCAGAGAGATTCCGCCGGGTTACATGCGGCGTTACGTGAAGCTGGTCTCCTCCGCCGCCCAGGGAGCAGTGCTGGATTGAGCCCGCAAACTCCCTGTGGCTGAACCGGGAGCGCCGTGCTGCGGATAATGCCTTGTAAATAAATAGGTTAAGCCTGCATCCGGCGACGCAGAGCGATCTTGACACAAATACCTACCAGTGATACTCATTAAATAAAGCGGCGCTAGAAAGCGCCAGAGATTCGTATAAAAAATCAGGGTCCAAGAACTACCAGCCAGAAGGCGCGGGGAGCGGCAGCTTCCGATGCGCCTTTTGGTTTTTTTATACCAGGCGAACAAGGCTGACCATGAAGACAGCACGCTGGTTATTCATGGAGGATAGGGAATGGTTAGCCGTATCGCAAGGTTGTGCGCGGTGACCGCGCTGTGTGTTGGGTTGAGCCTTCCGGCCGGGGCCGGATGGGCCCAGGAAAAGAGCGAGGACAAGGCTCAAAAGACCGATGAGGTGGTGGTGGTGTCCTCGCCCATCATCGAAGGCGACCAGGTGAACCGCCTGGCCAGCGAAGTGACCGTGATAAGCGAGCAGCAAATAGACGACATGAACGCCGGCGACCTGCCCTCGGCCCTGCGCCGCACTCCGGGCGTGGTGATAAGCCGCCACAACCCGGTGGGCTCCTTTGGCGGGGGCTCCGGCGGGGCGGTGTTTATCCGGGGCATGGGCACCGGCCGGCCCGGCCAGGACATCGTCACCATGATCGACGGTATCCCCATGGTGGTGGGGGTGTGGAACCACTCAGTCATGGACATGCTCTCCATCGACAACGTGCACGCCATCGAGGTTTACAAGGGGGCCCAGCCGGTCCTGTTCGGCAACAACGCCTTCGCGGCCATCAACATCGTGCCCAAGTACAAGAAGGATGACGGCTTCTACACCCACGGCAAGCTGGCGGGCGGCTCCTACAACACCCTGACCGAGGTGCTCGAGACCGGCGGCAAGATCGAGGGCTTCGATTACTACCTGGTGCAGAGCTACCGCTACAGCGACGGCCAGCGGGACGACGCCGGGGGATCGCTGCAAAACTACTACGGCAACATCGGCTACAGCTTCAATCCGCACCTGCGCCTGAGCCTGCTGGTGAACTACACCAACAACTGGTCCGAGGACCCCGGCCCCCTGGGCCAGCCCGAGCTGAGCGACGGCACCTTCAAGACCAGGGACACCATCAGCATCCTCAAGCTGGAAGACAAGTACGACTGGGGCTACGGCTATGTGAAGGCTTATTGGGACGACGGCCACCTGGACTGGCAGGACCAGAGCGACGGCAGCGACACCCGCACTGACTACAACAACTACGGCATCCGCATCAACCAGACCCTGACCATGTGGCAGGGCGGGGCCCTGACTCTGGGCTTTGACCAGGACTACATCTCCGGCAAGGTGCTTACCGTGAGCGCCACGGGCAAGCAGAACGGCGGGGAAAAGGAAACCTTCCGCCTGTCCCAACCATATGCCGCCATCAGCCAGGAGTTCAAGCTGGGCGAGGTCAGCTTCATCCCCTCGGTGGGCGCGCGCTACTTTGACCACAACAACTTCAGCTCCGAGACCGGCTACCAGGCCGGGGCCATCCTGCGCTACCAAGACAGCGAACTGCACGCCAACTTCGCCCACACTTACAACTACCCCGGCGTGTACGTGGTGCAACAGTCCAAGCTTTTCTGGCACAACAGCCTGTGGGAGAACCTCAAGCCCGAGGAGCTAAACCACTTCGAGCTGGGCGTTTCCCAGAAGTTCGCCTCCTGGGTCAAGGCCGGCCTCACCTATTTCCGGGACAAGGGCAGCGACCGCCTGGTGCTGGTCTACAATCCGGCCCACTGGGAAAACATCGGAGACTTCGACAACCAGGGCATCGAGGGCAACATCACCTTCTACCCGACGCGCGACCTGGCCTTTTTCGTGGGCGGCACCTACCTGGACCGCAGCCCCGAGGACACCCCCTACGCCCCGGAGTGGAGCGGGTCGGCCGGAGCCAACTGGCGCTTTTTGCCCGGGTGGATGGCCAGCGTGGACGCCCAGTTCGTGGATGAGTACTACGTGAGCGAAACCCGCTACGCGGGCTCGCGCAAGATGGTGGACGGATTCCTCATCTTCAACGCCAAGGTCAGCTACCAGTTCAAGGTCAAGGGTATCGACATGAAGGTTTTCGCCGCGGGCGAAAACCTCACCAACCAGGACTACGAGTACAAGCCGGGCTATCCCATGCCGGGCATCAACGGCATGCTGGGCGTGGAGTTCAGCTTTTAAACCAGGGAGGCGGGGCCGCCTGGCGGCGGTCCCGCCTCTCACAAAAGACGGCCGGAGGCGATTTATCAGCCTATGAAACACCATCACGCCACACTGCCTACCCCCGTGGCCGAAAGCCTGGGTGGCGAATTGGTCTCCCGCTACGGCGCGGGCCTGCGGCGGCGCTACCTTATCCTGGCCGCCTTGGCCGTATTCACCGTCCTGCTGGCCTTGCAGGCGGTGGCGGTGGGAGCCTTCGACCTTTCACCCTACAAGGTGCTCTTGATTTTGCTGGGTCAGGGCGAAGGGACCCAGTCGGTGGTGGTGTTCAACATCCGCCTGCCGCGCATCGTGGCCGCCATCGTAACCGGCTGGGGCCTGGGCCTGTCCGGCCTGGTAACTCAGAGCCTGCTGCGCAACCCCCTGGCCTCGCCCTTCACCCTGGGCATGAGCCACGGCGCGGCCTTCGGCGCGGCCTTTGCCATCGTGTTCTTGGGAGCCGGGGCGGTGAGCACCAGCGCCTTGTACAGCGCCGGTTCAACCGACTTCATGTTCAGCAGCCTCTACGCGGTCACCCTGATGGCCTTTGCCGGGGCCATGGCCGCCACGGCGGTGATCATCCTGTTGGCCCGCATGCGCCAGATGAGCGCCTCGGCGGTTATCCTGGCCGGGGTGGCCATGTCCTCTCTGTTCATGTCCGGCACCATCCTGGTGCAGTATTTCGCCACCGAGGTGGAGATCGCCACCGTGGTGTTCTGGACTTTCGGCGACGTGGCCCGCTCCAACTGGCGCGAGATACTGGTGCTGGCCGTGGCCACCCTGCTGGTGAGCGCCTACTTCCTACGCCGCCGCTGGGACCTCAACGCCCTGCTGGCCGGTGAAGAAACCGCCCAGGCCCTGGGGGTGCACGTCACCCGCCTGCGTCTATTGGGCATGTTTTTGGCATCGCTGCTGGTGGCCCTGGCCACCGCCTTCCACGGCATCATCGCCTTCTTGGGCCTTTTGGCCCCGCACATCAGCCGCCGCCTGGTGGGCGGAGACCATCGCCTGCTGGTGCCTTGCTCCGGCCTGGTTGGCTCGGCCCTGCTCTTGGCCGCGGACACCGTGGGCCGCATGGTGGTGGGCTCGGGCAGCCTGCCGGTGGGGGTGCTCACCTCTTTCATGGGCGCGCCGCTGTTCCTCTACCTGTTGCTGAAGGGGAAGCGGCTATGACCCTGGAAGCCAAAGGCCTGCATTTCAACTACAACGGCCAGCCGGTGCTGCGCGGGCTCAACCTATCCCTGGAGCACGGCGAGATCACCGGCATCCTGGGTATCAACGGCGCGGGCAAGTCCACTCTGCTGCGTTGCCTCAACCGCATTCTGCGCCCCCAAAAGGGCGTGGTCATGGTGGAAGACCGCGACCTGAGCAAGCTGGGGGGCGAGCAGATCGCCCGACTCATCGGCTACGTGGCCCAAAGCCAGGAGCGCGAGCCGCTCAGCGTGTTCGACGCGGTGCTGCTGGGACGCAAGCCGCACATCAAATGGCAGGCCACCTCCCACGACCTGGATGTGGTGACCCGGGTGCTTACCCAGATGGGCCTGGAGCCCTTGGCCCTGCGCCCGGTGTCCAGCCTGAGCGGCGGCGAGGCCCAAAAGGTGGTCATCGCCCGGGCCCTGGCCCAGGAGCCTCACCTGCTGCTGTTAGACGAGCCGACCAGCAACCTGGATCTGCGCAACCAGTTGGAGGTCATGGAACTGCTCATGCAGGCGGTGCGCGACCAGGGCCTGGGCGCGGCGGTGTGCCTGCACGACATCAACCTGGCCCTGCGCTACCTGGACCGCATGGTCTTGATGAAGCAGGGGCAGGTGCACGCCCTGATCACCCCCGAGGAATTGACCGCCGACATCATTCGGCAAGTTTACGGCGTGGAAGCGGTGCTGGCCGAGGTGGAGGGCCACCGGGTGGTCATCCCCCGCAGCGCGTCCCCCCGCAAACAGGCCCGCCCCGCAACCCCGCACCATCACACCTAGGAGGCACTTGGGATGCACCCGGTAGATTTGTTTAAACGCCTTTGGATATGCGCCTTGGCGGGCCTGCTGCTTTTGGCCCTGCCCCCCCTTGCCCAGGCCGCGGATACCATCCAGGTGACCGACCTCACCGGGCGCAAGGTAACGGCGCCCCTGAACCCCTCGCGCATCGTGTGCTTGGGGCCGGGCTGCCTGCGCCTTATCGTCTATCTGGAGGCCCAAGACAAGGTGGTGGGCATCGAGGCACTGGAGAAGCGCTTCCCCCACGGGCGGCCCTATTACTACGCCAAGCCGGAACTAAGCAAGTTGCCGGTGATCACCCCCGGCGGGGTGCCGGCCATCAACAACCTGCCCGACCTGGAGGGTGTGCTAAAGGCGAAACCCCAGGTGGTGTTCGCCACCTATCTGCAAAAGGCCAAGGCCGACCAGCTGGAATCGCTGCTCAACATCCCGGTGGTGGTGCTGTCCTACGGCCCCTTCGCCTCCTTTGACAAGGTGGTGCTGGACTCCATCCTGTTGGCCGGGCGCATCCTGGGCAAGGACAAGCGGGCCCAGGCGTTGGTGGACCAGATGGAGGCATGGCAAAAGGACCTGGCCCGGCGCGGCAAGGCCGCCAAGCAGCGGCCCGGGGCCTACGTGGGCGGCATCGGCTTCAAGGGAGCCCACGGCCTGGAAAGCACCGACCCCCACTACCTGCCCTTCCGCTGGGTGGGGGCCAAGAACCTGGCCGCCTCCCAGAAAAAGGCCGGGCACGTCATGCTGGACAAGGAACAGCTTCTGGGCTTGAACCCGGAATACATCTTCGTGGACGGCGGCGGCCTGTCCCTGGTGGCGGCGGACTACGCCAAGAAGCCCGAGTTTTACAAACACCTGAAGGCCTTCCAAACCGACCGGGTGTACTTGCTGCATCCCTTCAACTGGTACACCACCAACCTGGGCACCGCCCTGGCTGACGCCTATGTCATCGGCAAGATTTTGCAGCCCGAGGAGTTCAAGGACGTGGAGCCCGCTGCCCAGGCCGACGTGATCTACACCTTCCTCCTGGGCAAGCCGGTGTACGCGGCCATGGCCAAGCGCTACGGCGCTCTGGGCAGCACGCCCCCATTCATGAAGGAATCCCAAAAATGAACCGGGCCAAGGCTGAATTTTTCGACGCCCAGGTGGCGGCCGGTTGGGCGGCCGAGGAATATGGCGACACCGAGCGCCCCAAGCTGGAGCGGTTGCTACAGCAGAGTGAATTGCAGCCGGGACACTGGGTGTTGGAGCCCGGATGCGGCACCGGACGCCTTAGCGAGGTGCTGGCCCAGGTGGTGGGCCCCACCGGTCATCTGGTGGCCACAGACATCAGCCAGGGCATGGTGACTGCCTGCCGCAAACGGGTGGCGGGGCTATCCTGGGTCAGGGTGGAGCGGCTCGCGGTGGAGGATTACCACGCCCCTGCGATCGGCTTCGACCGGGTGGTGTGCCATCAGGTGTTCCCCCACTTCGACGATCAGCCCGCCGCCCTGGCCCACATGGTGAAGCTGCTCAAGCCGGCGGGCGTGCTCACGGTGGTGCACTTCATGCCCAGCGCGGTGATCAACGACACCCACCGCAAGGCGGGCACGGTGGTGGAAAAGGACATGCTGCCCCCGCCCGAGGAAATGCGCCGTATGATAAAGCAGGCCGGGCTTGAATTGGAAACCCTGGCGGACGACGAGCTGGGCTATCTGCTCAAGGCCCGCTTGCCCTCCGCCTAGACAAGCTTGGATAAATTTTCCCAACGAGAGTTTTACAGGAGGCTTCAACCATGGCTGGATGCGAACTTACCCCTGAACAGATCGAAAAGGCGGTGGACTTCCACGGCCACTGGTGCCCCGGCCTGGCCATCGGCCTGAGGGCCGGCGAATACGTGCTCAACCACATGGGCCGGGCCGAGGACGAGGAGGTCGTGGCCCTGGTTGAGACCGACATGTGCGCGGTGGACGGCATCCAGTCCCTCACCGGCTGCACCTTTGGCAAGGGCAACCTGCGCTATCAGGACCACGGCAAACTGGCCTTCACCTTCTATCGCCGGAGCGACGGCAAGGGCGTGCGTTTGGTGTTCGACGCCAACCGCCTGGGCAGCCCGGACTCGGAATTCACCGAGTTGAACCGCAAGTGGCTGAAGGGCGAGGCCACCCCGGAAGAAGTGGAGAACCTCATGAAGATGCGCCAGGAGCGCACCGACGACATCATGGGTTCTGACCTTACCGAAATCTTCGAGGTCAAGGAGCCGGACGCGGCCATGCCTCACTCGGCCCGCATCCTCACCAGCCTGGTGTGCGAGGCGTGCGGCGAGTCGGTGATGGAGTCGCGCACCCGCCGTCTGGAAGGGCGCACCATGTGCATCCCCTGCTTCCAGAATCAGGGATAGTAGCGCGCTCCAGACTTCGCTGTTTTTCGCCTGCCCCCACCCAGTCAGAAACTTCACTGCCCCGCCCATTTGGGCGGTGCGAGGAGCACCACCATGCCCTCTCCCCTTGGGAGCAAGCGCGAAGCATCCGGCGAACAGGCCACTGGCGGCTCGCCCAACTTTCACCACGGCTTTTTATATCTGATCGGCTGCGGCCCGGGCGGCCCTCAAACCGCTACTCTCCAAGCTCTGGAAACCATACAGCGCATGGACGCCATCTTGGCCCCGGCCCGCCAGGCACGGCTGTTCGAGCAATACATCGGCGGCACCCCCGTCCCCTTCGACCCCTGGGAGGGGTTCTGGGATTACCAGGGCAAGCATTTCGCCACCCTCGGCCCCGAGGTAAGCAGGCTGTTCCGGCAAAACCGGGCCAAGCTGCTGGAGGAGAGGCTTGAGGAAATCCGGGCCATGCTGGACAAGGGCCTGGACGTGGGCCTGCTGGAGTTCGGCAATCCCTGCCTTTTCGGGCCTGGGCAAAGCTACGCCGAGCAGCTCAAACCCCAGGAGGTGATCGTGATACCGGGCATGGGGGCAGACGCGGCGGCCATGGCCGCCCTGAAGGCCAGCATCTTGCCCTCCCACGATGCCCGTTTCCTGCTCCAGGCCGCGCCCTTCGTGCTCACCGGCCAGGGGCTCAAGCCCGACATGTCCCTGGGCGAGCCCAGCCCCGAGGCCCAGGAGTTGCTGTCCCTGCTGGCCAAGCAGGAGCACAGCGCCATCTTCTACATGGCCCTGGCCGACGCGCCCCGCTTGTTCGAGTTACTGCGACGCCACCTGCCCGGCGACCTGCCCTGCGCGGCGGTGTATTGGGCCGGAGACCCGGAGCGCCAGCGGGTGCTCAGGGGCACCCTGGACACCCTGCCCGCCAAGCTGGCCGAGGATCCGGAGCGCTTCATGGGCCTGCTGCTCATAGGCCGCTTCCTGGAGGGGCAGCCCTTCACCGCAGCTCACAACCGCTCTCCGGCCATGGCCGAGGCCGCGCACGAGAAAAGCTGACCGGAGGGCCGCATGGCCCGGTCGGGTGATTCGCGGCCGGGCCCGGCGTGCTGTACTTGGGGTGTGAATCATCAGTCAAACGGAGCGATGACATGATATCCCCCAAGCAGAACGAAGCCTTTGAGAACTTCCTGGCCACGGTCAAGGAAAACGGCGTCCTGGACGAGGAGACCACCATCTTGGCCTTTTTGACCGCGGCCATGGCCATCCGTTGCCGTTACTGCGCCGAGCGTTTCATCGATTACGCCAAGAACCTGGGAATCAGCGACGAGAAGATGGGCGCGGTGGCGGCGGTGGCCATGTGCGTGCGGGCGGGCAGCGCCCGAGCCCTGGCCTTTGACCTAGCCGAAAAGCAGGACTGAGGGCCGCAAGGCAAAGGAGAGACCCATGAGCAGTGAAGAGCCCCAACCCAGGGCTGTATTCAGCGAGATACGTAAAGACTACCTGTCCCAACTGGCCCAGGCCTGGGGCGACATAGATTTCTCCACCCTGGGGGTGGAACTGGATGGCGACGCTGCGATCATCCCCTTTTTCGGCCTGCCCAACCGGGTGAGCCTGGATCAAGGTTTTCAGGATCATCGGGGAGAGCAGCCCTCCCACGCCACCTGCGTGGCCTTGGCCAAGTATCTTTTGCTAAACGCCGGGGGTCCCCAGTCGGGCGATGAATGGGTGGCCTTAAAGCAGTTCCCCGATGCCGCGCCGTTCGTGGAGGGCTTTGCCAACACGGTGGAGCGCAAGATCGCCAAGGAGTTCGTGGGCAAAGGCGAGGCCTTGGCCGCCGGGTGCGCCCTGTGGGGCGGAAAGGAGCACGACGCCGGGCTGTCCTATGATCTGGTGATGCGCCTGGACTCTCTACCCCGCATACCGCTGCTGCTGCTGTTCAACGACGAGGAAGACCCCTTCCCAGCCCAGTGCTCGGTTCTGTACCAGCAAGACGCTCCCCGCTATCTGGACATGGAGTGCCTGGCCATAATGGGCATCACCTTGGGCCAGCGCCTGGTGGCCGGCCTGAAAGGCGGCTCCAAGCATAAGCTGGTGGGTTAAGCCCATCTGAGCATCAAAAACGGTCCGGAACCGGGACGGGGATGCCGTTTCCCTACCCGGTTCCGGACCGCCGAGAGCCCCCAAAGCATCAGGCCGCTCTCTTGTGGGAGTTGGTGCCAAGCAGCCTAGAAGGCGATGGCCAACTGGCTGGTGATGGTGTCGCTGCTGTCGTCGTTGGTGTAGTCGCCGTGCAGGTATTCCAGGCTAAGCACGGTGTCGGGCAAAAACTCCCAGGAAGCCACCGCGCCCCAACGGGTTTCGGGAAACTCCTCGAACACATCGCCCGCCTTGCCGTACTTGACCGCAAAGGTCCACTGCTCCCAAGGCATCACCGCCAACTCCACGTTGAGGGCCCAGGGCTTGGCCTTGTGCTCGCCGGCGTACTCCAGTTCACCCTCCTTGAACTCGTCCAGGGCGGTGATGTATTCCGCCTGCAGGGCCAGCATCTTATAGCTGGCCGAAGCCATGAACGACAGGCCGCCCACCAGCTCGCTGAGTTGATCGCCCGGCACCTGCTCGCTCAGGAAGCCCGAAGAGGCGATGTTGTTGATATAGGCCACGCCCGCGGCGATGCTGCCATCGGGGATGACGCCCTCGGGGGTGCTGAACTGGGCGCGGGCGTAGTAGGTGTTGATCATGTTGTCCGGATCGTCGCTGAACTCATGCACGTCGGAATTGAAGATACCGGCGCCCACGTTGATCCAGTCGGCGGAGTAGCCGATCTCCACCGCGGAATCCTGGGTTTCGAACAGCTCCTTGGTGATGGGGTCGGAGATGAAGTAGCTCTCGAACAGACCCACCGCCGGGTAGATGCGCCCGGCCAGGAGGTACCAGGGAACATCGTCGGTCTGGCACAAGAGGATAAAGGCCTCGTCGATGTCCACCGGCTCGGTGCTGCCCTCTTCCCACAGGAAGTGCATCACCCCGGTGACGTACTTGTTGATGGCCGCCTCCACGAACAGCTCGGCGGTGGCCAGGGTGATGTCGGAGTTGCTCTGGTCACCCTTCTTGTTGCGGCTCATGCGCTCCCAGTTGGCCTCGACCTCCACCGCGCCATATAACTTCAGGCGCTTGCCCGCCTCGGAGAAGATGCCCTTGGGCAACTCCTCCCTGGTGCGCGACAGCTCCTGGGAGGCCTTGAGGGAGCGCCCGCTGGTGGCGCGGGCTTCCATGGCCACGTCGTTGGCCTTTTTGGCGTCTTGCTGAGCCTTATCCAGCTTCTGCTCCAGCTCCGACACCCGTGACTTGAGAGCCCTCAATTCGTTGAGCAGCTCCTGGTTGGTGGTGTCGGCGCTGAAGGCCAGGCTCGGCACCGCCAAAAGCAGGCCCATGGTGAGCAGAATAATTTTACTTGGCAAAGCCTTCACGTTTCCTAATCTCCCTTCATCGTTGTCACTCGGTCCGGCTTTTCCGGACCGGGTTAATCCCTTGCTTGGTGTTTGCAGCCGCAAGAGGCGCAGTCGCCCCCGCAGGTGCACGACTTGCCTTGCTTTGGCTCCTCAGGCAGCGCGATCGGTTCTTTGTGTTGCTTCTCAGGCACAGACCTCTCCTGTCCGAAATTTGCTTTCGGTTAATTAAGTTCGGTTTAATCAGCTAGTTGTCTCGACTATTGGGATGGAGGCAGGCGCCCGTTATCTGGGCTCACCCCAACAGAGGCCGGGCTCTTTTGCCCCGGCCGCGCTACGGGCCGCAAGTTTGGTTCATGATTTGTTTTCCTTGTCCAGGACCTCGCCGCCGGGGCGGCAGCAGGTGTGCGCCCGCGGGAACTCACCGCTCGCGCCGCAACCTCCTTCCCCGCAGCCGCATCCGCAACCCGAGCCTTGGCCCCTGGCGGTGCGCCACCAGCGGCGGCCCAGCCAAAAAGCCACCGAGGCGACGACCAAAGCCACGATCAGCAGATCAAGCATGTCCCTATCCCAATCCCAGGAGCTTGCCGCCCTGGTAGACCAACAGGGAGATCAAGTAGGCGGCCACGGTGGTGTAGGCCACCGCGAACAGGGCCCACTTCCAGCCGCCGGTTTCGTTGCGGATGACCGCCACGGTGACAAAGCAAGGGGCGTAGATCATTACGAAGAGCATCAGGGCGAAGGCCTTGAGCGGGTTCCATCCCGGCTCCTTGGCCAGCCGCTCGCTCAGGCCCACGGTGTCTTCCGGATCCACCTCACCCATGCTGTAGGCGGTGCCCAGGGTGGAGACCACCACCTCCTTGGCCGCGAAGCCGCCCACCAGGGCCACGTTGGTGCGCCAGTCGAATCCCAGGGGCGCGGTGACATAATGCAGGGCTCGGCCCATGCGCCCGGCCACGGAATGGGCCAGCTCGGCCTGGCCTTTCTGGTATTCGACATCCTGGCGAAGCTTCTCGCTGGCTGCCGTCTGCACCTTGGCGTCCCAGGCCGCGGCCTGGTCCTCGGGCAAGGTGGGGAAGCTCATCAGGGCCCACATGAGAATGCTGATGCCCAGGATCACTGTGCCCGCCTTCTTGATGTACTGCCAGGTGCGCTCCCAGGTGTGGATCAGCAGGCCGCGCAGGGTGGGCAGGCGGTAAGGCGGCAGTTCCATGACAAAGGGAGAGGTCTCCCCCTTGAGCACCGTCCAGCGCAGGATGCGGGCGGCGATGAGGGCCAGGCCCCAGGAAACCAGGGTGAGGGCGAAAAGCATCTGGGCCTCGCGGGCGGCGAAGAAGGCCCCGATCAACAGGGCGTACACCGGCAGCTTGGCCCCGCAGTTCATCATGGGCACGGTGAGGATGGTGGCCAGGCGCGCCTTGGGATCGCGCAGGGTGCGGGCGGCCATGACTCCGGGCACCGCGCAACCGCCGCTGATGCCGCCACTGACGATCATAGCCATCACGCTGTTGCCGTGCAGGCCGAAGTTTCTCAGCACCCGGTCCAGCAGGTAGGCCACCCGGGCCAGGTAGCCGGTGTCCTCCAGGATGGCGATGGTGAAGAACATGAACATGATCAAGGGAACGAACCCCAGGACTCCGCCCACGCCGTCGATGATTCCGCTGATGACCAGGGATTTTACAAAGCCGTCGGGTATGCCCGCCTCGGCGACCCCGCCCAGCCAGCCGAACAGCTCCTCCAGCCAGCCCACGGGGATTTCGCTGGCCCAGAAGACGAACTGGTAGATGCCGTAGAGCACCGCTAGCAGGATCAGGGGCCCCACCAGGCGGTTGGTTAGCACCTTGTCGATCTTGTCGCTCAGTTCCAGACGCTGAGCCCTGGTTTCCTGCACCGCTTGGCGGTAGATGCCGCCGATGAAGCCGTAGCGGTAGTCGGCTATGACCCCCTCGGGATCGTCGTCCATGGTCAGCCTCAGGTGATCGCTGAGCTTTTGGCGCAGGGGCTCCATGTGCCCGGCCAGGCCGGGGTCCTGGGAAACCTGCTTTTGCACTTCAGCGTCGTTTTCCAAAAGCTTCAGAGAAACCCAGCGGGCGCCAAGGGGCGACCAAGCCAGGCTGTTGCCGTTGAACTTGCCGGTCAGCTCCAGCAAAGCTTGGTCCACATCCGGGCCGTAGGAAAGCTCCAGGGGGAGCCATTGCTTTTGGCGGAGGGCGGTTTCCACCGCCTCGCCCAGCAGCTGCTTAACTCCCTTGCCCTTGCGGGCCACGGTGCACAACACCGGCACGCCCATGAGGCGGCTGAGCTTTTCGGGGTCGATGTTCAGCCCCCGGCTCTCGGCCACGTCCATCATGTTCAGGGCGATGACCAGGGGCACCCCAGCTCCATGAACTGCACCGCCAGATACAGATTGCGCTCCAGGTTGGCCGCGTCCACCACGTCGATCACCACGTCGGGCTTCTGCTTGATGATGTAGTCCCTGGCCACCAGCTCTTCCATGGAGTAGGCGGTGAGGCTGTAGGTTCCCGGCAGGTCCACCACCTCCACGTCGTGGCCGCCCAGGGAAACATGTCCCCATTTTTTCTCCACGGTCACGCCGGGGTAGTTGCCCACGTGCTGGCGTGCCCCGGTGATGGCGTTGAACATGGAGGTCTTGCCGGAGTTGGGGTTGCCCGCCAGGGCGATGGTTATCTTTTCTCCCGACATGCCTAGACCTCCTCTGCCTGAACCAGGATGTGGTCCGCTTCGTTGTTGCGCAGGGTGAGGTTGTAGCCCTTGAGCTTTATCTCCACCGGATCCTTGAGCGGCGCACGGCCCATGACCGTGAAGACGGTGCCCGGCACGATCCCCATGTCCCGGATGCGCCGCCCCATCTCGCCGCCCACGGTTATCTTTTTGATCACCGCCTGCTGGCCCACGCGCAGCATTCTTAATGTTTCAAAATTTTCCAATGCTTCTCTCCCGTGGCTTGCTTAGTTGAATCCCAGATTGATGAAACGTTCGCCCTTGAATCCCTTGAGGGTCTGCTCCAGAGACCCACAACCTGTCTGGCGCAAGGCGCAGAAGGGCTTGGAGCAGCGCTTGCACTCTTTTTTGACGGCGTTGAGGGCGGCGTGGGAGTTGATGGAGGTTATGAACACCACCAGATCGGCGTTGGCCACGCGCTGCTTGAGGCGGCGGTTGCCGTTGCGCAACTTTCCGGTGTGAAATTCGCACTCACCCCCCAGGCGGCTGACCGTTTCGCGGTAGCCCGGCTCCAGGCGATCCAACCCGCCGACGATCATCACCTTGCGGCCCTGTAGGGGGCAGTGTTCGCAGACCTGTTGCCCACACGAACCTGGGGCGGCGCAGGCCTTGTTTACCGAATATTTGCCTCTGCGGGTTGAAGATGCCCGGCTCTCCACGTTAACCATCTCCTATTTAATTAGGCACGTCTAACTTTATGGTCAGAAAAATACCCGCCAGAGACCGTTTGCGATGTCGCCTTCAGGTTCGGCGGGTTAACTTATTTTGTTAGATAGCACTTACTTTTTAACGTGTCAATAATTTTTTACGTAACGCTGCACAATGCAAGCTTAGTGATTGTCCCGCCCTAGCGGCCCGGAGTTGGCCACGTTATTTTTAGCGGCCAGCGCAGCGCCAGAAAGAAAATGCCGGTCTTGCCGCCGCCTTGCTAAATTTCAATATAAACATGCCTATCCATAGATAAACATCATTTGACAGCCCGACCGCGAAATAGTATGTCATCTGTGACATAATGTCATTTATGACATATTTAGCGATCCTTGGTTTGGACCGGATGCCCCACCGGCCGACAATCCTGAATGTGAATGCTGTGGAGCCCAAAATGGCTGATCCTTCCCTGATTCTCAACGGCAAGGCCGTAGAGTTCCAACTAGGCCAAACCATCCTGGAAGCGGCCCTGGCCCAAGGGGTGCGCATCCCTACCCTTTGCTATCTCAAGGGCTGTTCGCCCACAGGCGCCTGTGGCATCTGCGTGGTGGAAGTGGCCGGAAGCGACCACCTGATGCTCTCCTGCTCCACCCCGGCCGAAGCGGGCATGGACATCAAAACCGACAGCGCGTGGGTGTACACCTCCCGGCGCAAGACCCTGGCCGATCTGGTGGCCTCGGGCGACCACAACTGTTTCGTCATGGACCTGCCGCCCGACCAATGGAGCGAGCGCCAGTTCGAGGTGATGCTCAAGCCCTGGCACGATCAGGTGTGCCCGGCCCACGGCGACTGCCGACTGCAAGACCTGGTGGTGGAGTACGGCGTGAGCCTGCAAAGCCAGGAGGCAGCCCCGGCGGAGCGCCCCCTGGACGACAGCCACCCGGTGATCATCCGCGACTTCAGCCGCTGCATCCAGTGCGGCCGCTGCGTGCAGGCCTGCAACCAAATTCAGGTAAACCGGGCTCTTCCCGCACCCGAAACCTGGGAACCGGGCAAGCAGAACGGCTGGCTGCCCGTGGCCGACTACGACAACTGCACCCACTGCGGCGAGTGCGTGCAGGCCTGCCCGGTAGGAGCCCTGTTCGAGCGCAAGGCCTACGGGCGCATCCACGGACATGAGGCCACCAAGGTGCGCACCACCTGCCCCTACTGCGGGGTCGGCTGCCAGCTATGGCTGCGCGTGAAGGACGGCAAGGTGATCAAGGTCACCGGCGTGGAAGGGGCCCAGCCCAATAGGGGCCGCCTGTGCGTCAAGGGCCGCTTCGGCTACGACTTCATCCACAGCCCCGAGCGCCTGACCACGCCTCTTATCAAACAGAACGGCGAGTTCCGTGAAGCCTCCTGGGACGAGGCCCTGGACTTGGTGGCCAACCGCTTCCTG
>Ga0180016_100015_pt1 | contig 124979 bp, 120 predicted proteins | sample KR46_M_MetaG_FD_129673 | JGI IMG/M metagenome (GOLD analysis project Ga0180016, IMG submission 129673) | Groundwater microbial communities from the Olkiluoto Island deep subsurface site, Finland - KR46_M_MetaG | ecosystem: Environmental > Aquatic > Deep subsurface > Groundwater | place... | reverse complement strand
CGCCGCCCGGGCCAGGCGATGGGCCTCAGGTCCGCCGCCCACCTCGGCGGCCAGCTCCAGCCAGGCCACCGGCAGCCCCACCAGGCGCTGGCGCAACTGCTTGGGAGCCTGCTCCTGGCTGGTGGTCACCACCGCCGCTTCCAGCAGGCCGCCCTGGTCCAGGGCCATGCCAGCGGCCTTGGCCACCAGCGCCGGGTCCAAGTCGTCCAGGCCAGGCGTGGCCACCCAAACCAAGCTGACCTTAGCCATGGCGCGCCTCCGAAAGAGAGGCCACCCGCGAGGCCGCCTGCGAGGCGGCCAACCCGCCGTGCACGATGGATTCGTTCAGCGAGCGGGGACCGGCCGCCGCCCCGGCCACGAACACCCCGGCGGGGCCGCCGTCGGCGGTCAAGAAGCCGTCAGAGTCCTTGGCCGCGCCGAACAGCTCGCCCAGGGCGGAAGCGCCGTTGGGCGGCCCCAGGCCCACCGAGAGCACCACCAGGTCGAAGCCCTCCTTGATGGCCTGCTCTCCGGCCAGGGCGTAGGTCACCTCGGGGCCGCCGTCGCCTGCGGTCACCTCGCCGGGCATGGCCCTGACGAAGCGCATCTGCTTGCGCAACTCGGGCAGCTCTTCTTCCCAGGCCCGGCCGTAGTCCTGCACATCCATATGAAAAAAGGTGACCTCGCTCTCGGGCAAAAGCCCGCGAATCACCCGGCCCATGCGCAGGGCGTAGCCGCAACAGACCCGGGAGCACCACAGGCGGCCCAGGGAGGCGTCGCGGCTGCCCACGCACTGGATGAAGGCCACCTTGGCCGGGGCCATGGCCTTTGGCCCCAAGGCCCCCTGGGCCAGCATGGCTTCCAGCTCCAGGGCGCTGAACACACCCTCCACCCGGCCATGGCCGAAGCGGGTCTTGCCCGCCGGGTTGAAGGCCTCGCCGCCCACCGCCAGGATCACCGCCTGGGCGTTCAGGGTGGCGCGCTCGCTCAGGGGGCGGCCCGGACCGGGACCGATCTCGCCGTTCGGCTGGGGAGCCAGCTCCACCTGCCAGCCGTCGCCCCGGGGCTGGGCCGCCACGGCCAGGGCCGCGGTATATATGGTTATCTGGGGAAGGTGGGCCGCCTGGGCCATGAGCTCGCCCAAACGGCACGCGCCGCAACGGGCGCAGGCTTCGGTGGCCTTGCAACAGAACTGGGAGGCCCTCCCCCCCAGGCGGGGCTCCCGCTCTATGATGGTGGCGGCCACACCCCGGCGGGCCAGGTCCACCGCCGCGGCCAACCCGGCCACTCCGCCACCCAGGATCAAGACCGGCGTGTCCAATTGGGCGTTGGTCAATGTGTCCTCGACTGTTATAAGAGCTTTAAATGCCGGCCCGAGAAACCGCCCCCGCAAGGGGGGGCGAACGGCCCTAAGCGCCGGATTAAGCTCCGGAAATTAGCGCTTGACAAGCCTGACGGGCCTGCCTATAGTGCAAGTTAGCTAGATTGTAGCTAAGTTGTAACCACGTGTCCACCATTTTTGGCCCGCTTTGCCGTGTTTCCGGCCTTGCACGGCGGCAAAGTGTCGCATAGGCCGGAGACTAAGTCATGTCTGAAAAAACACCGCCGATTCAAGCAACCAAAATGATGAAAAAGCTCATGGCCGACCACTTCCTGGCCCTGGATCGCGCCGCCGCCGAGGGCAGTCCCAAGGTGGCCTGGTGCACCAGCGTGGGTCCGGCCGAGCTGCTTATAGCCATGGGTTTCGAGGTCTACTACCCTGAGAACCACGGGGCCCTCTTGGGCGCTTCCCGCATGGCCACCGATACCATACCGGTGGCCAACGCCCTCGGCTACAGCCCGGAAATCTGCTCCTACCTCACCGCCGACGTCGGCGCTTTCCTCAAGGGAATCACCCCCCTGACCAAGGCCTACGGCATCAAGGGCGTGCCCAAGCCCGACGTGCTGGTGTTCAACACCAACCAGTGCCGCGACGTGCAGGACTGGTTCGAGTGGTATGGCCGCCACTTTGGGGTGCCGGCCATCGGGGTGCGCACCCACCGGGGCGTGGGCGAGGTCCGCGACTACATGGTGGCCGACGTGGCCCAGCAGATAAAGGACCTGATCCCCACCCTGGAGCAGGTCAGCGGCAACAAGTTCGACATCGACCGCCTGCGCGAGGTGGTGGGGCTCAGCAAACAGTGCACCGAGCAGTGGCGCGCGGTGCTGGAGTACGGGGCCCGGGTGCCCGCCCAGATGAACTTCTTCGACCACACCATCCACATGGCCCCCGCGGTGGTACTCCGGGGCCGCCCCGAGGCCGTGGAGTATTACGACACCCTGCTGGCCGAGTTGGTGGAGCGCGAGAAGGCGGGCTATTCCGCCGTGCCCGGCGAGCGCCTGCGCCTTTACTGGGACGGCATGCCCGTCTGGGGCCGCTTGCGCATGCTGGCCGAGCTGATGAACGAGCTCAAGGCGGCCATCGTGTGCTCCACCTACTGCAACTCCTGGATTTTCGGCGCTTTCGACGCCAACGACCCCTTCGAGTCCATGGCCCGGGCCTACACCGAGCTGTTCATCGTGCGCGACGAGGCCTACAAAGAGAACTACATGCTCGAGCACGTAAAGCGTTACGGCTGCCAGGGCATCATCTTCCACGACGCCAAGACCTGCCCCAACAACTCCAACAGCCGCTATGGCCTGCCGCAGCGTTTCGCCGAGGTGCACGGGGTGCCTTCGCTGGTCATCAACGGCGACCTCAACGACCTGCGTTGCTTCAGCGACGAGCAGGCCAAGACCAACATCGAGGCCTTCGTGGAGCAGATCGAGGAAGCGGCCGCCTGATGTTCTTCGGCGGCATAGACATCGGAGCCAGCGCCACCAAGGCGGCGCTCATAGACGACTCCGGCCGACTCCTGGGCAGCGCGATGCTGCGTTCGGGAGTGGATTTCACCGGCAGCGCCCAAAAAGGCATGGAAATGGCCCTGGCCCAGGCGGGCCTGGAGGCCGGGCAGGTGGATGGGATATTCGCCTGTGGTTACGGCCGCAAGAACGCGGCCATGGCCCAGGAGACCCGCACCGAGATCGCCTGCCACGCCGCCGGGGCATACCACCATTTTCCCCAGGCGCTGACCGTGGTGGACATCGGAGGCCAGGACAACAAGATCATCAAACTCAACGCCCAGGGGCTGCGCACTTCCTTCAAGATGAACCGCAAGTGCGCGGCGGGCACCGGAGCCTTTCTGGAGGAGATGGCCCTACGGCTGGACCTGCCTCTGGAAAGCCTCAACGGCCTGGCCGAAAAGGCCACCGAAGAAGCCACCCTGGGAGCATTTTGCACCGTATTCACCGCCACCGAGGTGCTGTCCAAGATACGCGACGGCGTAAGGATAGAGGCCCTGGTCAAGGGCCTGTTCCGCTCGGTGGTCAAGCGGGTCATGGAGATGGACATCTTTGAAGGCACGGTAGTCATGACCGGCGGAGTCGCCGAGCACAACCCCTATCTGGCCGAGATGCTGAGCCTGGAGCTGGGACGTGAGGTCCTGTTGCCTCCCCTGCCTCAGCTCAACGGCGCCTGGGGAGCGGCGATCCTAGCCCGGGACTTTAGAGCCCGGCAACTGGCGAGCGAATAACTTAAGCTCAATGGCCGGGGTGGTTTGAGGGGACCCCCCGGCCTGGGCTGAACCCCAACGGGAGAGGATGTAGTTATGAACCGCTGGCTCACCGTGGCCGACATTCTTCGGGTAAACGCCATCAAGTTTCCGGACAAGGAAGGAGTGGCGGATCTCAACCGGTCCTTGACCTTCAAGGAGTTCAACGACCGCTGTTGCCGCCTGGCCAACGCCCTGGCCGACCGGGGGCTCAAAAAGGGCGACCGCATCGCCATGTTGGCCTACAACTGCCTGGAGTGGATGGAGTTCTACGGGGCCTGCGCCAAGGGCGGCTTGGTGGCCGTGCCCATCATGTTCCGCCTGACCCCCACCGAGTACATCTACATCCTAAACAACGCCGAGACCAAAGCCATCATCGTGGAGAAGCCCTTCGCGGCCGACGTGATGAACGCCAAGCCGGATCTGGAAACCATTCAGGACAACGGATACATCTACTTCGGCGAGGGAGCGGCCCCCGCCGGCTACACCCACCTGGAGGACCTGTTCGCCTCCGGTTCGCCCGAGGAGCCTGCCACCAAGGTGTACGACGAGGACACCTGGATCGTCATGTACACCTCCGGCACCACCGGCCGCCCCAAGGGCGTGGTGCGCACCCACGAGTCCTTGGCGGGCAAATACTGGACCAACATCGCGGCCATGGGCTACGACCGCGACGACCGCGGCCTGTTGGTCATGCCCATGTGCCACATCAACAGCGTGTTCTACTCTTTCGTGTTCACCTGCCTGGGGGCCACCGCCCTGGTCTACAACTCGGTGTCCTTCGACGCCGAGCACATGATCAAGACGCTCAGCGAGTTCGGCATCACCTTCACCTCCCTGGTGCCCACCCACTACATCATGATGCTGGCCCTGCCCGAGGAGGTTAAGAACAAGTACAACGTGGATTGCGTGAAGAAGCTGCTCATCTCCTCGGCCCCGGCCCGACGCGACCTGAAGTTGTCCATCATGGAGTACTTCACCAACAGCCAGCTCTACGAGGCCTACGGCTCCACCGAGGCCGGTCTGGTCACCCTGCTGCTGCCCTCGGAGCAGTTCGACAAGCTGGGCTCCATCGGGCGCGAGATTCCCGGCACCGACGTGATCAAGCTGTTGGACGAGGACCACAACGAGGTGGCCGTGGGCGAGGTGGGCGAGCTCTACTCCCGGGGCCCGGCCATGTTCAGCGAGTACTGGAAGCTGCCCGAGGTTACCAAGGACTCCTTCGTAGGCGACTTCTTCAGCGCGGGCGACATGGCCTACATGGACGAGGAGGGCTACTACTACCTGGTAGACCGCAAGAAGAACATGATCATCACCGGCGGGGAGAACGTCTACCCCAGCGAGGTGGAGGACTGCCTGGGCGGCCATTCGGCGGTCAAGGACGTGGCGGTGATCGGGGTGCCCGACGACAAGTGGGGCGAGAGCGTCACCGCCGTGGTCATCACCCACAAGGGCTACGAGCCCGGCCCGGAGCTGGCCAAGGAGCTCAGCGAGTTCACCAAGGGCAAGATCGCCGGATTCAAGCGGCCCAAGAACATCCACTTCGTGGCCGAGGAGGAGATGCCGCGCACCGGCACCGGCAAGATTTTGCACCGGGTGCTTCGGGACCGCTACGGCCATTGGTCGGATAAATAGGCCCCAAAAACCACCAGTAAATTACAGGCTGCCATTATGGCTACCACCGTCTTCTAACCGATACGGAGCAGACCATGTTCAGCAAAGCCTTTGTCCCCCACAAGGGGTACTGGTCCTCGCCTTTTTCCCGCTGGCAGGGATCGTTTCAAAACGAGCACCCCGTGAAACTGGCCGCGGCCACCACCAAAAAGTTCCTGGAGCTAAGGGGCATCGACCCCAAGGTGTTCGACGGGTGCACCTTCGGCATGACCATCGGCATGCCCTCCTGGTTCTACGCCAACCCCTGGTACTGCGCCCTCATGGGCAACGACCGCATCTCCGGGCCCACCGTGAGCCAGGCCTGCGCCACCAGCGCCACCGCCCTCTACACCGCCGCCGCCGGGCTGGAGTGCGGGGCCCACGAGTGCAACCTGGTGGCCACCACCGACCGCTGCTCCAACGGCCCCCACACCGTGTGGCCCAACCCCAAGGGGCCCGGCGCCGAGGTGATCAGCGAAAACTGGATGATGGACAACTTCAACAAGGACCCCTACGGCGGCGAGGCCATGTTCATGACCGCCGAGCTGGTGGGCAAGGACAACGGCGGGGTCAGCAAGGAAGAGTCCGACGCCCTGGCGCTCAGGCGCTACGAGCAGTACCAGATGGCCCTGGCTGACGACCGGGCCTTCCAAAAGGGCTACATGATCCCGGTGGACGTCAAGATCAGCAAAAAAAAGGTGGTCACCGTGGAGGCCGACGAGGGCATCATGCCCACCACCGCCGAGGGCCTGGCCTCCTTGAGGCCCATCCTGCCCGACGGCGCGCTGACCTTCGGGGCCCAGACCCACCCGGCCGACGGCAACGCCGGGCTCATCGTCACCACCCAGGACAAGGCCAAGGAACTCTCTGCCGACAAGAGCGTGACCATCCAGATACTCTCCTACGGCTACGGCCGCGCGGCCAAGGCCCGCATGGCCGCGGCGGTGACCCCGGCGGCCCAGATGGCTCTAAAGAACGCCGGCCTGGAGGTCAAGGACCTGGCCGCGGTGAAGACCCACAACCCCTTCACCATCAACGACATCGTCATGGGCCGCCTCATGAACATCCCGGACGACATCTTCAACAACTACGGCTCTTCCATGATCTTCGGCCATCCCCAGGGGCCCACCGGGGCGCGCTGCATGGTGGAGATGATCGAAGAGTTGGTGCTAAAGGGCGGCGGCTACGGCCTGTTCGCGGGCTGCGCCGCGGGCGACACCGCCGCCTCGGTGGTGTTCAAGGTCTCCTAGACGATACCCGGCCTGCTACGTTTTTCGCATCTCTACATGAACCATTCGCCGCCCGGCCCCGGCCGGGCGGCGAATTTCTTTTATGCCGTTGCGCCCAGGGCGCGGGTGGGGCAATCTGGGGTTATTCAACCACACCATCTGATGCCGGGAGGACCGCCGTGAACGTCAACCAAGTTCCCCTTTTGGTGCGCCGGGAGATAGAGGCCACGGTGTTGGCCCAGGTTTATGAAGTATTGCAAAAGCGCCTGGGCCGGGAAGAGGCCCTGGCGGTGATGACCCAAATGGTGGAGCAAACCGCCGAGGAGGCGGGCAAGGCCTTTGCCGCCGAGTCCAAGACCGGCCCCAGCCTGGAGCACTTCTCCACCATTTGGGACCGGCTCATGGCCGTGCCCGGATCCCTGGAGACCGAGGGCTATGAATTGGAAGAGGGCCGCATGAGGCTGACCGTGACCGGCTGCGGCTATCTGAAGCTATACCGCAAGATGGGCCTGCCCGAGGAGCTGTTGCCGGTGCTGTCGTGTTGCCGGGACTTCGCCTTTGCCCGGGGCTATTCCCCCAACCTGCACCTGGAGCGCCCCACCTTCATCGGCCAGGGCGACGAGGTCTGCCGGTTCAACTACTCCTGGCAGGAGGACCTGATCTACTAGGGTTTTACCGAAGTCAGGTATTTAAACTTGCCGTCTTTGACCTGCAAGATAACCACCGGCTTGATGGCGTCGTGCCTGAGCAGGGTGAGCATGCCGGTGGCGCCGGGGAAGTCCTTGGTCTGCTCCAGGGCCTTGGCGATGGCCGGGGGATCGGTGGAGCCGGCCCTGGTTATGGCGTCCAGCAGGACGTTGTAGGCGTCGTAGGTAAGCGCGCTCACCGACTCCGGGTCGTAGCGAAAGAGCTTGCGGAAGGCGGCCACGAATTGCTTGCCCGCCGGGGTGTCCACGCCCTGGGGATGGAAGTGGGTGGTCAGGCACAGGCCCTCCACCGCTTCCCCGCCTTGGAAAATCAGCTCTTCGGTCTGGGCCCCGTCGCCGCTCAAGATGGGCTGGTTCAGGCCCATGGCCCGGGCCTGGCGGGCGATGAGGGCGTCCTCGCGGAAGTGGCCGGGCAGGTAGATGATGTCCGGGTTGGCCTTTTTGGCCGCCTCCAGCTGGGGCGCGAAGTCCTGGTCCCCGCTGTTGTAAAAGGCCTTGAACACCACCTTGCCGCCCATCTGCTGGAAGGCCTGCCTAAAGCAGCGGGCGATGCCCACGCAGTATTCCTGCTTGAGGTCGGTGAACACCGCCGCGGTCTTGGCCTTCAGGTTCTCCCTGGCGAACTTGGCCGCCACCTGGCCCTGGAAGGGGTCCACGAAGCAGACCCGGAAAACGTACTTGCGCCCCTGGGTGACCCGGGAGTTGGTGGCCCAGGGGGCCACCAGGGGCACCTGGGCCTTTTCGGCCACCGGCGCGGCGGCCAGGGTGTTGCCCGAGGTCAGGCAGCCGATGATGGCCCGCACCTTGTCCTCGCGGATCAGGCGGCCGGTCTCGCGGCAGGAGTCCACCTTGTTGCTCAGGTTGTCGGCCAGAACAAGGTCCACCGGGCGGCCCAGCACCGTGGGGCGGTGCTTGGCGGCCATCTTGAGGCCCTTGAGCCCGCAGTCGCCATAGGCTGCTTCCGTGCCGCTGAGGGGAAAGACCACCCCGATCTTGACCGGCCCGGCCTCCCCGGCGGCCGGGGCCGCCCCCGGGCCCAGGAGCGAGAGGACCACCAGGGCGCTGAGCAGCACCAAGCCGGGCATGGCTGAAAATTTATTCAGACGCACCGCGTCCCCTCCGGCGGATACCGGCGAACTTGCCAAATTCAACTTATTTAAGGGCCGGGAAGGTGTCAAGCCCGTTGGCGGGCAGGCCGGCATCCGGAGGCTAGCCTTCGGAAGAAGCTGCCTGGTCTTTCCTGTCTTGGCACCGGCCCAGCCAGGTGATTAACAGGGCCAAGGCGATTGAGCCTCCCACGATCAGATAAAATTGCCAATTCATGGACGCATCCTCCCTGGGCGCTTGCTTTTGTCGGACACCTCACCATAGCACCGGCGCGGGCGTTGGGGCAAGGATTGCCGCAATACCCCTAGGCGAACTTGGCCAACACCGGGGTGTGGTCGCTGGGCTTGGGCAGGCCCCGGGGTTCGGTGTCCACCAGGCACTCGCCGCAAGCCTCGGCCAGCGGCGCGGTGGCCAGGATAAGGTCTATGCGCCAGCCCAGGTCGCGCTTGAAGGACTGGGGCAGGCGGTAGTCCCAGAAGGTGAACTGCTTGGCCTCCGGGTGGTGCTGCCTGAACAGGTCTGTGAGCCCCCAGGCCTCGATGCGCTCCAGGGCGGCCCGCTCGTCGGGGTGGCAGGACACCTTGCCGGCCATGCGCTTGGGGTCGTACACGTCCAGGTCGGTGGGGGCCACGTTCATGTCCCCGGTGACGATCACCGGCTCTTTGGGATTGAAGCGCCGGGGCAGCATACGGGCCACCTGATCCAGGAACTCCAGCTTGTAGTGCCAGGCCTCGTGACCCACCTCCCGGCCCTGGGGCACGTAGAGGTTCACCACCCAGCCGGTGGCCAGGCGAACCGCCAAGACCCTCGCCTGGCCGCCGTCGCCCGGCTCCAGGCCCTGCACCACCTCGGCCGCCTCCTGCCTGGTTAGGATTGCCACCCCGTTGAAGGACTTCTGGCCGTGGAAATAGGCGTGGTAGCCCAACTCCGTAAAGGCGTCCGCCGGGAAGTCCTCGTCAACGACCTTGGTCTCTTGCAAACAGGCCACCTCGGGCGAGGCTTTTTTCAGCCAATCCAGCAAAAGGGGCAAACGGGCCCGCACTCCGTTGACGTTGAAGGTGGCCAGGCTCCAGGGCATTTGGCGTGTCTCCTTGCTTTGGGTGCAGGCTCATCATAGCACGGCCACCGCGCCTTGCCAGGCCGGGGAGGGCGGTATAGACTAGTGGTTCCAATGATGAAACTAGGCCCGGAGAGAAGGACCATGCCCATTTACGAGTTCCGTTGCGAATCCTGCCAGAGCGTGTTCGAGCACCTGGCCATGACCTCTGGCGAGCTGGTGGAGATGAAGTGCCCCGAATGCGGCGGCCACGAACTCAGCCGGGTTATGAGCACCTGCGCCTCGGTGGTAAACGGCTCCAAGAACGCCCCGTCCCCCAGCAGCCCCACCGTGGAAAACCGCTCCTGCGCCAACGCGGGCAATTGCGGCACCATCACCCTGCCCGGCATCGACTAGATCCCGGCCTAAAGTTCAAGGCCCCCGCCTGAAATACATTCCCCTTTTAAGCTTTTCACCGGCATAGCCTGCCGGGGCCACTCCCACACCGGCACAGCCAGGGAGGGTCAGGCAAGGCGGCGGCGAGCGCAGAGCGCAGGCGTATTGATAATACGCCGAGGTCTAAGCGATGCTGCCAACGCAGCATGGCGCTTCCTGGCGAAGCCGGGCGCTAAGGGATGGGAAACACCACGAAGGCCGTGGTAGTCCACACGGCGTGAGAGATGATAACCGGCGGGATGCGCCCCCACCGCCAATAGAGCAGCCCCCAGAAGGCCCCGGCCACGGCGGCCGCCCCCATGAGCATGATATTGAGCGAAGGCAGGTGCACCAGGGTGTAGAGACCGGTGGCGCACAGCCATCCCTTGAGCGGCCCCAGGCGCTCCATGAGCCCGGCCTGCATGTAGCGCCGCCAGAACAGCTCCTCGCAGGGACCGATCAACAAAAACAACAAGATGGCGATAAGCCACTGAGGCGTGCCCTGGCCCTTGGCGTAGATGGCCCCCACCTGGTCGGCCAGGGCGGGGAACATCCAGGCGCTAACCCCCTTGGCAAGCCAGAAGATGAGCCACAGCACCACGGCCGAGGCCAGGCCCAGGGCCAGGTCCTTGGGGCGAAAGGCCAGGCCGCCGGGCACCGGGGGCCTTAGGAAAAGGGAGGTGACGGTGAGGATCAGGGCGGTGGCCGCGATCTTGAGCCAGAAGTTGCCCCCGGAGAAGCCGAAGGCGAAATAGAACAGCAGGGCGGCCAGGGCGGTCATGGCTCCCAGGGCGATCCAGCCCTGCCGTTTGGCCTTGAGATTAACCGCCCGCATCGTCTCTCCCCGCCCCAAAAAGTTGCCTGCAATTTCAGATTAGAGCAGAAGATCACCGGTAGCAATGGGCCTGGCCCGCATCTGCTAAAATAAGGCCGGCCCCAAAAAACACTTCCTTAACCCAGGGAGAGCATCATGAGCCGGTCAGAAACCACACGTCTCGACCCCTACGCCATGTCTTGCCGACAACTGGACGATGCCGCCGCCCATCTGGATATCGAACCCGGCCTGCTGGAGCGCCTTCGGTTCACCGAGCGGGAGTTGACGGTCAACTTCCCGGTGAAGATGGACGACGGATCCCTGAAAATGTTCACCGGTTACCGGGTGCAGCACAACGACGTGCGCGGCCCTTTCAAGGGCGGCCTGCGCTACCACCCGGACACCGACCTGGGCGAGGTGCGCGCCCTGGCCATGTGGATGACCTGGAAGGCGGCGGTGGTCAACATCCCCTACGGCGGGGCCAAGGGCGGGGTGCAGTGCGACACTAAGAAGATGTCGCGCGCCGAGGTGGAGAAGCTGACCCGGCGTTTCACCTACGGTATAGCTTCCATCATCGGGCCGGAGCGTGACATCCCGGCTCCGGACGTGTACACCGGGCCCCAGGAGATGGCCTGGATCATGGACACCTACTCCATGCTCATGGGCCAAACCACCCCCGGCGTAGTCACCGGCAAGCCCCTGGAACTGGGGGGCAGCCTGGGGCGCTTCGAGGCCACCGGGCGGGGGGTGGTAATCGCCGCGGCGCGGGCGGCCCGCCACCTGGGACTGGAGCTGAAGGGCATGACCGTGGCCATCCAGGGCTCGGGCAACGTGGGCGGGGTGGCGGCCCGCTACTTCGAGCAGGCCGGGGCCACGGTGGTGGCCATGAGCGACTCCAAGAGCGGGGTCTACAACCCCAAGGGGGTGAGCAGCGCCAAGGCCCTGGCCTGCAAGGACCAGTACTCCTGCCTGCTGGGCCACGAGGTATCCGCCGAAGAGATCAGCAACCAGGAGTTGTTGGAGCTGGAGGTGGACCTGCTGGCCCCCTGCGCCATGGAAGGCGCGCTGACCCAGGCCAACGCGGGCAAGGTCAAGGCCCGCTTGGTGGTGGAGGGAGCCAACGGCCCCACCACCCCGGAGGCGGACGCCATCCTGGCCGACAAGGGGGTGCTGGTGGTGCCCGACATCCTGGCCAACGCCGGGGGAGTGACGGTAAGCTACTTCGAGTGGGTGCAGAACCTGCAAAACCTGCTGTGGAGCGAAGAGCAGATCGGCCAGCGCCTGGAGGAAATCATGGGCAAGGCCATGGACGAGGTGCTGGCCATTGCCCAGGAAAAGAAGGTAAGCCTGCGCACCGCGGCCATGATCCTGGGGGTCGGCCGGGTGGCCAAGGCCACCAGGCTCAGGGGCATCTATCCCTAGCCCCCATCCGGCTTCGCCAGCCACCGGCATACCGCGTTGCCGGCATCGCTTAGGCCTCGACGTAGCCTCGGCTACGCCTCCGGCCTGCGCTCGCCGGACGCCTTGTCTGCCGCCGGCTGGCTGTGCCGGGTTAAGATATGGCTAGCGAACTGATAGTAATAGGACAAAGACAAAGGGATGAAACCCATGGAACACGATTTGAGGAAACCGCCCGCCCTGCTCACGCGGGAGCAGTGCCTGCTGGTGATCATCGACATGCAGCAGAAGCTGGTGCCCATCATGGCCGACAAACAGCGCCTGATCGCCAACGTGTCGCGCCTGGCCCGCTTCGCGCGCATCGTGAACATGCCGGTGGTGGTCAGCGAGCAAAAGAACCTGGGGCCCACCATCGAGGAGATCGCCTCGGTGCTGCCCCACTCCACCCAGCCGGTGGAGAAGATCAACTTCGACTGCTTCGGCTGCGGCCCCTTCCAGGAAAAGCTGTGGGAGCACCAGAAACCGGTGCTGATCTTCGCGGGCATCGAGAGCCACATCTGCGTGGCCCAGACCGCGCTCAGCGCCCTGGTGGGCCACGAGGTGCACGTCATCGCCGACGCGGTGGCCTCGCGCTACGAGCCCAACCGGGCGGTGGCCCTCAGGCGCCTGGAGCAGGCCGGGGCGGTGATCAGCTCCACCGAGATGTTCATGTATGAGCTGCTGGGCGAGGCGGGGACCGAGGAGTTCAGGGCCGTGCTGCCGCTTGTGAAAGAGACTCCGTAGCCCGCACATAGTTTGGAGGTTGTGCGCCGGCTGCGCCAGCCGCCGGCATACTGCGTTGCCGGCTGCGCTGTGTCCTCGGCGTAGGCATGGCTACGCCTGCGGCCCATGCTCGCCAGGCGCCTTGTCTGCCGGCGGCTGACTGTGCCGGTTAAGACTCAAGAGGATTATTCACAAACTTTTCGAGCCGCGAGAAATAGGCCGGGCCACCGACAACGTACGTATCGTTGTGCCCAGCCCCCTGTAGGGTCACGAACTGCTTGGGCGAAGGCAGGGCCTCGAACAGCTCCTGCCCCAGGCGGTAGGGCACGATCTGGTCGGCGTCGCCGTGCAACATCAAGACCGGGCAGGACACCCGGGGGGCCCGCTCCAGGCTGTTGAAGCGCCCCCCCAGCCAGCTTTCCAGGCCGGGTATGTGGAAAAATCCCCTGGCCATGGCCCCCAAATTGGTGAAGGTGGACTCCAACACCAGCCCGGCGGGCTGTTGGCGCGAGGCCAAATACACCGCGGCCACTCCGCCCAGGGAGCGGCCGAAAATCACCACCCGCCCGCCCTGGCTTTTGGCCTGGCCCTGGGCCCAGAGCCAGGCCGCCTCGGCGTCCAGGTACATGCCCTGCTCGCTGGGCTTGCCCTGGCTCTGGCCGTATCCCCGGTAGTCGAAGATGAACACCGCCATGCCCGCCCTATGCATGCGGGCCAGGTTGTCCAGGCGGTGGGATATGTTGCCCGCGTTGCCGTGGCAAAACAGCACCAGGTTGGTGGCACCCGGCGCGGGAAGGTGCCAGCCGTGCAGGCGCAGCCCGTCGCCGGTGGTGAGCCAAACGTCCTGGGCGGCGAGCCCGAAATCAGCCGGTTGGGCGTAGTGCCCCTTTTCGGGGTAGAACACCTGCCGCTCTATGAAGTTGTCGCAACCCAGCAAAGTCAGTCCCATCAAGAGCAGCCCCAGGGCCGCCCTCACTTGCCCTTCTCTGAGTCAAAGGGCGAGATTCTCAGCACCTGCCCCGGCGCCGGGTTCAAGTTCATTTCCTTCTGACGCAGATACACGTACACCGGCTCCTGCCAGGTGCCGCCCTCGTCCCAATAGTGGGTGACCACGCAGCTGAAGGTGATACGGTAGCGGTTGGCTCCCGAGGGCACCGCGAAGGAGGCCACGCCCTGGGCGTCCATGCCCACCTGGGGCTTGGCCAGTCCGCCCAGGGGCTTGAGCGGCCAGATGGCCGCCGCGTCGCCCAGCATGTAGGCCTCCACCTGCCAGGTGGGCAGCCCCAGCCAGTGCCACAGGGTGGGCTGGTCCTGCATGGGCCCCACCTGCTCGAACACCGCCCGGTTGATCTGCTCTTGGTCTATGCGCCCCTGCGCGGCCACCTCCAGGCGGGCCGGGTTTTCCCCCAAGGGGGCGTAAAAACCGCCGCACCCGGCGGCCAGCAACAACAGCGCCACCATCGCGCCCAGGCAATTTCGAACCGCGCCGGCCATGCTCCCCCTCCGGTCGTAAAAGGTCGATGCCCTTATTATAGCCCCAAGAACCCATGCTTAGTCATTGACACCCCGGCGGGATGCTTTTAGCATGATGAACACACTAAAATTCAATCCTGGCCTTAGCTTGGGAGGAACCCGATGAACAAAGACGATCTGGCCGCCAAACTCAAGGAAATGTATCCCGAGATCACCCAGCACGACCTGAGCCTGGAGCTGGAGTTCAAGGCGGACAAGGACTACTGGGTGGTAAAGCTCTCCAAGGGCGATCATCTCATGCACACCCTGCTGGACCAAAAGGACGCCACAGCCTGTATCGAAGGCACCCAGTGCGTGTACCTGGGGGTGCAGATCGGCCAATTCGTTAAGAACTTCGAGTACTACGCCTAAAACCTAAGCACCCGAGGCGATCGGTGTTTGCCCCGGGGATTACCCCCGGGGCTTTTTTCATGCCCGCCCAGGAGACGAAGCGTGCTGCGCAACCAGCGCCTTATAACCGTCCCCTTGGACCAGGCCCAGCTACAGGAGCGTAACCGGGCCCTGTCGGTGCTTTTACAGCTTAGTAACTACCTCAGCACCCGCACCAAGCTGGAAGACCTTTTGGGCGGCGCCCTGGAGCTGATCATGGAGCAGCTCGGGGTGGACGCCGGGCGGCTCTATCTGGCCGTGCCCGAGGAGGACTGCTTCCGCCTGGTGGCGCACCGGGGAGTCAGCCCCGAGGGCCTGGAAACGGTGCCCGCCGGGGTGGGCTTCACCAGCAAGGCCGCCCGCACCCGCAGCTTTTTGGCCATGCGCGTGGAGGACCTGGAGGATGCCGAGCGGGTGGCCCTGCTGGCCTCCAAGGGCTTCAAGGGGGTCATCTGCCTGCCCCTGATTACCCGCGACCAGGTGATCGGGGTGATCAACCTGGCCTCCGAGGAGTTGATCCCCCTGGAGATGGCCACCATCGACCTGGTCATGGTCATGGGCAACCTGGTGGCCACCACCGCCGAAAGCGTGATCCAGGCCCAGGAGTTGACCGAGCAGGCGCGGCTTTTGGCCGAGCAAAAGGAGGCGGTGCAGTTTTTCGCCTACACCGCCTGTCACGACATGAAAAGCCCGGCCACCGGAGTGCACGGCCTGGCCCGCATGCTGGCCCAGCGGGCGGGGCACAACCTGGACGAAAAGGGCCGGGCCATCATCAGCCAGATCGAAAAGGCGGCCCAGCGCATCGAGGACCTGGCCCAGGAGGTGAACGCCTACATCCGGGCCAAGGAGGCCCCGCTAAAGGTGGAGGAGGTGAGCCTGGCCGAGGTGTTGAGCTCGGTGGCCGGAGAGATGGCCGAACGCCTGGAGAAAAGCGGGGTCACCCTGGAGCTGCCCAGCGAAGATGTGGTGCTGAGAGCCGACGCCAGCGCCCTGGCCCGGGCCCTGACCAACCTGGTGGACAACGCGCTGAAGTACGGCGGCCCCAGCCTAAGCCGCATCAAGGTGCTCCACCTGGACGACGGAGCCCAGCACGTGTTCAAGGTGAGTGACGACGGGGTGGGGGTGCCCCCCGAGCTGGCCGAGAAGTGCTTCACCCTGTTCAAGCGGGCCGACACCTCCCAAGGCACCGAGGGCACCGGCCTGGGCCTGGCCATCGTGCGCGAGATAGCCCGGCGCCACGGCGGGCTGGCCTGGCTGGACACCTCCCAGCCCCAGGGGGCCTGCTTCTGCTTCTCCCTGTCCCGCGACATTCCCGCCTGCGCCCCGGAAAAGGCCCGGAAATAGCCCCCCGCCAAACCCACCCCGAGGAGCGAGTGACGCCGACAACGCCGCCATGCGGGGCCTGGCGCAGCTAATCACCGGCACAGCCAGCCGCCGTCAGGCAAGGCGACCGGCAAGCGCAGGCCGCAGGCGTAGCCAAGCCTACGTCGAGGCCTAAGCGATGCCGGCAACGCAGCATGGCGGTGGCTGGTGCAGCCAGTCAAAAAAAAGTAAGCCCCCGCCCGTAGGCAGGGGCCTGAAGTCTTGAACCGCCGCTGGGCGGTTTTTTTACTTGAGCTTGTAGGGGTTGATGGTCAGCACCGGCACCGGGGAGTTGCGCACCACGTTTTCGGCCACGCTGCCGAAGATGGCGTGCTCCAGGCCCTTGCGGCCGTGGGTGGCGGTGATGATAAGGTCGATGTTCTTTTCCTGGGCGTACTTGATCACCTCGCTGGCCGGGTCTCCGTTGACAACTTCGGCGGTCACGCCGGGGAAGTCTGCGAAGTGTTTGGCGACGAACTCTTCCATCTTGCGCTGGGCGCCGGACTTGAGGTCGCTCTCCATCTTGTCCAGGGAGGGGTGGGGCACGAAGAAGTTGGCGTAATGACCTAGGTCTTCCACCACGTGCAGGGTGTGCAGGCTGGCGCCGAGCTTTTGCACCATCTCCTTGACCATGGGCAGAACTTTTGCGTGATGCTCGGTGAAGTCCACCGGATACAGGATATTTTTGATCTGGGCCATCTGAACCTCCGTGTCCTCTTCCTTATTGCCAAGCTTGGGCCAAGCTAGCCGAATAGCCCCCCCAAGTCAACGCCCAAGCGGCGGCGATCTTCTACTTGATGGGCTTTCCCAAAGGTGGTTCGCCCTGGGTCAGGCGTTTAGCCACTGCCTGATAAACGTCCTCAACAACCTGGGGCGAAATCTGGGCCATGGCCTGGCTCATGGCCTGAGCCATGCTTTGGGCCGTTTTGGCGGCCATTCCCCGGGTGGCTTTGTATCTCTTCTGGAACAAAACCCTTTTTACCGTTTCAGCCTGCTGAATGTCCAGCAAAGTAATGTTCACCTCCAACTCCACCACCGGCCCGCCGGCCATGTCGTCTTCCCAGCACTTAACCAGACCTCCCTCCAGCATGAAACGGGGCATCTGGGGCGAGGAGGTGCCGAACACCGCGGTGAAGCGGCCCGAGTCGGCCATGTCCCGGGCCAGTAGCCCGGATATCATGTCCGAGGGGAAGCCCTGCCAGAGGTGGTCTATGTAGTGGCTCATCTTGTAGCTGTCGGGCCGGTAAAACATCCTCTGGCTGGAGAACTGGGGCAGGGCCCCGAAACGCTGCACCTTGATCGCCGCGTCCAGGGGCTTGACCCCCGCCGGGGACGGCGGGGCATAGGCGAACACGTATTGCTGCACGTAAACCGGTGGCGAGCCGCCGCAGGCGCTGAGCATGGCCAGGGCGGCCAGTAACAACAGTACGCCTACCAGCGCCGGGTGAAACATTTGACGATGCCGGCGTTTCATTGCTGTCTCCCTTCCTGTCGCGGCGAGGTGGGCTGGGGAGTGGCGAAGATGAGGCTGCTGGGGTTGCGCTTGATGTTGTGCAGCAGCTCCTTGAGGCTTTCGGAGGACTCGCGCAGGTTTTGCATGGTCAGCTGGGCCTCCAGGGCCAGTTGGTAGCTGCGCTGCTCCAGACCCTCGAACAGACGCCCGGCCCGCTTGCCGGTGTTGCCCAGGTCCATCTGCTTTACGTCCTCGGCCAGCTGATCTACCACTACCTTGGCCGAAGCCACCGCCGCCTTGGCCTCGGCCAAGACCTTGCGGCTGTCTCCCACCAGGCCATCCAAGGATTTCTGGTTCAGCACCCGGTTGACCCGTCCCACCAGCTCATCCACCTTCACCGAGGCGTCGGCGATGCGCTCCATGGTCACTTGCAGGCGCTGGTCGGTGAACAGCTTCTCCACTCCTTGCAGGGCCTTGTCCAGTCGCTCGCCCATCATCTTGAAGTTGATGGTCTGCACTTGCTGCATCACGCTGTCCAGGGTGGACACGATGCGCTGCAACTCCGAGGGCCGCGAGGGGATGATAGGATACTCGGCCACGAAATCGATCTTGGGCGAAAGGTCCTTTTCGCCGGGCTTGCGCCGGTCCAACTCGATGAAGGTGATGCCGGTGATGCCCGCGGTCGAAAGTTGGGCCACCAGTTCCTTGGACAGGTCGCCCTGGAACTGGATCTCCATCAGCACCTCGATGAGGCGCGTATCCGCGGCCACCCGGATGGCCTTGACCCGGCCCACTTCCACCCCCCGGTAGCGCACGGTGCTGTCGTTTTGCAGGCCCTGCACCGACTCGTTGAAGAAGGTGACGTACTTCTCGGCCCCCTTCAGGTACTGGGAGGCTCCCAGCCAGGCTATGGCGCCCACTCCCAGGGCTAGGCCCAGGATGACGAACAAACCCACCTTGAAATTCGAAGCGTGGGTGGACATGGCTCCTCTCAGTTCCGGGGTCTGCGGTGGAAAAAGTTGCTCACCCTGGGGTCGGTGGATTTGTCGCGCAAATCCGAGGGCGGCCCTACCGCGATAATCCCCTTATCGCTCTTATCCAGCATAATAACCCGGTGGGCGATGGTGTAAATTGAATTGAGCTCATGGGTCACCACCACCATGGTGGTGCCCAGGGCGTGATTGATCTTGAGTATGGTCTGGTCCAACTCAGCGCTGGTGATGGGGTCCAGGCCCGCGCTGGGCTCGTCGAAAAACAAGATGGTGGGGTCCAGGGCCATGGCCCGGGCCAGGCCGGCCCGCTTTTGCATGCCGCCGGATATCTCCGAGGGGTAGTAGCCCTCGTAGCCGTCCAGGTCCACCACCGCCAGCTTGAGCCGCACCAGCACCTGGCGGGTGGCCTTGGACAGGCGGGCGGTGTCGGCCAGGGGCAAGTCCACGTTTTCGGCCAGGGTCATGGAGCCGAACAGGGCCCCGCCCTGGAAGGCCACCCCGATCTTGCGGCGCACCTGGCTGAGCACCTTCTCGCTGGCCCCGGTGACCTCCATCCCCTCCAGCCACACCCGGCCCTTGATGGGCGCCAGCAGCCCCACCAGGCCCTTGAGCAGGGTGGACTTGCCGCAGCCACTGCCCCCGGCGATGACCACGATCTCGCCGGGCTCCACCTCCAGGCTCACGTCTGTGAGGATGGGATCGCGGCCGTAGCCCAGGGACAGGTCCTTGACCACGATGGGCTTGACCACCGGCGAGGCCGGGGTTTGGTCCAGGGCTGGTTCGCTTTGGGTGACCACCGGTTCCACGCAAAGGCTCCTACAGGAAGTAGTACTGCACGACGGCGAAGACGCTGTCGGACACCACTATCAGAAAAATTCCGGCCACCACCGCCGAGGTGGTGACCCGCCCCACCGCCTCGGCCCCGCCCCGGGCGGTGAAGCCCCGCTGGCAGCCGATGCCGCCGATTAGGAAAGCGAAAATTACCCCCTTGAAAGCGCCCAGCAGGATGTCGCTAACCGCCAGGGCCCCCATGGTCTGCTGCACGTAGCCGTACACGGTGAGGTCCAGGTAGGTGACCCCGATGACCAGGCCGCCCGAAATGGCCAAAAGATCCGAGAACACAATGAGCAGGGGCATCATGAGGATCATGGCCACGATGCGCGGCAGGGCCAGGAAGGTGGGCGGATCGAAGCCCATAACCTCCAGGGCCTCCACCTCCTCGCGCACGATCATGGTGCCTATCTCGGCGGCAAAGGCGCTGCCCGAGCGTCCGGCCACCAGCACGGCGGTCATGATGGGCCCCAGCTCGCGCACCATGGCCAGGGCCACCAGGTCGGCCACGTAGATGTTGGCCCCGAAGTTCTTGAGCTGGATGGCGCTCATGAAGGCCATGATCAGCCCCAGCAAGAAGCTGATGAGCCCCACGATGGGCAGGCCGTCCACTCCCACCTGCTCCATGTAAAGCTCGGTGTCGCCCCAGCGCAGGGAGCGTGGCCGCCGGATGACCCGGCCCAGGGCCAAAAACAGGGTGCCCACGAAGCCGATCACGTCGGAGACGTCTTTTATAAGCTCGAAAGTGCCCTTGCCTATGGCCCCCACGAAGCCGCCCGGGGAGCGCTTGGGCTTGGGGGGCATGGGCTTGAGCTCGTCGTAGTGGATGATGTCCATCATCCCCTGGGCCTGTTGGCTCACGCCCTGGAGGGCCACCTGCACCTTGGCCTCGGCGGCCTGCTGCTGCAACACGTTCAGGGCCATGACCCCGCCAGTGTCCAGGTAGGCCACTTGGCTCATGTCCACGGTGAGGGAGGTCAGCCCGGTGGTGGAGGTGATCTGCTGGAACCGGGCCACCAAAAGGTCGGTGGCGTAGACGTCCAGGCGGCCGGAGAGGCTCAGGGTCCTGGCCCCGCCCTCCCCTTGCAGAACAGCCTGAAAACTGGGCATGTCTTTCTTGTGGATCATCGCCTCGCCGGAGTTTGCTGCAACCTAATGGCGGATTCAGTTGAAATTCAAGGATGCGAAATCTTTGTCGCCAACCCCCAACTCGTCGCGCAGGGTTCCTTCGAAGAAGGCCAGGCATATCGCCCCGGTGCGCCCGTTTTCACTCAGCGGAGAGCATATCATGTAAACCGCTCCATCACTGGTGTAAAGGGTGAAATGGGCGTTGCCCCGCGCCTTGATGGCCTGTTTCACCTTGTCGTACTGGGAGTAGTCCTTGCCGCCGGCGACCACCATCAAGCCGCCCCTGGCCTTGGGGTCGGGGAACGCGCCCATGAGCGCCTTTCCATTGCCGTCTATGACCCCCACCCCGCAGGGCAAGGCTTGATTCTTGGCCACCGAGTCCTTGTACAGCTCGCGCATGGCCTGTTGCAACTGCTCCTGCTTGTCCGGGGTGGCCAAGGGAGCCAGGCGTTTTTTGGCGTTGTCCAGCAAGCTCAAGGCCCTGGTGCGGAATTCAGCGGCCTTTTTGCTCACCGGCTTTTGCTCCGAACCGCATCCGAGCCCCACGGCCCAGGCCAGGCCCAAAACCAGACAAGTGGCGATCACTATGCGCGCGTTGGGAGGCACGGCCGGTTTCTCTCCAGGTTTGGGCAGGCTTACGAATGCTATCATAAGCTTCAGCCGCAATTGTAGCGTATTGCGGCGCTGGAACCTAGCCTCGCGTTAACCGGAAGGAAATCGGCCAGGCCATGTCCCGTGGGCAACGCTTCATCTTGCAGGGGAAGACGGTCGGCGACCAGGCCACCGGCCTGGTGTGGAGCCGCTCGGCCAACCCGGCGGGTTGGCCCCTTTTCTGGGGCGAGGCCAACGACTACCTGGCCGGGCTTAACCAGGACGCTCACCTGGGTTTCAACGACTGGCGCTTGCCCAACCGCCGGGAGCTGTTCTCACTCATGGACTATGCCCAGGCCAACCCCGCCCTGCCCGTGGGCCACCCCTTCACCTCGGTGGAGTTGGCCTGGTATTGGAGCGCCACCCCCTACGCGGCCAACCCGGCCTACGCCTGGTACCTGCACACAGAGGGCGGGCGCATGTTTTTTGGCGACAAGGGCCGCTCCTACTACGTGTGGCCGGTGCGGGGAAAGAGCCCGGTGCTGCCGGTGACCGGCGGACCGGAACCTGCCAGCGGCATCCCCTGGCCCCAGCCGCGCTGGGAGGCGCGGGGCCAAACCGTGCGCGACCGCCTCGGCGGCCTGATCTGGAGCAAATGCGCCGATCTGGCCCCCGGCCCGGTAAGCTGGTTCCGAGCCATGGAGTTGGCCCAGCAAGCCGACGCCGCGCGCCTGGGCGGCCTAGGAGGCTGGCGTCTGCCGGCCATAGCCGAGCTGGAGCTCTTGGTGGACTCGGGCCGGGCCTTTCCGGCCATCGACCCCGAGGCTCCCTTCAGCGAGCTGCGACCCCAGTATTGGTCAGCCACCACCAGCGGCTTCGATCCCGACTGGGCCATGGCCCTGTATTTGGACAAGGGCGGGGTGGGGGTGGGCATGAAAAAGGACGCCCATTACCACGTTTGGCTGGTCAGCGATCGAAACGGGGCCTATTAAAACAGCCCGCTTGCCTATAGCGCCTTGCAAGCTCAGAATTAAGGACAAGCCAAGGGGCGGTGTCCCCCCTCGCCGCCTGATCTCACCCCCATCAATTTCGAGGAAACCATGAAAATTTTTAAAATCCTATTGGGGTTGGCGGCCGCCGTGGTCTTGGCCACGGCCCCGGCCGTGGCCTGCACCGGCATCACCGTAAAGGCCCAGGACGGCGCGGTGGTCCACGCCCGCACCATGGAGTTCGGCATGGACCTGCAATCCGAGGTGCTCATCATCCCGCGCGGCTACGCCCTGACCGGCCTGGGACCGGGGGACAAACCGGGCCTCAAGTGGAAGGCCAAGTACGGCGCGCTGGGCCTGAACGCCTTCAACCTTCCCTCCCTGGCCGACGGCATGAACGAAAAGGGGCTGGGGGCGGGCATGTTCTATCTGCCCGGCTTCGCCGAGTACCAGAAGGTGACCCCGGCGGACCAGGACAGGTGCCTGGCCCCCTGGGACTTGGTGACCTGGATGCTCACCAACTTTGCCAGCGTGGCCGAGGTGAAAGCCGCCCTGCCCAAGGTCAAGGTCTGGCCCGCCACCATTGCGGGCATCAGCGACAGCTTCCAACCCCTGCATTATCTGGTCACCGACAAGGGGGGCAACTCCCTGGTGGTGGAGTACGTGGGCGGCAAGCTGCATTTGTACGACAACTCCCTGGGGGTTATCACCAACTCCCCGCCCTTTGACTGGCACCTGAACAACCTGCGCAACTACGTGAACCTCTCGGCCAACAACGTGCCCCAGCTAAAGCTGGAGGGCATCAACATCTACCCCACCGGCCAGGGCTCGGGCATGCTGGGCCTGCCCGGCGACATCACCCCGCCCTCACGCCTGGTGCGGGCGGTGGCCTTCACCCAGGCCGCCCTGCCGGCGCGGGACGGCGAGGAGGCGGTGATGAGCGCCCTGCGCCTGCTGGATTCCTTTTACATAAGCAAAGGCATGTCCCGCTCCTGGGAAAAGGGCAAGGTGCACTACGACTTCACCCAGTGGATGGACGCCTGCGACCTGAAAAACTTGAAGTTCTACTTCGCCACCTATGACAACCTGACCCCCAAGGTGGTGGACATGAACAAACTGGACCTGAACGCCGCCAAGTTGCAGCGCATACCCATCACCACCGGGCCGCGCTTCACCGACGTGACGGGGTTGGTTAAGTAGATAAGGCTAGGTATTAGAGAGGCGGCCGGGCAGGTGCCCGGCCGCCTTTTAATTTGGAGGAATTGTTGGGTTTCGCTTCGCTCTACCCAACCTACGCTATTGTCTGGATGAGCCGTGTAGGGGCGGGGTTTCTCCCCGCTCTACCCCAACCGCCCCATAAGTTGCTCCCGAAGCCCCTCCACCGCCATATTGAGCAGCGGCTCCAGGTTCACGATGTCGCAGGCGTTGTATTGCAGCAGGGTGCTTAGGGCGTCGGGGTCCCCGGCCAGGTGGTCCTGCCAGAGCATCACCGCCATTAAGCCGCCCATGTCGCCCACTTCCTCGGGGCGGGAAATGCCCAGGCGCTTTTCGATGCGCTTGAGCCCGCCCTTGTGCCCCAAGCGCCTGAGCACCCAGCGCAGATCGATGTGCACCGGCGGCACGATGAAGTTGGCGAACGCGCCTTTGAGCACCGGCACGTCGAAGCTCGATCCCGCGAAGCTGACCACCACCTCGTACCCGGCAAGGGCCTGACCCGCCTCGTGCAGGTTCACCCCGGCCACGTACTGGGTCACCTCCATGCCGTCGTAGACCCCCACCACGGTGATGCCGCCGAAGTCCTCGGGGTCGCCGCCGGTTTCGATGTCCAGATAGGCCACCCGGGAGTAGCGGGGCCAGAAGCGCCAGTGCTCGTTGGGCGGGATGGCGGCGGCCAGCTCGGCCAGGCCGCCGGGGCGCTCCAGGGCGGCCAGGTTGCGCTCTATGATGGGGCGGCCCAGGTTGTAGACCTGGCGGGGGGCCAGGGACTCGCCACGCTCCAGGAAGTCTTGCCAGCCGGTGAGCCCGGACCGCCACAGGGACAGCTCGCGCTTGGGGCCTACGCTGGGGATATGGAGGAAGGTTCGGGTCAGCATTGGGAATTAGGAGTTACTTTCTTCGCAGTCGCGAACAATTAACCCCTTGCCAACTTGATAACTATAAGAGGCCAGAAGGAAGCTGGACAGCGTGTTAACGGCGTTGACTGCCAATAGCGCGTGGTGTTCAGATGGCTTGTAAGTAGAAGCATGAGCATCGCTCATCTTGTTTCTCATGCCAGCGATCCCGTTTACAATACTTATCAAACCGGACAAAATTTGTTTTAAAATCTCCGAAATGTCGTTTCTGCTCGGTTCAAGATTCATTTGCTTCATTACCTTGCGGTAAAGTTTAACCAGATCCCCATCATATCTAATTTTTTCACCGCTGAATCTAAATTCTACCTCCATTAAAATGCCTTCTAATAGCGATCTTGCATTGGTAATAGCACCGGAATAATCGCCATACTCAATTTTATCTTTTGCTTTTCCAACTTGTTCGTCAATAAATTCAGGGCTCATGCCTTTAAAGCCTAGCGGATCGCAATCTAGCCCGACAATGCCCTCTTTTACATCAATAACAATATATTTCTTTCCTCGCCTTATGATTTGATATTCGTCAAAGGCAAGATATTCATTTAAATAGTTCACCGCTTTTTCAAGATCGTACTCAGAATTTATAAAATCCCGAGGGTCCAGCGCAGCAGAAAACACTTGTTTCAATCTTTTGTTGTTATTCAAATCTTCTATTCTGTCTTCTGCAAATGTGTGGCGGGCAGGAAACCCGCGCCCTTCGTAAGACAAGTCAAATCCGAAACGATTAAAAAACCTAACTGGTTTCGGACCTGATCTATACGGAGATATTTTTTCATCCCCTGTAATGACAGCAGCCAAGGCTTCAACTGTCTGACGGGATATCTTCATGGATTCAGAACAGTCTTTTTTGTGCGCTGTTACTGGGCCGCAAATCTAAATGTTCGTAGGCTCGATGAGTTGCCACCCGCCCGGCGGGAGTGCGCTTGATGTAGCCCTGCTGGATGAGATAGGGCTCGTAGACCTCTTCTATAGTATGGGCCTCCTCGCCCACCGACGCGGCCAGGGTGTTGAGCCCCACCGGCCCGCCGTCGAACTTGAGCGCGATGGTGTTCAAAAGCTCGCGGTCCAGGCGGTCCAGGCCGCTGGTGTCCACCCCCAGGCGCTTCAGGGCGTAGTCGGCCATCTCCTGGTCCACCTTGCCCCCGCCCTCCACCTGGGCGAAGTCGCGCACTCTTTTGAGCAGGCGGTTGGCCACCCGCGGGGTGGAGCGGCTGCGCCGGGCTATCTCGGCGGCCCCGGCTTGGTCCATGCTGAGCCCCAGGATGCGGGCCGAGCGGGTGACGATCTGGGCCAGCTCGTCCACGGTGTAGAAATCCACCCGTAGCTGCACCCCGAAGCGGTCGCGCAGGGGTGGGGTGAGAAGGCCCACCCTGGTGGTGGCCCCCACCAGGGTAAAGGGGGGCAGGTCGAGCTTTACGGTGCGGGCGCTGGGCCCCGCGCCGATCACCAGGTCCAGGTGGAAGTCCTCCATGGCCGGATAGAGCACCTCCTCCACCACGTGGTTGAGGCGGTGAATCTCGTCCACGAACAGGACGTCGCGCTCCTCCAGGTTGGTGAGGATGGCCGCCAGGTCCCCGGCCCGCTCCATAACCGGACCGCTGGTGGCGGTGATGCCCACCGCCATCTCCGTGGCCAGGATGTGGGCCAAGGTGGTCTTGCCCAGGCCGGGGTGGCCGTGCAAGAGCACGTGGTCCAGGGCCTCGCCCCGCTGGCGGGCGGCGGCGATGAACACCTTGAGGTTGGCCTTGGCCTCGGCCTGGCCCACGTACTCGTCGAGCGACGAGGGCCTCAGGCTCTCCAGAGCCTGGTCTTCCTCGCTGGGCGCTCCGTCCACCAGGCGGCCGTGTAGTTCTTGGGGGTTGCTCACCTAGGCCGCCTACTCCACTTCAATCTTGGTGACTCGCGGTTCGCCCTCGCCCTGGGGCTCGGTTTCCATCTTTTCGATGCACTCGTCCAAAAGGGCGCGGATGCCCTTCATCACTTCCAGGTGGGCGTTGTGGAAGTGGCCCATGGCCGGCGACTTCTCGCGCCAGCGCCGGGCGGCCTCGCCCAGGGCGCAAAAGGGGCAGTCGCACCTGGCTTGGGACTCTTGTCTGGTCTCGCTTTGAGCTGCGCTCATGACTCCCCTCCCGAATGGCTACTAAAGTCTATCAAAAGATCGTCTCCATGGAAGGCGGCTTTTACCGGGTGGGCCAAAACAAAGCTGTGGGGCAACGCCAGGTGCTTGCGGAACACCCCCACTTCCACCACCAGCTCGTCGCCCACCTTGTGCAGCTTCACCCCACCCTTGCCCACGTTGGGCAGATGCAGGCGCACCTGGAGCTTGCCGTCGGCCTTTTCAAAGCTCAGCGGCTGGCGGTCGTAGAGACGGGCCGCCGGGTCTTGGCCGCCGTACAGCGCCCGCCCCAGCTCCAGCAGGGGGCCGTGGCCCAGCACTTCTTTCTGCTGGTGGGCCACCGGCAGGATGGGCAGGGGCGCGAAAATCTCAGAGGCTTGCTCCAGATAGGGCTGTTGCATGGCGGCCATCTGCCCGGCCAGGCCCTGGCCTCCCTCCGGCCACACCCGGTTCATGATCACCGCCTCCACGGCCAGGCCGTAGAGGGAGAAATAGGTGTAGGCCCGCTGGGACTCCTTGAGCACCATCTTCTCGGGGTTGCATATCAGGCGCACCGTGGTGCTGGTGTGGTCGGTGAGCAGGCGGTCCACCCCCTCCAGCTTGGCGAACAGGGCCTCCAGGTTGGCGAAGTAGTCGTCTCCGGGCAGGGGCACGTCGGTCAGGCGGGCGGCGATGGGCCGGGCCACCTTGAGCACCGCGCGCTCCAGCTTGAAGACCTTCTTCATGTACCACTCCAGGGCAGAGGGCACCGACACGAAGCGCATGGATTCGGCCGTGGGGGCGCAGTCCAGGATAAGAAGGTCATAGGTCTTTTCACGTACGTACTGGTTTATGTAGAGCAGGGCGCTGATCTCCTCCATGCCCGGCAGCACCGCGATCTCCTCGGCCACTACTTCCTTGAGCCCCGCGCTGTTGAACAGAGCCGAGAGGTAGGAATGCACCTGCTCCCAGTACTCCTCGATGGCCAGGTTCACGTTGATCTCCTGGATGGCCAGGCGCGGGGCCACCTGCACCGGCGCGCCGCTGAGCCCCAGCAGCTCACCGCTCAGGTCGAAGGCGTCGGAAAGGCTGTGGGCCGGGTCCAGGGAGATGACCAGGGTGTTGAGCCCCTGCTCGGCGCAAAGGGCCCCGGTGGCGGCGGACATGGAGGTCTTGCCGCTGCCTCCCTTGCCGGCGAAAAGGATAAGGCGCATAAGGCGGTCGGCTCCTTGCTGGGGTGGTGCGGGGCGGCTATCTTGTAAGAATACCCAGGGGCGGGGTTAAAGGCCAGGATCGGGTTGACCTTGCAGCCTTTTCCGGCAAAGCCCAACAGGTTACGGGCCTGGTAGACAGCTCCCGCCCCACCCGGCCATCCCCACCATTCTCTTGGTTATTGCACACCGGCCCCGGGGGGATGTCGGCTAATTGTCTACGGGGTGTCACTATGACGTAACAAAATTCTCATAACATCCTGCCCAAGAGACAAACGTTAAACGCCGCGCGCGAGGCGCGGACGCATTCACATCCGCTTAAGGAGGAAAGAGCAAAAATGAAAAAAGGAAACTTGGCCAAAGGCCTGTTGGGACTGGCCCTGGGCGCGGCCATGATTCTAGGTGGCGCCGCAGCCCAGGCCGGCGGAGGCACCATCACCATCACCGGCTCCACCACCGTGCTGCCCGTCGCCCAGAAGGCGGCCGAAGTCTACATGAAGAAGAATCCCGGCGTGCGCATCAGCGTGGCCGGCACCGGCAGCGGCGACGGCATCAAGGCCGTTATCGACGGCACCGCCGATATCGGCGACTCCAGCCGCGACATGAAGGCAAAAGAAATCAAGATGGCCAAGGAAAAGGGCGTAACCCCCAAGAAGTACACCGTGGCCATGGACTGCATCGTACCGGTGGTCAACCCGGCCAACCCGGTCAAGGACCTGAGCCTCGAGCAACTCAAGGGAATCTACACCGGCAAGGTCAAGAACTGGAAAGATGTCGGCGGCAACGACAAACCCGTCGTGGTGATCAGCCGCGACAGCTCCAGCGGCACCTTTGAGGTGTGGAACCACAAGGTGCTGGGCAAGAAGACCCGCGTGCGTCCCGATGCCCAGCTCCAGGCCAGCAACGGCGCCGTGGCCCAGGCCGTGGCCGGCAACAAGTACGCCATCGGCTACGTGGGCATCGGCTACCTCAACCCCAAGCTCAAGGGCCTGACCGTTGACGGCGTAACCGCCAGCCCCAAGACCGCCATTGAAAAGACCTACCCCATCGCCCGAGGCCTGTACATGTTCACCAACAGTGAGCCCAAGGGCGAAGTCGCAGGCTTCATCACCTTCGTGATGGGCCCCGAGGGACAGAAGATCGTCAAGGAAGAAGGCTTCGTCCCGATCAACTAAGTTCCCCGTCTTGACATAACCCACGGCCCTTGGCGGGGCCGTGGGTCTTAGGCAAAAAGCCGGCGGTCCGCCGGGACGGTCGACTACGCCCAAACGAACCCGAAAGGAGAGGCTAAATATGAGAGGAGTTGGCAAGGTAGCCGGAGCCATCTTTATGGCGGCTACGATGGCCATAGGTTTTTGGTCGGCGGCTCCGGCCAATGCGGCCACCCAGGCCGAGTTGGAAGCCAAGATCAAAATGATGGAGCAGGCCCTCAATGAGATGAAGGGCCAGCTTAACCAAGTTCAGACCACCCAGGTGCAGCAGCAGGCGGTGCAACTGGCCGCCGAGAGCAAGCTTCCTTCCTGGGTGGAGCGCATGACCTTCTACGGCGACACCCGTTTCCGTTATGAGCACACCAGCTACGACGACCTAAACGGCAAGGCCAAGTCCGGCAAGGACCGCTTCCGCGTCCGCCTGCGCTTCGGCGTGCGCAGCCAGATCCACGAGGACGTGGAGTTGGGCTTCCGCATGGTCACCGGCGCCGACGACGACGCCACCAGCACCAACCAGACCATGGGCAACTACTTCGGCGAATACAGCAAGTGGGGCCTGGACCGCGCCTACGTCAAGTGGACCCCCTCCTTCGTGCCGGGCAAGGGCCTGGCCTTCAGCTTCGGCAAGGTGCCCCAGCCCTTCATGACCTCCAAGGTCATCTGGGACGGCGACGTGGTCCCCGAGGGTGGCTTCCTGCAGTACACCTTCAACAAGGGCGGCGCCTGGCAGCCCTACGTGCTGGCCGCTTACATGACCGTGGAGCAGGCGGGCGAATTCAGTGACAACGTGCTGGCCCCGGCGGCTCAGATCGGTGTCAAGGGCAAGGTCGGCGCTTTCAGTCTGAAGGCCTCCACCGGCTACACCTCCTGGGGTGACATGGGCGACGTGGGCAAGGTACCCGACAGCACCAACGGCAACCCCACCTGGGAAGAGGGCGGCGGCGAGCGCATGTCCAACTTCGGCGTGTGGGACGTCTACGCCAAGGGTAGCTTCAAGTTCGACAAGAAAGGCTCCGTGTTCGCCTGGGGTCACTACCTGACCAACCAGAGCGCCGACGGCCCCTACTCCAACAAGGACACCGGCTGGGGCGCGGGCGCGGGCGTCAAGTACGACAAGTTCGGCTTTGACGTTTGGTACAAGTACGTGGAGGCCAACGCGACTCCCGGCTTCATCGCCGACAGCGACTCCGGTTACGTCAACCGCAAGGGCTTCGTGGTCTCGGCCAGCTACCAGATGTGGAAGTACGGCAAAGTGGTGCTGAGCTACTACAACACCGATCCCATCGATTCCGACATCGATGGGGCCAGCAACGGCTCCCAGACCTTCTTCACGGACTTCGTGTTCAAGTTCTAAACGAACCCACCTCGGGATCGCGGCCCCCACCCAACCTGCCGCGATCCCTCCTCGGACCCAGGCCTGGGGCTCCTAGCCCCGGGCCATCTTTTTGCACGCCGCCTTTCCAAAAAAACCAAATCCGTCGCGGAGGCTCCGAATCCGTACAGCCGGCTAAAAATAGAATTGTAGGCGGGTCTGCAGGCACTGGAACACCCCGGAGCCGCCCTCCAGATTGGGCTGGTCCATGACCGAGGCGTAGACGTAGTTGACCATTATTCTCAAGTGCTGGCTCAAGTACCAATTCAACCCCACGGTGAGGTTGGCTTCGCGGCCGCCGTGTATGCCGCCGGAGTCCAGATCCAGATAGGAAACGCGGGCCGCCGTCTCCCAGGCCCCCCAACCACTACCCGAGCCTCTGTCAAACTCGTCCCTGGGTACGATCCGCCCGAAGTTGGCCAGCGCGCGGTTGTAGGGCCGCTGCTCGCCAGTGAGGAAATAGCTCCCCTGCAAATAAAAGCCGGTGAACGTTTTGCCGCCGTCTTGCGTATCCACCAGGGAGGTGATGATCTCGCCCTGGAGGGACAGGGAGCCCCTTTGCCAAGCGGCCTCCACACCCAGATTGTTGGCCCGGTTGAACTCGAATTCGCCGGTGCTGACAAGCCGGTCAGTGGCCAAATAGCTTTCGGGCCGGGAATCGTATTTGAGGAGGCCGTTTCCCGGCCGGTAGCTGTAACTGAGGCCCAAATGCAAAAGCTCGGCGCCCTGGTTTTCATACCAGGCCAGGCCGGTGACGCGGGTGGTGAAATCACGGGCGCCGCTGAAAGAATCTGTGAAAGACTCTCCCGGCGAGGAGAAGCCCGCCGCCACGGTCAGACGCCGTTCAAACAAGGGCGTCATGAATTGCACCCCCCAGTTGCGTCCCGGCGCCAGGGCATCGGCAAGGGAACGTTCCATGAAGGTGTCGTTCTGGGAACTGGTCATGTACTCAAGGGAAAACGGCTCCTTTTGGTAGCCCAGCCGAAAGTAGCCGTCCTTGGGGAAATCCTTTAGCCCCGCCCACAGGTCCACCCGGTCGTCGGCGTCGCCCGTGAGGTCCCACTGAAATTTGTACTGGATCAGGTTCAGGAAATGTCCCTTGACATAGGCCCGGAAACGCCGGAACTCCCCGCCGCTGTTGTCGGTGTCCGGGTAGGCCGACTTCACGCCCGATCCCGGGTCCATGTAACCCAGGTCATAGTCACACCAGAAGCCCATGATGACCTTGAAACGGTCCCGCGCCAAGGATTGGATGATCAGGCCGTTGTCCCAGTAAATGAAACTGTCGGTGCCCACGTTGGCGGCCCCGCCGTCGCTGGCCAGGCCGAATAGGTTGCGCAGGCCTTTGTCGAAGTCCAAAACACGCTCACGCTCGGCCCCGGCAGGCGTTCTGTCCTGCTTCTGTTGTTCATGCGGCCTTTCCGGGGTGGTGAAAGCGGCGCAGGCGGGCCCCGCATCCCAAGTCCATATACATAGCACCAGTATGCAGGAGGTCAAAAAGGCCTTGGAAGGATGGGACTTCAATATCTAGACACCTTTGGACCTGATTCTAGACGGTTGGTCGGCCGAGGAGATCAGGGCCGCGTGGCGCCCCATTATATTGGTCCGGGTGGTTGAATCAAGGAATGCTTATCTAGATGTGCCCCCCGGAGGGACGTCTTGGGCGTTCGGGGCAAGTTAGCCCACTATACCTTAGGCCATCGGTTCTAATCACCCCGTTGTTATTGTTTTCATTTAAACATATCGATCGGTGGCCCTCAGCCCGTCACGGTCACTGGTGTCGCATATCTTTACAGTAAAGAATTATTTCATCTTGACGGGCTCGGCCGCGCTGGGGCAACATTTTATCTACATAAAAGTGAATTTTATCACATAGTCGCTGACGCATGGATTACACGGGTATCTCGCACTGATTGAAGCTGATTGCTCCTGGGAGGAACGAGAGCAGGAGAGGAAAACAGTGGCTAGCATGAAAAGGCTGATGATGGCCCTGGCCTTGGGACTGTGCATGTTGCCCTCCAGTTGGGCGGCGGCGGCCACCCAAGCAGATTTGGAAGCCAAGATAAAGGCCATGGAGCAGGCCCTGCAGGAATTGAAAGTCCAGCTGGGCCAGGTGCAACAAGAACAAATATCACAGAGCCAGGCGGTCCAAGCCGCCGCGGCCAACAAGCTACCCAACTGGGTGGAGCGCATAACCTTCTTCGGGGACGTGCGTTTCCGCTACGAGCACAGCAACTATGACGACCTGAACGGGGCCTCCAAGTCCGATAGAGACCGTTTCCGGGTGCGCCTGCGCTTCGGGGCGCGCAGCCAGATCCACGAGGACGTGGAGTTGGGCATGCGCATGACCCTGGGCAGCCACACCGACCCCACCAGCACCAACCAGACCATGGGCAACTACTTCGGCGAATACAACAACTTGGGCGTGGACCAGGCCTATGTGAAGTGGACCCCCTCCCTGGTGCCGGACAAGGGCCTCACCTTCAGCTTCGGCAAGGTGCCCCAACCCTTCGTCACCACCAAGATCATCTGGGATAGCGACGTGGTGCCCGAGGGCGCGTTCATCAACTACACCTTCAACAAGGGCGGCGACTGGCAGCCTTTTGTCACCGCGGCCTTCATGACCGTGAACCAGCCCGGCGACTGGAGCAAAAACACCTACGCCCCGGCCGCCCAGCTGGGTATTAGGGGCAAGGCCGGCAACCTCACCCTGTCTGGCGAGGTGGGCTACACTTCCTGGGGCGACCTGGGCGACGCGGGCAACCTGCCCCCCAACCTTCACGGCACCCCCACCTATGTGGAGGGTGGCGAGACCCGCACCACCAATTACGAAGTTGTCGATATTTACGCCCGAGCCGTATTCAAGTTTTCACCCAAGGGCTCGGTGGGCCTGTGGGGCCATGTGCTCAAGAACCAGGACTCCGAGGGGCCCTATCAGGACAAGGATACAGGTTACGGCGCGGCGGCCTGGGTCAGCTACGGCAAGTTCATGTTCGACGTGCTCTACAAGAACGTGCAGGCCAACGCCACCCCGGGCTTCATCGCCGACAGCGACTCCAACTACGTCAACCGCAAGGGCTGGCAGATCGACGTCCATTACAGGATGTGGGAGTACGGCAACCTGATCGTGACCTACTACAACACCGAACCCGAGGATGACGCGGTCCCCGGCGCCACCAACAAGTCCCAGACCATTTTCGTGAATACCATCTTCAAGTTCTAGCCAACCAACACCACGCCCCCGGCCTTGACCGGCCGGGGGCGTTTCCTGACTCGAAATTTCCTCCCCTGCCCTCTTTGTCACACGCCTGTAACATTACAGTCACCATTAGGAAATATCCGGGCATTACATTTAGTGCAAAGTTGATGTGTTTTGCCAAGGATGATATCTGATGCTGCAAATTCCTGAGGCCCAAGTCATCGTAGGGGACAACGCCCCGCCGGTGGCTGTCGCCCCTTTGACCAAGCGCAAGGTGACCAGCACCGTGCAGGAGGCGCGCATCCGGCGCGTCTTCGTGGTGTCCGGTTTCTTCTCGGTCATCATTATGGGGCTTATAGTACTGTTTTTGTTCAAGGAAGGCCTGGGGCTCTTCTCCACGGTGAGCGTAAAGGACTTCCTTTTCGGTGAGTTCTGGTACCCCACCTACGACCCGGCCGACTTCGGCATCCTGCCGCTTATCGCGGGCTCCATGGCCGTGACCGTCATCTCCTCGGCCATCGCGGTGCCCCTGGGGGTGGGCGCGGCCCTGTACCTGGGCGAGGTGGCCGGCCACCGCACCCGGGAGATACTCAAGCCCGCGGTGGAGCTTTTGGCCAGCCTGCCCTCGGTGGTCCTGGGCTTCGTGGGCATGGTGGTCATCGCGCCCCTGATGCAACAGTGGTGGGACATCCCCACCGGGCTCAACATACTCAACGCCTCCATGATGCTGGCCATCATGGCCATACCCACCATCGCTTCCATCTCCGAGGACGCCCTGCACGCGGTGCCCAAGGATCTGGTGGAAGCCTCCCTGGCCCTGGGGGCCACCCGCCTGGAGACCCTGACCAGGGTGATCATCCCCGGTGCCATTTCCGGCATGGGCACCGGGGTGATCCTGGGCATGAGCCGGGCCATGGGCGAGACCATGGTGGTGTTGATGGTGGCCGGCGGCGCGGCCCAGATACCCACCAGCATTTTCGAGTCGGTGCGGCCCCTGCCCGCCACCATCGCCGCCGAGATGGGCGAGACGCCCTTCGGCTCCGAGCACTACCACGCCCTGTTCGCCATCGGCATCGTGTTGTTCCTGTTGACCATGGGCTTCAACCTGGTGGCCGCCTACATAAGCCGGCGCTTCCACCAGAAAGGAGCGGCCACCTTATGAGCCGCCATTCCCTGGCCTCGCGCCACTTCAGCCAAAACCTGGCCTTCACCGTGTTCCGCCTGATCATGCTCACGGTGCTGGCGGCCCTGGGGGGCATCCTGCTCTACGTGTTCATCCACGGCATCAGCGCCATAAGCTGGGAGTTTCTGACCGCCGAGCCCACCAACTCCATGACCACCGGAGGCATCTTCCCGGCCATCATGGGCACCCTGTACCTCACGGTGGGGGCCATCCTGGTGGCCCTGCCCCTGGGCGTGGCCGCGGCCATCTACCTCAGCGAGTACGCCACCGACGGCAGGACGCTCAGGATCGTGCGCCTGGGCATCCAGAACCTGGCCGGGGTGCCCAGCGTGGTCTTCGGCCTGTTCGGCCTGGCCCTGTTCGTGGGCTACTTCCACCTGGGCATCTCCATCGCCGCCGGTTCGCTCACCCTGGGCCTTCTTATTCTGCCCACCATCATCGGGGCCAGCGAGGAGGCTCTCAGGCAGGTGCCCAGCACCTTCCGCGAGGCCTCCCTGGGCCTGGGGGCCACCCGCTGGCAGACCATCCGCAAGGTGGTGCTCCCGGCGGCCCTGCCGGGCATCCTCACCGGCTCCATCCTGGGCATCGGCCGCGCGGCGGGCGAGACCGCGCCCATCATGTTCACCGCCGCCACCTTCTACACCATCGGCCTGCCCCGCTCGCCCCTGGACACGGTGATGGCCCTGCCTTATCACATCTACGTATTGGCCACGGCCGGGACTCACATAGAACAGACCCGGCCCCTGCAGTACGGCACGGTGCTGGTCCTGATCAGCATGGTGCTGGGGCTGTCCCTGGTGGCCATCATTATCCGCACCCGCATGCGAAAGACCAAACAATGGTAAAAGCCAGCGCCGCCGCGCAGAGCCTGGAAGAATCCCAAGGCCGCCCCAGCGCCAAGCCGGAAAGACCCATCATCGAGGTCCGGGGCCTGAACTTCTATTACGGCGATTTCCAGGCCCTGACCGACATCAACATGACCGTGAAACGCAACCAGGTGACCGCCCTCATCGGCCCCTCGGGCTGTGGCAAGTCCACCTTCTTGCGCCTTTTGAACCGCATGAACGAGCTGATCCCCGGCACCAGGGTGGAGGGCGAACTCCTGTTCGAGGGCATCAACCTCTACGACCCCCACGTGGACCCGGTGGACGTGCGCCGCAGGGTGGGCATGGTCTTCCAGAAGCCCAACCCCTTCCCCAAGACCATCTACAACAACGTGGCCTACGGGCCGCGCCTGCACGGTCTCAAGGAAGCCAAGAACCTGGACAACATCGTGGAGCGCTCGCTCAAGTCCGCCGCCCTGTGGGACGAGGTAAAAGACATCCTGCACCAGAGCGCCCTGGGGCTCTCCGGCGGCCAGCAGCAGCGCCTGTGCATCGCCCGGGCCATCGCCATGTCGCCCGAGGTGCTTCTGATGGACGAGCCCACCAGCGCCCTTGACCCCATCGCCACCAGCCGCATCGAAGAATTGGTCAAGGAATTGAAGCAGAGCTATACTGTCATAATAGTCACCCACAACATGCAGCAAGCAGCCCGGGTCAGCGACGACACAGCCTTTTTCTACATGGGCCGCCTGGTCGAGATGGGCCCCACCGAGGGAATCTTCACCAAGCCCCAAAAAGAACAGACCGAACACTACATCACCGGCCGCTTTGGTTAGCCTGGACATTTCATGAAAGCTGGGCGGCAATGAGTAACGATTTGGTTTTTACGGGGTCCTTATGAAAGAGGCTTCCGCCCTATTGTGGTGCGGTTTGTACTCGGCCCCGGCACAGCCGGCAGCCGGCAGACAAGGCGTCTGGCAAGGGAGGGCCGGGGGCGTAGCCAAAGCTACGTCGAGGCCCGAGCGCAGCCAGCAATGCGGTATGCAGGCGGCTGGCGCAGCCGGACGCACGGCTTTCATGAAATATTCGGGCTAAACCGCCCCTCGGGAGAAAACGTCAATGCAAGGGCTATCGTACTTTCATCGTCGCATGCAGGAGGTCAAGGAAGACCTTCTGAAAATGGCCGGCCGGGCAGAAGAAGCCGTTTACACCGCCACCCAGGCCCTGGTCAAACGCGACCGGTCCCTGGCGCATGCGGTGATTCAGGGCGACCGGCGCATCGATCTGATGCAAAACGAGATCGAGGAACGCTGCATCAGCCTTTTGGCCACCCAGCAGCCGGTGGCCGTGGACCTGCGCTTTTTATCGGCGGTGATCAAGATCACCAGCTTTTTGGAGCGCATGGGCGACCAGGCCGTGAACCTGGCCCAGCGGGTGGAGGTTTTGGCCGAGATGAGCCCCAGCGAGACTCCGGCCACCCTGCTGCAGATGGGCGAAATCGCCCGGGATATGGCCAAGGCCTGCCTGGACGCCTTCGTGGCCGAGGACGTGGCCAAGGCCACGGCGGTTTTGGCCCGGGACGACGATTTGGATCATCTGTGCCGCAGCTTCCTGGAGGAGATGATCACCTGGATGACCGAGGAGCGCCGGGTCATCCGCCGGGGGGTGGAATACGTCCTGGCCAGCCGCCATTTGGAGCGCATCGGCGATGAGGCCACCAACGTGGCCGAAGAGGTGGTCTACCTGGTGGAAGGCCGCATCATCCGCCACGGCGGCAAGCCCGAAACGGCGGCGGGCCCGCGCTAGCCCATCTTGATTGCCAATCCGGCCGCGGCCGCTCCCAGGGGCGGCCGCGGTCTTTTTAGGGACCAGGGCCGACCGCAAAGGGCTTGCAAGTGGGCCGCGATACGGTTATTAATCCAGACTCATCCTGGAACGCCAACCTTATTCCCCCGAGCCAAAGGTATTAATTAATTGAGCGAGATTTCCCCTGCCGCCGAACACAACCTCATTCAAATAGCCAGTGAACTGGGCATCTCCCTGGGCCAGGTGCGCTCCACCGCCGACCTGCTGGAGGAGGGCTCCACCGTCCCCTTCATCGCCCGCTACCGCAAGGAGGCCACCGGCTCCCTGGACGAGGTGGCGGTCATCGCCATCCGCGACCGCCTCACCCAGCTCAAGGAGCTGGACGCCCGCCGGGCGGCCATCGTCAAGTCCCTGACCGAGCGCAACCTGCTGACCCCCGAGCTGGACCAGAAGGTGCAGGGGGCGGCCACCATGGCCGAGTTGGAGGACGCGTACCTGCCCTTCAGGCCCAAGCGGCGCACCAAGGCCATGATCGCCCGGGAGCGGGGCTTGGAGCCCCTGGCCCAGTTCATCCTGGCCCAGGAGCCCACGGGCGACCCCCTGGCCGAGGCCCAGGGTTACGTGGACCCGGAAAAAGAGGTGGAGACCGCCGAGGACGCCCTGGCCGGGGCGCGGGACATCATCGCCGAGATCGTAAACGAGGACGGCGAGGCCCGCTCGGCCATGCGCGCCCTGTACCTGGACAAGGCCATGCTCACCAGCAAGGTGATCACCGGCCAGGAAGAGGCGGGCGCCAAGTTCAAGGACTACTTCGACTCCAGCGAACCGGCGGCCACGGCGGCGGGCCACCGCATCCTGGCCATCCGCCGGGGGGCCAAGGAGGGGCACCTGATCATGCGGGCCGCCCCGGCCCAGGAGGACGCCTTGGCTATCCTGGAGAAGATGTTCGTGCGTGACGACGGCCCCTGCGCCGAGCAGGTGAAGCTGGCGGTCACCGACGGATACAAGCGCCTGCTGGGCCCGGCCATGGAGATAGAGCTGCGCCTGGTCTTGCGCAAGCGGGCCGAGGAAGAGGCGGTGAAGGTCTTTGCCGAGAACCTGCGGGAGCTCTTGATGGCCGCGCCCCTGGGCCCCAAGCGGGTGCTGGCCCTGGACCCCGGCTTCCGCACCGGATGCAAGGTGGTTTGCCTGAACCGCCAGGGCGACCTTTTGCACCACGGGGTGATCCACATCCTGGGCGCGGGCCAGGTGCGCGAGGCCGAGGCCACCCTGCGCCACCTGGTGGAGGTCTACAAGGTGGAGGCCATCGCCGTGGGCAACGGCACCGCCAGCCGCGAAACCGAGGCCCTGGTGCGCTCCCTGGAGCTGAAGGGGGTCACGGTGGTGATGGTCAGCGAGGCCGGGGCAAGCGTGTACTCCGCCTCGGAGGTGGCTCGCCAGGAGTTCCCGGACCTGGATCTCACGGTGCGCGGGGCGGTGTCCATCGGCCGCCGCCTCATCGACCCCCTGGCCGAGTTGGTCAAGATCGACCCCAAGTCCATCGGGGTGGGCCAGTACCAGCACGACATCGACCAGGGCCAGCTTTCGCGCAGCCTGGACGACGTGATGGCCAGCTGCGTCAACGCGGTGGGGGTGGAGGTGAACACCGCCAGCCCCCAGCTCTTGTCCTCGGTGTCGGGCCTGGGGCCGTCCCTGGCCCAGAATATCGTGACCCACCGCGACGCCAACGGCCCCTTCCGGGAGCGCGGCGAACTGCTCAAGGTGCCCCGCCTGGGGCCCAAGGCCTTTCAGCAGGCCGCCGGGTTTTTGCGTATCCGGGACGGGGTGAACCCCCTGGACGCCTCGGCGGTGCACCCGGAGTCCTACCCCCTGGTGGAAAAGATGGCCGAGGACCTGGCCTGCCAGCTTGAGGACCTGATCCGCGACTCCAAGCTGCGCCAGGGCATAAAGCCGGAGAGCTACGTGAGCGACGAGGTGGGCCTGCCCACCATAACCGACATCCTGGCCGAGCTGGCCAAGCCGGGCCGCGACCCCCGCCAGAGCTTCGAGGCCTTTTCCTTTGCCGAGGGGGTGCACACCCTGGAGGACCTCCAGGTGGGCATGCGCCTGCCCGGCGTGGTCACCAACGTCACCAACTTCGGGGCCTTCGTGGACGTGGGGGTGCACAACGACGGCCTGGTGCACATCAGCCAGCTGGCCGACCACTTCGTGCGCGACCCCCGCCAGGAGGTGAAAATTCAGCAGACGGTGCAGGTCGTGGTTATCGGCCTGGACCTGGGGCGGGGCCGGGTGTCGCTGTCCATGAAGAGCGACCCCTTCGCCGACCTCACCGGCCGGGAAAACGGCGACGGCGAGGCGCGGCCCCCCCGCAGGGGCAAGGGCCCCCGCCAGCCCCGGCAGCAGCCGCGCCCCGAGCCGCCCAAGCCATTCAACAACGCCTTTGGCCGGGCCTTCGAGAAGCTGAACAAGAGCTAGCGGCCAGCTACGCCCATCGCCCTGAAAATATGAACCGCCCCTCGGCCCAAGGCCGGGGGGCGGTTTTTATTTTGGAGAGGGGCCGCCCTCAGGCCGCCTCCACCCGGCAGGGCACATAGCGGTGCAGCGGGGTGCCCAGGGGGTCGCGGTGGGAGGCCTGGGTCAGGTAGTTCACGTTGAGCCCGTAAACCTGGCCATCGTAGTTCAGGCCGAAGCCATGGGGGATGAGCACCATGCCCGGCCGCACCTGGCCGCTCACCTGCAACTCGCCGCTCCGGGTCCCCGCCGCGGTGCTCACCTTCACCGCCTGGCCGTCGCTCAGGCCCAGGGCCTGGGCGTCTTCCGGGCTCAGGGCCACGGTGCAGGCCCGCTTGCCCTGGTTCCACTCGGGGTTGCGCATCATGGTGTTGGCGTTGTAGTCCATGTGCCGCCCCGCGTTGAGCACCAGGGGATAGGCGGGGTCGGGCTCCAGGTCGCGGGCCTCGCCCTGGGGGCTCAGGGCCTCGGCCTCCTGGGCCAGCTCGGGGATGTACACCTCCAGCTTGCCCGAGTCGGTGCGCACGTCGCTCCAGGCCTGGGCCGGGTCGGACTTGCCGATCCACAGGCCCTGGGGGTTGTCCAGGATGGCCTGGAACACCCGGTCGCCCAGGTCCGGCCCCGGCGCGAAGCCCGCCCGGGCCGCGTTGGCCGCGAAGGCCTTGGGCGCGGTCATGAGCATGCCCCACAGGGCGGCCAGGGCCGCGCTGTCCCACTGAAGCCCCAGGGTCTCGGCCAGCACGAAGGGCAGCAGCATTTTGGCGCCTGGCTTGTCCCCGGCCCATTGCATGAGCTTCATGCCGAAGGCCAGCCGGTTCCCCTTGGCCGCTTCGCGCAGCTCCTCGGGCACCTCGGGCACCAGGCCCAGCTCCTTGGCCAGCAGGCAGTAGATCTGCGAGGCCTCCTTGCACTGGGAAGGCGGCTCCACCAGTGGGCGGCGCATCTGGAAGTACACCTCGGGGTAGGTGTTGGGGAAGAAGGTGCCGTCCCAGGACTCGTAGAAGGTGCGGCAAGGCAACACGTAGTGGGCCAGGCGGGCGGTCTCGCTCATCACGATGTCGCTGACCACCAGCAGCTCCAACTCGCTAAAGGCGCGCTCATAGGCCGCGGTGTCGGGGTAGGCGCGCAGGGGGTTGCAGGCGCTGACCAGCACCGCCCGCAGGCGCTCAGGCAGGCCGCTGGTGATCTCCTCGGGCATGGCCGCCGGAGGGAAGGAGCCCGCCGCCGCGGGGGGGAGGTCGGAGGCCACGGTGCGCCACACCTTGGGGTCGCGCTCATCGGCGTGGTAGCCCAGGGGCATGATCATGCCGGGCACCAGGTTGCCTCCGGTGCGGCAGAGCACCCCGCCCGCCGCGCACAAGAGCATGAGCAGGTAGGAGTTCAGGGTGCTGCGCCGGCCCATGTACAGCCCCAGGTCCGGGTGCACGCTCCAGCGCTTGGCGCCCAGCAGGCGGCAAAGCTCCCGCACCTGATCGTGGTCCACCCCGCAGACCTCCAGGGCGGCGCGGGCGTCGAAGCCGGTGAACCAGGGCTTCACCTTGTCCCAGCCCTCCACCCGCCGGGCCAGGTAGTCCGCGTCCTCCCAGCCGTTTTGCACCATCAGGGCGATCATGGCCTTGAGCAGCAGGGCGTCGCTGCCCGGCATGAGGGCCAGGTGAATGTCGGCGATGGCCGCGGTCTCGCTCTTGCGGGGGTCCACCGCCACCAGGAGGCGCTGGGGGTCCTTGCTTATTTCGCTGAGCACCGCGCGGGCCCGGGGCATCTGGTGGCTCATCATGCCGTTCCAGCCCCAGGCCAGGAGCATCTCGCTGCGCTGTTCATCGGGCTTGGTCACGTTGTACTGGCGTCCCAGCATGCGCCCGTGCACCCACCAGTGCCCGCTGAACTCCTGGCCGGTGGAGGAATAATAGTAGTGCGAGCCCAGGGCGCGCAGGAGGCGAACCCCGAAGGTGGCCTCGAAGTTGCCGCCCGGAGCCCCTCCGCCCATATAGGCCAGGCACCGGGGGCCGTAATGGCCCAGCAGGTCCTTGAGGCGTCCCGCTATCTCGCTCATGGCCTGCTGCCAGCTTATGGGCTGGAAATCGCTCCCCACCCGCTTGAGGGGCTGGGTGAGGCGGTCGGCGGGGTATTGGTGGTAGATGACCTTGAGCCCCTTGCGGCAGGCGTAGCCCTGGGAGCGGGGATTGTCCTTGTCTGGGCGCACCTTGGTCAGGCGGCCGTCGTCCACCAGCATCTCCAGGCCGCAGTTCTGCGCGCAGAGCACGCATCCACTCTTATGCCACGAGCCCATGGCCACCCTCCTCTTGCGGTTGTCTCAGCCTACCCCAGCCGTCGATTTGGTTCGAATACGAACGATATCCTCAAAAAAATATAACCCTACTCCGGGCTGGCCAGGTCCTTGAGCATGCGCCCCAGGAGCAGGCGCTCCTCGCTGCTCAGCCCGGCCAAAAATTCCTGGTTGGCCTCGCGGCGCTGGGCGGTCAGCTCGCCGCGCAGGCCATCGGCCTTGGCCGAGGCGAACAGGCGCATCGTGCGCCCGTCGTCCGGGTCGGGCCTCTTTTCCAGCCATCCGCCCTCGCCCATGCGCTCCAGGGCCCCGGAGAGGGTGGCCTTGTCGATGGTCAGGTCCTTGCCCAGCTCGGCGGCGCTGGCTCCGGGGCGGGCCCAGAGCGTCTCCAGGATCACGTATTGCAGGTTGGTGAGGCCGTAGGGCTTCAGCCGGGTCTGCACCAGGCGGTGCCCCTTCTGATAGGCCTTGGACAGCAGAAATATGTAGCACTCTTGGCTCACGGGTCGCTTGCGCCTCTCGCTGGGTTGGTTCGCATACTAACCTAACCCGAAGGCGAGGCGGTGTCAATCACATATCAGGCCGCGGAACGCAAACGGCCCCCCGGGAGCCGGGGGCACGGAGAATGGGCTGACGGTCTAGCTCATCTGTCCAAAATGCACCGGGTCTTCATCGCCTTTGGTGCGCGTGCTGGGGGAATCTACCAGGGTGGTGGCGATAGAGGCGTCGAACATGGCCAGCGCCTTGTGCATGGGCTCGAACTGGTTGCCATACCAGAAGTTTGACTGGATCTTGCACAAACCGAACAAAGGGGTCAGGCCATGGCTCGCCACAAGCTGATAGCCGATCTGCTGGGACTTGGCCACGCTCAGGCCCAGTGAGGCGTCGGCGAGATCGATTTGCTGGACGTTGCCCGTGGCCTGGAAAACGATGGACGAAGTGCTGCCCCCGGAAATGGCCAGGGTTGTGGAGCCGGAGGTGATCAAGTCAGTGATCACCACCCACTTCTTTTTCCACTTCTTGTTTTTGTATAAATCCATGACCTCCTGGCCCAGCTTGTTCTTGTCGTCGATCATGGAATAGCTGCAATCCGCCGCGTTGAACATCACCGCCTTGTCACTGGTGAACTCCACTTCGAGGGCCGCGTTCACAAAGGCAATGCCATTGGCATCCAACGATCCCTTGGCATGGGAAGTCACCTTGCTCCCGTTTTGCGAAATGAAGAACTTGTGATCCGATGCCGGATCATCACGCGTGTTGAATGACACCCCCAGGTTGTCCAAGCTGGTCACGTGGATGAACACGTCATCCTTGAGTATACCCACGTCACCGAGCCTCGCCTGCCGCCCTGGGTCCCAGTTGGCGTACAAGGGTTTTAGGTTGCGGTGCACCTCCCCAGCATAAATGTCCACAATACTCGCCATAACCAAAACTCCTTTCATACCGCGCTATTGGTTTCCAGCCGCGACCCTGGCCCGGCGTCCAGGCAATGGCTGGGGACCTGCCGCAGCGCATGAATACACAGACACATTGCCACGACTACAATATCGGCGCGCGAACCAGGGACCGGTCCGCCCGCGCCACGCCGAAACATTCGTCACCCCGCCAAAACGAAGGGGTTCCCATGGATCAAGCCGAATAACTTTTTACTGTGATTTCCGCCATCAAAGCCTCTCGGTGCCGCCCCATTGAAGAACGGACGGCCAAACTTGCCGGGCAGGCTGCTGATAGCACGCCGGAGATGCTTAACGACGAGATGTGATTGATTTTCTGTTTTTAGTTTAATATTTCGTCTGAAACCGTTGCAACCCAAAAAGATCAGGCTTGCCCTCCGCTTTCGCCTTCCCTTCATGCCTTTGTGACCCGGCCGTCACACAGCCTTGGTATCTCTAAAGACATCGAAGGCGGATCAGCGCCAAGGGAGATGCACTGTGGGTAAGATAGACACAAACCTGGTGATGTTTTTGCTGCTAGCCACAGCCACCTGGGTATGGTCCATGGTCGTCTTCGCCGGTTGGCGCCTGCGGCGGCGGGTGCGGGCCGGCCTGCCCGGACCGGTAATCCACGATCACCTGGTGCAAATCACCCTGCGCGGCACGGCCCTGTTACTCCTGGCAGGCCTGCTCAGTTTGGTGGCCCTCTCCTGAACCTGCGACCTCGATTCGTTCCTGTCTCCTGACTTCCCTCCCCTTGCCGGCCCCGGCCGTCCGCTCGCGGACGGCCGGGGTGTTTTATGTCAACTATCCCGCCGTTCTCGCGGTATTATATGGTATTACATGTAGGGAACCGGCAACCAACGAGACGCATATGAAAAAAGGCAAGCCAGAGGTAATCACCTTCAAGGCCGATCCAGCCCTGGTGGCGGCCATGGAGGGCATAAGCAACCGCTCGGAGTTCATCCGCTCGGCCATCCTGGCCGCCTTGGACGGGGTGTGCCCCCTGTGTCAGGGCACGGGCATCCTCACCCCGGAGCAGAAACGGCACTGGGCCGGGTTCGCCCAGCACCACCGGGTGGAGCGCTGCTCCACCTGCGACGCCCCCCACCTGGTCTGCGACGCCCAGGGCGGCGGACCCTCGGACCACTAGGGAAGAGTGCCCTTGGCCCTTATCGACATCAAAGGGGTGGATTTCGCCTACAACGGCCGCCCGGTGCTGACCGGGGTGGACCTGTCCGTGGCCCAGGGGGAGTTCCTGGCCCTGGTGGGTCCCAACGGCGGGGGCAAAACCACCCTGGTCAAGCTGGTCCTGGGGCTGATCACCCCCCAGAAGGGCTCGGTGCGGGTCTTCGGCCAGGCCCCGGTCAAGGTGCGCCGGCGCATGGGCTATCTGCCCCAGCACGCCCCGGTGGACCCCGGCTTCCCGGTGTCGGCCTTGGAGGTGGTGCTCATGGGCCTCATGGGCTCGGGCTCCGGCCTGGGCCTGTGGCGGCGGGGGCAGAGGCAGGCCGCGCTCACCGCCCTGGACAAGCTGGAGGCCGCCGACCTGGCGGGCCGCAGCTTCGGGCGGCTCTCCGGCGGGCAGCGTCAGCGGGTGCTCATCGCCCGGGCCCTGGTGGCCGGGCCGGAGCTGTTGCTGTTGGACGAGCCCACCGCCGCGGTGGACCCCCGGGGCGGGGTGGATCTGATGAACATCCTGGCCGGGCTGCAACCCAAGGTCACGGTGGTGCTGGTCACCCACGACCTGGGCTTCGTGTCCCCGGCGGTGAGCCGGGTGGCCTGCATCAACCAGAGCTTGAGCATCCATCCCACCCAGGTGATCAACGGCAGCCTGATCAGCGAACTGTACGGCGCGCCGGTGCGCATGGTGCGCCACGACCACGACCTGGAGCATGGGGGGCACCGGCACCATGAGTGAGTTTTTGAGCGCGGTTGCCGGGCACGCCTTTTTGCAGCAGGCCCTTTTGGCCGGGGCCCTGGCCAGCCTGGCCTGCGGGGTGGTGGGGGCCTACGTGGTGGTCAAGCGCATCAGCTACATCGCCGGGGCCATCGCCCACAGCGTTTTGGGGGGCATGGGCCTGGCCCGTTACCTGGCGGTGGTGCACGGCTGGGGCTGGCTGCACCCCCTGCACGGCGCGGTGGCCGCCGCCCTGGTGGCCGCCGGGGTCATCGGCCTGGTGAGCCTGCACGCCCGCCAGCGCGAGGACACCATCATCGGCGCGGTGTGGGCGGTGGGCATGGCCACCGGCGTGGTGTTCATAGCCCTCACCCCCGGCTACGACGTGCAGCTGATGAGCTACCTCTTCGGCAACATCCTCATGGTCACCCCCGAGAATCTCTGGCTCATGGCCGGGCTGGACCTGGTGGTGCTGGGCGCGGCCCTGCTGTTGTACCGCCAGCTGTTGGCGGTGTGCTTCGACCAGGAGTTCGCCCGCTTGCGCGGCCTGCCCGCAGATTTCTACTACCTGCTCCTGTTGGGGCTCACCGCGCTCACCGTGGTGCTGTTGTCCACGGTGGTGGGTATAATTTTGGTGATCGCCCTGCTCACCCTGCCCGCGGCCACGGCGGCCAACTTTTTCCGCCGCCTGGGGCCCATCATGGCCCTGGCCACGGTGCTGTGCCTGGGCATCACCTGGGGCGGCCTGGCTCTGAGCTACGGCCCGGACCTGCCCGCCGGGGCCATCATCGTGCTGTTGGCCGGGGCGGTCTACCTGGTATCCCTGGGCCTGGGGCGGCTGGTGCATAATAGTTAAAGGGCGGCCGAGACCAAATTGGTCCCGTCGGCTTGATAAAAGTTTCCAGAGACAACTTGTGCTAAATAAGTAATTATCTGTAAATGGAGCTCGTAATTGGCCCGTTTAAAGGACCTGCCGGATCCGGAGGGGAGCTACCTGGCAAAGCTCCCCTGTCCTGAGTTCACCAACACGCCTTGGGTTCAACCCAAACCGCTAGCCGAAAGCCGATTGGCCGTGATCTCGACCGCAGGCCTGCACATGCGCGCAGATGCTCCTTTTACCGGCCTTTCCGGGGAATATCGGGTCATCCCAGGCGATGCGGCGGCAAAGGATCTGGTGATGAGCCACATCTCCGCCAATTTCTACCGCAGCGGATTTCAGCAGGACCTGAACGTGGTCCTGCCCCTGGACCGCCTAAAAGAGTTGTTTGAAAATAGGATCATCGGGTCCTTGCCTTCCTATCATTACTCATTCATGGGGGCTACCGACCCCGGGGCCATGGAGCAAGCCGCCCGGGAAGTAGCGGGTCTGCTCAAGGGTGACAGGGTCGATTCGGTGTTGCTGATTCCGGTGTGACCCCATTGCACGCGCGCCGTAGGCGGGCTAAGCCACTATCTGGAGCAAGAAGGGCTGGCGACCACCCAGATAAGCCTGATTCGGGAACACAGCGAGAGGATCAAGCCGCCCAGAGCCCTTTGGGTGCCTTTTGAACTGGGGCGGCCCCTAGGGGTCCCCAATGACCCCACGTTTCAAAAAAAGGTACTGTTGGCGACCCTAAAGCTCTTGGAAGCGCCATCCGGACCCGTTTTAGTCGACTTCCCCGAAGAAGCGCCCACCGATGCCGCGACAAGCGGACCACCGGCCTGCCCCATCCCTTTGGCTGGGGAGCAACCAGGGATCGACACCCTGGAAGGGCTGCGCTATGCCTTTTTGCAGGAGATCGGGCAGATGGCGGTGTGGCACCGAGAGGCAGAGAAGCAGCGCGGGCGCACTACCTATGGGGTCAGCGGCCTGGAGCCCCTGGAGGCGGGGAATTTGCTCTTCGATGTTTTGGAAAGCAAAGTTCCCGCCAATCCTAGGGACGACCTCAGCTTGCCCGCCTTGACCAAGTTGGCCGGAGAGGACCTCAAAGCGCTCTACCAGGAAGCCGTCACCGCCCGCCCCGGCGGTTTGACCGGCAGCGCTGGCCTCACCGATTGGTTTTTCGGCCAGTGCGTGGCGGGCCGGGTGTTTCTGCGTCTGCGGGATGTGATGAAGAATAGTCCGGACAAGGAAACCAGAATGGTAGGTGGGGGGCTGATGGTCCCGGTTTCGCAGAGCGGTCGCAAGGCCCCTGCTTAGCCTCGCCCGGCAAAGCCCTGGCGGGTATTGTCAAAAAAGGCAACCAGGCGGTTGTCAGCCCGCGCTTGGGCCAAGGCAGCCTTTATGCTAGACTGGCATCGCCCCGCGGGGCTTAAACGCAAAAACCACCTATGGGGAGTCTAAAAATAATGAGCAAGTTCGGCTCGGTGGACGAAGTATTGGATTTCGCGATCGCCCGCGAGGAAGAAGCCTGCGCCTTTTACCTGCAAATGGCCCAGCGCATGGACAAGCCCTGGATGAAAGAGGCCTTCGACAGCTTCGCCGACCAGGAGCTGGGTCACAAGGACAAGCTCATGGCGGTAAAACAGGGCAAGACCCTGGCCCCGGCGGCCAAGGCGATCACCGATCTGAAGATCTCCGACTACGTGGTGGCCGCGCCGGTGAGCCCGGACATGAGCTACGCCGACGCCCTGACCGTGGCCATGCAGCGGGAGAAAAAGGCCTTTTTGCTCTACACCCGCCTGGCCGACAACTGTGGCGTCCCGGAGCTGAAAGACACCTTCGAAGCCCTGGCCCAGGAAGAGGCCAAGCACAAGCTGTGGCTGGAGGTGGAGTACGACGACAAGGTGCTCACCGAAGACTAAGCCCGGCGTTCGCAAAAAAACAGCCCCCGCCCGTTGCCGGGCGGGGGCTTGTTGTTGCCGTCTTGCCGTCAGCGAATGGTCTGGTTCGGCTGCTGGCAGGGGCCGCAGTGCAGCCTGCCGTTGCAGTTGTTCACGTTGCCACAACCTTGGAGGTTCACCCGGCTGCCCCGCCAGTCGCCGTTCTTGGCCCGGCACTCGGCCCACAGGGTGTCGCCCTCGATGCGAGCCTTGCGGCAGGAGCCGCGCCAGGAGCCGCCGGGCATCTTCCACTGGCGGCCCTGGCCCTCGCAGACCAGGCGGCCGTCCATGTTGGACAGGTTGCCGGGGCACTTGTTCAGCGATATCCAGGACTGCACCCACTTGCCGTTGCCGTTGCGGCACTCGGCCGTCAACTCGTTGCCCTGCACCCGCCCGTTGCGGCAGGAATCGCGCCAAGAGCCGCCGGGCATCCGGTGGTAGCCTCCGCCGCCTTGGCCGCCGCAGGTGAGCCAGCCGTCCACGTTGGCGATGTCGCCGTTGCAGCGGGTGTAGTGTATGCGGGTGTCGTTGCGGCCGTCGCGGCCGTTCTTGCAGCGGCAGTACAGCCAGCCGTTGTCCACGTAACAGTCTTTGCAGGAATTGCGATAGCTGCCCGGCGGCAGCACCTTGGCCTCGGCCGGGACCGGGGCCGGGACCACAAACAGGCCGAGCATCAAAACAGCCAGGCAAGCGCCCAAGGCCGCCCTGCCGAACAAACCTTTCATGTCCTCATCCTCCCTAAATGCAATTTAACTGAGGCCACTGCCGACGCCTACCACCAGCCGTAGGGCCCGGCGAACCAATAGGGATACGGCCCCGGGCCCATGGCCCCCCACCCCGGACCGGCGCCGAAGCCGCCGTAGAATCCGCCGGTGGGATAGACCTGCACCACGTCTGGCCGCTTTTGCCAAAGCTTGACTTCCCTGCCCCTGAGCAGGACGTACTTGTATTTTATCTCGCCCACCGGCAACAGTTCCACGCCCACCACCTGGCCCACCACCGTGACCTCGCGGTTCTTGTGGTAGATCTCCGGGTCCAGGAACCCCTGCATGGCCACGATGAAGCGTCCCGAGGATTCATAGCCGGTCTTGGGCCGGTCCTGGGAGTCCAGGGCGATTTGCAGCACCTCGATGAGGGTGCCCTTTTTCTTGTTGACCGTGCGGATGATCCGCCCGCCCCACAAGACCGTCTTGTTCATGTTTTCCTGGGGATTGTCGCGCACCTGGGGCAAGGTGAGCTTCTGATCCACCTGTTCCATGAGCTCCGGCGGCACCACGGGGGGCGCGCAACCGGCGAACAACCAAAGGCAGGCGATCAAGGCGAGGGCCAGGCAAAGACCCGCGCTGCGCTGAAACATGCTCTCCTCCCGAGTCGTGGTTACTAAAAACGATTATAAGCCAGGCCGCGACAGGCCCCTAGGAAAAAGCGGAAACTCTCCGGGCATTGCCCGCTGCGAGACCGGGACCCTCTTATTCGGCCTTGGCTGGAGGGCCTATCAGCTTGTCCAGGGGGAAGGCATAGTAAATCTGGGAAATCTCTTCCAGGGTGTAGGCCTGGTCCACTCCGATAGTGAAGCTGGCCGCCTGGTCGGGCAGAAACACGGTGAGGTAGGTGAAGCGGGGCCAGTCCCCGGCTTGCAGATACACGGCGGTCCGGCCGTCCAGAGTGGTCTTTTTTCCCGCGCTCTCGTCCACCTCCTGGTCCGGGTTGTCCAGGTCCAAGCGGTACTCCAAAAAAGCTCCGCCGTCGCTGAAGATGGCCATGAGCTGGGGGGCGCAGGAGCCGGCGGTGCGCAGGCTGCCCGAGTCGGTAAGCGTCCAGCCGGGCGGCGCGGCCTGCACGGCCAGGGAGCGGAACTGGCTCAGGGTGGGAGGCCAAGCCGCGGCGGGAGCGGCGCTGAGCAGCAAAACAAGCAAAGCCAATAGAGTGCGGCGCATAATATCCTCCGGGCCTCATTGTGGAGCACCAAGTGCCTTTGGTAAAGGGCTTTTCAGCAGGTTGCCGCCGGAGGGGCGCTGACGAGCGATCAAAAAGGACCGGCCCCGCCCGAAGGCGGAGCCGGTCCGTTAACATGCCAAGGGTTACAACGCGGCTAAATCGCGTCGATGATATCCAGGGCCTCCTCGCGGTAGGCGTCCATGATGTGGTCCAGGCCGGTGACCATGGCCGCCTCGTCGCTCAGGGCAGCCAAGTCGCGGCGCTCGATGAGGTCCACCCGCCATTTGCGGGCGCCGGCCATAAGCTGCTGCAGGCCCACCTTGAGCTTCTGGCAGGCGGTGTAGATGCCCACCGCGCCCAAGGGGATGTTGGCCATTTCAGACCCGAACTGCTCCTTGAGCTCCTCGTAGCACACGAAGATCTCTTCCTTGCTGGTGCCGTACTTGCTCACGGTGCTGGGCAGGCCGCCGTCCTCGCCGGCCATCCAACGGCCAATGTTCTTGCCCACCATGCCCGGGATCATCAGGGCACGGCCCATGCACACCGCCTTGGTGAAAGGCGCGCCCAGGGCCAGGGCCTTGAAGATATGGTCCTCGGAGCTGAAGCCGCCGGCAAAGGCGATGTCCGGCACCCATCCGCCGCGGGCGGCCAGGCGCGAGCACAGCTCGTAGGTCATGCTGTGCAGGTACAGGGCGGGTATGCCCCACTCGCACATCATGCGCCAGGGGCTCATGCCGGTGCCGCCGGGAGCGCCGTCGATGGTGAGGAGGTCGATCTTGGCGTCGGAAGACCAGCGGATGGCCATGGCCAGCTCGCGCATGGGGTAGGCCCCGGTCTTGAGCGTAACCCGCTTGGCACCCAGGGCCCTGAGGCGCTCCACCTCGGCCATGAAGCCTTCCTGGTCCACGAAGCCCAGACGGCTGTGGCGCTCGAACTCGGTGATGGCCCCGTCCTTGAAGGCGGCCTGGATGGACTTACGGTCCGGGTCCGGGGTGACGATGTAGCCGCGCTTTTTGAGTTCCTGGGCCCGCTCCACGCTATGCACCTTGATCTCGCCGCCGATGCATTTAGCGCCCTGGCCCCATTTCAGCTCGATGGTCTCCACGCCCAGCTTGTCGATGACGTACTCGGCCACGCCCAGGCGGGTGTCCTCAACGTTCATCTGCACCAGGATGTCGCCGTAGCCCTGGTGATAGCGGCGGTAGGCCTCCACCCGGCGCTCCATGTCCGGGGCCTTGGCCACCTTGCCCTGCTTGTTGAACTCCAGGCCGGGGTCGATGCCGCAGACGTTCTCGCCGCACACCAGGCTGATACCGGTGATGGCCGCGCCCACCGCAAAGTGCTCCCAGTTGGCCCGGGCGATCTCGGTGGAGCCCAGGGCCCCGGTGAAGATGGGCATGGTCTGCTTGACCCGATTGGCCGTGCCGAAGCCGGTCTCGGTGTTCACCGAGGGGAAGGTGGCCACGTCCGGGTTGGCTTCGCAACCCTCGGCCCCCAGGGCGTACCCCATGATGTTCAGGTGGCTGTAGTCCACCGGGTAGTCCTTGTCCGCCCCGGCGGTGATCTCGCCGAAGGGTCCGGGATAGAGCAGTTCACGGCCCCGGAAGGTGGCGTTGAACATGTCGCAATTACCCTTGCAGCCATCCACGCAACGCGAACAGATGCCCGACTGGGGGGCCACGCTGCGCGAGCGGTTCTTGGTCTGCAGGGCCTCGTTGGCGTTGGGGCGGTGCAGGTTCATGATTTCCTCCTGATACGGGTAAGTCGGCGGCAATTGTTGCCGCTGTTTTTAGTTTTACTGAAAGGCAACTATTGCCTTATCTGACAAAACCATATGGTTTGTCAAGTCCCACCCCGGTCCAGGCCTTTACAGTTAACTTTTTGTTATATTTATATTTTTATTGATGCTCTAAGCCGAAAAACGGGCGTGGCCATGGCGAATAGCCTAGCTTCCGCTCGGCCATTTACGGCAATTTTGCCTTATTATCTGGAGTTAATTCATGCCGATGCGGCATGCCATTTTTGCGGGAAGAAAAAATTATAAAAAATTAAAAAATAGTGAAGATAGTTAGTAAAACGAACAACAGCGACCCGCTCAGGTTAATAACAACTTAACACCAAACTCGACATGGCCGCCCGCGCTGCCCACGGGCAGTTGGCGAAGCCGCCCCATCCTGCGGCACAGCCAGGCGGCGCTAGGCAAGGCATCGGGCAAGCGAGACCCACAGGCGTATATGCCAATACGCCGAGGAGGCGAGTGACGCCCGCAACGCGGTATAGCGCCGCCTGGCGCAGCCGCCTAGCTGATTTTGAGCCAGAGTAGCTTGGCAGGCCCCCGGCCGGGGTTGGTCCACTGGGTGGGCATCTCCGAGGTCAGGTAGACCACGTCGCCCGCCTTGAGGTTGTGCACCGCCTGGCGCAGCTTGAGTTGCAGGCGCCCGGCCAGCAGTTAGCCCACCTCCTCGCCCTTGTGCACGAAGAAATGCGAGGGCACCGACCCGCCCGGAGCCACCTCGATGATGTAGGGCTCGGCCTTGCCCGCGAAGTCCATGGGGGTGAGCAACAGCGCCTGCACCACGCCCTCGGGCAGGTCTTCCAGGCGCACCTCGGAGGCGTCCTCGGACGAGAACACCAGGCGGCGGGAGCCCCCGGCGGACTCGGAGAAGAAGGAGGCCACCTCCACCCCCAGCACCTCGGCCATCTTGAGCAGGGCCGGCAGGGAGGGATAGATGTGGTTGCTCTCCACCTGACTGATGGTGGAGGGGGTCACCCCCACCAGGCGCGACAGCTCGGTCTGGCTGAGGCCCTTTTTGGCGCGCAGCTCCTTGAGGCGCAGGCCCAGCTCCACCAAGCCGGTGGCCCGGCGCTGCTGGTCGAAGACCACGGTGTGCTCGCGCACCCAGTAGTTGTGGGGTTGGTGCTGGCTCTCCAGGGAGCGGTTCTCGGCCTTGAGTATGGTCAGGCTGGTGGTGCCGCGCTTGATGGACAGCTCGATCACCACCTGGGCAATCTGGCCGATCTGGGCCTTGAGGCGGGTGGAGTGGGCCTCCTTTTCCATGATCCAGTAGGCCACGGTCTGAAGCTCGTAGAGCCGGGGGCAGGCGTGGCCGTAAAAGCGCAAGATGGCCTCCTCGCCGCCCCACAGCTCGCTCATGCCGGTGATGCTCTCGAACACGAAGCGCACGTCGCCGCTCAGCTCGCCGTGCAGGGCGTAGAGGGCCTCGCCCACCGCGCCGGGGTCTTGGGGCCGGTTCATGGGCTCCACCCGGCAGGGGGCCTCGTTCTCCTGGTAGAAGCGCTGAAATATCTCGCTGCCCTGGCCCTTGCCCCAGGTGAAGCAGTCCAGGATGGTCAGGCCCTGGTAGTGGGCCAGGTTGCCCAGCTTGTCCAGGAGGTTCTTGGGCGAGCGGTCGAAGGTGACGTAGATGATGGGGCGCTGCTGGGCCTGGGAGGCCAGGATGAAGTTGTGGCAAAACTCCCAGGCCAAAGAGCCCGCGTCGTCCTGCCAGACCACGTTGTCGCCGATGTGCAGCCCGCCCAGCAACTTGTCCAGTTGGCTGACCCCCGATGCCACTCTCTGCGTTTGCGCCGTCACAAGCCCTCCCCATTAGACCCGGCAATCATTAATCATCAAAAAGTACAGTAGGGCCGATCTGTTATAAGCAACAGCCCCCTCAATCAAGTTTTATTATAACCTCTACTTAAATACGAAGCCAGCCCGTGCCATATCGTCTTACGTGATACTCAACTGAACCTTCCATATATATTTCCTATTTTACAAGTACTTGATTGCACATTACTTTCAGGTGTAGCCCAAACCCGCCCCTTAACATTACCCCGGGAGCTGCGATTGCCCCTTTTGGCTGGCGCGCAAAAATGGCTTTTCTCCCCCTGGCCCTACCTCCTGGCGCGCTGCGCCCTGGGGTTGGTGTTCATCTACGCGGGCACGGTCAAGCTCATGGACCCCGGCGCCTTCGCCATGGTCATCTCCCGCTACGGCATGGCCCCGGAGTTTCTGGTCCCCGTGGCCGCCCTTGGGCTTCCGGCCCTGGAGGTCCTTGCCGGGGCGGGCCTGCTGTTGGACCTCAAGGGCAGCCTGAGCGCCATCTTCGCCATGCTGGTCATGTTCGCGGTGGTGCTTTGGTTCGGGGCGCTCAATGGCCTGGACATCGACTGCGGCTGCTTCAGCACCAGCGACCTGGCCGAGCACGACTCCCTGCGCCAGGCCCTTTACCGAGACCTGATTATGCTGGCCACGGCCTTGTACCTGTACCTATGGCGCTGGATGCGCCGGGAAGCGCGGGAAGGCGCGGGCTGGCGTTACGTCTATCAATCAAACTCAAGAGAGGTGCGCACGTGAAAAAATTTGCCCTGATCACCGTCCTGGCCCTGACCACCGTACTGGCCCTGGGCTCCGTGGCCGGCGCCGGACTGTTCGGCGATAAAGAGTTGGAAAACGAAAAGCTGGTGGTGACCTTCTACAACGAGGTCAAGCGCGGCGGTTACGACGTGGTGGACACCGAGACGCTCAAGGGCTGGGTGGACGCCAAGAAGCCCATGATCATCGTGGACACCATGCCCTACGAGGCCTCCTACAAGAAGAACCACATCCCCGGCGCGGTGCAGTTTTTGTTCCCCATCCCGGACGTCACCGAAATGAAGCCCGAGGACAAGGCCGAGTACGCCAAGCTGCTGGGCGACAACAAGGACCTGGTCATCGTGGTCTACTGCGGCTTCCCCAAGTGCACCCGCAGCCACAACGGGGCCATGTGGGCCAAGAAGATGGGCTACAAGAACGTGTACCGTTACCCCGGCGGCATCAAGGCCTGGATGGAAAAGGACTACCCCGCCGCTTCCGTCAAGTAGCCGTTTAGCACACGCCAAAACTAAAGGTCCGGGGCCCAGCGCCCCGGACCTTTTTTGTTTGAAAGGCACTTGTTGGGTTTCGTTTCGCTCTACCCAACCTACGCCAAAATTTCTAAGATATAAAAACCAACCGGCTTAAATTGGACAATAGGCTGCGCAGGTAAAGACCTCTCTTGGGCGGGGATAAACCCCGCCCCTACACTGGCCGTTTGTTTCGCGCCACCCACATCTTAGCGGCACAGCCAGACGGCGCTAGGCAAGGCGTCGGGCAAGCGAGACCCGCAGGCGTATATGCCAATACGCCGAGGAGGCGAGCGCCGCCCGCAACGCAGCATAGCGCCGCCTGGCGAAGCCGCCTAAATACGGGGATCGTCGACGTCGGCCGACTGCAACAGCACCGCCCGCCTGGCCCGGCCAAAGGGAATGCCCGCCTGGTCGAACTCGGCCTTGATGCGCTTGAAGCACTCCACCCGGGTGCGGAAGGCCTTTACGTTGGGCACCCAGCAACGGCCCGATATCTCCACCCCGCTGTCGCCGAAGCGAAGCACCCAGAAGCGCGGCGGGGGCTTGGGCAATACGTGCTCATGCTCGCTCATGATGCGCAGCATGATCTCCTCGGCCTTTTCCAGGTCGGCCTGGTAGCTCACGGTAACGTCCAGGTCCACCCTGAGGTTGGGGGTGAAGTGGAAGTTGACCACCGTACCGTTTAGCACCTTGGAGTTGGGGATGAACACGGTGCGGCCCTTGAAGGTCTTGAGCCGGGTGTGGAACAGGTTGGTGCCCTCCACCTTGCCGAACAGGCCCTCTATCTGCACGGTGTTGCCCACCTTGAAGGGCAGGTTGGGCAACAGGGGCTTGAGCAAAAAGGCCAGCACCAGCGCGGTGATGGCCGCGGCCAGCATGAGGCGCACCACCAGGTGGGGGTCCATGCCCATCAGGCGCATGCAGAAGGTGAGCGCCACGGCCACCACCAGCACGAACAGCACCGCGCCCACCAACCCGGCGGTGCGCGGCTGGGCCCCCAGGCGGGGCAACCAGCGGCGGCACAGCCAATAGACCAGCTTGGCCGCCACCAGGCCCACCAGCAGAAAGGCCAGGGCCTTTAAAACCATGGGGCCGTAGACCAGGCCCATGTCGCTGAATTCTTTTATATGCGCCTCGATGCCCATATCGCCTCCTTGCCTGATCTCGACTAAGCTATTTTGAACTCTCGGGGCCCGGGTTTAAAGGCCTTAATGCCTCATCCCTTGACAACCACCCCCCGCTCTGAACAAATTGGGGTCAAGGGAGGGGCCGGGTGGCCTTTTCCCGGGTATCGACCCCAAGCGACAATGACTTTTCCCAAGGAAGCAATAACGTGGAAAGAACCCTGATTCTCATCAAACCCGACGCCATGGCCCGCGGCCTGGCCGGCACGGTGCTTTCGCGCTTCGAGGCCAAGGGCCTCAAGATCGCGGGCATCAAAATGATCCAGCTTGACGAGGCCCTGCTCAAGGCGCACTACAGCCACCTGGCCGACAAGCCCTTCTTCCCCACCATCTGCGAGTTCATGAACCGCACCCCGGTCATCGCCCTGTGCCTGGAAGGCCTGGAGGCGGTGGAGGTGTGCCGCAGCCTGTGCGGAGTCACCAACTCCCGCAAGGCCGCGCCGGGCACCATTCGCGGCGACCTGGGCATGAGCATGCAGGCCAACCTGGTCCACGCCAGCGACTCGGTGGAGACCGCCAAGGCGGAAGTGGCCCGTTTCTTTAGCGATGCCGAGCTGTTCGGCTACGAGCAACCGGTCATCAACTTCCTCTACGCCTCCGACGAGCGCCAATAACCAGATGGCTCCGGACGCCCCCACCCACCTCAGCGAAGAGGAGATCATCAGCCTGGTGGCCTCCCTGGCCGGTGGGGCGGGGGGGGATCTCACCGTGGGCATCGGCGACGACTGCGCGGTGCTGGGCGGGGCCCAGGCCGGGCTGGTGGTCACCACCGACCTGCTGGTGCAGGGGGTGCACTTCGACCTGGGGCTGATGAGCCCGTCCGACGTGGGCCACCGCTCCATGGCCGCCAACCTCTCGGACCTGGCGGCCATGGGGGCCAACCCGGCCTACGGCTTCCTGTCCCTGGGCCTGCCCGCCCGACCCCAGGCCAGCTTCGTTTCCGAGTTGGTGGGCTCCATGGTGAGCCAGGGCCGGGCCTACGGCCTGAAGCTGGCCGGCGGCGACACCGTGAAGTCACCCCAGGTGCTCATCAACCTGTGCCTTTTGGGAGCCATGGGCGCCCTGGCCCCGGTGCTGCGCTCCGGCGGGCGCCTGGGCGACGCGGTGTGCGTCACCGGGCGGCTGGGGGGCAGCGGGGCGGGCCTGGCCTGGCTCCAGGCGGGCCGCGACCCCGACGACCCCGCCGCCGCGCCCGCGGTGGCCGCCCATTGCCGCCCCGTCCCTCGGGTGGAGGCCGGGCGGGCCCTGGCCGAGTCCGGGGTGGTGCACGCCATGATGGATCTCAGCGACGGCATGGCCAGCGACCTGCCCCGCCTGGCCCGGGCCTCGGGCCTGGGAGCGGCGGTGGAGGCCGAGCGGGTGCCCGTGGACCCGTCGGCCACGGCCGTGGCCGAGGCCCTGGGGGGCGACGCCCTGGGCTGGGCCCTGGGCGGGGGCGAGGATTTCGAGCTGATGTTCACCTGCGACCCCGGCTCGGTGGAGCTTTTGGCCGATCTGGTGGCCGAGGCCGCAGGCGGCCTGGCCGTGACCCAGGTGGGCCGCCTCACTCCCGGACCGGGAGTGAGCTTGATTCGCCGAGGAAAGGAGGAGCCCATCACCTATACGGGCTACGACCATTTTCGGGAGCCCACTCCATGAGGCGGTTGCTTGCTTTCCTAGCCGTACTGGCCCTCACGCTGGCCTGGGGCGCGCCCGCCCCGGCCCGCCAACCCACCGGCCTGGTCAAGGCCGACGCCCCGCCCCCCGCCGCTGCCGCGGCCTCCCCCATGTCCCCCACGTCCCCGCGCTATTTCATCCCCAGGCTGCCCGCCAAGCTGAGCCTGTGCGGGGTGCGGGTGCCCCTGGAGCGGAGCATGGTGTCCGAGCAGTTGGAGCGGGAGTTGATCATCGTGGTCAACGACCCGGCCCAGGTGATCATGTGGCTCAAGCGGGCGGGGCGCTACTTCCCCTACATCGAGAGCCGCCTCAGGGCGGCGGGGATGCCCCAGGACCTCAAGTACCTGGCCGTGGCCGAGAGCAGCCTCATCCACTACATCCGCTCCCCCGCCGGGGCGGTGGGGCCCTGGCAGTTTCTGGCCGCCACCGGCCGGGCCCACGGCCTGAGGGTGGACCGCTGGTACGACGACCGGCGCAACTTCATCTTCGCCACCAAGGCGGCCCTGTCCTACCTGAGCGACCTGCACCGGGAGTTCGGCTCCTGGCCCCTGGCCATGGCCTCCTACAACTGCGGGGAGCGCCGGGTGGCCCAGGAGATAAAGGAGCAGGGCACCAAGGACTACTTCGAGCTGGCCCTGCCCCGGGAGACCCAGCGCTACATCTACCGCATCCTGGCCGCCAAGCTGGTCTTGAGCGACCCGACAGCCTACGGCTACTTCCTGCCGCCCTCCGAGCGCTGGAAGCCCCTGCCCGGCGAGAGCGTAAGCCTCAACCTGAAGCGGCCGGTCCACCTCACCGTGGTGGCCAGGGCGGCGGGCACCAGCTACCGCCAACTGCGCGAGCTCAACCCCGAGCTGCGCCGCCGCTACCTGCCCAAGGGCCATGTCACCATAGTGGTGCCGCCGGGGGAGGCCAAGGGCCTGGCCGTGCGCCTGAAAAAGGGCGGGCCCTCGCCCACGCCGGAAACGGAGACCTACACCGTGCGCCGGGGCGACAACCTCAGCTCCATCGCGCGGCGCCACGGGCTGACCCTGGACGAGATCAAGGACGCCAACGAGCTGGAAGGCGAGTGCGTCATCGTGCCGGGCCAGCGGCTCAAAATTCCGGAAAAATAGGCAAAAAAGGACGGCGAAGGGTTTTGAGGCCCTTCGCCGTCTAAACAATCCCCCCACCGGGCCGCAGCCTTGGCGAGCCCTTCCCGATGGGGCAGGCAGGGGGCTGCTAAAGCGCCCCCCAACTTGATGCCTGCGTAATTTGTACGGAGGCAACTAAGCCCATGCTTCACGGACTAGTATTGAACACTAGTCCGTTCCACCCTACGACACGTCTTTTGAAAAGTCAAGATTCTAACCGGGGAATAAGTTGGTCCAGGCTTTGGATGAAACCGGCCACCCCGGCAATTTCGGGGAAGTCTTTCGCGCCTCTTGGGGCCATGATCCAGGTGGTTAGTCCGGCCCCGGTGGCGGACCTGGCTCCCATGGGCGCGTCCTCCACGGCCAGGGCCTGGTCGGCGCTGAGCCCGCTGATCTTAAGGGCCAAAAGATAAGGCTCCGGGTCGGGCTTGCCCCGGCGGATGTCCTCCACGGTGACCACCGCGTTCACCATATCCCGCAGGCCCTGGTGGGCCAGGAAGCCCTCGGCCACCGAGCGCAGGGTGCTGGTGACCACGGCGGTGAACACCCCGCGCTGGGCCGCGGCGGCCAGCAGGCGGCGGCCGCCGGGCATCACCGTGGCCTGGTCGATGTAGGCCTGGTCCACCAGCTTATAGTAGTGCTCCACCAACTCCTGAACCGAGGCCTCCAGGTGGTTGTGCTCCTTGAGGGCGCCCATGATGTCGTAGGGGGTGCGCCCGGCCCAGCGGTGGGGTCCACCGCCCATGCGCTCCAGACCCAGATCCTTGAGAAAGTGCTCCGTGGCCTCGGTCATCACCCGCATGCTGTCGGCCAGGGTGCCGTCCAGGTCTAAAAACAGCCCTCGCGCAAAGGTTCCCGGCAAAATTTTCCTCCCTCGCGTCCCCTCGGGACATGGCAGGCTAACTGCCTTGCATGTATATCTTAATTTAGACTTTACCCTGTTGGGGGCCCCATGGCCAATGTTCATGCAAAAGCCATCGCCCCTTCCTTGACTTTACAGGCGGCCAAAGCTAAGATAACCGCAATATAATGGGCTAGGTGTATCAATGCATAACTATATCTTGGGATTTTTGGCCGTCTTCGCTCCCGCTCCCGCCCTGGCCGCCAATCTGGGCGGCAACATAGGCACCGACGTATGGCAGATGGTGTGGTCCGCCGGGCCGGTGGTGCAGGGCGTACTGTTCATTCTCATTGTATTCTCGGTGGTTAGCTGGGGGCTTATCCTGGCCAAGCTCAAATCTCTGCGCGAGGCCAAGCGCCAGAACCAGGAGTTCGACAACCTGTTTTGGAACGCGGGCAGCCTTTCGGCGGCCCAGGCCCAGACCAAGCACCTGACCACCAGCCCCTTGGCGGGCCTGTTCGCGGTGGCCTACGGCGAGTTGGACAAGGTGATGCGCATGCGCCGGGGCGAGCCCGGCCTGCCCGCAGGGGTGATGCCCAACTTAAAGCGGGCCCTGGACCGGGCCCAGGCGGCGGAAAGCACCCGCTTGGGCAAGGCGGTCACCTTCCTGGCCACCACCGCCAACACCGCCCCCTTCATCGGCCTGTTCGGGACGGTGTGGGGCATCATGGACGCCTTCCGTAGCATCGGGGCCACCGGGGCGGCCAATCTGGCCACCGTGGCTCCGGGCATCGCCGAGGCCCTGGTGGCCACGGCCACCGGCCTGTTCGCGGCCATCCCCGCCGTGGTTTTCTACAACCACTTCAACCGCCGTCTGGTGGTCTTGGAAGCGGAAATGGACTCCTTCAGCCAGGACTTCTTGAACCTGGTGGAGCGCGACCTCATGCGCCGCCACGGACCGGCGGTGGAGGTGGTGCGCCCCTCCGAGCTGGACGGGGCCGGGAGCTAGGGTCATGGCGGGTGTGGGCAACAAGGGCCGCTTCCTGGGGGAGATCAACGTGGTCCCCCTGGTGGACGTGGTCCTGGTGCTGCTGATCATCTTCATGGTGGCCGCTCCCATGATGGTCCAGGGCCTGGACGTTAAATTGCCCGCCACCGACAGCGGGGCGCTCAAGACCTCCGAAGAGCTGTTGGTGCTCACGGTCACTCAAAAGGGCGAGGTGTTCCTGGACGAGTTCCAGGTGGGCCTGGACGGCCTGGCCGGCAAGCTCAAAAACATCACCTCCCGCAAGCCGGGCACCAGGGTCTATCTCCGGGCCGACAAGGACGTGCCCTACGGGGTGGTGGTGCAGGTCTTGGCCGAGGCCAAGAAGGCCGGGGTGGAAAACCTGGGCATGGTGACCGAGCCGGAGCGGGTGCCCCCGCCGGAAAAGAAGAAAAAGTCTTGAGCAGCGCGGTCCTGAGACGCTTCAATTTTTGGGACGGTGAACAGGTGGCCTGGGCCATCGGGGTCAGCCTGGGGCTGCATCTGCTGCTGGTATTGCTGCTGGCTTTTTGGCCCGGCTGGCGCATCAGCCGCCCCAAGGTCTTCGCCCCGGTGTACAACGTGGCCCTGGTGAGCCCGGCGGTTTTCCGCCCGGCCCCGCCCGCGCCCGCGCCCAAGGCCGCCCCGGCCAAACCGGCGGTCAAGCCAGCCCCCGCGGTGAAGGCCAAGCCGGAGCCCAAGAAAGAGGCGGTGGCCCTTAAAAAGGACAAGCCCAAGCTGCTCAAGCCCAAGCCGGTGGCCGAGCAACCCGACCCGAGCAAGCTGTTGGCCAGCCGCCTCAAGAAGTTGGAAAAAGAGGTGGCCGCCGAGCGCCGGGCCGAGCAGAAGCTGACCAGCGCTATGAACCGCCTGGAAAGCAAGGTGGCCACCCGCCAGGCCGCCTCCGGGGCCTTTGCCGCCGGGGCAGCCGCGGCCGACACCAGTAGCCTGCGCTTCCAGGTGTACTACACTGAGATATGGGAGCGGGTGCGCCGCCAGTGGGTGCTGCCCGAGGCCCTGGTAAAGAGCCGGGCCAACCTGGAATCGGTGGTGGTGGCCCGCATAACCCGCGACGGCGCCCTGGCCAAGGTGTGGCTGGAAAAAAGCTCGGGCAACAGCCGCCTGGACGCCAGCGCCCTGCGCGCGGTGGAAAAAGCCGCCCCCTTCCCGCCCCTGCCCAGCGTGGTCAGGGGCCGCGACCACGAAATAGGTTTACGTTTCCGGCCCGAGGACCTTAACGGCTGACCTTCAGCGGAGATACGATGCGCCGCCTAATCGCCACCCTTGCCTTGACGCTTCTAATCCTGGGGATGGCCCTGCCGGCCAGCGCCCGGGTCTACATCGACATCACCCAGCCCTTCAGCAAAAAGCTGCCCTTGGCCCTCAGCCAATTCCAGCCCTTGCCCGGTGCGGCCACCGATCCCATCGGGATCGAGGGCACCCAGATGCTCCAGCGCTATTTGAGCTACACCGGCCTGTTCGACTTCATGGACCCCAAGAGCTTCCTGGGGGCTCCGGCCCTGGAAAAGGTGGACTACCGCCGCTGGAGCCGCATCGGGGCCGAACTGCTGATCACCGGTGGCTACAAGCTGACGGGCGGCATCTTCACCCTGGAGCTCAGGCTGTTCGACATCACCGAGGGCAAGCTGTTGGTGGGGCGGCGCTATGACGGGCGCACCGCCGACCTGGGGGCCATGCTGGCCCGCTTCAGCGACGACGTGATCCTGGCGCTCACCGGCGAGCGCTCCATCTACTCCACCATGATCGCCTTCGTGGGGGCGCGGGAGCGGGTCAAGGAAATCTATTTGATGCGCTTCGACGGCTCCGGGGTGCGCAACCTGAGCAAGAAGGGCGACATAAGCCTGTACCCCGCCTGGAGCCCGGACGGCTCCCTGGTGGCCTACAGCTCCTACGTAAATCGCCGCCCGGCCATTTTGGTGCACGCCCTGGCCGGGGGCAGCGGCAAGGTGATCATCAACAAGCCCGGCGTCAACCTGACCCCGGCCTTCAGGCCCCAGCACCAGGGGCAGTTGGCCGCGGCCCTGTCCTACACCGGCCAGAACAACATCTTCCTGGCCGACGTGGCGGGCAAGGTACTCAAGCGCCTCACCGACGGCTGGGGCATCGAGGTGGCCCCTTCTTTCAGTCCAGACGGCAAGCGCATGGCCTATGTGAGCGACCGGGGCGGCAACCCCCAGATCTACGTGCTGGACCTGGCCAGCGGCACCAACCGGCGCATCACCTTTGGCCACAAATACTGCGCCTCTCCCTGCTGGAGCCCCCGGGGCGACCGCATCGCCTATCAGGCCCAGGTTAACGGCACCTTCCAGGTGGCCACCATCCGGCCCGACGGCAGCGACGTCAAGGTGATCAGCTCCGGGTTCGGCGGCGGCGAAGACCCAACCTTTTCCCCGGACGGACGGCTCATCGCCTATGCCGGCCGCCGCACCGGGCGCTACCAGATCTATCTGATGACCGCGGGGGGGAATTCATAACCCGGCTTACCAACCTGCCCGGAGAGCAGACCGACCCTGCTTGGTCTCCTCGGGGAATCATGGTTAAATGAAACAGACAACCCACTTGGCGGGAGGCTTTGACGTGAAGAAATATCTGGTTTGGATGGCCATGGCGGTGCTTCTGGCAGGCCTGGCCGCCCCTCTGGGATGCAGCAAAGACACGGTGCCCAGCCCCGGCTCCACCATGACCGAGCAGGAGAAGGCCCGCCTGGAGGCCGAGCGCGAGCGACGCCTGCGCGAACAGCGGCTCAAGGAGGCCCAACTCAAGGAGGAGCAGGCCCGCACCGCCGAGGCCCAGCTCAAGGAGGTGTTCGTCAACACCGACGTGCACTTCGACTACGACCGCTACGACCTGAGCCCCGAGGCCAAGCAGGTTCTCAACGAGAAAGCGGCCTATTTGCAGCAGCATCCCTCGGTGCAGGTGATCGTGGAAGGCCACTGCGACGAGCGCGGCTCCAACGCCTACAACATGGCCCTGGGCGAGAAGCGGGCCAAGGCGGCCGAGGCCTACCTGGTGGCCATGGGCATAAGCCCCAAGCGGATGGAGACGGTGAGCTACGGCGAGGAGCGGCCCCTGGTGATGGGCCAAACCGAGGAGGCCTACGCGGCCAACCGCCGGGGCCACTTTGTTATAAAGGACTGAACCGGGCGGCCGGACCGCTCCCCGGGAGGATTAAATGAAGGCAAAAGCGCTGGCCCCCCTCGTTCTCGTGTTGTGGCTGGCTGCCGCCCTGGGCGCGGGCTGCGCCACGGTGGAGCCGGAGCAGTTCGCGGCCTTGCAGTCCCAAGTTACCCGCCAGCATCGCCAGATCACCCAGCTTGAGCAGAAGATCGACGCCCTGGACAAGCAGATCGCCGAGGGCCGCAAACCCCAGGCCGACCTGGTGTCCCAGGTGGCCAGCCTGCGCCAGGACATGATGCGCCTGTCGGGACGGGTGGAGGAGAGCGAGCACAACCTGGGACAGGCCATAAACCAGCGCAATAGCCAGGAAGCGCAGATGGCCAAGGAAAGCGCGGCCAAGGCCCAAGCCCAGAACGACGAGCGCCTCAAGCGCTTGGAGGCCTACCTGGGCATGACGCCGGGCAAGGACGGGGAAAAGACCGCGGCCAAAGCCCCGCCGGGCAAGGCCGCCGCCCAGCAGCCCCCGGCCGAGCCCAAGCCCAAGGACATCTACGACCTGGGCCAGAGGCTGTACAAGCAAAAGTCCTACGGCCCGGCCCGGGACCGCTTTGCCGAGTACATCAAGAAGTACCCCAAGAGCTCCCTGGCCGACAACGCCCAGTACTGGGTCGGCGAGTGCTTCTACGCCGAGAAAAAATACGAAGAGGCGATCCTGGCCTACAACCAGATGATCAAGCACTATCCCAAGAGCGCCCAGGTGCCCGCCGCCCTGTACAAGCAGGGGCTGGCGTTCCGGGCCCTGGGGGACAAACGCACCGCCAAGATCGTGTTGGGCAAGCTGGTCAAGGACTACCCCAAGAGCTCCCAGGCCAAGCTGGCCCAGAAGGTGCTCAAGAAGCTCTAGCCTCTGCATACGTTGCCCGCACACCGGCACTAAAACAATCACACAAGGCGGGAGCCCTTCGGGGCCCCGCCTTTTCCATTCCCCCGGGGGAAGTGGCTGGGAAGATGAGCCGTGCGCAAGCTTTTTAAGTGGTTGGCCGCCGTAGTGGCCCTGGTGTTGCTGCTTGCCCTGGGCCTGTGGTGGTATCTGCCCAGGCTCAACACCTATCAGGCCGATGGCGAGTTGATCCTGCCGGGCCTGAGCGCCCCGGTCAAGGTGTTGCGCGACGCCAAGGGCATGGCTTACATCTATGCCGCCAATCCCCATGACGCCTTCCGGGCCCACGGCTTTGTAACCGCCCAGGACCGGCTGTTCCAGATGGAGGTAATCCGCCGCCTGGCCACCGGGCGTATCTGCGAGTTGGCCGGGGAAAAGGCCCGGCCCCTGGCCCTGCACTACCTCACCCTGGGCTTCATGCGCAACGCCCGGCGCATGGCCAAGATGCTCAACCCCGAACAGCGGCGCTTTATAGAGAGCTACCTGGCCGGAGTCAATTATTTCATCGCCACCCGCCAGGACGAGTATCCCCTGGAGTTCAAGTTGGCCGGTATAAAGCCCACCCCCTGGAGCGCGGCCGACAGCCTAGTCATGCAGCTTTTCATGAGCTGGGGCTCCTCGGGCAATATCAAGATAGAAACCGCGGCCCAGATGATCGTTGACAGGCTGGGCCTGGAGCGGGCGCGGGAGCTATTCCCCCTGACCATAAACCCCGAGGAGACCGGCCCGCCCAAGGAAGGCTCCCTTCCCCAGGCCGTGGCCCGCCTGAACCTGGCCCAAAGCTCGGGCCTGTCCCTGCCCTTGACGCCGGGGGCCCTGGCACTCAGCAGCAACAACTGGGTGACCGGCCCCGGCCTGAGCGCCGGAGGCAAGCCCATCCTGGCCAACGACCCCCATTTGGACGCGCGCATCCTGCCCGGCCCCTGGTATCCCATCGCCTTGATCACGCCTCAGTACCGCTGGGTCGGGGTGGGCGTGCCGGGCATACCGGGCATCGTGGTGGGGCGCAACCAGCACGTGGCCTGGGGGGTGACCAACGCCTACGGCGACTGCCAGGACCTCTACGTGGAGACCCTGGACCCGGCCAACCCGGACAACTACCTGGAGAACGGCAAGCCGGTTCCCTTCAAGGTGGTTACCGAGGCCCTGAATATCAAGGACGCCGAGGCGCCGGGCGGCATGCGCACCGAGCAGGTCAAGATTCGCCTCAGCAAGCGGGGGCCGGTGGTCAGCGAGGTGCTCAAGGGGCTCAAGACCGACAAGGTGCTGACCCTGCGCTGGGCGCCCTACGAGTCCTTTGATGGCCGCCTGGGCCTGGACCAGGCCATGATGGCCACCAACGCGGTGCAGTTCCGCGACGGCATCCAGGGCATGCGTCACCTGGTGCTCAATTACGTCTTTGCCGACATCGCCGGTTACTTCGGCTGGGTGGTTTGCGGCGGGCTGCCCATCCGGGGGCCGGGCCAGGGCACGGCGCCCTACGTGGTGACCACCGGGGAGGACAACTGGCTGGGCTGGGTGCCGGACAAGCAGATGCCCCAGGCCATGAACCCGGCCAAGGGCTGGGTGGGCACCTGCAACCACAAGACCATCACCCGCGACTACCCCTATTACTACTCCTCGCGCCTGGCCCCCTCCTGGCGCTACCGCCGCCTGATGCAGCTCATGAACGCGCCAGGCAAAAAAAGCGCCATGGACAGCTGGGCTTATCAGCGCGACGACAAGAACCTCATGGCCGAGCTGCTGGCCCCCATCCTGGCCCAGGCCCTCAAAAAGGACCCCACCACCCGGCCCCTGGGCGAGCTGCTGGCCTCCTGGGACCACCACGACCGGCCCCAAGCCGCCGCGCCCCTGGTGTTCCAGGCGGTGTACAACCGCTTCGCCCTGCTCACCTACCGCGACGAGCTGGGCGAGGGTTTGGCCCGCTTCATGCTGGATCAGTACTATTTCTGGAAGGAACACTTCGCCTCAAAGGTGGTGGCCGGCTCCTGGGCCTGGTTCGACGACATCACCACCCCGGACAAGGAGAGCCGCGACCAAGTCATCCGCTGGGCCGGGCGCGAGGTGATGACCGAGCTGAGCGACAAGCTGGGCCCGGACCCGGCCTCCTGGAAGTGGGGCGAGCTGCACACCCTGAACCTGGTCAGCCCGGTGGCCCGCCAGGGGTTCCTGGCCCCCATCCTGGGCGAGTTCCACCCCATGGGCGGCTCGGAGTCCACCCTGCTCAGGGGCATCTACGATTTCAACAAGCCCTACGAGGTCACGATATTCGATTCGCTGCGCATGGTGGCCGACCTGGCCGACGACGACAAGGTGATGGCCGTGCTGCCCGGCGGGGTCACCGCCCGGGTGCTCAACCCTCACACCACCGACCAGGTGGGGCCCTTCATGAACGGCGCGCCGGTGTACTGGTGGTTCAGCGACCGGGCCATTGCCGAGCATGCGGTCAGCGAGTTGGTGCTCAAACCAGACAAATAGCCGCGTTTAGTCCAGGGGCCACTGCCCCCGCTCGGTGAGCACCTCTTGCAGCACCTTGAGGCCCTGGTTGACCACGGGCATGCCCGCGTAGATGGCCACCTGGAAGATGGTCTCGGCCACGTCGTGAGGGTCGCAGCCCACGTTGAGGGCGGCCCAGATGTGCAGCTTCAGCTCGTCGGTGCGCTCCAGGGCGGTGAGGGTGGCCACGGCCACCAGTTGGCGGGTGGGGTGGGGCAGCTTTTCGCGGGCGTACATCTGCCCGGTGATGAACAGGCTGAGATCCATGGCCAAGTCTTTGTCAAAGCTCCGCCACAAATCGTAGGGGCGGTCGTCCTTGTAGCCGTCAAAGTACAGCTTGGCGGTCTTGCCGGTCTTCTTCTTGAGGTCTTCGATGGACATGGGGTGCTTCCGGGTTGGAGGTTGGGAAAAGCCAGTAGTAATTAATCCGCTGAAAACTTCCTAACCGATTTTTGCAGTTTTACAAAGTTCTTTTCACCGCACCGAATCGTCGATCTTGCACTCGTGGCAGCCGCAGTGGGGGCACTCAACCCCTTCCAGCACCTCGCCGCCGTGGCCCTGGTGCTCCTCGGGCAGGATGCGGTCCACGTAGGCCTTGAAGCCCTGGCCGCACTCGGGGCACAGGGCGTCCACTTGCTCTTTGCGAGATTCGTCGTTCATGGGGCATCCTCCCTGGCTTGGGTGGAGTAGATGCCTTCCAGCCTAACACGCGGCCCACCCACAAAAAAACGCCGCAATATTGCGCGGGCAATATTGCGGAACGCTTTTGGGGAAGGGTCCGGGGAAACCCTTTTTCTCGAAAAAGGGTTTCCCCGGATTGCTTTATATCGCTAGGCCCGCATCAGCCCTTGATGATCCTGGGGAGCATCATGTGGTGGTGGGGGCACAGGGAGTTGGGGTTCTGGTAGGACGCCTCGGCGAAGGCGGTCAGGTAACCCCTGAGGTCGGTGTAGTTCACCACCTCGTCCACGAAGCCCCGGAAGGCGCAGTACCAGGGGCGGGACTTGTCGTAGTACATCTGGGCCAGGTCGTTCATCTTGTCGATGACCGGCTGCAGGTCGCGGCCCGCGTCTTTCTCTTTCACCAGGCGGCGGGAGAAGGAGGCGGCGGCGGCGGTCTCGCCGTGCATGACGTAGATCTCGCTGGTGGCGGTGCCCAGGGTGAAGGCGTTGTGGTTGTTGGCCGTGGGGCCGCCCATGACGTAGTGGGCGGCGGCGGTGCCTTTGCGCAGCAGCACCATCATCTGGGGCACGCCGGTCTGCTCGATGGAGTAGATGAGGCTCTGGCCCAGGCCCAACAGCTCGGCCTGCTCGGCGATGTCGCCCACGTCGATGCCGCTGGTGTCCTGGAACCAAATGATCGGCACCCGGTCGCGGCCGCACAGGGTCACGAACTCGTTCATCTTGATCAGGCCCTGGCGGTAGAGCTTGCCGCCGATGCCCATGTACTCGCCACCCGCGTACTCGGGGTAGCCCGGAGGCATGAAGCCCTGGCGGTTGCCGATGACGCCCATGACCAGGCCGTTCAACTTCACCAGGCCGGTGTAGACCTCGGGGCCGTAGCCGGGCTTGAACTCCATGTGCTCGGAGCCGTCCACCAGGCGGGCCAGGCACTGGTCGAAGTCGTAGGACATCTTCTGGTTGAAGTTCACCAGGTAGTACAGGTCGTCCGCCGGAAACAAGGGCTCCTTGGGCTCGTCCACCCTGAAGAAGTCCAGGTCGTAGGCGGGCATCTGGGTCATGTGACGGCGGATGGAATTAAGCACGCCTTCCTCGGTGTCGTGCACCTCTTTGAAGAAGCCGGTCTTGTCGTAGTGGATGCCCACCGAGCCCGGGGGCACTTCCTTGAAGTGGCGGGTGGCCTCGATGAGCTGCTCGGCGCCCTCGACGTCGAAGCCGCCCTTGGGGCTCATGCCGCCCACGATGCCGCCACCGCCCACGGCGATGTTGCAGTCCTTATGGGCGATGAGGTAGGTGGGGCTGATGCCCTGGTAGCCGCCGCCCGCGGGGTTGGTGCCCCAGATCCCGGCCAGGATGGGAATACCCTTGGTCTCCAGCTCGGCATGACGGAAGAAGGTGGTGCCGTTGCCCCGGCGGTCGGCGTAGACCTCTTCCTGCTCGGTGAGCTTGACGCCCGAGCAGTTGACCAGCCACACCAGGGGAATGTGCAGGCGCTTGGCCAGGTCGGTGATCCTGAGCTGGTTCTCGGCTTGGCCCGCGATCCAGGCCCCGGCCATGACCTTGTTGTCAAAGCCGGCCAGCACGCACCACTTGCCCTCGATCTTGGCCAGGCCGTCCACCACGCCGGTGGTGCCTTCCTCGTTGTCCTTGGGGTTGAGGAGGATGTGCAGGGGCCTAAAGGTGCCGGGGTCCACCAGCTTCTCGATGCGGTCCCAGACGGTGAGCTGGCCGCGGGAGTGGATCTTCTCGGCGGGCAGACCGGCGTTTTTTACGCGCTCGATCTCCTCGGCGATCTTGGCCTCGACCTCGAGGATGGATTTTTTGTTGTCCTCGGCTTTGGCCTTTTTCTTGTCGCTCAGGGCCTTGCCGAAGGTGGGCATATTCTTGAAATACGGATGCATGACGTCTCGCTCCTAACTACTTGTTGGCCTTGCGCAGGCCCAGCGCGTCCATCGCAACGATGAACTTGCAGATATTGGCGCTACCCTCGACCATGAAGTAGGTGGGCGCATCGCGGTAGAAGCGGGCCACCGAGTACTCGGTGCTGTAGCCGTAGGCGCCCAGGATGCGCATGGCGTAGCCCGCGCACATGTTGGCCACCTCGCCGGATTTCCACTTGGCCGCGGCCACTTCCAGGGTGTTGCCCAGCATGCCGTCGTCCTTTTGCACGGCGGCCTTGTAGACCAGCAGGCGGGCGGCCTCGATCTCGATGGCCATCTGGGCGATCTGGTCCTGGATCATCTGCAGGGTGCCGATGGGCTTGCCAAACTGCTCGCGCTCGTTGGCGTACTTGATGGACTCGTCCAGGCAGGCCTGGGCCAGGCCCACGCCGCCAGCCGCCGCGCTCAGGCGGGTCTGGTTCAGGGAGCCGAAGACGATCTTGGCGCCGTCGCCCACCTTGCCCAGCAGGTTCTCCTTGGGCACCTTCACGTTGTCCAGGTAGATCTCGCCGGTGGGGCTGGAGCGGCTGCCCATCTTGTCCAGGTCGGTCACGCTCACGCCCTCGGCCTGGTCGCCGTTTTCGTTGCGCAGGTCCACCACGAAGGCGCACAGCTTCTTCTTGTCCTCCACGGTGGCGTAGGCGTAGTAGATCACGCAATGGGCGGTGGAGGCGTTGGAGATCCAGGTCTTGGAGCCGTTGAGCACCCAGTAGTCGCCCTTGTCCTCAGCGGTGGACTTCAGGGACATGACGTCGGAGCCCGCGTTGGGCTCGGTGATGCCGAAGCCGCCCATGTACTCGGCGGTGACCAGCTTCTCGATGTATTTCTTCTTGGCCTCTTCGGTGCCGTAGCGGAAGATGGTGAAGGCGCAGCCCAAGGTGTTCATGTTGATCTGGACGCGCAAGCTGCTGCTGGCGCGGGCGATCTCCTCGGTGATGATCATGGCCGCCAGCCAGCCCATCTCGTTTCCGCCGTACTCCTCGGGGATCACGGTGCCGAACAGGCCCAGCTCGGCCATCGGCTTGACCACTTCCTCATAGGGGAAGTAGTGTTTTTCGTCCCACTCGTCGGCATAGGGGGCGATCTGCTCTTTGGCAAAATCCGCCACCATGTCGCGGAGCATGGTCAGCTCTTCGCTCAGCTTAAAATCCATTTCGCTTAATCCTCCCTAAAAGTAGGGGCCGTCCTCTGGTCCCCTCGGTTTGGGCCTGGTATGTGTTTGGCCCGGATTATCCGGGCGTCCTATACGAGCTCTCTGCCCTTGGCGGCCAGGTTGCGGGCCACTATCAGGCGTTGGATCTGGTTGCTTCCGTCGAAAATCTGAATGCCCTTGGCCGCGCGGAACAGCTGGGCCGAGGCGTTTTCTGCCCGGGCCATCTCGTTGCCCAGGACGTTGTAGGCCATGTCCGCCACCTTCATGGCCGTGTCGGCGGCGAAGCACTTGGCCATGGAGACCATGGACTCCACCTGGCGGGCGCTGGAGCGGTGGTCCTCCACCAGGCGGCACACGCGGTAGTTCAGGCTGCGGCAGGCCTCTATGTTCATCTCCATGTCGGCCAGGACGAAGGCGATGCCCTGCTCGGAGAACAGCCGGTTCTTGGTGGCGTACTCCAGGCAGTCGTTCAAGACCCCTTGGGCGGTGCCCAGGGCCAGGGAGGCCGCGCCCCACACCCGCATGGGGTTGGAAACGTCGGCCAATACCCGCCAGCCCTCGCCTTCGGGCCACAGGCGCATGTTCTCCGGCACGAAAACCTTGTCCATGAACATCTGGCTGGTGACGGAGCCGTGCAGGCCCATCTTTTTCTCGGGCGGGACAAAGGTGACGCCCTCGGCGTGGCGGTCCATCAAAAAGGCGCTGATGCCCGCCGCCCGGGGGCCGGGGCCGGTGCGGGCGAAGACCAGATAGTAGCGGCCATGGGGGCCGATGGTTATGTACACCTTGCTGCCGGTGAGCAGATAGCCCCCCTCGGTGGGTTCGGCCTTGGTCTGTAGGCTGGCCGCGTCCGAGCCGTAGTCGGGCTCGGTGAGGCAAAAGCCCAGGGGCACGTCGCCGCTTTTCAGCTCCGCGAACAGGCGCTTCTTCTGCTCCCTGGTGCCGGTGATGGCTATGGTGCGCAACACCGCGTTGGTCACGAACACCATCAGGGCCGAGCTGGGGCTGGCGGTGGCTATGGTCTCCACCATCAGGGCCAGGCTGGTGGCGTCGCCCTCTACGCCGCCGTACTCCTTGGGCATGGAAAGGCAGAAAAGCTTCTCGCCGGCCAGGGCCTGGTAGGCGTCCTGAGGGAACTCGGGGGTAGCCTCGATGCGGCGCGCGATGGGGGCTATCTTTTCGCGCACCACGGCCTTTACCCGCTGTTGTAGCTCATGTTGTTCAGGAGTCAGAAAAAGCATACAACCTCCCCGAAAAGGGCCTACCACCCTTTAGGCCTAAGGTCTAACCTTAGTAATTTCCTTATAGCCCATTTAGCCGGGGTTGACAACAAATCGCCCTGGCAATGTAGCTATAATGTGACTGTGTTGTAAATCTTTTTTTATAAAAAACCCTTACCTGTCCCCACAGGGGCTTGGTGCCCGCCACCAAGCGAGGTTAGAATTTTAGTCATGATCCGCCTAATATACTTATCTGCCCTACTGTTGGCGAGCCTGTTGGCCGCCGCGCCTCCTCCCGCTCTGGCCCAGGAGAAAGCCTCTCAAGGCCCGCCCGCCGTGGACGGAGAGCGGGAAATCACCGAGGGAGTGCGCTCCGGCCGCCTGGGCCGCGACGAGCTTATCGCCAAGGGCCGGGAATTATCATATTTCCAAAAGCTCCGTTTATACTACTATGCTCAGGAGTTGGAACCATATTTTCTGGGAGTGGAGGAGGCCATCCGCGACCTGGCCCGGACTCCCCCCGCGGACAGCCAAGGAATCGCCGCCGCCCGCCAAGCCCTGTATCAGGCCATGGAGCGCTCCTACCAGCGCCTGGCCGCGGCCAAGCGCCCCGGGCTGGACCTGGAGTGGCGCCGGGGCCTGACCGGCCTGGTCTACCTGGACTACGACTGGCGCGACCGGGTGTACGAGCAGAAAAAGAACGAGATCAAAAACCCCTACGACTTGGTGGCCCTGCTGGACTGCCTGGACGCCAAGCTCAGGGGGCTGGCTCAACACGATTTGGACGCCTGCCCGGCCCTGGCCGGGGCCGCCGAGGGAAAACAGCCATGAAAACAAACGACCATAATCACGAAATCGCCCAACTGGAGCAAGAAATAGAGTCCCTGGCCCAGGAGCAGGCCCAATGCGCCGCCCTGGTCAAGGAGCTCATGATCTCCGAGTCGACCCACGGAGAAAACCACGCCGCCGAGATTCACCGCCTGAAGCAGCAAAAGATGATGCTGGGGACCCAGATGCAGCATCTGCGCGCCAAGATCGGGGCCATGAAGCTGGGCATTATTTAAAGGAGGAGCATGGTGGACAAAAAAATCCTGGTGGCGGTGGACGGCTCACCCGCGGCCCTGAAGGCAGTGGACTACGTGGGGCTCATGGAAGGGGCCATGATCCGGGAGTTAAGGGTCACCCTGCTCTACATCATGAACCCGGTGCCGCCCTATTTGCGCCGGGAAGGCCAGCGCGACCCCGAGTCCTTCAAGCGCCTGCGCGAGCTGGAGACGCGCAACCGCAAGGAGGCCGCCGTGGTGCTGGACAAGTGCACCGAGCATCTGGTGCGCCACGGCATGGCCCCGGAGGCGGTGGAGAAAAAGCCCCTGCCCCGCAGCAGCGACGCGGCCCGCGACATCATCTTCGAGGCCGAGCAGGGGCTCTACGACGCCTTGGTGCTGGGCCGCCGGGGCATCTCCAAGGCCCAGGAGCTGTTCCTGGGCAGCGTGACCAACAAGGTGGTGCAGCACTCCGAGCGCCTGCCCCTGTGGGTGGTGGGCGGCCAGGTGACCAGCCTGAAGGTGCTGTGCCCGGTTGACGGCAGCGAGGGCTCGCTAAAGGCGGTGGACCACTTGGCCTTCATGCTGGGCGAAAACCCCGAGTGCAAGATAACCCTGCTGCACGTGGGGGCCTCCCTGGGCAACTACTGCACCCTGGACTTCGTGGAGACCGAGTTGGCCGAGGGCATCGAGGCGGACATCATGCACTCCGACGCCCAGTGCATGGACGACTTCTACGCCAGGGCGCTGAAGGTGCTGGACCAGGCGGGCCTTAGCCCCGACCAGGTGGAGACCAAGACCATCGAGGGCGGCATGTCGGTGTCCGGAGCCATCTTGGACGAGGTGAAAAAAGGCAATTACGGCACCGTGGTCCTGGGCCGCCGGGGCGAAAACCGCTCCTTCTTCCTGGGCCACGTCAGCGACAAGGTCATGGGCAAGGCCAAGGATGTGGCGGTCTGGATCGTAGGCTAGGGGGCGGGTTCGCCGGCTGCCCGTGGGCTTTGTTGCCGGCATCGCTTGGGCCTCGACGTAGCTCGGGCTACGTCTGCGGCCCGCGCTCGCCGGACGCCTCGCCCGCGAACACCTGACCAAACCCGCCGGGAAAAAGCCTATCAGCCCGCCACGTTGCCCTGGGGCATCTGGCGCGGCCGCCTACAACTCCCCCAAGACTCCCTTGATGATGCGGGCCATGTCCCCGCCCGCTTTCCCCGCGTTCTCGATCACCAGATCAATGGGCGATGGCTGCATGTCCTCGGGGATGTTCACGTTGCTGATGGCCGCCAGTCCCATCACCCTTAGGCCCATGTGGCGGGCGGCGATCACCTCCAGCACGGTGGACATGCCCACCGCGTCGGCCCCCAGGGTGCGCAGCATACGGGTCTCGGCCGGGGTCTCCATGCTGGGGCCCTTCAGCCCCACGTACACCCCCTGATACATGGCGATGCCCTGGGCCTGGGCCACGCTCCGGGCCAGGGCCAGGAGTTGGGGATCGTAGACTTGGCTCATGTCCGGGAAGCGCTCGCCCCACTCGTCCACGTTGGGGCCGATGAGGGGGTTGTCGCCGGTGAAGTTGATGTGGTCGGTGATCAGCATCACCCGGCCCGAGCTCATGGCCGGGTCCAGGCCCCCGGCGGCGCAAGTGACCATGAAGGTGTCCACACCTAAAAGGGCCAGGAGCCGGATGGGCATGGTGACCTGGCGGGCGCTGTAGCCTTCGTAAAGATGGAAGCGCCCGGCCAGGGCGGCCACTGGCTGGCCCGCCAAACGGCCCAGCACCAGCTCCCCGGCGTGGCTTTGCACCGTGGACACCGGGAAGCCGGGGATCTCCTCGTAAGGCACCCGCACCGCCGCCTCGATGGCCTCGCCCAGGCCGCTCAGGCCGGTGCCCAGGGTGACCGCCACCCGCGGGCTGAACCCGCCGGGCAGGCGGTTGCGCAGGTATTGTGCAGCTTGGGTTACATCATCTTGGTGTTGCATCTGTCTGACCCCCAACATGTTGGGAAAAGTTGCTTTACGGCTTCGTCAGCCCCAAAAAAGCAGCCAAAAACGCCCCGGTCAAGAGGTTTTTATCCTGCATAACTACTAGTGATTACAAGCCATACAAGATTGTAACTTTTGGGTGAACAAATACCCGTTGACATATTGGACCAGGATTACCATATTTTTTGGCATAAAGGCTGACTATGTCACGTCTGAAACCCCATATGTCCCGCCTGACCCTGGTCGCCATCATGGCCGGTCTTAGTGGTTTGGCCGGGATAATGTTTTTTGAGCCCGCACCCCGGGTGACGGTGGTGGCGTCCGCCTCGTGGCAGGTGATCGACCCCGTGGCCTCCGCCCGCCAGCGGATCAACCTGGTGCTGCCCCTGCGCCAGCGCCAGCGGGCTGTGTGGCCCCTGGCCCGCCGGGCGGCCCGCAAGCACGGCCTGGAGCCAGCCCTGGTCATGGCCGTCATCCAGACCGAAAGCCGCTTCTTGCCCCAGGCCCGCAGCCAACGCGGAGCCATGGGGCTCATGCAGATCACCCCGGTCACTGCCCGGCACCTCAAGCTGGCCCGCCCCCTGGACCCCCAGGCCAACCTGGACGCCGGGGTGGGCTATCTGGCCAGCTTGTACCGGGAATACCAGGGCAACCTGCGCCTAGCCCTGGCCGCCTACAACGCCGGGCCCTCCAAGGTGGCCGAGGCGGGCGGCATGCCCGACATCGCCGAAACCCGCCAGTACGTGGACGAGGTCATGGAGAACTTGGACCTGTTCCGCGCCCAGTACAACGCCAGAGCCCAATTTTAGGGTTTCATTTCCAAATAAACAGCGCATTCGGCTGCGTCAGCCAGCGGCATACCGCGTTGCCCCCCAGTTTTCATAGCCCGGCGGGGATCATAGCTTTCCGCGTTTGTTAGCTTTTCAGCAATAGACGTCATCACGAGAAGCATCTCGGAAGAGATGCGACGTGGTGATCTTCGACTTCCCCCAGGCGGGAGGGGTGCGAGTTTAACAGGTGGTTTGGCCGTGTCTGGTGAACGCAGGCATGACAAGGGAAAAGGACGATGGCTACGTCGCGGCTGAAGGGACTCCCTCACCTTCCCAACCTTTGCCTTCGCCGCTGTTCACCATGACGACTATTGGCAAAATCGGGAAAGGGCGACTGCGCCCTGCACGAGCCTCAAAGCCCCTGAGAGAAAAAACACCACCACCCGGAGCCCGAAACAGTCCCGCCCCGTTAGCGGGGGCGGCGGCGGACGCCGGGTGGCGCGCGGGGGCCGGAGGGTCCGGCCCCTAAGACAAGCTAACTACTTACGACGCTGATGGCGCGTGGACTTGAGCAGCTTGCGATGCTTATGTTTGCGGATCTTCTTACGCCGCTTTTTGATCACAGAACCCATGAAATCTGCCTTTTTGGGTGCGGTTCGCTTCCGGCGGCCTAAAAAGCCGCAGGGCTTCACGGAGATCAGATATATACCGGACAAAGTGGGCCACGGCAAGGGAAAATCTGGCCGGGCCGCGAGTTAGGGACCGCCCGGGGCCGCTGGAACCGCCTGATTCAGCCGAGCCGGGCCACGGCAAAAAAGCCATTAATACTAATATAATCCCCCAGCACCGCCAGCCGCCGCAGGGCAAGGCGTCGGGCAAGCGACAGCCGGAGGCGTAGCCGACAACGCCGCCATGCGGGGCCTGGCTGTGCCGGACTAAACTGTGGTGGTGTGGGTTAGCTCCACCTGTCCCGCCTGATTCAGCGCCTTGTAGCAGTCCCGGCAGAGCTGAAGCCCGGCCTCGTCGTCCAGGGGCAGGAGTTGGATAAGATGCTGAAAATCGGCGCAGGGCATCTCCCCCAGGGGCGCGGCGCTGATGAGCACCGGGGCCTGGTTGGGGTTGGCCAGGTCGGTGGCGATGAGGATGGGCTCCTCGTCCTGGTCAGCTCCTCCGGCCTGGGCGTGGGGCAAAAAGGAGTTTTGCTCGTAGCTCCACAAGGCCCGGTCCAAAAGCTCGGCCTGGGCTGGGTCCGCGGCCAGGATCAGCACCTTTTGGCCCTGGGACCAATGGCGTTCAGCCAGGCGGGCGGCGGCCTGTTCCAGCGCGGCGCGGGCTTGGCGCAGATTGACGTATTCCACCTTTACGCGGTCCAAGGGCATCCTCCAAAGGCGATCTTAGCACACCCCCCCAGCCCCACCAAGGCCGGGGGCGCGGCGGGGCGCAAGCGCTCGGCAAAAGGGAACAATCGCGCTCGGGTTTCTTGACACCCCCAGGTGCGGTACCTATATTAAAAAGCAGCTGGCCGCCCCGGCGGACGGCCTGTCTGATAAGATATTGCCCAAACATCCAGCCGCCGTAGGGCGGCTTTAACCGCGAGAAGCGATTAAAGATATAAATGGCCAAAGATTACTACAAAGTGCTGGGGGTGGCCAAAAGCGCCTCGCCCGAGGAGATCAAGAAGGCCTACCGCAAGCTGGCCCTCAAGTATCACCCGGACCGCAACAAGGGCGACAAAGAGGCCGAGGACAAGTTCAAGGAAATCAACGAGGCCTACGCCGTCCTCAGCGACCCCAAGAAAAAGAAGGAATTCGACACCTACGGCTCCAGCGGGTTCAAGCAGCGCTATAGCCAGGAAGACATCTACAGGGGCAGCGACATCAACGACATCCTCCGGGGCATGGGCCTGGGCGGCGACGCCTTCAGCCAGTTCTTCGGGGGCGGCGGCCGAGGCGGATTCCGCACCTACACCACCGACGGCGGCCCCCACACCGGCTTCGGCGGCTTCCAGCAGCCTTACGGCGGCATGGGCGGAGCCCCGGCCAAGGGCACGGACCTGGTCTACGAGCTGCCGGTGAGCCTGGAAGAGGTGTTCAACGGCGGCGAGAAGATGGTCTCCTACCGCCTGGGCAACAACACCGAGCGGGTCAGCGTAAAGGTCCCGCCGGGCATAGAGAGCGGCAAGAAGCTGCGCCTGGCGGGCAAGGGCGAGCCCGGCCCCATGGGCGCGCCCGCCGGCGACCTGCTTATCAAGATCAACGTCCTGGACAATGCCCAGTTCAAGCGCGAAGGCGCGGACCTGGAGAGCACGGTGACCGTGCCCTTCAGCCAGGCCGCCCTGGGAGCCACCGTGGAGGTGGCCACCATCGACGGCAAGAACCTCACGGTGAAGCTGCCCAAGGGCACCCAGCCGGGGGCCCGCCTGCGCCTCAAGGGCCAGGGACTGCCCAACTTCAACGGCTCGGGCCGGGGCGACCTTTTCGTGCGGGTGGCCATCGAGGTGCCCAAGCGGCTGAGCAAAGAACAAAAAGAGCTGCTGGAGAAACTGTCCGAGGAGGGCTTGTGAGACCCCGCCGCCTGTTCCCCCTGATAATCGCCTTGGCCGCCCTGTTGGCCTTGGCCACATCCGCCCTGGCCGCCCTGGACTATCCCCGCCCCACCGGGCCGGGGGGCCAACCCAGCGCGGTGGGCGACTATGCCAAGATGCTGCCCGCCCAGGCCAAGCAGGCCATGGAAGCCATCGCCACCGAGCTTTACCAAAAGACCGGCGCGGCGGTGGTGGTGGCCACGGTGCCCTCCCTGGACGGCGAGAGCATCGAGCAGGCCGCGGTGCAGCTCTTCCAGAAGTGGGGCATCGGCAAAAAGGGCGAGGACAAGGGCGTGCTCATCCTGCTGGCCCCCACCGAGCGCAAGCTGCGCATCGAGGTAGGCTACGGCCTGGAAGGGGTTCTCACCGACGCCACCTCCGGGGCGGTGCGCGACCAATATCTGCTGCCCTACTTCAAGAAGGGCAAGTTCGCCCAGGGCCTGCTGGCCGGTGAGGCGGCCGTCGCCTCCCTGATCGCCCAGAGCCAGGGCGTCAAGCTCACCGGAGTGCCCGAGGTAAAGATCAAGCAGGGCGTTTCCCGGGGCTTCAGCCTGGGCGGCCTGTTCGTGGTGCTCATCATCTTCTGGCTGGTCATGCGCATGTTCGGCAAGCGCGGCGGCCGGGGTGGGCGGGGCGGTGGCGGCGTGCTGCCCGCCATCCTGTTGGGCTCCATGATGGGCTCCAATATGGGCGGCGGCTTCTCCCGGGGAGGCGGCTTCGGCGGCTTCGGCGGGGGATTCGGCGGCTTTGGCGGCGGCATGAGCGGGGGCGGCGGCGCCTCCGGTTCCTGGTAGAGGAGAATTTAAGCAAATGGCCAAGAAACCGCCCCAGCAGCCCGAGGACATCTTCGACGAGCTGCTGCAAGACCTGATGAACGCCCTGGGCACGGACCTGGTGTCCGTGGTGCTCTTCGGCTCGGCCGCGGCCGGGCGCTATGTCAAGGGCCGCTCGGACATGAATTTTTTGATCATGACCGCCGAGGGAGCCCAGCGCACCACCAGCCGCCTGCTGCCCTTTGTGAGCAAATGGTCCCCGGCCGGGGTGGCCCCGCCCCTGGTGATGACCCCGGACTACCTGGCCGCCAGCACCGACGTGTTCCCCATCGAGTTCCTGGTGATGGCCGCCAACCACAAGACCCTGCACGGCGAGGACCCCCTGGCCTCGCTGACCCTGGAGCCCGCCCATCTGCGCCTGCAACTGGAGCGGGAGCTAAAGGGCAAGGTTACCGCCCTGCGCACCCGGCTTTTGGGCAGCGGCGGCGACGCCCGGGCCCTGACCGAGCTGAGCCGGGAGGCCCTGCCCGCTTTCGTGGCCTTTTTCCAGGCCTACCTGGAACTGACCACCGGCGGCTTCCCCAGCGACCCCTCCAGGGTTTTGGACGCCGCCACCCAGGCGGGGCTAAACGTGGAGGCCTTCCAGAAGCTGGGCCAGGTGCGGGCCGGAATATTGAAGCCCAGCCCGCCGGAGCTGGTGGCCCTGTGGGAAGAAGGCATTGCCGAGTTGGATGAAATCAGCCATCAGGTGGACAAGCTGCAAGTCTAGTTTTTTTAGCGGCCAGCGGGCCGCAAGGAGAGAGTCATGGGCCGTGGAGCCAAATGGGCCATAGGCATCGGCGTAGTCGCCCTGCTTTTGTTCTTGCTTCTGGTTAGCCCCTACAACAGCTTGGTCAACCTGGACGAGCAGGTGAACCAGGCCAAGAGCAACATCGAAGTGACCCTGCAACGCCGCCTGGATCTGATCCCCAACCTGGTGGAGACGGTCAAGGGCTACGCCTCCCATGAACGCGAGACCCTGGAAGGGGTCACCAAGGCCCGCCAACAGGTGGCCGCAGCCCCCACCCTGGAGGGCAAGCTCATGGCCAACCAAGGGCTGACCAGCGCCCTGGGCCGTTTGATGGTGGTGGTGGAGCGCTACCCGGACCTGAAGGCCAGCCAGAACTTTAGGGCCTTGCAGGACCAGCTGGAGGGCACCGAGAACCGCATCGCGGTGGCCCGCACCCGCTACAACCAGGCCATTCTGTCTTACAACACGGCCATACGCCGCTTCCCCACCTTGATCTTGGCCCGCCTGCTGGGCTACACCCCCAAGCAGGGCTTCGCCGCCGTGGCCGAGGCCCAGACGGCCCCCAAGGTGAAGTTCTAGGCGGGAGTTTCTTGTCACCTCTGATCGCGGGGAGGATGCGCCATGATGGTTGATGAATGGACCATGGTCTGGCGCATTCTCACGGCCGCCGGGCTGGGGCTGATCATCGGCCTGGACCGTGAGTTGCACGGCCGGGCCGCCGGCCTCAGGACATGCCTCTTGGTGGCCATGAGCGGGGCCCTGTTGATGAGCCTGTCGCTCTACCTCACCCAAATCTTCGCGGCCAGCGCCGACAGCAGCGTGGTGCGCCTGGACCCCGGCCGCCTGCCCTCCTACGCCATAGCGGGCATGGGCTTCTTGGGGGCCGGGGCCATCATCCAGGGCCGCCTGCGCTCCCGGGGGGTGACCACCGGGGCGGCCATGTGGGCCTGCACCGGCATCGGCCTGGCCGTGGGGGCCGGGCTCTACGTGCCGGCCATCGCCACCACCGTGGTGACTCTGGTGGCGCTCAAGTTCTTCCGGGACATCACCCGCTACATGCCCCGTGAGCAGAACGTCATGCTGCGCCTGGAGCTCAGCGACCCGGCGGCAGAAGACCAGATACGAGCCCTGCTCAAGGAGCACAAAGCCCATATTCTATTCGTGGGCCGGGAGCGCTGCCTGACGGACAACTCCGAGGAGGTGGAGATGTCGCTCTCCATCCGCTCGGGCTCGGGCTGGCGCAAGATGCTGGAGCAGATGGACCAGGTCAAGGGCGTGTCGTGCTACTCCTGGAAGCAGGCCGAGGTGCCTTAACCACCCTGGTAAATTACGCCTCTTTGCTCTAAATAAAAGACATGACTGATATTTACTTAGAGCCCCTGCGCCAGGCGGCAGTCGACCTGCGCTATCTGCTGGGGCGGGGCTATCCCCGCGAATTGGGCCTCAAGCTCACCGGCGACCGCTGGGGCCTGGACGCCGACCAGCGCCAGGTGCTCCGGCGGGCGGTGGTGGCTCCCGAGCGGGCCCGCGCCCGGCGCGATCGCCTGCTGCCGCCCACGGCCCTCAAGGGCCAGGCGGTGGGGGTGGACGGCCACAACGTGATCATCACCCTGGAGAGCGCCCTCTTGGGCGCGGTTTTGGTGGAGGCCGACGACGGCGCGGTGCGCGACATCGGGCAAATCGGCCGCCACTACGGGCCGGGCCCCCACACCGAAACGGCGGTCAGGCTGATGATTGATGCCCTGGCCGAGGCGGGCGCGGCCCGGTCGGTTATACTCCTGGATGCGCCCCTGCCCCTCAGCGGGCAGTTGGCCGGGGTGATCCGCCAGGTCATGGAGCGCGCCGGGCTGGCGGGCCAGGCCCGGGCGGTGGCAGCGCCCGAAAAAGAGCTGGCCGCCTTCGAGGGCATCGTGGTTAGCGGCGACGGCCCCCTAATCGACGCGGCGGCCCGGCCCCTGGACCTGGCCGGGGCCATAATCCGGGGCATGGAGCCCCGCCCGGAAATGATCAGCTTGGAGCAGGCATGAGCGAAGCGAAACAAAGCAGGGGGTTGGGCATCTTTTCCGGCGGGCTGGATTCCATGCTGGCGGTGAAGCTCCTGGAACGCGCCGGGATTCAGGTGGCGGTGGTCACCTTTGCCACGCCCTTTTTCAGCCCCGAGCGGGCCATGGTTTCGGCCAAGCACATCGGGGTGCCCTTGCAGGTGGCCCAAGTGGGCGGGCCCCATCTGGAGCTGGTCAAGGACCCACCCCACGGCTACGGCTCCAACATGAACCCCTGCATCGACTGCCACGCCTTCATGTTCGCCCAGGCGGGCAAGATAATGGCCGAGCAGGGCTTCGACTTCCTCTTTTCCGGCGAGGTGCTGGGCCAGCGGCCCATGAGCCAGAACAAGCAGGCCCTGGCCCAAGTGGCCAAACTCTCGGGCATGGCCGAGCACATCCTGCGCCCCCTGTCGGCCCAGGTGTTGCCGGTGAGCCCGGTGGAGGAGCGGGGCCTGGTGGAGCGCGAGTTGCTCTTGGGCCTGAGCGGACGCAGCCGCAAACCCCAGATGGCCCTGGCCCAGGAGTTCGGCATCAGCGACTACCCCGCCCCGGCGGGAGGCTGCCTGCTCACCGAGCCCGGCTTCAGCAACCGCCTGCGTGACCTCCTGAGCCACCAGCCCGACGCCGGGCTGGCCGAGGTGGAGCTCCTCAAGCAGGGGCGGCATCTGCGCCTGAGCCCGGCGGCCAAGCTGATCGTGGGGCGCAACCAGAAGGAAAACCAGATCCTGGAAAAGCTGGCCCCGCCCTCGGCCCACTGGCTGATCACCCAGGGTCTGCCCGGCCCCCTGGGCCTGTACTTCGGCCCCCTGGACGGCCCGGATTTGGAGCTGGCCGCCGCCCTGGTGGCGGGCTACGGCAAGGCGGGGCCGGGCCAGGTGGTCACGGTGGAGGTGGACCGGGAACAAAGCCTGGAAGTGGCCGCCCAGGGCCCGCGCCTGGCCGCACCCTATCTGCTCTAGATTGAAGGCGGGTTAGTCGGTAGCCCGATAGTTGAGGGTGCGCACCAGGGGGATGCCGTCCTCGAAAACGTCGATGAGGTTCAGGCAGGCGTACTCCTGGTCTAGGCGGAAGATGCGGTCCATGGGCATGCCCAACAGCTTGGCCAGAAACACCCGGTTCACCCCGGCGTGGCCGATCACGCAGACTTCGCGCCCCTGGTTCTCGCGGATGATGTCCTGAAACACCGGGATTATACGCTCGGCCAGGTCCTCCAGGGACTCGCCACCGGGGATGCGGTAACCGGCCAGATCTTTCCAGCGAGCCTCCATTTCCTCGGGGTACTCTTTCTCCAGGGTCTTGTAGCTCAGGCCCTCCCAATCGCCCAGGCTCAACTCCCGCAGGTCTTGGCGGGACATGGGCTTGCGGCGGGGGTCCTGCACCTTGCCCACCGCCTCGGCCACCAGCAGGGAGCGTTGCAGGTCGCTGCAATATACCGCGCCCACTTTTTTACCCTTCATGTAGTCCACGATGCCTTTGAGCTGCTTGGTGCCGGTGCGGCTCAGGGCCACGTCGGTGTGGCCGAACACCACCCCGTCGGCCCCGCCGCGCACCTCGGGGTGACGCCACAGGTACAGGCGGGTGAAAATTTGCTTGCGAAACAAATTGGAGCGGATCATGCGGTTTTCCCATCATAGGGGGCCGGGTGGACGGCCTCCGGCCCCTGTGTTATTCTCGCCAGAAGGTTACCACGATTGCCCATGTGAGCACTACGCCCGGGGGAATAACATGACCCGACGCCTCATCCTGACCGCTTCTTTGCTTTTAAGCTTCATCCTCATGGCCGCTCCGGCCCTGGCCCTCAAGGGCCCCAAGATCACCTTCGACTCCAGGGAGGTGGTTTTCAAGGACGTGGTGGAGGGCAAGGAGCTCACCGCCGTGTTCCATTTCACCAACAACGGCGACCAGAACCTGATCATCGGCAAGGTGAGCCCCTCCTGCGGCTGCACCGCCAGCCGCTGGGACAAGGTGACCGCGCCGGGCCAAAAGGGCACGGTGACCCTCTTGCTGGACACCACCGGCCTCGGCGGCTCCTTCCGCAAGACCGCCGCCGTGGCCACCAACGACCCCAGCAACCCGGTGATCACCCTGATCATGACCGGCGAGACCATGGGGCGCATAAAAGTCAGCAATGGGCGGCGCGTAAGCCTCAAGGGCTGCCTGGGCGCGCCCATCACCGCCAACACGACGCTCAGCGACCCCAAGGGCGGCAAGCTGGTGATCACCGGGGTGGAAAACCCCATGTCCGACTATCTGGACGTGAAGCTGACCCCGGCCAAGGACGGCAAGACCTACAGCCTGGACCTGGTCTCCAAGGCCACCGAGCCCATGGACTTTGCCGGGCCCCTGTTCCTCAAGGCCCCCGGCGGCCCGCCGGTGAGCGTGTGGGTGGTGGCCGAGGTGCGCGGGCCCTTCACCGTGCGCCCGCATGAGGTGATGTTCGGCACCATCGCCAAGAACAACCCCAAGCCGCCCCAGCGCTCGGTGCTGGTCAAAAAAGCCTGCGCGGACGTCCTCAAGGCGGACCTGATCGACTACAACAAGAAGCTGTTCATCGTGGAGCGCTTCTGGCAGAAGCAGGGCGAGGAACTCTTGTTGGTGGTCACCCCCATCGTGGAAAACCTGCCGGTGGGCCCCTTTGACCAGGACCTGCTCATTCAGATGGGGCAGAGGGCCTTCACCGTCAAGCTGACCGGTAGAATTCGATAAGGCGGCTTCGCCAGGCAGCCGGGGGCGGCGTTGGCTAAATAAAGATCATTAGGAGAGTGCCTGGCTGGGATTCCAGCCGGGCACTTCTTATTTGAGGCTGGGGCGCGGGGCTTGGAGGGTGATTTGGCCGTGTCTGGTCGACGGAGGCATGACAAGGGAAAAGGTATTGTTGGGTTTCGCTTCGCTCTACCCAACCTACACATCTCTTAATTTTATATACAAATAGCGTAGGTTGGCGTAGAGGGCTTCTTCCCAGCCCGAAACCCAACAGTTCCTTTCATCCGCGGTGAAAACGAGGCAGGCTCAGCAGGGCCACAGCGGCGATGGCCAGCCAGGCGCTCAGCGCGTTGGTGAGGATGTCGCGGGGGTCGAAGACGCGCTGGGGGTGGAAGTATTGGGCCACCTCGTCGGCCAGGCCCACCAGGGCGCAGCAGGCCCCGGCCCAGATCAGGCGCGACGCACCCGAGGTCCAGCGCCCGGCCGCGCGCCAGGCCAGGATGCCAAGCACCCCGTAGAGCACCAGGTGGGTGCGCTCGATAAGTAGGGGCTGCCACCAGGCCAGCAGGCCCATGCCCGCCAGGCACAGCGCCGCCCCCGTGCCCCTGCCCGCGCGCTCAGGGGGCGTAAGACGCCGGATGCGCCACACCACCCATGCCGCGAAGCATGCCCCGGCAAGGGCCAGCAGCAGCATGGCCCAGAATCCCCGCTCCCCCCGAAACCAGGGGCCCAGGGCCCGGCCATAGTACATGCCCAAAAAAATGAGCCCCACCCAGGCCAGGCACAAGGCCAGGTCCCAGGCGCGGCTCTTTTGGGGCATCACAACTCCTGTTCGGCCTTGACGCGCAGCTCTTCCACCCCGGCGGCGTAGCCCCCAGGATGGCCGAAAAGAAAGGAGCCGGACACGAAGCAGCGGGCCCCGGCGGAGTACATGCGCCCGATGGTGGTGGCGTCTATGCCGCCGTCCACCTGGATGAGGATGTCCCGATTCGCCTGGGCGGCCATCTCGGTGAAGCGGGCCACCTTGTCCACCACCGCCGGGATGAAGGCCTGCCCCGAGAAGCCGGGGTTCACGCTCATCATCAGCACGTAGTCCAGATCGCCCAGCACCCACTCCAGGCCCTCCACCGGGGTGTGGGGGTTCAGGGCCACCCCGGCCTTGGCCCCCAGCTCGCGGATGCGGCTAAGGGTGCGCTGCAAGTGGGTGCAGGCCTCGATGTGCACGCTGATCCAGTCCGCCCCGGCGGCCACGAAGTCTTCCAGCAGGTCGTCGGGGTTGGAGATCATCAGGTGGCAGTCCAGGGGCAGCTTGGTCACCGGCCTGAGCGCCTTGACCACCGGCGGGCCGATGGTCAGGTTGGGCACGAAGTGGCCGTCCATCACGTCCACGTGAATCCAGTCGGCCCCGGCCGCTTCCACGGCCCGCACTTCTTCGCCCAGGCGGGCGAAGTCGCTGGATAGGATGGAAGGAGCAATTTTGATCATGACGGAGCCTACTCCTCTTCTTGGGCTGGGTCGGGAACGTATATCTGCTTCAAAGGTATCAGAGCTTTGTAGCGGGGGCTCAGGTCTTGGTAATGGTCCAATAGCAATTTGACCAACTCGTCCCCATCTACTAGGCGAAGGTTGGATTTATTTTTTTCAAAGGCCTTGGCTTGCTTGCTATATGACCCAAGAGTTATGAACAGGCCAACTTCACTGTTATCTACTACTCCGTAAAGCTGCGACACCGCAGGACTTCCCACGCTGCCCTCGCTGCTTTTTACCTGCACCTTGATTATAGGTGGATGAATGCCCAACTCATCCTTGTGAGCGATTACATCCACGCCTCCATCCATCGATGCTTGAGTGACTGTGGCCCGATACCCCATCGCTTCAAGCAGGCTGGCGACAAATCCCTCTAAAGCGTGCCCGTGAAGCTTTTTTGATAGCTGCTTTAGCACGTAGTCTATTGTGGTTTGTTCCACATCTGCCGCAACGTAGGAAATCGTGTCGTCGGTATCAGGATCGCTCTCAATATTTTCATGCTCAAGGATTGAATAAATTTCACTAGCGTAGTTTTTAATCTGGAAGGTGGTAAGCAGGGAACCAATTTCATACAGAGCACCCTGTTTAAAAGCTTTGCGCGGCACGTGTTCCAGCCACTTCACTTTTCTTTGGTTGGGAAACATGCTGTTGATTTTTGGGTTATACTCGTACTCCCCAACAATTTCTCCGATGTGGATCGTTTTTTCCAGCTTGCTGGGGTAAACAACGATGTCTCCGGGCTTCATTTCATTTATAAACCGTCTTAATATTCCAGCATTAACCGAAACACTTTGTTTGTTCATTTTATCTTTAAAAACAACGGAAACTCTTTCTTTTATTTTGCCCCAATCTTTAGGCAAATCGGACATATCCCCCATCTCATGCCATCCGATGCCTAACAGCTTCTTTTTTAAAAAAAGATCGTTAGCCTCGCCTTTAGAACCAGCATGCATGCCCCAAATTACTTTTTCTTTTTCTGACATTTCCCCCTCACAAAGACCTTATTTACTCTTTCACCAGCCTGGCCGCGAAAAAGGCGTCCGCATCGTCCCTGTGGGGCATGGTGCGGAAATAGCCGTCATCGCCAATACAGGCCTTCAGCTCCGGGGCCAAGTCCTGGGGCCATTCTAGCCGCAGGCCGGGGGAGCGGGCAAGCAGCCCGGCCACCACTTCCTGGTTCTCCACGCGGGTCACGGTGCAGGTCACGTAGAGCATGGCTCCACCTGGCTTCAGCAGCTCGGCGGCCTTGGCCCCCAGTTCCAGTTGCAGCCCGGCCAGGCGGGCCGGGTCGTCCGGGGTGCGCCGCCAGCGCACGTCCGGCCTGCGGCCGCACACCCCCAGGCCCGAGCAGGGGGCGTCCACCAGCACCCGGTCGAAGCTCTGGTCCATGCCCTTCAGGCCCAGGGCGTCGGCCTGCTTCACCGAAACCCACTGCACCCCCAAACGGCCCAGGTTTTCCCGCAGCGCCCTGACGCGGGCCGGGCTGGGGTCCACGGCCAGGAGCTTTCCCTGGCCCCGCAGCAGGGCGGCCAGATGCCCGGTCTTGCCCCCGGCCCCGGCGCAGATATCGGCCACGGCCATGCCTGGCGCGACCCCCAAAAGGTGGCTCATGGCCTGGGCCGCCGCGTCCTGGATGGAGAACAGGCCGCTTTCAAAGCCCGGCAGCTGGGCCGCCGGAACCTTGGCCCGGCGCAGCATCAGGCCCTCGGGGGTCAGGGGATGGGGCTCCACCTGGGCGGCGTGTTCGCTCATGACCGTAGCCAGGTCCTCGCGGCTGGTGCGGGCCGGGTTGACCCGCAGGGTGAGCGGCGGCTGGTCCTGGTTGGCCCGTAGCCACGCCTCAACCACCTCCTCCGGGTGCTGGGCCAACAGCTCGGTCACCAGCCAGTCGGGATGGGAATAGGTCAGGGCCAGGCGCTCCACCGGGTTTGCGTCGGCTCCGGGCATGGCGGTGTCTTGCCAGCCCTTGACCACCCGGCGCAGCACCGCGTTGATGAGCTTTTGCCCCCGCCGGGCCGGGGTGGCCTTGGCCAGGTCCACCGCCGCCGAGACCACCGCGTGGGCCGGGGTGGACATGAGCGCCGCCTCGGCCGCGCCCAGGCGCAGCACGGTCAAGACCGGCAGGTCCAGCTTGTGGGGGGGCCGGTCCAGATGGGCGGCCAGGAGATGGTCGAGGTAGGAAAGGTTGCGCAGCACCGCGAAGATCAGGCTGGTGGCGAACGCCCGCTCCCGTGGGGAAGCCTTTTCCAGATTCCGGGCCAGGCTGCTTTCCAAAAGCGCCGGGCCGCTCTCAAGCTCCAGCAGTACGCGGAAGGCGTCGCGGCGGGCCTGGCTCATACTCCCAGCCGTTCGCCGGGGGCCGGCCCCGCGCCGCGCAGAAACTCCGCCGCCTCCATGCGCCGCTTGCCCGCCGCCTGCACCGAGCCCAGGGCCAAAGCCCCCTGGCCGCAGGCCACGCAGAGCATCTCCGGCGCGTCCTCGGCGGCCAGCACCGTGCCCGGAGCCTGGCCCTGGTTGTCCTCCAGGAGCTTGGTGGGCGCGAAGAGCTTCAGCGGCTTGCCTCCCAGGGTGGTGTAGGCGCCGGGCCAGGGGTCCAGGCCCCGCACCCGGCGGTCCAGTTCCACCGCGCTTTGGCTCCAGTCCAGGAGGCCCTCGCTTTTGCTGAGCATGGGCGCCCAGGTGGCGGCCGCGTGGTTCTGGGGCTGGCGGGGGGCGCTGCCGGTGGCCAGGGCCTCCAGGGTGGGCAAAAGCACCTGGGCCCCCATCTCGGCCAGGCGGTCGGCCAACGAGCCGGCGGTCTCCTGAGTCCCGATGGGGCAGGCCTTTTGGAAAATCATGTCGCCCGTGTCCAGGCCCTTGTCCATGAACATGCTGCTCACCCCGGTGCGCTCCAGGCCGCGCAGGATGGCCCAGTTGATGGGCGCGGCCCCGCGCAGGGCGGGCAGCAGGGAAAAGTGGATGTTGATGGCTCCCAGGGGGGCGGAGGCCAGCACCGCCGGGGAAAGCAGCTGGCCGTAGGCCAGGACCACCAAAACCTCGGGCTCCAGCTGGGCCAGGCGCTCCAAGGCCTCATCGGCCTTGGCGGGCTGCAACACCTCGATGCCCAGCTCGTCGGCCAACGCGGCCACGGGCTGGCGCCTCAGCTTGCGGCCCCGCCCGGCCGGGCGGTCGGGCTGGGTGAGGCACAGGACCACTTGGTGCTCGGCGGCCGCGGCCCTGAGACAGGGCAGGGCAATGTCCGGGGTGCCCCAAAAGGCCAGGCGCAAACGCCTCACTCGTCGCCCCGCTTGATCTGCTTCACGCGGCGCTTTTTGTACAGGGAGCGTTTGAGGGGGCTGATGCGGTCCAGGAACAGGCGGCCTTCCAGGTGGTCCAGCTCGTGTTGCAGGCAGATGGCCATGAGGCCATTGCCCTCCACGGTGATGGGACGCCCCTCGGCGTCCATGGCCTTGACCACCACCCGCTCGGCCCTGGTGACGTCGCTGGTGAAGTCGGGCACGCTCAGGCAGCCCTCCTCGAAGACCACCTGGCCCTCCATCTCCACGATGCGGGGGTTGAACAGCACCAGGGGCTGGGGCTCCTGGTCCCTGGGGGTGCAGTCGATGACCACCAGGCGCAGGTCGCGGCCTACCTGGGGGGCGGCCAGGCCCACGCCGGGAGCGGCGTACATGGTGTCCAGCATGTCCTGGGACAGCTGCTTGAGATCGTCGTCAACCTCGTTCACCTGGCGGCAAACCCGGCTGAGCACGGGATCGGGAAAGGTCTTTATGGGCAATACGGCCATTGTCTTCTAAATCCGGTTGTTTGGTTTACCGGGTAAGTATAACGCGAGGGGCGGCGGGTATAAAGCCCGTAAGGCTTTACCCGGACCCGGGGCTTGTGCCAGCATATTAAACACCAGCCCAAAGGAGCCCGCCATGGTTTGGCCAGCCCCCGCCCGCCTGCATCTGGAGCCCTTCACCTGGGAGATCAACTTCGGCCTGAGCCCCCAGCGCCGGGGCGAGCTGGAGCCCGAGCTGCGCCGCCTGCTGCACGAGGTTTTTCTGCAAAGCCCGGAGTACGACCGCCAATACATGCCCCATTTCATGGGGGCGGACCTGTACCTTCGGGTGTTTCGCGGCCCGGAGCTGGCCGGGCATTTCATCAGCGAGCTTACCTATTGCGGCGGCGAGCCGGTTTTGCACCTCATCCTGGGCATGGTGCGGCCCGCGGCGGACAGCCGGGGGAGGCTCATGCCCGTGGCCATGGGCCTTTGCCTGCGCCTGGCCGCCCAGGCCTTCGGCGGCCAGGAGTTCTTCGTGGGCCTGCGCACCGCCAACCCCAGGGTGGTGGCCAAGCTGTGGGAAACGCCCTGGGCGCGCTTCTACCCCCGCCCGGACTGGAGCCAGGGAGACGCGCGCCTCAGGGCCCTGCGCCCCCGCCTGTGCGGCCAGCTTTTCGGCAGCGACCGCTGCTCCCTGGAGGGGGTGGTGTTCCACGACATCTACCCCGTAGCCCCCTGGCGCGGCGAGGCCCCCCAGCACCACGACCAGGAGGCCAACGAGTTTTGCGCCCGGCACCTGGGCCCCCGGGACGCCTTCTTGTTCTTGGGGCCCACCCAGCCACCGCTGGACGACCTGCCCGGCGAGGGACTGGTTTGGCCGGAGGGAGGCTGGAAAGAGGCGGGCTAAATTCCGTCCAGGGGCAGTTTTTGCTGCACCGCCGGGGCGGCGGGCAGGCGCACCCTGGCCACGGCCCCGCCATCGGGGCGGTTGGTCAGCTCTATGCGGCCGCCGTGCTCCTCCACGATGCGCCGGGCCACGGGCAGGCCCAGGCCGGTGCCCCCCTTCTTGGTGGTGAAAAAGGGCGTGAAAAGATCCCTGGCCTTGGCCGATTCCAGGCCGCGCCCCCGGTCGCGCACCTCCAGGAGCACCCCCTCGGGGTTGGGCTGGAGCACCACCTCGATAACCGGGTGGGCCCCGCTGGCTTGCAGGGCGTTGTTGATCAGGTTGATCAACACCTGGCTCAGGCGGTCGGCGTCGGCCATGATGGGCGGCAGGCCGCCGTTGCGGCTCACCTTCAGTTCTGCCCCGGCCCGGTTGATCTCCGGCTCCATGAGCTCGGCCACGTGCTCCACCACCACCGCCGGGTCGGTCTCACGCCAATCGTACTTGTGGGGGCGCGAGAAGTCTCCCAATTCGTTGAGGATTCTCTCCAGGCGCTCCACCTCGTGGGTGATGATGTTCAGTTTGTTGAGCGACCTGTCGCTCAGCTCCGGGTCGCGCTCCAACTGGCGGGCGAAGCCGCCGATGAGGGCCAGGGGCGAGCGTATCTCGTGGCTCACCGTGGCCACCATCTCCCCCAGGATGGCCAGGCGCTGGCTCTGGCGCACCTCCTGCTCCAGGCCCGCCTCCTTGCTCAGGTCGCGGATGATGGCGGTCATGAGCAGCCCGCCGGCCACCTCGGCGGTGGAAAAGCTGATATGGATGGGGAAGCGCGAGCCGTCGCGGCGCTCGGCCTCCAGCTCGGCGGTGTGGCCGATGAGCTTGCCCCGGCGGGTGCGCACGTAGCGTTCCACGTAGTTGCGGTGGCCTTCGCGGTGCTCCGAAGGGATCAAGGGAGAGAGGTCTCCCCCCATGATCTCCTGGCGGCCATAGCCGAACATGGCCTCGGCCGCGGCGTTCATGTACACCACCTCATGATTTTCATTGATGGTAACTACGCCTAATTCGGCGGTTTCCACGATCTGCCGGAACTTTTCCAGCTCCTGGGCAGCCTCGTGGAGATCGGATCGGCAGGTGTTGTATTCGGCCGGGGTGGCGTCCATGGCAAATCCTGAACAGAGGTATGCCTTAATTTTGTAGCAGATGCTCCCCGCGGGGGCAAGACAATCTCAAGCTTGGTTCAGGGGGCTTTTATCTCGCCGGGCAAAGGATCAGGGCCGGGTTTTTAAGCCGGCCCTGAGCGGGGAGGGGGAAGGCCGGTGACCTTCCTGGGGGGAACGACCACCCTGCATGCGTCCAGTGCACCCTGTCGGAAAGGCTTACGGCACGTTTACTGGGTGGAGAGAGGGCTAACATCTGGTGGTATAGTGCATTCTATGTTAAGTACAACGTAACAAGGTGTTTTACACCGTGTCAAGCACAAAACTATATGTTGTGGATATTTTTTCAGTCCCCACTAAATGTTGGCCAAGATCGGCCGGGGACGCTATAGGTGTTAACCGGTCAGGCCGGTCAGGAAATCTACGGTCTGCTGCTTTAGTGCACTGAGGCCGGTTAGCCAGAAGTGATCCCCCCCAGGGTGCACCTCCAGGGCGCCCAGTGCACCCATCTCCTGCATGTAGCCCCTCAGCCGGGTCATGTCGCCGTACTCGTCCTGGTCGCCGGTGATGACCAGCAAGGGTCCGCGCCCGGCGGGCCAGGGGGGCAGATCGCCCAGAACAAAGGGCGGGGACACCCACACGCCGCCGGCCAGCCCGGCGACCCGCTGTGCCGCCTGGGAGCCCACCAGGGAGCCGAAGGAGTAGCCCATGACCACCAGGGGACCGGGGGCCTGCTCGGTGAGCCAGGCCGCGGCGGCGATCACGTCGTCTTGCTCGCCCACCCCGTTGTCGTGGCGGCCGGTGCTTTGGCCCACCCCCCGGAAGTTGAGGCGCAGGGAAGCCCAACCGGCCAGATCGGCCGCCTGGGTCAGGGCGTAGACCACGTTGTTGTCCATGGAGCCGCCGTAAAGGGGATGGGGATGCAGGATCAGCGCCGCCCCCCTTGGCTGGGCCGGCAGGTCGAGCCTTGCTTCCAGGCTCACCTGCCGGTCCACCGCGATTACGACCCGCTGCCGGTTCACTCGCGGCCGCCTCCCACGGAGCGGATGCGGTCGCTCACCGGGCGCATGTCGCCGGTCTGCATGAAACGCTGGTGGAAGCTAAAGGCTTCGGCCAGCAGGTGCGGCTCGTGGCCGCCCGTCTCGTGCAGGGCGCGCTGGTAGTAGTCCATGAGTTGGTCGCGATACATGGGGTGGGCGCACTTGGTGATGACCGCCTCGGCCACCTGGCGGGGGGTCAGGTTGCGGGTGTCCACCAGGCCCTGCTCGGTGATGATGACGTCCACCGAGTGCTCGGAGTGGTCCACGTGGCTTACCATGGGCACGATGCAGCTTATGGCCCCGCCCTTGGCGATGGAGGGGGTGACCATGAAGGAGATGGCCCCGTTGCGCTCGAAGTCGCCCGAGCCGCCGATGCCGTTCATCATCTGGCTGCCCATGACGTGGGTGGAGTTGACCTGGCCGTAGATGTCGATCTCCAGGGCGGTGTTCACCGCCAAGACCCCCAGGCGGGCGATGACCTCCGGGGAGTTGGAAATCTCCACCGGGCGCAGTACGATCTTCTCCTTGTAGCGCTCCAGATCATTGAAGAAGCGCTGGCGGGCCTGCAGGGACAGGGTGAGGGCCGAGCCAGAGGAGGCGCGGACCTTGTCCATGTCGATGAGGTCCAGGACCGTGTCCTGCAACACCTCGGAGTAGATGCTCAGGTCCTTGAAGAAATGGTCTTCCTGGAAGCCGGCCAAGACCGCGTTGGCCACGTCGCCCACGCCGGACTGCCAGGGCAGGTTCTCGGGAATGCGGCCCTTTTTGGTCTCGTGGCGCACGAAGTCCAAGAGCTGCTCGGCGATGAGCAGGGACACCTCGTCGGGCTCGGAGAAGTAGGCGCTGGCGTCGGGCTCCTGGCTGTAGACCACGGCCACGACCTTTTCCGGATCCAGCTCGATGAAGGGCTTGCCCACCCGGTCGCCGGCGCGGTAGATGGGTATGGGCATGCGCCAGGGCGGGTCCTCGGGAATATAGATGTCGTGGATGCCTTCCAGCTCGGGCGGGTCGGCGTCGGCCACCTCCAGGATCACCTTGTTGGCCATCTTCACGTAGCTGGGGGTGTTGCCTACGCTGAGGGTGGGGATGAGCTGGCCCTTTTCGGTTACCGCGGCTACTTCGACCACGGCTACGTCCACCGGCCCCCAGGCCCCGGCGCGCACCTTGGACGACAAGCCGGAGAGGTGGTCGTCCTTGAACAGGATCTCCTCGCGGTTGATGGCCGAGCGCTTGCCCCGGTCGCTCATGTAGGGGCGGCGCCATTTGACCAGACCGGCCCGGGCCAATACGCCGTCCACCGCATCACCGGTGGAGGCTCCGGCGTAGATGTTTATCTTCATCTTTTCGCCGGCTTCGGCCCGCTTCACCAGTTCGGCGGGAATGAGCTTGGGATAACCGGCGGTAAAGCCGCTGATGAATAAACTGGTTCCGTCTTTGATGTGGCTGGCCGCCTCGGCGACACTGGTAATCTTGTCCCGCAGAGGTGCATAGCGTATTCGATGTTCAGGCATGATTGTAGTTACTCTCAGTTCAGGTTACGCTGGCACTAGCACTGACCCCAAGGCTAACACAACAATTCCCTGACGGCGAGAGGCTGAACCAAGTTCAAGTTCACTTTTAAAAACTTGAGTTTGACTATGTGGAACTAAATCCCTATCCTAAGTCTGCCTACCGCCCATGGCCATGGCCACCGACGGCGTACCCGGGGGGTACTTATGACCGATAATAGCCGCCTAATCAACGACATATCCTTCAGCCGCACCGTTTACGACGCAGTGCCCTCGCCTATCCTGGTGGTGAACGAGGATGTATGCATCATCGATCACAACCACGCCGCCGAAAATATCCTCTCTCCCCAGTCCCAGGTGGTGATGCGCCGCCGGGCCGGAGAAGTGCTGCACTGCCTCAACGCCAACCGCTCACCCCAGGGCTGCGGCCGCTCCGAGCCCTGCCGGGACTGCATGATACGGGGGTCGGTGAAACGCTGCCTGGCCACCGGGGCCCTCACCCGCCAAAAGGCCCGCCTGGAGTTGGCCGACGGCGAAAAGGTCAACGAGGCCCACTTCCTGGTCTCCGCCGCCCCTCTGACTCACCGGGGGCAAAAGCTGGTGGTGCTCATTTTGGAGGACATTGGCGAGATCGTGGAGCTTCGACGCATGCTGCCCATCTGCGCCCGCTGCAAAAAGGTGCGCGACGGCGAGGACTTGTGGCACCGGGTGGACCTTTACCTGAGCAAGCACCTGGACTTGGACTTCACCCACAGCCTGTGCCCCAACTGCGCCGCCGAGCTGTATCCCCGGCTCATGGGCGACAAGGCCGAAAAGCCCAACTAGAGCCTACTCGGGCGCGCCGGGCTCTCCCTGGGGGCGCAGCCACATCACCTGATAGGGCTTCATCTCCACCTCCAGGGCCCCGTCTTTTTCCCGCGCCTCCCCCGGCCGCACCAGATCATGCCAGGCTCCCGCCCCGGCCGCCTCGGCGGGCAGCTCCAAGCTGAACGCCGCCTGGGAGGCGCTCAAGTTTATCAGGGACAAGAGCCGCTCATCCCCATCCGGGGAGACCCGCAACAGGGCCAGCACCGCCTCCGGGGCCTTGAGCACCTTTTGGCTCCCCCGGGGGTGGAAGGCCTTTTGGGAGACCCTGGTCACGTTGAGGTGGCTCATGCGCGGAGCCAGGCGGCCCAGGCGGGAAGAGGGATCATTGGCCTCCGCCGCCAGCACGGCCAAATCCACGGTGCCCCGGTTCACGTCGCGGTTGTGCCCGGTGCGCCGGTATGCCTCCAGGTCAGAGGAGGTGCCCAGGGCCCCGTGCAGATACACCCCCGGCACACCCTTGAGGGACAGGGCCACCGCCCGGCTGGCCAGGTAGCGATCCAGTTGCAGGGCGTGGTCCTCCCCGTGGTGGGGGTTGATCACGCTCCACCAGGTGCTGTTGATCTCGTAGGGCTCCTCGCCGCCGCCCTCCACCGTCTTCATGGACACCAGGGCTCCGTTGGCCTGGGCGCATTGCACGATGAAATCGATCTCCTCGGGGGGCAATATCTGCTTCACCCCCATCAGGCCGATGCCGTCGTGGGTGTCCAGGATGTTGAAAAAGGCGGTGGCCTCGCTGGGCGGCTCCAGCTCGGCGGCCCAGGCGGCCAGGCGCGAGGCGTCCTGGCGGTAGACGGCGTGCAGCACCAGGGGCGGCAGGGCGAAGTTGTAGACCATGTGGGCCTCGTCCAGGCCGCTGCCGAAATAGCTCACGTTGTCCGCGTGGGGCACGTTGGTCTCGGTGACCAGGGCCACCCCCGGGGCCGCCGCCTCCACCACGGTGCGCAGCAGCTTGACGATCTCGTGGGTCTGGGCCAGGTGGATGCACTCGGTGCCCGGCTCAGCCCAGATGTAGGTGACCGCGTCCAGGTGCAGCAGGTCCGCCCCCTGGCGGATGTAGAACAACAGGGCCTCCACCACGCTGAGTAGCACCTTGGGGTTGCGGTAGTTCAGGTCGATCTGGTCGGGGCTGAAGGTGGTCCAGAGGTAGCGGACCCCGTTGATGGTCATGAAAGGGGTGAGGATGTCGCTCACCCTGGGCCGGAATATCTTGGAGCGCTGGTCCGGGGTCAGCTCGTCGGGCGAGGCGTAGGCGATGAAAAAGTCCTGATAATCCGGGTTGCCGTCCAAAAACTCGTGGAAGGCGTCGCTGTGGGCCGAGATGTGGTTGAGCACCCCGTCGAACATCAGGCGGTAGCGCCCCGCCAGGTGGTGGATGTCCTCCCAGGTGCCCAGGCGCGGGTCCACCTTGGTGAAGTCCACCACTGAAAAGCCCCGGTCCGAGGAGTAGGGGAAAAAGGGCAGGATGTGCAGAATGTCCGGGGCCAGCATGTGCTCGTCGCAGGCCTTGGCCAGCACCGCCAGGGGGGTGCCCCCGCCGTCGCTGATCATGTCCCCGTAGGTGATGAGGATCATGTCCTTGTGGCTGAACAGGTGCTTGGGGTCGCGGGCCTCCTGCAGATCGCGCAGCTCCTGGGACTTGAAGGCGTGGTGCACCTTGATGATGCGCTCCAGCTCGGGCATGCAGGCCTGGGCCTTTTCCTGTCCATAGAGGAAGGTGAGATGGGCCAAGAGGTCCCCGCGCACCTGCTCGCTCAACTCCAGGGCCGGGCGGGTGTAGTTGGGCCTCTGGTCGTAGAGAATTTTGTGGGGCACGCGCTTTTGATCGGCTGAATTGGGCATTAGGCCACCGGTTCCTCGCTTTTTAAGGTTCCGCGCCTTCATTTTTGCGCAATGCGCCCCCCGAGGCAAGGGCGGCGGGTTGTGGGCGGCCCTTCAGGGTAGTATGTTAGGCCATTATCGCCCGCACCGGAGAATTCAGCATGTTTTGGCAAAAAGACTTCGAGCTGATGCCCCGTGAACAGCTTCGCGAACTGCAAACCACCCGCCTGCGCCGCACCCTGGTTCAAGCCAAGAAATCGCCCTTCTACTCCCAGGCCCTGGCCGGGGTGGACGCCCAGGAGATAAACTCCCCCGAGGACGTGCGGCACCTGCCCTTCACCGTGAAGCAGGACCTGCGCGACAGCTTCCCTTGGGGCATGTTGGCCGTGCCCCGCGGCCAGGTGGTGCGTTTGCACGCCTCCAGCGGGACCACCGGCACCCCCACCGCCATCCTGCACACCAAAACCGACCTGCGCGCCTGGGCCAACGTGATGGCCCGCAGCCTGTACATGGCCGGGGTGCGCCCGGCCGACGTGTTCCAGAACATCACCGGCTACGGCCTGTTTTCCGGCGGCCTGGGCATACACCAGGGGGCCGAGCGCCTAGGGGCCATGGTCATCCCCGTGGGCACCGGCAACAGCCGCCGCCAGATAGCGCTCATGCGCCAGTTCGGCACCACGGCCATGCACCTGATCCCCAGCTACGCCCTGCGCCTGGCCGGGGTCTTTGCCGAGCAGGGCCTGGACCCGCGCCGCGACACCAAGCTCAAGCTCGCCGTCATCGGGGCCGAGCCCCACAGCGAGCAGACCCGCAAGCGGCTGGAGGAGCTTTTCGGGGTGAAGGCCTACAACAGCTACGGCCTCAGCGAGATCAACGGGCCGGGGGTGGCCATGGAGTGCCCGGAGCAGAACGGCCTGCACCTGTGGGAGGACGCCTTCTTGCTGGAGGTGCTGCACCCCATGACCATGGAGCCGGTGGAGCCGGGCCAGATCGGCGAGGTGGTGCTGACCACCCTGGAGCGCCGGGCCATGCCCCTGGTCCGCTACCGCACCCGCGACCTGGCCGCGGTGCTGCCCGGCGAGTGCGCCTGCGGCCGCACCCACCGCCGCCTGAGCCGCATCGTGGGCCGCAGCGACGACATGTTCATCATCAAGGGGGTCAACGTCTACCCCATGCAGGTGGAGTCGGTGCTCATGGACTTCAAGGCGATAGGGGGCCAGTACCTCATCGTATTGGAGCACAAGGGCGAGGCCGACGCCATGACCATCCGGGCCGAACTTAGCCCCGAGGCGGCCGGGCTATCCAAGGAAGAGCGCGACGGCCTGGCCCGCGCCCTGGCCAAGGCCCTGCGCGACGAGCTGCTGGTGACCCCGGCGGTGGAAATCCTATCGCCCGGCGGCTTGCCCATGAACCAGGGCAAGGCGGAGCGGGTGCAAGACCACCGAAAACTTTCCTGAGACCACACGACCATACAAAACGAGGGCGGGGCCGCATCTGCGGCCCCGCCTTTAATTTTGCTTTGTCTCAGCCTACCTGCCTCAGACCTCTTTAATGGCCTCCTCGGCGGCGGACAGCGTCTGGTCGATGGCGTCGGCGTCGTGAGCCAAACTCACGAAGGTGCACTCGAACTGGCTGGGGGCCAGGTAGATGCCCCGGCCCAGCATGGCCCTGAACCAGCGGGCAAAGGCCTCGGTGTCGCTCTTGGCCGCGCTGGTCCAGTCGGTGACCGGCCCTTTTTGGAAGAAGTAGGAGAACATGGCTCCCACCCGGTTGCCATAGTGGGGAACCCCGGCCTTGGCGAAGATCTCGCCCAGGCCGTCGTAGAGCCTGGCCGCGCTCTCCTCCAGGCGCTCGTACACCCCGGCCACGTCCAGCATGTCCAGGGCCCGAAGCCCGGCCGCCGTGGCCAGGGGGTTGCCCGAGAGGGTGCCCGCCTGATAGACCGGCCCGCAGGGGGCGATCTTCTGCATGATCTCGGCCTTGCCGCCATAGGCCCCCAGGGGCAGGCCCGCGCCGATGATCTTGCCCAGGGTGGTCAGGTCCGGGGTGACGCCGTAAAGCTGCTGGGCCCCGCCCAGAGCCACCCGGAAGCCGGTGATGACCTCGTCGAAGATGAGTAGCGCGCCGTACTCGTCGCAGATCTCGCGCACCCCTTGCAGATAGCCCGGAGCCGGGAGCACCACGCCCATGTTGCCGGCCACCGGCTCGATGATCACCGCCGCGACGTCCTTGCCCTTCTCGTGGAAGAGCTTTTCCAGGGCGGCCAGGTCGTTGTAGGGGATGCTGATGGATAGACCGGCCACCTCGGAGGGCACGCCGGGGCAGGAGGGGATGCCCAGGGTGGCCAGGCCGCTGCCCGAAGCCACCAGCAGGCCGTCGCTGTGGCCGTGGTAGCAGCCATCGAATTTTACGATGAGGTCGCGCTCGGTGTAGCCCCGGGCCAGGCGCAGGGCGCTCATGGTGGCCTCGGTGCCGCTAGAAACCAGGCGCACCTGCTCCATGGAGGGGATGAGGCGGGTGAGCATCTCGGCGAAGTTGACCTCGGCCTCGGTGGGCGCGCCGAAGCTGGTTCCCCGCTCCGCCGCCTTTTTCACCGCCGCCACCACGTCGGGGTCGGCGTGGCCCAGGATCAGGGGGCCCCAGGAGCCCACGTAGTCTATGTAGCGGTTGCCGTCAACATCTTCGACGTAGCAACCGCGGGCCGAGCGGATGAACACGGGCTCGCGCCCCACCGCCTTCATGGCCCTGGCCGGGCTGTTCACGCCTCCGGGAATTACCTTCTGGGCGCGCTGCCACAGTTCCCGGGATCTCTCATCCTTCATGGATTTCACCTTCTCGATCAAAGTAGCGCATGGAGGTCTTTTTAAGCTCCTCCACGGAGAAAAGCAACTCAAACTCCTCGGCCTGGGCCTGATCCGCCATTTCGGCCACCAGGGAGCGGCACTCGGCTTCGCTGCGGCCGTGGACCATGGAGAATAGATTATAGGTAAATCCTTCGCAGGGCTCGCGCCAGTAACAGTGGCTCACGTTGCGGAAAGAGGCCAGGCGCTCGCCCACCTCGCGGGCCCGGGCGGGAGGCACCTGCCAAGCCACCATCACGTTGCTGGCGAAGCCGGAGCGCTGGTGGCGCAGGGTGGCCCCGAAGCGGCGCATAACCCGGCCGTCGGCCAAAGCCTGGACGCGGCGCACCACCTCGTCTTCCGCCAGGCCCAAATCCCGCGCCAGGTCGGCGAAGGGATGGGAAACCAGGGGCAAGTCGCCCTGCAAACGGGAGATGATCCTGCGGTCAACGGTGTCCAACTCCATAATGCCTCCCGAAAAATCGATTATGTCGAGGCTGCGAGGGCTTGTCAAGAAAGGCGGTGGCGCCCGCGGCCACGAATCGCGCCCGGCGGCCCGATTTTATTGGCCATATATAAATGATTACCATTAACACCCCTTAAATTTAAAGGGTTGACTAGCCTTTGGCATTTGAAGTAACACTAACCCAACAATTTCCCCATGATTTTCCCAAAACGCGCGGCATTATGGTTCCATGGCAGACCAGCAGCCCCCCCAGGGGGTTCCATAATCTATTACCCTTGGCTTGCGCCGGGGGCGGGTGCGCCTTGGCCGGAGGGCTTTCCCTGCTGTGGCTGGTCTGGGCCGATGGCGGTTTCGGCAATTGGAGCCACCTGCTGCCCGCCGCTGCCCTGGGCACGGTGTGCGGCCTGCTGGCCGCCAGGCTCCTGCCCCTGCGCCGGGAAACCGAGCCGGTCTGGCTGCGCCTGTGCATGCACTGCCACGCCGTGAACCCCGACTCGGAGCAAACCCCCCTCAGCCACGACTGGGTGCCGGTGGACCAGTACCTGGAAAAGGCCATGCAGGTGGAGATATCCCACGGAATATGCCCCCACTGCCTACAGGAGCACTACGGGCAACTGATGCCGGGCACCCGCTCCAGTCGGGATTGAGCCCACCCTGCCCTTGACCCAATCCGGCCCGCGTCCTATAGACTAGGGGCAACGACCCTCACCCCTCAGGAGGCCCCATGGCCGGCAAACCCATTTTCGACCCCACCCAGGCGGGACGCCCTCTCCGGGTGGCCGCCTTCATGTCCGGCTCGGGCACCAACGTCATCAAGCTCTTGGAGGCCCCGAACGCCTCCTATGAGGTGGCCTTCATCTTCAGCGACACGGCCACAGACAAGTGCCGGGGCCAGGAGATAGCCCGGCGCTTCGACCTGCCCTACTTCGCCTACGACGTGCGCCGCTATCACGACAAGCGCGGCCTCAAGCGTAGCGTGCGCAGCGCCCTGGGCCTGGCCGCCCGGCGCGACTATGACCAGGTGGCCGCCCGCCTGGTGCAGGCCTTCGAGATAGACGTCATCGCCCTGGGAGGGTACATGAGCTTTCTCACCCTCACCGGGGCCATCAACGTGCACCCCGCCGACCTGAGCCTGGTGGACGCGGACGGCAAGCGCCGCTTCGTGGGCGACGACGCGGTGATGGACGCCGTCGTGGCCGGGCAAACCGAGTTGCGCTCCTCCACCCTGTTCACCGATCTGGGGGTGGATTCGGGCCCCTTGCTCATGGTCAGCGACCCCATCGCGGTGGAGTTGCCCGCGCCCCTGGAGGAGCTGAAGGCCGAGCCGGAGCGCCTGCGCCAGGTGGCCGACGACAACCAGGAGCGCCTCAAGCAGGGCGGGGACTGGGTGGTGTTCCCCACCACCCTGGAGCTGATCGCCCAGGGCCGCCTGGGCCTCACCGAGGGCGGCGTGGCCACCCTGGACGGCGAGCTCAAACCAGGCGGGGTGCGCCCCGCCGAGCTGTCCTAAGGCTTGCGGGGCCTTGGGGCCTGTGGTAGTTTCCCCATGACTCAGCCGGGCTTCAGCCAGGCGGATACCATGCACATGGAGCGCGCCCTAGAGCTGGCCCGCGAGGCCGCCGCTCGGGGCGAGGTGCCGGTGGGCGCGGTGCTGGTGGGCCCGGAGGGCGAGGTGATCGCCCAGGCGGGCAACGCCACCATCGCCCAGGGCGACCCCACCGCCCACGCCGAGATGCTCTGCCTGCGCCAGGGGGCGCGGACCCTGGGCAACTACCGCCTGACGGGCTGCACCCTGTACGTGAGCCTGGAACCCTGCGCCATGTGCGCCGGGGCGGTGGTGTGGGCCCGCCTTGAGCGGGGGGTGTTCGCCGCCTACGACCCCAAGGCCGGGGCCTACGGCTCGGCCCTGGACCTGGGCGCGGTGCCCAGCCTGAATCACCAGCCTCTGGTGCAGGGCGGGTTGCTGGCCGATGAGGCGGCGGAGATTTTAAGAGAATTTTTCGCGGCGCGACGCTAGCGCCGCCATTATAATAGCTTCTCGTCTCTCGCGGAGAGGTACCGAAGTCCGGTCGTAACGGGCCCGACTCGAAATCGGGTTACCGCCCAAAAGGCGGTACGTGGGTTCGAATCCCACCCTCTCCGCCACCTTTTTATAACTACTTGGTACCACTCCAAGTTATCGATATCAGGCACTTCTCAGGTTGCGCTGTTACAGAAAACTGTTACAGTGGAGGTCATGGAGAAGATGTCTGGACATCCCCGCCTGTACCGTCGAGGTGCAGTCTACTATCACCGCGCAGCAGTTCCTATTGACATAAAGGATACCTATCCCAAGGCTGAGGAAACCTTCTCGCTGGCCACTAAGGACCACACAGAGGCGCTTAGGCTTGTCCGTATTGCTGCGGTGGAGGTGGACAGACGCTTCGATCAGCACCGCCGCAAACTCCAACAACAGGCCACGGCCCCTGTTCTTGACGAATTAACTGAATTCCAGATCAAACAGCTCGGGAGACTGTACTTCGCCCATCTTCTGGAAGAGGATGAGGATGTCAGGTTGGACGGCTTCGACGATATCCCCGAAGAAACCGTCATGGTTACACCGGAAATGAGCTCGGAGCGGTTGGACCAGTTGGTCACAGAACGCCTCGAACGGAAGAAGACTTTCGAAGAACGGGGGTTTGATTCGTCATGGCTGGAGGAGGAGACTCGGAAGGACTATGCCAGGGGAAAGGTGAGCGACTTTTTCATTGATGAGGCCGGGGACCTGCTGGGGTGGGAGGGCGTCGAGCTGAAGTTGGCTCCCCAGTCTCCCAGCCTTCGCAAGTTGGCCAGGGAACTTCAGGCTGCCTCCATAAAAGCCTATGAAGCCAAGAGCCAGAGGAACCAGGGGCAAGTTGTCGAGACGCCGGACATGGGGCCTGCCTCTTCTCCCAAATCAACCGCGCCGCTGCTGTCCAATGCCCTCGAAGAATGGGTTGCAGAAAAGTCCAGGACATCCTGGGTAGACAAAACCGTACGGGAGCACAGGGTCTGGACAGGACACTTCCTCACCATGTCAGGCGACAAACCCCTGGATCAATACGGCAAGGCCGATGCCAGAGCCTTCAAAGCTATGCTGCTCAAGCTTCCAGCCAATTGGAATAAGTTCGACGGGTTGAAGACGCTGGGCATAGCTAAAGCGGCGGAACGGGCGTATGAGCTGGGCATGAAGCCCATGTCGGACCGCAACGTGAACAAGCTCCTACAATTTGTTGGCTCTTTCTGGCGCTGGGCCGCTGAGCATTACGACGACTGCCCTGCAAATCCCTTCACAGGCATGAGTATCAAAATAAAGAGGCAAGCTAGAGAGGAGCGCGACCCCTTCACGGTTGCGGAGTTGCGGACGATTTTCGACGCGCCGCTCTACACAGGCTGCCAGTCTTTACACTATTGGAGTGAGCCAGGGGAGTTAGTGCCTAGGGATGCAGGCATCTACTGGGTGCCATTGATCTCCCTTTTTAGCGGGGCTAGGGCTGGTGAGATCATCCAGTTGTATGTGCATGATGTGAAAGAGGAGGAGGGCATCTGGTATTTTGACATCAACGCGGTGGAAGCCGACAAGCATGTCAAAAATGCCTCCAGCTGGCGCAAGATACCGATCCACCCCACGTTAATGGAGATCGGGTTACTTGAGCATGCCGAGGACCGGAGGGCACAAGGCGAACAGCGGCTCTTCCCAGACCTCAAGCTGGGTGAAGACGGCTACTACTCGTCGCCATTCTCTAAGCACTTCGGCCGCTTCCTCAAGAGCGTAGTCGTCAAGACGCACAAGAACACCTTCCACTCCTTCCGGCATTCGTTTGAAGATGCCTGCCGGAACTCCAGCATCCCCTGGGATGTCATGAACGCCTTCCAGGGGCACGGTCAGCCAGGTCAGTCGGGGCGCTACGGCCACGGATTCGATCTTGATGTTTTGGCAGAGGAAATGAAGAAGCTGCAATACAAAGGCCTGGACCTTTCGCACCTGTTTCAAACCCGGCAGGTTTTGGCGTAAAAATCCGAGGCCCTGTTCATTGTAAACGGTGCGGCACCTCCCCCCCGTGGGGCCGGGGAAGCACCGAGCCTCATCAAGCAAAAGGGGGAGCGATAGGCTCCCCCTCAAATCACTTCCGGCGATCTATTGGCCACTCACGACAAAAGGCGAGGTGTCGGTGTCGGACACCCCCCATCTTCACCGGGGTCAACATCATAGGCTGTAGCTACTTCAGCTGAAGCGGCCAATGGGAGTAGGCTTCCTATGGAGCTGTGGTCACCTTGCATGACCTCCAAGTTCAAAAGAACACCAGTACTAGGGATGTCCTCAAGTTCGATGATCGATTCCACGCTTAGCTTGTCTCCAGCATGGAATAGGCTGCCTTTCGTGGGAATCTTCGCAAGCTCCCGCTTGCATATGTCCAGCACCTCGTCAAGCGACTCGGCTCGTAGGAAATACTGAAAGTAGCCGGAGTTGGCCTCGCCATTTTCACCCGGCTTCATTTCAGCAAAGCAGTTAGCAACGTAGAGCTTTTCCTTATGATCTGTCATTGCAGCCATGGTGTTCCAGTCCTTAATCCCGTAGGTTGCTGCTATTGCTTCCAAGCACAGGGAATGGCTCAGGTTCATGCCTTTCTCAGCAAGAAAGGCACGGAGTCTTTTCGCCTGCACCTTGGCAGCTTCACGGTTGATGGTGGAAGGATGAGACATGGGCGTCCTCCATCATAAAACAGGGCTAAGCATTCCAGTGCTCGCGTTGCTGGTCAGCCCCATTGATGGAAACCGCCAGTGTTAGGAAGTTCAGGGTTTCACCTTGGCCGTATGGCTGCGAGCGGCAGGCACCCTGATGCCTAGCCGCCAGACTAGGGCCTTCAGCGCCCCCTGTCAATCCGGCTCCCCAACAAAGGCCGATAAAAATCAGTTTGACAAAGCCAAAACCTCTAGGTACAAATCTGCCTAACGTTCGTTACGCAGTTTTGTACTACGGGAGCCAGCATGAGGATAGTCGCCTACAAACGTGTCTCCACCGCCCGCCAGGGCAGAAGCGGCCTAGGTCTGGAAGCCCAGGAGAAGGCCATCGAGGACTTCGCCGCTAATCGCCAGGCAGATGTCATCGAGTCATTCACCGAAGTAGAGAGTGGCAAGCGCAACGACCGCCCGGCCCTGGACAAAGCCCTGCACCTAGCCAAGATCACCGGCTCCACCCTGGTCATCGCCAAGCTCGACCGCCTCAGCCGCAACGCCGCCTTTTTGCTTACCCTACGAGACAGCGGCGTGAAGTTCATCGCCGCCGACCTGCCCGATGCCAACGACTTGACCGTAGGCATCATGGCCCTGGTCGCCCAGCAGGAACGAGAGGCTATCTCACGGCGCACCAGGGAGGCCCTGGCAGCCGCTAAGGCCAGGGGGACAGTGTTGGGCAACCCCAACGGTGCAGCGGCTCTCAGGCGGGCAGACAAAGGCAACAAGGCCACCGTTAGGGCCATCAAAACCAAGGCTGATTCTCACGCCACGGACCTTGTCCCGGTCATCGAAGCCTTGCAGGCCGAGGGTATCACCAGCCTGGGGTGTATCGCTGAGGAGCTGAACCGGCGGGGGATGCTGGCCCCAAGAGGTGGACGCTGGCATAAGTCTTCGGTGAAGAACCTCCTAGCCAGGCTGCAAATCCTTGAACAAGCCAGCTGAGCGAAGCTAGCCTCCGCACTGAATGTGACAGTCTGGGGTTTGGGTAGCCAGAAAAGGAGTGAGCTTAAATGGGGCCGGGAAGTGGTCCCCGGATTAATATGGAGTGGACCGGCCAGTGGCAATATCGATCCGCTGCTTCAATGGAGCCGGAGTGCGAACTCCGGATGAGACGAACATCATAAGCATCGGTATCAGGGTTACCGTAGCTTCAACGGAGCCGAGGTTCGCGCCACGGACGAGCCACCCACGCAGAAGCCAGTCGTGTTGCCGTAGTCGCTTCAATGGAGCCGAGGCGACCACCCCGGATGAGTCAAAAATGGACGCACATTGACACTGGCTTCAACCCGCTTCAACGGAGCCGGGGGTCGCACACCGGATGAATCGACATGTGGTATCTGATCGATCCGCAGCGTGAGAAGCTTCAACGGAGCCGGGGATTAAGCCCCGGTTGAGTCTGAGTACGCCAAAACCGCGATCAAGCAGCAACAGCTTCAACGGAGCCGGGGTTCACATCCCGGATGATACATGGTGATCGTTACCGTACCCGCACCGGTGACCACGCTTCAACGGAGCCGGAGTTTGGACTCCGGATGAGACGCAAACAACCCCTTAAAAGCAGGAGCGACATCATAGCTTCAACGGAGCCGGGGCTCGCACCCCGGATGCAACCAACAAGGACAATGACATTCGCCAGTACCGTCTGGTGCTTCAACGGGGCCGGGGATGGCACCACGGATACATCGTCGATTGCCCGCTGAATAGCCGAGCCGTTGGTCTTGCTTCAACGGAGCCGGGGTTCACACCTCGGATTATTCAGTCACGTCGTGGGTGTGCTTGGCCGCACCATCGCTTCAATGGAGCCGGGATGAATAAACCCGGATGAGACCGGGTGCACCAAATACATGACGTCCATTTGCTGGCTTCAATGGAGCCTGGGTTTGCGCCCGGATGAATCCGAGTTGGCCTTTTCCACCGTGGCCGCGCCAACCGGGCTTCAACGGAGCCGGGGTGCGTACCCCGGACGAATCTCGGTGCCTGCGGTTGCTGCGCGCGGAGTCAGGGGCTTCAACGGAGCCGGGATTAGAACCCAGAATGAGACTTGTAGATGTTGTGGCCGGGCCTGGGGTCATCGGTGCTTCAACGGAGCCGGGGGGTGAACCCCGGATGAGACACGGCTCAACGCAGACCTGATTCTGGCACCGCAGCTTCAACGGAGCCGGGGGGTGAACCCCGGATGAGACTGAGCTTCGGTGAGGGCATGCTCCAGGGCATCCAGCTTCAACGGAGCCGGGGGGTGAACCCCGGATGGGACATGGCGTGGATATCCGTGCATGATTGCCGCCCAGGTGCTTCAATGGAGCCGGGGCTTGAACCCCGGATGGGACTAGTTGCTGGCGGGTGGCAATTGAAGCAATGGATCGCTTCAACGGAGCCGGGGGTCGCACCCCGGACAGGAATCGCCGAAGGCATCCTCCTGAACGCAAAACTGGTTTCTTCAACGGAGCCGGGGTTCTAACACCGGATGAAGCTGGTTGGATTGCGTGGACGATCTAGGCGCGGTGGGGCTTCAACGGAGCCGGGATTAGAACCCCGGATGAGACCCAGGGAGCCGGAGTTGTTGCAGGCGTAGACATACCTTCAACGGAGCCGGGGGGTGAACCCCGGATGAGACGCCGACAACCGGAGCATCCAGACCGGAGAATCAACCCTTCAACGGAGCCGGGGGGTGAACCCCGGATGAGACAGAGTATAGGCAAGTCCCCCAAAATCGCAGCAACTCTGGGCCTAAAAACGCCAACGTCCTTTCTCAAAGCGACTCTATTCAGTTGTCAAAGAGCCTGCCCCAGGCAACCACCTGACATCCTTAAAAAGTACTCAAACGCCGACCGGCCGGGTTTTCTTCGCCCGCTAGGGGTTGGCGTTTTTTAGTCCTTTACGGGGACGAATAATCCAAGGCCAAAGTGGCAGCCGGAACCTAGGGCAAAGGGTCCGGGCACAGATTCATCAAAGGTAAGGATGCAGCCATGCCCCGCCAGAGGCTGCCCACCTTTCCGGTTGCGCACGAACTGCCACCAGCGGGTTTTATGCGCCCCGTCCAGCGTGCCATCGATCCACTCGATCTGAAGCGGTGCAGGGAGGCCATGGAAACCGCACTCCCGCTCTACTTCCGCCGACAGCCACGCAGGGTAGTCTCCCCTACCCTTGCGATAGTGCCTGGCCGTCACAAAGGGGGTGGCGCTGACAAATTGCCGGCAGCCAGGTCCGTCACTACCCCTTTCCGTGGAGGTGAGCACCAGCCTGACGTCCTGTAAGCGTCCCGACTGCCAAACCCTGGTCAAACGGTCCAGGGCCTCCAGTTCGTCAGACGAAAAAGCCTCCTTGGCCTGAATTCGCAGAGTGTCCAGGCGACCATCTCCGTTCGTGTCCATGGGCAGGAAAAACGCGTGCCTATGCCCGGTAAGGGGCTTCCCCCGCCTATCCTTTCCGGAGAACACCGGGGAGGCCTTAGAGGGATCGTCGCCCATGACCTTCCTGTGGATGCCCATGAGGATCGTTCGCACCCTTTCAGCGAAGATCACGGTGGCTTCCACCTTTGGTTTCACGGTGGCAGCCAGGGAGTAGGTCACCGACCGCACCGCAGGGCTGGGAAATGCGGCAGGCTTTATGCGGGGCCGCAAGGCATCAATCGGACGGACGTAGCGCCTCCACTCAATGGCTGGGTGGTCGCTCCACCCTTCAGAAAGCAGGTCGGCAGTGGAAAGGCCCAAAGCGTCCAGCCAGGGAGCTGCCTTGCCGGTGGGCTTCAAACGTCCCTTTACCACTTGCTTGGCCTGAGGTCTTTTGGCTAACTGATCGTAGTCGCCCTCCCGCACCAGGCATGCTACGGTCACCTCTTCGCCTGCGCTCTTGTCCTGCTCCACGGGTTGGCAGTTGATGTCCAAGGCCTGGGCGTCCCTCACCAGCCCGGCATCCAACCAACTTTCCGATCGGCCCAGGTAGGCCAGACCGTCCAATAAGTCCTCTAAGTCATTCAGGGCTTCATCCGGTGCTTCGCCGGGCAAGGCCATCATGACCGGGGCCTTCTTGTCCAGAGCCACGAAGGCATCGAAAATTTTTTGCCGGTCCGAAGGATTGGGCTTGTTGGCGCTCATGAAGAATCGGGTGTGGGCGGCGGTAGCCGGGGGAAGCGCGAAGCCTGGAGCACCAGCCAAAAGGCGCAGCACAGCCTCCACCCTCTCCCTGGGTAACTCTGGGAAGCGCCTATACCAGACATCCAACAAAGCGCGCGCCAGGCGGAAGGGTGAGGGCGGCCACTCCACCTCTCCCTCGTTGACGTTACGCCCCCAGGGGGTGGCATGGAAGCGCCCTGCCAAGAAGCGAATCTTTATGGCATTCATGTGCTTCTCCGCTACTCCGCCTCGGCGGTCTGGTCGCTCCCTTTCTTGGCCAGCTTAACCTTGGTGGTCACCTCGGTTACCGGTGGGTCGGCAAACAGCTTTTTGCAGGCCTTGATCCTATCTTGCACGCATGCCAGCAGAGATTCCCGCTCCGGCAACACAAAGCCTGACGGTTCTTTCACCGTCGGCCCCTCGTGAACAGCTAGATCGCAGGCGGTGCGCAGCCGGGTGCCCTCATCCAGGAACCAGGCGATCTTGTAGAGGGCCAGGGCGATCAGCAATTCTACAGCCTCATCCGAAAGGCCGAAACCGCGCAGCTGTCCCAAGTCCAAGTTGAAGTAAGCGGTGATCTCGCCAGCTGTGAACTCCACTCTCTGGTAAGGAACGTTACCGTACACATCCTTGTCGTAGTCCACGGCCCGCATCTTGCCGGTGGGGTCTATGGAGTTATTCTTAACCCCGCCGGTGAAGACCTCCCTGGTGTTCCTGGCCTCTATGAAGGCTGACAGCGCCCGTGGCATCTTTATCCGCCCGTCCTCCAGGTTGGCCATGAAAACTCCATGCAACAGGGCATTGGCATCGTAGTGCAGCACGGCAGCCGCGATTTTTCGCCAATCCAAGGGCAGATAGCGCTGGTAGCCAGCTTTTTCGCTGAATGCTTCTTTGAAGTCTTTGTCGCTGATGATGTAGGGCGAGTTCAGCCGGTGGGCTTCCAGCAGGGAGTTGGTGACCGTATCCATATCCCCTTCGAGTTTGGCTGCCACATAGGGCAAACCTTCCAACTCCGGAATCAGCTTGTTGTCTGGCCCCATAAGCGCTTGCTCCATCCGGTTAGCCATGGACTGGGCCGACTCCACTAACAGCATGCGGGTGCCGTCCGGCAACTGGTAGGTGGCAGCTCCCAGATCAGCAAATCCGGTGGTCTGAAAACGTTCACCCTGGATGGGTCTTAGCTGAGCCTCGATCAGAAGCCGCTTGGCCCCCTTTAGTTTTGCAAAGTCGATCTCACAGGTCATGGTCAAGCCTCCTATGCCCGGTTTTATTGCTTTGGTTGCTGAAGCACGGCCCGTTCCAGTCGAGCCTGCATCCTCACCGGGATCAACAGGCTGGCCAGCAGCCGGGCTGGTTCCAGACGGCCTAGATAGGTAGCCTGGTAGGGTGAAAGGTTTGAAGCCCGCAAACGATACATCGCCACTTGGCAAGCCTCCTCCACTCGTCCGGCGGACAGAAGTCTGGCGATACGCGGTTCGCGGCGTATCTTTACCCCCTGCACTGGGGCTGGCAGGTGCAACAGTTTGAGCAGGCACCACTCCCGAGGCAGCACCGTCGCCTGGACGGGCCTGGACCAAGCAAGCCTGGTCTTGTCTAAGCCCCCGAGTCGCCATTCCAGCATCATCAGACCCCACAGCAGTTCCTCCAGGACTACAGGATCGCAAGCACCCTGCAGGAAGAGGCCAATGTCTTGGGGCGCGAGGCCTAGCCTGCCCCTGAAAGGCGGCTCATCCACACCGTAGCGCTCAGCATCCAACAGACGGCGTAACACAACGTTGCCCAGGCGCTCTTCCATGGAGTTTCCCGTCCAGCACTTCTTGCCCGCCCCGCTGTCCCATTGCCAGGGCTGCTCAGCGGAGACTCCCACCAGGTAGCTGGCCAGGGGACCGATTTTGTCTGACCGACCGATGGAGGCAAGGGCGGCAGCCACTCTAATCTCCAGGCGGCCGTCATCACAGGCCGCCAGCCAACCCGGCGAGAGGCCCATGGGCGGCTTAAGGAGCTTGGGTTTCTTGCTGCGGTCCCGCATCGCCACTAGCCTATCCATGCGCCCCAGGACGCGCAGCAAAGCGTGGAAGCTGGCCGGTTCAGGCTTTTGAGTGCAAGTAAAGATAGCTTCGTCAATCTTGCGCCGTACGCTGGCAAAGCTTGCTGGCGGGTTCTTGAATCCTCGCAGGAACCTGTCCAAAGGTTGCAGGAGATGGTCCAAGTCATTGAGCAGTTCCAGGATCGGGCTATAGCGCACAGGAATACTGCCCGCTGGCAGGGCTACATAGCTCTGCCCTCGGCGCTGCAAGTACACATAACGCTGGAACCCCTTGATCCCCCGATCCACCCCCAGGGAACCGACCGACCGGGAGAACTCCAGGCCGGTCCGGGCTTGGCGACGTTGCAGACTGGCCCGTCCCTCCCCGAACAGGTGCTTCACCTCAGCCAACGAGGCCGGTCGTTCCCACACCGGTAACCAGGTCTCCGCCCGCCCCTGCTCCCCGGCCTCGCCGGAAGAGAAGCCCACCGGTGAGAATCGCACCGTGAAGGGGCTGGCCAACTGGGCCTGGGGATCGACTGGGCTGCGTCGTACCATGGAGCCAGCCAAAACTAGGCTGCCTTCCAGCATCAGCACGAAGTCCCAGGGATTGATTTTGAAATCCTTTGTCTCGACCTCCATCCCCTGGTTAAAGCCACCCGCCCGTCCGGGGTCATACTGTCCTATGGATGCCTTAGCTAGACCGTCGGTGATTTCGCCGAATAGGGCGGCTCGGGCCAGGGCTACAGTCTCTTCGCGCTTTCCGCCCAGCAGCAGTTCGGCCAGGCGTTGCATGAAGTTGTTGGTAAAATCCAGCCTACCCTCATTACCGCCGGTTCCCAGGACGGGGTTGTAGTCCGGCTTGCCGTCTCTACCCAGCGCAAAGGCCGCGTCTATCCATTCCAGAGCCGTCTCTGGCAAGCGGGACCGGCAGATGTTCAGCAGGGCCTCCTTGCTCGCGCCCCTGGCCAAGCCGGTAGCCCATGTTCGCCCTTTCTTCACCGCCTTCCACCAGTTCCTCCAGGCGTCCTGTTCCGGATTGCTTCGATCCTTGGGATGCGCTTCCACCTCAGCCAGAGCTGTCTCCCAGGTTGCACCGGGCGGCAAAGTGCGGTCCATTTCCGCCAGTACTGCGGCTAGGTCCTCCTGCTTCCTGCCTTTGAATTCATTGGTGGCCTTGGCGAGCACAGCTCGAATCTCACCGGCTGTCTCGGGCACGGTGGGTGACTCCGGCCAGGACTTGATCTCGTTAATCACTGCCTGGTATGTGGCGAAGCGGGGGTCTTTGCTCTTCTGAATGGCCAGTATGCCGTCCAGCTTATCATCAGGGTTGAAGCCACTTCCCCCGTTCCATGGGGCCACCAAAGGTGTGGGGGCGTACTCGTCAACAAGGAAAGCTATCAATTCTTCCTTAGTGAGTGCGGTCTTCAGGTGAAGATGGCCTCCCCCCCACCATCCCTGGCATGACGCATCTTTTTGCTGCGCAACCAGGCGGAACAAGCCCAAAGCTTTCAGGTAACTGGCCATGGGGGCAGGAGAGCAGCCTTCCAGGATGATCGTCATGGCATCACCCCTCCCTCCGACTGCCCCGCCAGTCGGCCACCCGAAGTAGCGCTTCCAGCATGGCTAGCCTGAAGGGGCCGAGAGTTGGGTCGTCCCGTAGCTCCAGCATCCGACCGGTCCAGCTAGCCCCCTTAGGACCTTGGCCCAGTTCCATGTACGACAGGTCCATTTCCATGGGCGAGAGACGCACATTACCGCCCAGGTCGGCCTGGGGCAGCCGGTCACCATCCCATATCCCCCTGGCAAAGCGTCTATCGGGCTCCTCCGGTCTATCCTCATGCGGCAGGGAACGTATAGAGAGCCGCACCTTACCGTGGTGGGCGGCGGCCAGGTAAGCGGCCAGGTCCGGCAGACCCTCCTCCAGCATAGCCAGGGCCGAGGCCAGCTCATGCCTAAACCCGTTGCGCTTGTAGATTATCCTGCCGCCTCCCCGCTTGGCCCAAGTGGTCTCTATGTCCGGTGACTCGGCTTCGGCCGTCATGGCCCCCTGATAGACCTCGTGAGCCTTGCCCGCATCGTGCCAGCGGGCTGCGGCCAGCAAGACACCTTCCCAGGCCAGGGCCTCCGGCGTAACAGCCTCTAGGATGGCCTCCAGTTCCCTCACCACCGCGTTGGTATGGTCGGCTAGGCTCTGCCATACAGTCTCAGCGGTGCTGTCGCCCTTGTCGCTGTCCGGCTTGGCTGACAAGGTGGGCAACACCTCCGGAATGTGCTTCTTGTCACCTGTCCAGCCCAACTCCCGGCTGTAGCCTCCACCCCGCGCTGGCAGCATCACGGTCATGCCAGGGTGTAGGTTGCCGGGCCTCACCCAGGCGGCTTCTAGGTGATCCCATGCCCAAAAGGCCAAGCCCTTCTCCCGCATGGCGGCCAAGTCCTGCACCGGCACGCTACAAAGCTCCTCCCGACTGGGGGCGTCCTGATCCTGGAGGTCGCTTTCCTCCGGCAGGTCCCGCCAGAACACCTGCAGGTCTAGGTCCGCTGTCTCCCGGATATAGCGGGAGATGTCGATGTCCGAACCGGCCAGGTCAGGCGTGGTGTCGAACAGGTCCACCAAGTCCTTTTTGCGAATGGTCTGGCCCTCCACCGCGCCAGCCGTAAAAGAGGGTAGGTTTTGTGGTCCCACATCTCGCAGTCCCTCCAGCATTACCATGGAATCTCGCAGTCCCTCTGGCTCGTAGGGGGCGGTGGCTTTCTTCTTGCTTAGGTCCGGCTTCAACCAACAAACCCTAGCGTCGTCCAGCGTCCCGTCCCTGTTGCACCTGCCAAAGCGCTGCACCATTGAGGCCCAGGGAGCCAGGTCGCTTATCAGGGTGCTAGACGATACATCCACCCCAGCCTCCACCACTTGGGTAGAGACGCAAATCGTCCCTGCTTCCTTCGGTTCGGCCAGGAGACGTTCTAGAGCGGCGGTTCGGTCTCTAGGCCGATATCGTGAATGCAGCAAAACTAGGTTGGCATCTAGTTTGGCCTTGGCCAGGCATTCGTAAAGCTCCTGGGCCTGCTTCACGGTATTTTTGATCACCAGGGTGCGGGTGCCGGGCCTGTGCGCCTTCAGCACCAGTTCGGCAACCGCATTGTTATCGAGGGGGTCTAGCTCGGCTCGCTCCAGAGGTTTGGCAGCCTGGAAGCGTCGGGCCACCTGCTCAGTCCGGCGGTCCCCCTCGGAAAGCTCAAGGCTAGTCAAGTTGTCCGCCCGCATCGCAAAGTCTACGGTCCGTAGCCAGGTGGGGTTCAGAGTAGCGCTCATCCACAGCGAACTAACCGGTAGCAGGGTGCCCAGTTTATCCCGGAAGGCCTGCAGCTGGGCTGAGGTGGTCAGGCCAATACCCATTAGCTGCACCTCGTCCAGCACCCACAGACAATCGTTATTCAGCAAGGCGAAGTGCACCGGCCATCGGAAACGACTCATGCCATAGCCCCGATTCAAGGCGCGGGAGAGCAACTGGTCCTGAGTACCGATGATAAGCGCATCCTGGTCCGGATTGATGTCCCAGCTATTGTCCAGTTCCCCACCCATCAATACGTGGATACCAGGGACTACCGCGATCAGACCCGCCTCCTCCAAGCTTGAGAACCAAGACGCAGCCACCTTGGCCGTTTGCTCCACCAGCACCCGCATGGGCAGGCAGTAAACTAGACGACGGGGTGTCTGACTGTCGCCCATTGCTCTCTTGTAGGCCCAGGCCAAGACCACTGCGGCCGTCTTGCCAATCCCTGTGGGGATGCTCATGGTTTCCGGCCAAGGCAACTCGGCCAAGGCTCGCTGATAGGGGAAAGGGGAGGCGTGGCCATCGAAACCCGCCTCAAAAAAAGAAGCAAAATCCATCAATTGTGGCCCTTTTCCAACCTCGCGGAGAGTCCAGGCTGCCTACCAGCCTCCAACTTCCCCATGTGGCTGATGACGTGTGGATTGGCTCAGTTGGAGCAGGCAGGGTCTTAGCTGAGCCAAGAGCAGGTCGTTTAGCCGATGCCGGGCTTCGCAGGGTTAATCTCAGATGCGGAGTAGGAGAATCTTACTTCATGTTACGGCCGGGACACAAGTTGGCCAGCTGAAGACACTTCATGGCTTTGCTGATGCAGAAGATTGGCATGCTAGACGGGTCTATGCTTGACCTCCATCTTTTTCACCTTTACCTTTGTCTCCAATTTTGCGCCCTTTCCGTAGTGCGGGGCGTCCATATTCTTGCTGGAATACACCCGTGATGAACACACCAAAGCAGGAAACACCAGAGGAGCTCCCTCGCGACAGGCCCTTCAACCCCCACCGTAGGCCACGCACCGATAAGGCCAGGGCAATCGTCGCCGACATCACCAACCAGTTCCAGAATTTCGAGCGGCACCACGGACTCCGCAAGCGCAGCAGGAGACAGGTCGACCAAGAGACCTCCGAGACCCAGATGTCCGCTATCGTCTGTGACCTGATGCATCGGGTGCTTACCAAGCCAGATGGCTGGGTTGCTGTACCGCTGAGCAAAGAGGTTCTGGGGCGGAAGGACCGCTACAAGTCACCGGTCATGCGTGAGACCCTCCCTGTGCTACTGGAGCACCTCGCTACGCCTGAGATGAACTTCATCGAACTGTCCAAGGGATACGCTGCCTACTCCAACCACTTCGGCCCAGGCAGACAGACAACCATAAGGGCGGGCAAGCGTCTCCTGAGCCGGGTCAGGGAGCATGGGGTGGAGTTGTCTGACCTCAAGCTTTCCCCGGATGGCGAGGTAATCATCCTCAAGAGGCCCAAGGACAACTACTGGGACGGCGGAGGCAAGGTTGATTACACCGATGACGATACCACCAATGCCTACCGCCGGGAGGTGGCAGACATCAACCAGTGGCTGGCCCAGGCCGACATCACTTTTGATGAGTACTACGAGGGCGAGAAGGTGGTCGATTACACCGACCGTCACCTGGAACGCGTCTTCAACAACAGTTCCTTCGAGCAGGGAGGTAGGCTGTTTGGGGGATTCTGGCAGAGGCTGCATAAAGATGTCAGGCGGGCAGGCATTAGCATCAATGGGGAAGACGTGGTGTCCCTAGATTACAGTCAGATGGCTCCACGCCTCCTTTATGCGCTGGAAGGTGCCACCCCTCCCCAGGACGACGCCTACTTCCTCCCCGGCTTGGAAGACTACAGGCCAGGGATCAAGAAGGTGTTCAACGCTGCCCTCTACAGCCAGAAGCCTCTCGAACGCCTACCTAGTGGTACCGCAAGCCTATTCCCTAAGCGAATCGGTATAAGCCCCGTTATGGATGGCCTCCAGGAAGTCCATGCCCCCATCTTCCAACACTTCTTTACCGGCATCGGCTACAACCTCATGTTTCGCGAGAGCGAGATACTCATCGATGTCTTGCTCCAGGTGATGGAGGCTGGGGTGGTGGGGCTGCCCGTCTTTGATGCCGTGGTGGTGCCTGCCTCTGGTAAGCAGCTAACCAAGTCCATCATGGAGTCGGTGTTCAAGCAGCACACAGGGATACGGGGGATGGTGGAGGAGGAGTAGGACACCAGGGGTGGGCATATGAGGTGGGGGATGGAGTAGGTGGTACCTATGGTACTCCTTAACTGACACCTCACTTTAAGTATATCCTATATTAATCCCACCACCCTCCTTATGAGGGGGTCGTAAGGCTTGGCCATGAGCAACTTGGACAAAAGGGCAAAGGACGTCAAGGCCAGAGCCACGCAACCTGACCACATGTACTCATACTGCCGCGTCATCCACTGCGGCCAGCCAGCCAGGGCAGGAACCGCCGATGGCCTGGACCGCCTCTACTGTCGCCGCCATGCAGACCATTACCAGCGGCATGGCAGCCCCACCAAGAAGTCCTACCCCGCCCAGGTCCTCAATCCCTACCGCCAGGCCGCTCTGGTTTGGATGATGGCGCATGAGGAGGACTTCTGGGTAAAGGATGCCGTGGGCAAGGTGCGGGGTTTGTACAATCGATCCGGCCAGAAGGCAGAAGCCTTCCGCCTCCGGGGGTTATCCCCTCGTGAACGGGGAACGGCGCTCTGGGCCAGGCTGAGGGCCTCTGAGGTTGATCCTAGGCTCCCCGTGGCCGCCTGGCTGGCCGTTGAGATGGTGCTGAAGGATGACCCTCAGCCAGACCTCAAGCCTGAGTTCAAGCGCGTCCAGGCCGCCAAGCTTGTTCACCGCATGGTCAGCGGGACACACAAGCGCTGGGAGCGGAAAAGGCCCCACCCCCTTCACCCTGGCCTACCCCCGGTTAGGGTGGTCGAGGAGAAGCATTGGTATCCCAAGAGCCGGGGGCGGGTGCTGAGGCACATCGGCCAGGACCTAGCGGGGGCGGTGGAGTTGCTGGCGGATCACCGGCTGGAGGACATCAGGACCTTCAAGGGGGAACGGGACAAGCTGGGCACCTACACCAGCTCGCCATACCCGAAAGGGGTGGTGGCAAGGACACGGCCATAGGCCGATTTAGCCTTGATACTGTTACAGTGAGATGTTACATTACGAGTCAGCGTTACAAGGATAAGTGCTTGATATCATGACTGTTGAGTGGTTAGCCACGAGGTTCCCACCCTCTCCGCCACTTTAAACAGCTAGAGGCCTTGCGCTGCTAAACGCGCAAGGCCTCTTTTTTTGCGCAATTGTGGCTGGGATTGTTTTTGCACCAATCTAAAAGCTATCCAATACCCGGCGGAAATAGATCCGGGAATAAGTATTGGGCGAAATGTGTCGGCAACCCTAGGCGCACTGGCCCTTTAGGAGTGTCTGAAACCAGCAAACCTTCCTCCAACATCTGATTCAACACGTCGCGTCCGGTCCGCTCGGCCATTCCTGCAAGTGAAACGATCTGCCCCCTCGCAACCTGGCCTCTCAATAGAGCTTCTTGCAACATCACGGCAGCGCCAGCTTTGATTGTTGGAGAAAATGGCTTGGGTGGCAAAATAACCTTTTCTTGCCTTAACTTCACATATCCTTTTATACGATCATTTAAGGTGTCGGTCTCTAATAGCCCTCTCATATATTTAGTTTGGTCTAAACAAACATCGAGAAAAAAATTACAGAAGTTAGTTATACCTTTATCTGAAAGATTTCCTCGACCATCATAATCTCCTTGGCGATGGGCATCTGCGTAGGCCAAGTCCTGCATGTAGTCATCCCGTTGCCTAGCTAATCCTCTACTAACATTCCACATACCATACCCGCTCAGGGGAATTTGAAGTAAACAGGCATCTGTATAAAGACGCGCTACTCTCCCGTTGCCATCAAGGAAGGGATGAATCCACATTAAACGTTGATGTGAGGCAGCAACAGCTATGATAGGCAATACACCGTGGCGAGTCCCGCGTTTATAAAAAGAAGCAAATCGTTCTAGGAAACTATTCAGGGAATCCGCACGTGGGCCAATATGCCTACCGACCTGAACTTCCCGTGTACGCAATTTTCCTGGTACTACCGTTTCTTCCTCACCAGTATTCTCGTTTCTTACCGTATGAAATTCTTCGGGCAATCTTTCATAAAATTCCTTGTGAATCCAACATAGGAATTCAGGGCTTGCCACGTTGAGGTTATTATTCTTTTCTATCTTTTCTTCCACCAGTTTTTGGCATGCAATGTGTGCAATACTTTCAATTTGTAAAAGGCGCTTGGCCGGGTCGGTTGCATAGTCTTGGTGCATTGCGCGTTCTATGTCTACAGGATGGGTGCTGTGTCCCTCGATGCGATTTGAGTAGTAGCTATTGGTAATGCGCAACAGTTCGGTTAGCGTCTTTTGAGTGGCTTCGGGTAGACGCCCCGCCAGCAAAGCTGAATTAGAAATTAATTGAACGGCCTTATCTTCCAAAGCTTCTGGCCGGCTTGGCAGAAGTGGTTCCATTTGTGAAATGTGCTCGTACATATCCTACAGACTTTTTGCCGGTTTATTTGCCGATTATTATGCCGATACCTCTATCTGGCATATCGCGCATAACCTTCTACAACTATTAGTATAATTTTATTTAAAATATTGCAACTAAAAATAAAGTCAAATTTTATACCCATATATCTGCCGATCCATCTGCCGAAATATATGCTAATTAATCTAGGGTTGCAAACTCACCTTCCCTAGCCCCGCTTCCTACTCAGTTCATTTGCTAGAGCCCTTGGTGCCTTTGGACGCGAAAGGGTATCATGCCTAATTTGGTGATGAAAACGGCTAGGCTAGCCCCCGGCCCTCCCCCCGTATACCTGCTCTATCTCCGTGGCGAACTTCTGGTAGATGTTGGCCCGGCGCACCTTCATGGTGGCGGTGAGCTCGTCGTCGTCGTGGTCCAACTCCTTGGTCAGCAAGAGGAATTTGCGCACATTCTCCACCCGGGCGAACTGGGCGTTGACCCGGTCCACCTCGGCCTGGATCAGGCTGGTCACCTCGGGGTTTTGGGCCAGGTTCTTGAAGTTGGTGTAGGCGAGGTGGTTATCCGTGGCCCACTTGCCCACGTTGTCGAAATCGATCTGGATCAGGGCGGCGATGAAGTTGCGCCCCTCGCCGATGACGATGGCCTCCTTGATGTAAGGGCTCACCTTGAGGGCGTTCTCGATCTCGCTGGGGGCGATGTTCTTGCCCCCGCTGGTGATGATGATGTCCTTTTTGCGGTCCACGATGGAGACGTGGCCGTGCTGGTCTATCTCGGCGATGTCGCCGGTGTGCAGCCAGCCGTCGATGATGGTCTGGCGGGTGGCCTCCTCGTTCTTGTAGTAGCCCACGAACACCGGGGCGCCCTTCTTGAGCAACTCCCCGTCGGGAGCGATGGCGAACTCTATGCCCGCGATGGGCTTGCCCACCGTGCCCATGCGGATGTCGTCATCCATGTGGATGAAGCTCAGGCCGGTGGTCTCGGTCATGCCGTAGCCTTCCTTGACCCTGATGCCCAGGTCGTGGAAAAAGCGCAGCACCTCGGGGCTCACCTTGGCCGCGGCGGAGAAGCAGAAGCGTACCTTCCTTAGGCCCACGAAGTTTTGCAGGGCCCGAAGCATGAGCCAATAGGCCAGCCCGTAGGACAGCTTGAGCCCCAGGCCCGGTTGCCGGCCCTCCAGGCGCTCGCCGGCCATGCGCCGGCCCACCGCGTAGCAGCGCTTGAACAGCCATTGCTTGAGGCGGCTGGAGTCCTTGATGTTGATGTAGATGGCCGATTGCAACTTCTCCCAAATGCGCGGCACCCCCAGGAACACCGAGGGGGCGATCTCCCTCAGGTCGCTTTGGATAGTGGCGATGCTCTCGGCGAAGTTCACCGGATAGCCCACGTACATGGGCAGAAACAGGCTGAAGATCTTTTCGGCCACGTGGCACAGGGGCAGATAGGACACCACCCCGTCGTCGGCCTTGGCCTTGATGGCCTCGATGGTGCCCAGGGTCATGGACTCGATGTTCACGTGGTTTATCATGGCCCCCTTGGGCTTGCCGGTGGTGCCGGAGGTGTAGACCATTATGCACACCTCATCGGACCGGCCCTGGGCCACCTGCTCTTCGAACCAGCCGGGCCGCTCCCTCTCCAGTTCCCGGCCCAACTCCTCCACCGCCTCGAAGGACATGATGATGTCCCGGGGGTAGTGCCGAAGGCCCTTCATATCCTTTACGATGATCTTGTTGATCAAGGGCAGGTCGTCCCAGACCTCCAATATCTTGTCGGTCTGCTCCTGGTCCTCGGCCACCACGAACTTGCTGTCCGAGTGCTTGACCACGTAGTGGACCTCGGGGTAGGGGCTGGTGGGATACACCCCCACCGACACCCCACCCAGGCAGATGGCCGCCAGGTCGGCGTAGAGCCACTCCCGGCAGTTCTCGCTGATGATGGCCAGGTTGTCGCCCCGGCCGAAGCCCAGGGTGGTCAGCCCCAGGGCGAAGTGCTTCACATGGTCGAGGTAGCCGCTCCAGGTGACTTCCTGCCAGATGCCGAAGTCCTTTTCCCTGAGCGCCACCTGGTCGCCGCGCTTGGCCACCTGCTCCAGAAAGAACTGGCCCAGGGTTTTGCCGCTCAGCTCAACCAACGTTTCCTCCGCTTGTAATGCTTGACCTCGCGGTAGCTCTTGCGGCCGCCGCTCTGGCCCAGCCCCAGGTAGAATTCCTGCACGTCCTGATCGGCCAAAAGGCGCTCCACCGGCCCGTCCAGCACCACCCGGCCGTTTTCCATGATGTAGCCGTAGGAGCTTACGCTGAGCGCCATCTGGGCGTTCTGCTCCACCAGAAGGATGCTGGTGCCCTCCTTCTGGTTGATCTCCTGGATGATGGCGAATATCTCCTCCACCAACAGGGGGGCCAGGCCCAGGGAGGGCTCGTCGAGCATCATCAGCTTGGGCCGGGCCAACAGGGCCCGGCTGATGGCCAGCATCTGCTGCTCGCCTCCGCTCAGGTAGCCGGCCAGGCGTCCCAGCCGGGTTTTGAGCACCGGGAAGTAGGCGAAGCACTTGTCCAGGTCGGCCTTGACCCCGGAGCGGTCGCGGCGGGTGTAGGCCCCGCAGGCCAAGTTCTCCTCCACGGTGAGGTCCTCGAAGATGCGCCGCCCCTCCATCACCTGGAAGATGCCCTTGCGCACCAGCACGTTGGGCAGCTCCTGGCGAAGTTGTTCGCCCGCGAACTCGATCCACCCGTCGGTGATCTCGCCGTCTTCCAGGGGCAAGAGCCCGCTGATGGCTTTGAGGGTGGTGCTCTTGCCCGCCCCGTTGGAGCCCAAAAGGCTCACTATCTGGCCCTTGGGCACCCGCAGGGACAGGCCCTTGAGCACCAGCACCACGTGGTTGTAAACCACCTCGATGTTGTTGACCTTGAGGATGGCCTCCTGGTCCGATTGCTGCTCACTCATGGCCTTGTTCGCCTATAGGGCCGGAGGGGAGCCCCGCGCGGAGGCTCCCTCCCCGGCCCGTGAGGGTTAGTCCAGGTAGATCCAGTCCGAGGCCGGCATGAACTTGCCGCCCTTGCCCACGTAGACCTTGCCCACGGCGGTGGCGTTGCTGTTCTTGAAGCTCACCATGCCGGCAAAGCCCTGGGTGTCCCAGTCCTTGACCTGGGGGATCATGTCCTTGAGGTTGGGGCCGGTGATGGGCAGTCCCTTGGCCTTGCACATCTTGGCCAGCTTCACGAAGACCATGCCGGTGAACCAGCCCTGCATGTAGCTGTTGGGGCGGTATTGCACATCCGGATGATGGCGCTTGTTGAAGTCCTGGATGACCTTAATCATGGGCACGTCGGTGTGATACCAGTAGGCATAGGGCATCACGCCCATGTAGCCTTCGCCGTCGGCTCCCAGCTTGTCCAGAAGCATCTTGGACATGGTCCAGAAGGTGCCCATGAAGGTGGTCTTGAGGCCGAAGTCCTTGGCCCCGCGGATGATCGACGGAATGGGCGGCACCACGTAGCCCTGGAAGATGCAGTAGTCGGGGTTGTGGCGCTTCAGGTCCAACAGCTGGCTGGTGATGTCCACCGCGCCCACCGCGGTCACTTCCTCGGCCACCACTTCCACGCCCAGCTTCTTGGCCATTTCCCGGGCATAGGGGATGGGGTCGCGGCCGAACTCGGTGTCGCTGTAGAAAAAGGCCACCGTGGCCTTCTTGCCCTTGGTCTTGGGGTTGGCCGCGATGTACTTCAAGAGGATGCCGAACTGCTGGGCGTAGGTGGGGCCGGAGACGAACATGTAGGGGTTTTTGGCCCGGTCGGCCAGCTCCTGGCTGAAGCTGGTGGAGCCGTAGACTATGTGGTAGCGGCTGTTGATCTCCGGGGCCAGGGCCTTGCCCTGTCCGGTGGACTCGCCGTAGTCCATGACCGGGTTGTACTTGGCCATCATCTTCTTGAACGACGCCACCGCCCGCTTGAGGTCGTAGCCGCTGTCCTCGTAGATGTACTCGAACTTGACGCCGTCCACCCCGCCCTGCTCGTTGGCATAGGCGATTGAATCGGCCAAGCCCTGGTGGATGTGCTTGCCCGCAAAGGCGAAGCGCCCGGTGATGGGCTGCTGGGCGGTGATCTTGATGGTATCCGCCGCCAGCGTCGCCCCGGCCCCCAGGACCAGGCACAAGGTCAAAATTACTCCCAAGGTAACCCTTAGCGATTTCATCTATCCCTCCTCGCCATCGGTAAAACCCACGCCCGCCCGGCGCTTTTGCGCCATGGCCGGACATCCCTCCTATGTCCCTCTCCCGGCTCCTCCCCGGCCGCCTTGGGGCCGCTAGTGCTCAAAGGGCCAGAGCCGGAAATAGTTCTTAACCCGCCGCCACATCTCGGCCAGGCCGTGGGGCTCGAAGACCAGAAACACCACGATCAACAGGCCGAAGACCACGGTTTGCAGCGGGAACAGGTAGCTCATCAGCTTGTCGTCCATACCCTGGAACAAAGCCAAGCCGCTTTGCAGGGCCTCGGGCACCATGGTCATGAAGATGGCCCCGAAAATGGAGCCCAGCACCGATCCCAGGCCGCCCACGATTATCATGGCCAGGTAGCGGATGGACTCGTGCAGGGGGAAGTGCTCCGGGGTGACGATCCTGAGCAGGTAGACTTGCAAACAGCCGGCCACCCCGGCGTAGAAGCTGCTGGCCGCGAAGGCGTAGAGCTTGTACTGGAAAAGGTTGATACCCATGAGTTCGGCGGAGATGTCGCGGTCGCGGATGGCGATGAAGGCCCGGCCCACCCTGGTGCGGAACAGGTTGCGGGCCGCGGTTATCGCCGCGATCATGATGGGTATGGTCACGAAGTACATCTTGAACTCGGTATCCAGCTTGTAGCCGAAAAGCTCCGCCGAGGGCACGTTGATGCCCCGGATGCCCCCGGTCACCGAGGTCCAGTGCACGAAGATGAAGTCGAAGATCACCTGGGCGGCCAAGGTGGCGATGCACAAATACAGGCCCTTCATGCGCATGGACGGCGCGCCCACGATTATGCCGAAAAAGGCCGCCGCGAGCCCGGACAGGGGCAGGCACACCAGAAAAGGCAGGCCCAGCTTGGTGGTGAGGATGGCGCTGGTGTAGGCGCCTATGCCCACGAAGGCGGCGTGGCCCAGGGAAATCTGGCCCGCCGCGCCGGTGAGGATGTTCAGGCCCACCGCCGCGATGATGGCCACCCCGGTGAGGTTGGCCATGTACAGCAGGTATGGCCCCACCATGAAGGGAAAGGCGGCCATGGCCAACAACAGAACCACCAGCCAGAAACGCACCGTGCCCGAGCGGAACACCGCCTCGTCGGCGGCGTAGGTCTGTTTGAAATCGCCCATGCGCATGGTTAGCCCGCATATTTCATGAGGGTCGTGTGTCCGGCTGCGCCAGCCACCGGCATACGGTGTTGCCGGCTG